>Ga0265292_1001496_pt1 | contig 20398 bp, 24 predicted proteins | sample Munlanlewell296A_FD_189080 | JGI IMG/M metagenome (GOLD analysis project Ga0265292, IMG submission 189080) | Leachate microbial communities from a municipal landfill in Southern Ontario, Canada - Leachate well 296A | ecosystem: Engineered > Solid waste > Landfill > Unclassified | place: Canada... | reverse complement strand
CTATATTTCGCACCCAGCAATACATGTTCTTCAAAATAGAGGAATGTACCGGAATTTGTTTCTCTGCCATACACAGTAATCGGCATATCGTCTCCACCTATTTCGTTCCACCACTTCGTGCTACCGGTGAAAATATCGACTACCTGGCGCACAGAAAGATCTGAGACACGATTGGATGGATGCACTACGATATTCAATGCATCTTTAGCAACTAAAATGGAAACACCGACGGATTGATATTTTTGTGCAAGCTGCCGCACTTCTTCCGGGGTTAATGGCCGGGATGTTGCACAAATTTCCACAGAGCCGTCAATTAATGACCGGATTCCTGCACCGCTTCCACCCCCATTCACGGTAATCGATACACCTGAATGCTGCACCATAAATTGATCCGCCAGTTGCTGCACTAACAGCAGCATAGAATCGGAACCCTTAATCCGAAGAATAGTCCGCACTTCCTCCGTCACATTCCGATAGGAAGCACAACCATTCAACAATAAGAACAACAGTATCACAACAGAGACTCTCTTCATCGTTTCTCCGAAAAAGACCGAACTCTGGCACTCTGAAACGGCGTTCGGGCATACCACGATGGTTCTGAAGATCCATTCGCCAGATCGAATGCAAATTGACGGATGAGCGCTGTGTGTTGAGATGCTGCTTGAAAATCCATTGTCTGCGTCAAATCATCAAACGGTGTATGATAACGATCCTCCGACCAGGAGATATATCGCGCAATGCCGACGGAAGCGGAAGAGTGCTCGTAATGAAGTCCTTCCGTTATTAATATGGACGGTATGCCCGCCTGTGCAAACATAAATTGATCACTGTTCCGGAACTGTTCAAGCCGGAAAAGGTCCGAAGGGATTTCCTCTACCAATATTTTGGCCGGTTTCATCGACTGTTTCAACCGTGTCCCCAGTGTGGAAAGTTCAGCGCCAACACCGATGACCGAATGAATATTCTCAAAAAGTGATATACCGTCAATATTGATGTTGGCAATCGTTTTGTGAAGCGGTACAGTAGGATTGAGGCAGTAATACTGTGAGCCAAGAAATCCCCGTTCTTCTCCGGTCACAAAAACAAACAACAATGAACGCTTCGGCCGTACAGCTGATTGCACCATGGTGCGGGCAATTTCCAGCAATGCTGCTACACCCGATGCATTATCAAATGCTCCATTATAAATTGAATCACCCTCCACGGCTGGACCGATGCCGAGATGATCGTAATGCGCAGAGAGCAACAGATAGGAATTTTTTAGGACCGGATCGCTCCCCTCAATCATTCCGATAATATTGGACGAAAGAAAGTCCCTCTCGCGAAATTTTCCCTGAAATGCCGCTCGAAGTGTCAATACAAAACTTTTCATCGTTCGTTTCTTTTCGAATCCCACAACGTCGGTATATGAATACAGAGCATCGGTGAAAAGAAACGGAGCCAGTTTAGCATTCAGAAGTATATTTAAATTTTCGGACGGTGCATATAATAACCGAACCTCCTCAAAAAGGAAATGGCGCTGCTGTTCATACCAATCATCCATCGACCGGTCCGACGGACTGGCGATAAGAATGCTCCCTTTTGCACCACGGGCAAACGCAGTCTTTTGTTTTACAACAAATGAAGAATGAACAGTCGGCCGCTTCCCGTCAAAGTATGAGTCATCTTCCGAATCGGGTTCGCCGGAGAGGAATACAACGATTGCATTGGTCACATCAACGGATTGGTAGTCATTATAATCATACTCCGGCGCCACAATTCCGTAACCGACAAACACCAGCCGGACCGACGTTGGAATAAATGTTTGTGCACCAGCGGAATACAGTACATAGTCTTCCTGTAATCGAAGCGTATAAGAATCTTTCGGAGCAAAGAGTTTGAACTCCGTCTCTTCCATTGGTGCGCTTCCGTGAAGAGGAAAAGACTGGAAATAATCGGCCATCGACGAAGGCGGGTTAATTCCATACAATTTGAGCTTTCCGGCAATGTAGAACGCAGCACGTTCACAACCCTGCGATCCGGTACCACGCCCTTCAAAAGCATCATCGCCAAGTAAAAATAGATGCGTGCGAATTGAATCCGGCGAAATGGCGTTCAGCACTGGTTGAGCATGTGTGAAGGAAACAAACAACAGTACTGCGGTACCGGAAGCAACTATGGTGGAAAATATTTGATTACAATATCGTAACAATACGTTGATATGACAGAAGTACGGTTTCATTATCTTCTTTATGAAATATAATGATTATTTCTTTCCTCTGCGGATTCAGTTTGCCACCGGGGACATTCACGCGACACAATGTTCAATGCATATGACAATTTCACCGGCAGGGAAAATGAACAGCATCACTCTCGACAATATTACGATCGATCCCGAACGATTCGTCGTAATAAAGAACGGTCTTCACATTGCTCTGACGAAAACGGAATTTCTTATTCTGTACCTGATGATGAGCACTCGGGGAAAGATCCATTCCCGGTCCGAGATTTCTCGGTTTGCCCTGGGCGAGGAGTCACTCAACAATCCCAGGACGATTGACACGCATATCTGTAATATTCGGAAAAAGATCGGACCGATGAAGGAAAGAAACATCATCTGTGTTATTAAAGGGGTAGGATATAAACTGAATGATGCGCTGATCACCTAACCGGGCTGAACAGCAAGCTCGATCACTTGTGCCGTGGTTTTTCTTCCTCTGAATGATGTTTCACAATTCTCGCTTGTGTATGGAAGATCACTTCTTCGGCAATATTTGTGGTCAGGTCGGCGACGCGCTCCAAATTCCTGCTGATACGTAGTAACTCCAATCCTCCTTCAATGCTTTTGGGATCTTTTTTAATCATTTTTACCACTTGTGCGTTCATCCCGCGGTTTAATGCATCGATCCGATCGTCGCTTTCCAGCACGCTCTGTGCTAACTGCGCATTAAGATGAATGAAAGCATCTAGCGCCTGTTGGAACATATCTTTTGCAATCAGGGACATGTTGGGAATTTCCAGCAGGGGTTCATCCTGCGGGGTTTCCACCAAACGAAATGCCGACTCGGCAATATTCACAGCATGATCGCCAATTCGCTCAAGATCGTTGTTGATTTTCTGAATCGCCAAAATCAGCCGTAGATCGCTCGCCACAGGCTGTTGCAGCGCAAGCAAATCCACTACACCATTGTCGATCTCAATTTCATATTTGTTGACGTTTCCGTCCGCCGCAATCACTTTGGAAGCAAGCGCAGCGTCATTCTTCAGCACTGCTTCCATTGCATCAATGAGATTCTGTTCCACCAGACTCCCCATTTTAATCACGTTAGCTTTCAGCCGTTCCAGGTCGCGTTGAAAATGTCGTTCCATAATCACTTTTCCTTTTTAAGCAGAGGCACCGAGACACGGGTTATTTTTTTTAATCCTGTGTCTTCATGTCTCTGTGGTGATATCATTATCCGAATCGTCCCGTAATATAATCTTCCGTTTGCTTCTTTGCCGGCACAGTGAAGATTTTTTTCGTTTCATCAAACTCGATCAGTTCGCCCATATAGAAGAACGCTGTGTAATCACTCACACGTGCCGCCTGCTGCATATTGTGTGTCACGATGACAATCGTATAGGAATTCTTTAATTCGTAGACAAGCTCTTCAATTTTGGCGGTTGCAATCGGATCAAGTGCGCTGGCAGGCTCGTCCATCAATAAAATTTCCGGATCAACGGCAAGTGCGCGCGCAATACAGAGTCGCTGTTGTTGTCCGCCGGAGAGTGAGAGCCCGCTTTTGCCGAGATCATCTTTCACCTCATCCCATAGCGCCGCCTGCTTCAGCGAACGCTGGACAATCTCTTCCAATTTCTTTTTATCGTTCATGCCGTTGATGCGGGGCCCATACGCCACATTCTCAAAAATCGATTTGGGAAATGGATTCGATTTCTGAAAGATCATCCCAATTTTTTTACGCAATTCCACCACATCTACTTGTCTGTCATAAATATTCACACCGTCCAGAAGCACTTGTCCATCAACGCGCGTATTCTCAATCAGGTCATTCATTCGATTAAAAGCGCGGAGATATGTTGATTTACCACAACCGGATGGTCCGATGAGAGCTGTGACACGATTAGTAAAAACCTCAAGATTGACATTTTTAATTGCATGCTTTTGTCCATAATAAATGTTTAATCCTTCAGTCTTCAACCGTATTTCGGTGGTTTTCATAGTTGTGTACGAGTGTGAATACATAATACTCTTTTTCTAAGATATTGTACTGTCGATAGCTTTTATGTAATAATTCGTTTGCGTAATCGGTACCGCAAAAAAATTGCTGAAAAATTAAGCGCAAACGTTAGCAGAAGCAGGACCAGTGTTGTTGCGTACTGGATCCCGCGTGTCGCTTCCACGTCCGGGGATTGGGTTGCCATTATGTAGATATGATATCCGAGTTCCATAAACTGATCAGAAAGTCCTGACGGAAGGTGCGGAAGAAAGTATGCCGCACCGGTAAAGAGAATCGGCGCAACTTCACCGGCACCACGACTCACAGCCAGAATGCCTCCCGTCAACATTCCGGTGATTGAATTCGGAATGACCACTTTCCGGATCGTCTGCCATTTGGTTGCGCCAAGCGCCAGAGATGCTTCGCGTAATTCACGGGGGACAGTTTTAATCGCCTCTTCCACTGCAACAATTACTACCGGCAGCGTCAACAATGCCATCGTCAGGCTTGCCCAAAGAATATTCGGCTGCCCCCAGTGCAGCATTCCATCGTTATAGAGTGTTTTATCCACACCTGCGCCGACAAACTGAATGAAAAATCCTAGTCCGAATAAGCCGAACACAATTGCCGGCACACCCGCCAGCGTGTTCACAGCAAAGCGGATGAGACGCGCTAGGATTGACTTCTGACTGGCATATTCACTTAGATAGATTGCAGTGAACGTTCCAACCGGAACGCCGGCAAGTGACATGATCACCACCAACAAAAAGGTTCCGAAGATTGCGGGAAAAATCCCCCCCTTCGTCATTCCTTCTTCCGGCGAACCGAGAAGGAAATCCATCGTCAGACTGTCCCATCCTCCTATTACTATGTACGTCATAACGAACAGTACGATGGCAACAATGACCAACGCAAAGAATGCCGGTACTGTGTAAGCGATCGTTCCAAGTATTTTTCGTTTCGTGATAGTCATAACTCCACAGCGTGCTATTAATTTCCGCTGAATTTTTTCATCAATCGTTGACGGACGAAGATCTCCGCGATCGCATTCAACGTGAACGTAAACAGGAAAAGGATCGATCCGATCAGGAATAAGACATTGTAATGTGTTTCACCGAAGACCACCTCCGCCATTTCTGCACCAATTGTTGCGGACATCGTTCGCACCGGTTCGAACGGATCAGCAGAAGTCAGCGCCGCATTTCCCGTTGCCATAAGCACGATCATCGTCTCGCCGAATGCGCGTCCTACTCCGAGGATCACAGACGCAAAAATCCCGGGTGTTGCAGCAGGAAGCACCACTTTCAGTGCGGTCTGCCATTTAGTAGCCCCCAGCGCCAGTGATGCTTCCGTCAGTGATTTCGGTACGGCAGAGATCGCATCTTCCGAAATGGTAAAGATAATCGGAATAACTGCCAGGGATAATGCAACACCTCCGACAAAAGCATTCAGTCGATATTCCAATCCAAAAAAATCCTGAATAAATGTTGCCAGAACAACAAGCGCAAAAAAGCCGATCACCACAGAGGGAAATCCTGCGAGAATTTCAATCATCGGTTTTAACGCTTCCTTAGCCCACTTCGGTGCGAATGCAGCAGTAAACAGCGCAGCAAGAATACCGATAGGAGCCGCAAGCAGCACAGCAATTAGGGAAACCTTCAGACTGCCGATAATCAACGGCAGCAACCCATATTTCGGTTTGCCAGAAATCGGCTGCCATCGGTCGCCTGCAAGATTCTTCGCAGTCACCCCTTCCTCTGCAGCAATACTCTTGTTCTGTTTTTCTTCGACGGCACGCTCTGCGTCGGTCAACACGATATTACCATACGTCTCTTGTTCCCCCAGTTCTTCGGTCGCAGCGATCTCATCTGGTGCCGAAAAGATGGGGAGCGTTTCACGGAAGACAAAAATAAAGATCAGCACGATGAAGGTGAACGACATGAATGCCGTTGCAGTGATCAACTTTTCAGCGAGAAATTCGCTCAAGCGGAATCGTTTCTTCATCATCGTGTTCGTTATTTTTTTCGGCTGCATTGTCATCATTTCTATAATAAATACTGTCAGCGGAGCGGAAAATATCCAACCTTTGTGACGATGTTCTGTCCTTCTTCACTCAGGATCCAGTCGATATATTCTTTCATCGCGCCGCTTGGTTTGCTCTTCACATACATAAAGAGGAATCGGGTGATGGGATATTGGCCTGATTTAACATTCTCTGCGATCGGAAGCAGAGCAGGTGAATTCGCATCAGCTTTGATCGCAACTTCTCGAATCCCTTTTGCATACGCAGCTCCGCCATATCCTACACCGTTCGGATCTTTGGAGATGGCATTCACCAGCGCAGCTGTTCCGGGCATATTCTGGCAGCTGGGAGAATAATCCTCATCATCCAGCACATTCTCTTTGAAATAAACATATGTTCCGGAATTGTTCTCACGGCTATAGAGGATGATACGTGAATCAATTCCTCCGACCTCTTTCCAGTTGGTAATCTTCCCTGTGTAAATATCCTTGATCTGCTGTACGGTCAATTCCTTCAACGGATTTTTCTCATTTACATAGATTGCAATACCGTCCTTTGCCGTCTTGATCTCCACACCAAGACTGCTGAACCGGTGTTTCAGTTTCTGTTTCTCCGTCGGTTTCATTGGCCGTGACGCGTTACAAATATCGGTCGTACCGTTGATCAGCGCCGAGATACCGGTACCCGACCCTCCACCTGTCACCTGGATAGTGACGTTCGGATTCATTTTCATATACATTTCCGCCCACCTCTGGGCAAGAATCACCATCGTATCCGATCCTTTGACGGTGATAACATCCGCCGCAAACATCGAAGACGAGAACGTAAACAACAATACGGTTGCAACGATCTTTTTCACTTTTATTTCTCCTTTAGGATATGTTAAAAGGACAAGCCTCAGGCTCAGTCCGGAATACACTGCTGTTTAAAAAATGAATTACCACGGGAAACGATACTGCATCCGGAAGGTGAAGACATTATCGTTCACATCCTTCGTATACTGCGACAACGAACTTGTTGCGGCAACTGTGCCGTTGACAGTTTCATTTTCCACTTTTTCGTAATAGAAGACAAACTTCACGTTGTCATCCAGATGATAGATATATCCTGCTCCGATCGTGCTAAATTTCAAGTCACCAAGGGTCGTTAATTTTCCTGCTGCGCCGATTTCACTTCCATCAATTTCGCTGTTCGGATCGAGCACATCGTAGCGTAATACCACCTGATGTTTTGTTCCGATATTCTGCAGCATACTGATATATAAACCATAAAAGTGACGTTGATACAAATTGGTTGTTTCGATTGTGGATTTTGTCTTATTGCCAGCAATATCCAATGTTTGAATAGTGCTGGGATTATAGAAACTATTGGATGAGGACGTTCCCGGCTGCGTTCCGAAATTATATTCGCACCGAAGCGACGCTCCGCCGAGGGACGGCATATCGTAAATCAGCTGTGCGTCGATGCCGATGTATTGACGGTCGTACTGTTTTCCTGCATTTGTTACGGTAGAATCAACTGTAAACTGCGATTGAGCATCGTTGAATGAGTAAATGAATTTTGAATTGCTCCGCACACTTCCCTGATAGATGGACACTCCTCCGTCAAACGCAATATTTTCCTCTTCAAAAGGAAGAATAAATCCTACCCTGCCGATGATATCTTTGCTGTTGTCGTTCTCGTTCGCCGTCGGCAGCACACCGTTGAACACGCCAAGTTTTAGATTGTAATTGGTCCAATCACCTACTTCGGGAGCGAATTCGATCATTGCACCTAGTTCACGTTCGCCGGGAAACAAGGTCTGCGACATTCTGGATCGTTCCGGTGTTTCGCGGAAATTGGAGGAGTAGGCAACTTCAAATCCAAACGGACGGTCAAACACCCCCATCCGCATGTTCCAGGCACGCACCCATGGATCTTTGATGTTGATATAGGCATCCTTGATACCCAAACCGTTCTGCGTGATATCAAATTGGACCACATATTGGGAAAAGGTCAGATCGTTTTCATACTGCACCTTTAATCGTCCGCGGCGCACCTGAAAGCGTGATCCAACATTCGCCGGGAAATTTCCGCCAGCAAAATTTCCAATGGGATATGGTGCGCCGCCAATACCGTCGGAAGCCTGAAACTGCGTTTGCATATATCCGCTGAACTTTAATTTACGCGCAAGATCGATATAACTTTTCATATCCAGTAATATCTCGTTGACACTTTCGTCGTTGAGTTTCAATTGCTCAATCTGCTCGTTGACGGATACGGCTGCAGTATCCGCAGATTCCTCTTGGGACATTAATGGCAGCGTCAGAAGAGTAGCAAAAATACCAAATCGAATAAACAATGTCACGGCAATCTCCTTGAAAAAATGAAGAAATGTATCTTAAACAACGTCAAGAAATTGTCAAAAATAGTTTATCCGAGAGTTACCACAGTGTTACGGAATTGTTACGATCTTTAATGAAAGGATTAGCTGCAGAGATACTGATTCTATTGATGTTTCCCGTTATTCCTTCCCCATAAATACCAGCGTCACGCCGCATTGTTTGGCATAGTCGGTGATTCTGGCGTCGCGATAGAATTCTTTGAAATAGACCGTCCGGATTCCGGCATTTGCCACTAGTTTAAAACAGGTGAGACATGGTGATGCAGTAACATAAATTTCCGATTCGTCGATTCGTACACCGTGTTTTGCCGCCTGGGCAACAGCGTTCGCCTCTGCATGCACGGTACGCACACAGTGGTCATTTTCAATGTCGTGGCCGATCTCGTCGCAGTGCGGCGCACCACGCAAACTGCCGTTATACCCAGTGGAGAGAATGGTCTTATCGCGGACAATCACCGCACCGACATTCTTTCGGCTGCAGGTGCTGCGTGTTGCTACTTGCTCCGCGATATTCATAAAATATTCATGCCACGAAACGCGATGACTGGTCATACGTCCTCTACTTAACATAGTGCATTGTTTTAACTTCGGCATGTCCGCCGGAGATCAATCGATAAAAATAAACTCCGCTGCTATACGCCGATGCGTTGAATGCGACAGAGTGTGTGCCTGCTTGTTCCCTGCCGTTCACTAATACTGCAATCTCCCTGCCGAGCATATCGTATACTTTTACAATAACATCGGATTCAATTGAAAGTTGATACGTGATGACTGTTGTAGGATTGAACGGATTCGGATAATTTTGATTCAACAGAAACTGATCTGGCACAATGGCGGATGCTACCACCGATAATACCGATGTCGTATCCTGCAAGTAGCGATCTATTCCCCGGACAATTGCACGAGCCGTCCACCCGAAATCCGACGCGGAGATGCAATTCCCGTCTTCATACGTCATTGCCATTATCTTCTCTTTATGATTGAGCCAGCACCAGCTTTCTGGATATTGCAGCGCGGTACCATTCACCCAACTGATGTAATACGTGAATGGTTCAAATCCTTCGAGAAAATTTGAACGGATGTAATTGATGAACCGCTGTTCTTTCAGAGTGTATAATTGCGACGTTCCGCCGAGTGCGTGATACACAAAATATCGTTTGCACGCATACGCTGAATGCATGTTCAGCATAATCTTCATTGGATTCGGTTGCGCCATGAATTTTTGGAACTGTCCGCGCAGGACAACCACTTCCTTCTCGGGAAGACCCGCATTCCAGTTTCCTTCAATATCAATCCCGTTCGCATTCTCTCTATCCAAACCAATCTCCACTCCGTCCGGATTATACATTGGCATAATATTGAATACATACCGCCGTCGGAGCGTGTTCGCCGTATCGTTGTCCGCCAATAAATATTTTATCATTTCATTCGTCACCCACGTTCCCTGCACTTCACCCGGATGAGTCCGCGCATGGATCCATATACGCTGACGAAGATGAAGCGTATCGGCAGTTGTATCCTGGATCGTCATCACGAACAATGTTCTTCCCTGCACTGATGATCCTGCGGAATCGACGGTCACAAAAGGATTTTTCTCCCATTCAGAGAGATCATAGAGCAGCGTATCATATCCGTAACCCCAATTGCCGGATGCTGTCATTATCTCAGACAGAGCTGACGAATCCGGAACACCGCAGGGATCATTGTACGTTTCCGTTTGCGCTGAAAGCGGTAATTCCGCTATTAAAAATAGCACTGCGATAATAATTGAACGGGACATATTCATGGTATCGATTCACTTTCATCATAGATAAATACAGAGAATTGACACACTGCTGTGGATAATATTGTAGGAAAAAATCGGGAGAGAAGCAGTAGAAAAACAGACATGAGTTCTTGGAAAAAATTCTTTACATTGTTGTGGAAACCTTTACAACTAATTTAGAGAACATTATGAATATCGGCATCATCGGCGCAGGAAACATCGGCGGCACACTCGGGAAAATCTGGGCATCAAAAGGTCATACCGTCATCTATGGCGTTCGCAATCCATTAACGCCGAAAGTACAGACAATATTACAGGAAACGGATCATAACGCAACGGCAATGCTGGTCAAAGAAGCGGCGATGAGGTCGGATGTGATCGTGTTGGCAACACCATGGGAGGCGGTTGGCGAAGTAGTCTTTCAAATTGTTGATCTCCATGGAAAGATTCTAATCGATTGTACCAATCCTATCAAACCGAATCCCGAATGGCCGCTCGCGCAGGGCCGTTCCGCCGCGGAAGAGATTGCCAATAAACTCCCCGGCTACCGCGTGGTAAAAGCATTTAATACGCTCGGCGCTGCAAACCTGAACGATGTGATATTCGGCGCGATCCATGCAGATGCCTTTGTTTGCGGCGATGATTTAGAAGCGAAAAAACTCACCATTCAACTCGCCAAGGAAATCGGACTGGAAGCTGTGGATGTCGGCACATTGCGAAATGCAGAGCTGCTTGAATCGCTGGCAAAACTCTGGATCACGCTCGCGTATCAACAGGGAATTGGCCCGCATATTGCCTTCAAGTTACTGCAGAAATAATGATGAACGAACGATTTTTCCTTTCCTTTTTTCGTGTGGCGGCAATCTACAACATTGCTGCAGGTACACTCACTGTTCTGTATCCGCAGCTTTTCTTTCACCTGTTCGGACTTCCGAATATAAATCACTCGTTCGTGATGCGCGGTCTGGGAATGTTCGTTGGTGTCTACGGGTACGGATTTTATCTCGTATCCACCGATCTCCGGTTATATCGCCATTTTGCGCTGATGGGACTCATCGGGAAATCATTTGGTGTGATGGGATGGTCGTACTATACGATTCTCGGAGAGATCCCGATCGCGGCGGTATGGACGAATGTCTTCAATGATATTCTCTGGATACCGTTTATCCTGCTCTATTTTCGATGGTTAGGGAAGAATTCTTCCGGCGCATCGAACTAACGCTTGTAGTTTTTCCGATAAACTTCTACCTTACCACTAATCTCCGCACCATCCATTCCCTTGATACGTTTGAAAGGAACTCCACTATGATACTCGACCATCTTTCCCGAGTAAATAAATATTTCGCCATTCATCCCGGATTCAAGCACGCATTCGATTATCTGAAAAAAACCGACCTTCGTTCACTCGCCGAAGGACGGCATGAAATTACCGGAGACGATTTGTATCTGATTATCGCCAGCGATCACAGCGGAAAAGAGAGAAGAAAGTTGGAAACGCACCGTAATTATATCGACATTCAAATCGCCATTGAAGGTTCGTTCCCGCTGGAATGGCATGATGTCGATTCCTGCAAGAACATCGCACACGAATATAGTCCCGAAAAAGATGTCACATTCTATAATGATCCGCCCCTTTTCACGGTCCTGATCACCTCAGACATGTTCGCTGTTCTCTTCCCTGAAGATGCACATGCGCCGCAACCGCCGATGACCGTTACGAAAAAAGCCATTATTAAGGTGGCGGTCTGATTCATGGAATTCCGTCTTCAACACTCGCTATTGCGTCCCTGGCACATCGGGGACGAATCATCACTTGAACAGCACGCCAATAACCGCAACGTGTGGATTAATGTGCGGGACCATTTCCCGCATCCCTACACGCGCGGGGATGCGATTCGTTGGGTGCAGCATGCATCCATGAATCTTACCGAAACTGTGTTTGCCATTACGGTGAATGGAATCGCCGTCGGAAGTATCGGTTTGGTGGCAAAGGACGATGTCTATCGTAAATCGATGGAGATTGGTTATTGGATCGGCGAAGAGTTTTGGGGACGCGGAATCGTTACGGAAGCGGTCGGTGCAATCTCCGACTATGCGTTCGCTACCTTCGACATCGTCCGGCTCTATGCCGACGTGTTCGATTGGAACATTGCTTCTGCGCGCGTATTGATAAAGAACGGTTATACGTTCGAAGCCCGCTTGCATCGCGCGGTGGTGAAGGATGGACTAATTGCCGATGCATTGATCTATGTAAAATTTAAAGAATAACCGACACAGAACGAGTACCGTTATGACACCTTGGAAAACCCTGTCCCGTACCACCATTCTCGATCACAGTAAATGGCTGAAAGTGGAAGACCATACCATCCAGCTTCCTGATGGTACCGTTTTAGAAAAATGGTGCTGGATCATTTCGCCGGATTACGTTAATGTTGTTGTGCAGGATGAGAATGAAAACTTTGTCTGCTTTCGACAGACGAAATATGCGGCACAAGGAATTTCACTGGCTCCGGTAGGCGGATATCTGGAACCGAATGAAGATCCGTTGACGTGTGCCAAACGCGAACTTCGCGAGGAACTGGGATTTATGGCGGCAGAATGGATCCCGCTGGGACGATTCCCTTGCGACGGAAACCACGGAAACGGATTTGCCAATCTGTATCTGGCCCGCAACGCGCATCGGGTTGGCGAGATCATTGCAGACGATCTGGAAGAACAACAGATTGTTACACTGTCACGCAACGAAATGATGCAGGCACTACTAAACGGAGAATTTAAAGTTTTGTCGTGGTCAACTGCTGTTGCTCTCGCATTATTCCGAGTGTAAAATGTAAAAAACCATAATTCTTTTTTAACGGGACGATGTACCGCATTTTATCATGCCGTACTGCAATAGTTCACGTCTTCGCAATAGACATTCGCGTATCATAATTTAGAGCGGTAATGATTGTACATTTTTAATTTGCTATCAATGTAGTACTGTTTTTAATAAGGACATTGTTGTGAGAACTTTTTTTATTCTTTCACTCTCTCTTGTTTGGTGTTCCTGTTTCTCATTGCACACAGTCACTGATTTTACCGTTCCGGATCTTTTCACCGGCAGTATCGAAGGCCCTGCGTTTGATTCAAGCGGTCTTTTGTATGTCGTAAACTTCGGACAAAATGGAACGATCGGAATAGTAGACGATAAAGGAAATGCTCAATTGTTCGTCCATCTGCCGCAAGGAAGTATCGCAAACAGCATTAAATTTAATTCCGCCGGAGAGATGCTCCTTGCCGATTATCCCAAGCACAATGTGCTGAAGGTGGAGATGCGAACACGCACTGTTTCAGTTTTTTCCCATAATGATGCGTTCAATCAGCCGAACGATCTCTGCATCAACTCACGCAATCAATTGTTTGCTTCCGATCCGCACTGGAAAACAAATACCGGAAAATTGTGGCGCATCGATCCGGACGGGTCTTCCGTTTTATTGGAAGATTCAATGGGAACAACAAACGGCATTGAACTCAGTCCGGATGAAAAAACGCTGTATGTGAACGAAAGCGTACAGCGCATTGTTTGGAAATATACCGTTGATGAGACCGGAACTATTTCGAATAAAACCCTCTTTCATACATTCCCTGATTTCGGAATGGACGGAATGAAGTGCGACAGGGACGGTAATTTGTATATTACGCGGTATGGCAAGGGGACGATTGCAGTACTCTCACCGAACGGAGTGCTTCTGAAGGAAATATTGTTAACAGGAAAGAAGTGCAGCAATCTTGTTTTTGGCGGAACCGGAGGCCGAATAATTTTTGTTACCATGCAGGATAGAAAGATGATCGAACAATTCACGAACGATATTCCGGGCAAAACACATTAACATGAACTATTTTTTCGGATTCATCCTCTCTACGACATTGCTTACCGCACAATCATTCCAGTCTGTTGTTCAACGTCTGGAACAGACTCCTGTGGAAAACCGCCAAGCGGTGATCGAACAATATCTTAATTCCAAAAGTGGATCACCGATTATCGAACAGGATTCTGTCGTGCATTTCGTTCTGTATGGCAATGCCGATACCGTTTATGTAAATGGCAACCTGCAGCATTGGAACGATCCTGTGCTGCTGCACAAAATTCCATGCGGTCATTATTCTCTGTTTTATCGTACATTTATAGCTCCACCTGATGCGCGACTGGATTATAAATTGATTGTTGATGGAAAGGATATTACCGATCCGCACAACCCATACATTACTCCGAGCGGTTTTGGCCCCCACTCCGAAGTGCGGATGCCGAAGTTTATTTCATCGCCGTATCTTGTGCCGCGAAACAATATTGCGCATGGTGAAATTGATTCTCTGGCACCGTTATTGAAAATTCCGCCTCCGCTGAACCAATATATTCCGGTAACACGCCCCATAAAGATCTATCGCCCCGCAGGGTATGATACTCTTCAGCGCCTGCCGGTTGTGTATATACACGACGGATTCGATGCAATCAACTTTGCCTTCGTTCCCCGGATAATTGATAATTTAATTGCTGATGGAAAAATCCGTCCGATCATAGCTGTTTTTATCCCACCGGTCGATCGTAATGATGAATACATTGGAAGAAAACGTGAGCTATTCGTTAAATATTTAACAAATGATATCGTACCTTTGATTGATCGATTGTACAAAACCGAACAATCATCACTGCAACGTGCTATGATGGGAATCTCCAACGGCGGCCATATTTCACTCTATACAGTGTTAAAACATCCCGAGATGTTCCAGAATGTCGGCGGGCAATCCTCAACAATGACACCGTGGCTGAAAGAATTGACGGAAGAACAATACCGGGCGAATCGTATTTCTCCGCAATTAAAGTTATATATGGATTGTGGGCGTTATGATATCAAATTTCAGAGTCCGTTTTTCGGGAATTATGAATTTTTACAAATGAACAGAGAGTACAGCGACCTGCTCTCGTCTCACCGCATTCCACACTATTATAAAGAAGTGAACGACGGACACGAATGGGCAAACTGGCGCGAGCGCATGCCAGAAATGTTGATCTACTTTTTTGGGACCCAACAATGACCATTCTCTCCGAACGAAAACAACATCTGATTACTGCACAGAAAAGTGCAGAAGAACTATTCCGCACCATTGAAATGCACGGACTGATCGTCGCAGAAAAATCGGAAAAAACACTAAACGACGAAGTATATGAACTTGCGTATAAGATGTTTGGCATCCGTAAATATTGGCACAAGCGGATCGTCCGTGCTGGAAAAAATACACTCTTGCCGTACAAAGAAAATCCTCCCGACCTCATTATCGGTTCCGACGATATTCTCTTCTTCGATTTCGGTCCCGTCTTTGAAGACTGGGAAGCAGATTTCGGCAGAACGTACGTGATCGGTAATAACGAACGCAAAATAAAATTGAAGAATGATATCGAATCAGCATGGTATGAAGGGAAAAAATATTATGATGCTCACGCCAATTCATTAACTGGTGCGGAGTTTTATCATTACATTTCCTCTCTTGCCGGTTTGTACGGCTGGCAGTTCGGCAACATCCATTGCGGTCATCTTATCGGGAATTTTCCGCATGAACATATTCTCGGCGACGAAGAGCATAACTACCTCCATCCGAACAATCACATAAAATTAAGTGAGTTGGACATTCAGGGAAACCCTAGAGATTGGATACTTGAAATTCACTTCATCAACAAAGAACAGACGTTCGGCGGCTTCTTCGAGCAACTCCTTTCGGTATAAAGCCTTTCACTTTTTTTAACTTTTTTCATGGGTAAGAATGCCGTCGCGCAAAAAAAATCTTCCCTTTTATAGCCTTTCGAAAATAGGTGTTGCTTCCTCGAAACTTTTATCGTAATATTACGATAAATAAAGACACCTATGGGACTCTCAAAAAAAGAAGAATTCACTATTAAACAAAACCGACTGGCGGATTATGCCAAAGCGCTCGCTCACCCTGCACGGGTTGCCATTGTAGAATACCTTGCGAAATCGAATTCCTGCATGTGCGGTGATATCGTCGATGTGCTTCCACTCTCTCAATCCACGGTATCCCAGCATCTTCGTGAGCTAAAAAATGCTGGTTTGGTAAAAGGAGAAATTGAGGGGACTTCGGTCTGTTATTGTCTGAACGAACCGGGGTGGAACGAAATGCAGTCCATGCTTGGTGAATTTCTTGTTACCATGAAGAAGTGCTGTTAAAAAAATTTACCTGCTTAATCGTAATATTACGATACTTTAAAGAAAGGATTACACCATGAAAGCGAACGAACCAAAAGAACCATGTTGCGGCACCGATTGTTGCTCATCCTCAAAAGGAGGAAAATAATATGTCCACTGATCAAGAATTAAAAGAACTTGTCAAAGAAAAATACGGCGAGATCGCCCTGCAATCCAAAGAACAGAACGAAACATCCTGTTGCGGCAGCGGTGGATGCTGCACGACAAGTGCCGAATTTACCGTCATGGCCGAAGATTATACTCACCTTCCCGGATATGTGGCAACCGCCGATCTCGGGCTTGGATGCGGACTCCCCACGGAGTTTGCGCAGATAAAGCCAGGCGACACGGTCGTGGATCTCGGATCCGGCGCCGGAAACGATGCGTTTGTCGCCCGTTCCATCGTCGGCGAAACGGGATATGTTATCGGTATCGATATGACCGAACCGATGCTCGAGAAAGCAAACAAAAACATAAAAACGCTTGGGTATACAAATGTTGAATTTCGTCTTGGCGATATTGAGAACATGCCGATTGCGAATGATACCGCCGATGTAATCGTCAGCAACTGCGTAATGAACCTTGTGCCGAATAAACAGAAAGCATTTGCAGAAACATTCCGCATTCTCAAATCCGGTGGACACTTCTCTATTTCCGATATCGTATTAAATGGTGCCCTCCCGGATAGTATCCGTTCCGCAGCAACGATGTACGCCGGCTGCGTCTCCGGAGCACAACAAAAGGAAGAGTATCTGCAAACGATCAAGAATGCCGGGTTCATCAATATTACCGTGCAAAAAGATCGGGAGATTAATATCCCCAACGAACTGCTGGTAAAATACATTTCGCTGGAAGAAGCGCTGGAGTATCGGAAAAGCGGCGCCGGTATCTACAGCATCACCGTTTATGCCGACAAGCCTTGACTGTTTTTTGTATCTACGGCTTTTATGGCCGCAGTGCAGACAACAATCTGTTTTTTTAAATTATCTTTGTTAATCATTTACTGTGTTTATTCTTTATGCGAGTTCTCATCCTCTGTACCGGAAATTCCTGCCGTTCGCAAATGGCAGAAGGATTTTTAAAATCATTTGATCCAACAGTTGAAGTATTCTCAGCCGGTACAAAAGCAGCTCCAAAAGTCTCTTCCAGGGCAGTCCGTGTGATGAAGGAAGCCGACATCGACATCAGCACGCATTATCCGAAAACAGTCGATCAATTTATTGCACAATCTTTCGACTATGTGATTACAGTGTGCGACAATGCAAAAGAGACTTGCCCAGTCTTTACCGGCAACGTCGTACACCGGATGCATATCAGTTTCGATGATCCGGCTGAAGCAACCGGATCGGATGAAGAAGTGCTGCTTGTATTCCGCCGAGTACGGGACCAGATCAAACGAGATTTTCAACGATTATATACAGACCATATTGCAAAGGGATTGTCATGAGCACCGTTACTTCCAATCTCTCATTTTTTGACCGTTATCTGACCCTCTGGATTTTCTTTGTCATGGCATTCGGTGTTGCTGCCGGAGCGATGTTTCCCGGCATTGCAGGATTTTGGGATTCACTCAGTTCAGGCACAACGAATATTCCCATCGCTATCGGCTTGGTGTTGATGATGTATCCGCCGCTGGCAAAAGTGAAGTATGAAGAGCTACCGATTGTTTTTAAGAATGTGAAGATCCTTCTTCTTTCACTATTACAGAACTGGGTGTTCGGTCCCCTTGCCATGTTTGTGCTGGCGTTATTGTTTTTACCAGACAGGCCGGAACTCATGATCGGCGTGATCCTTGTCGGACTAGCCCGTTGCATCGCCATGGTACTTGTTTGGAATGATCTCGCAAAAGGAGATTCCGAATTGGCCGCCGGTTTGGTGGCATTCAATGCAATTTTTCAGGTCTTCCTCTATTCCGTCTATGCATACCTGTTTATCACGTTGCTTCCTCCGTTGTTCGGATTTGAAGGAGCTGTGGTAGAAATTTCCATTGCGGAAATCGCCGTCACCGTAATCATCTATCTCGGCATTCCCTTCGTCGCCGGTTTGTTGACACGCGCAATCATGCTTAAAATTAAATCGAAAAAATGGTACCACGATTCGTTCGTACCGAAGATCTCCGTGCTTACTCCAAGCGCTCTGCTCTTCACAATCTTTGTAATGTTCTCATTGAAAGGCGAAAAGATAGTCGAACTTCCACTGGATGTGCTTCGGGTCGCTGTGCCGTATGTAATCTATTTTGCAGGAATGTTCTTTATAACATTTTATTTTGCAAAAAGGATCGGTGCGTCGTATGAAAAAGCGGCCACCGTTTCATTCACCGCAGGAAGTAATGATTTCGAACTGGCCATTGCGGTTGCCGTTGCAGTTTTTGGAATCAACTCCGAAGTTGCCTTCGCAACAGTGATCGGTCCGCTGGTCGAAGTACCGGCGCTTATTATTTTAGTGAACGTTTCATTGTGGATAAAAAATAGATATTTCAGTCCGCAAACCGTCAGCATTTAGTCAGCTTAGATTGAGACGAATTTGTTTATCGTTGTAAATCTTTCACTGCTGGTTTTTTCATAAATCATAATCTTCGCTACGGCATTTCTTTCTAATAAGAATTTGTCATTCTCGGACATAAAAATCCTCCCGAAAAAGCACACCAGACGTTCGGCACGACATGTGAGATGTACTCTATCAAGACGGGAAATCTCCGTCGAGCATTCTGAAAAAAAATCGCTTATTGAATCCGGAGGATCGAATGGCATCATTGGGTTTGGCGCTCGGCGGAGGCGGAGCACGCGGATTAGCACATATCGGCGTACTGAAAGTTCTTGATGAGGAAGACATTGTTCCCGCAGCAATTACCGGATGTAGCATGGGATCTCTTGTCGGCGGATTGTATGCATATTACGGCAATGCCCGGAAGGTGGAAGAGACAATTCTTCAATTTATTTCCCTTCCGCAGTTTAGTAAACTCGGTATAGAACAATTCGACGATCATACAAAGAAGACAAACAAAGGATATTTTGATCAATTTTTCGACTATGTCGGAATGCGGCTGCAGGCGGTGAACACGTTGAACCGACTTTCCTTTTTCGATTCTGATAGAACCTCCGACCTGTATGAAATGATTCCCGACGTGCCGATCGAACAACTTGGAATAAAGTTTTCCGCCATTGCCACCGATTTAAATTCCGGCGAAGAAATTAATTTCACCAGAGGAAGTTTGCGTCATGCCGTGCGCGCGAGTTCCGCCATACCAGGAATTTTTCCCCCTGTACGCTATGGCAAATATTATCTTGTGGATGGCAGCGCCTCAGAAAGTGTTCCGGCGGGCAAAGTGAAAGAGATCGGGGCGGACAGAGTGCTTGCAGTAGATGTGACGCGGTCATTAAAGATTGTTGATCAACCACAGAATATTTTTGATATTTTGTATCGTACAGAAGATATCACGTCGTTCCATCTTTCGATGCTCCGGCTGCGGGAGGCTGACCTGGTCATCCGTCCGAACGTGCGGCAGCGCTCTTGGACAGATTTTGATCATGCGGCAGAGATTATTGCCGCCGGCGAAGCAGTAGCAAAAGAAAATATCGCTGAAATAAAAAAACTGGAACAGCGGAACGCCTATCTGGTAGAGATAGAACATTTTATAAAGAAATTAAAGGGTGATGTTTAACGACAGCAAGAGTTAACTTCAAATGTTGTGTAAATAAAAAAGCGCATCCGTATCTTAGGTTACCCAAAACAGATAGGAATTTCCTATCACAGACCTAAGAGGAGGACACGCCGATGGAAAAGTACAAGAAACCA
>Ga0265292_1001495_pt1 | contig 20407 bp, 16 predicted proteins | sample Munlanlewell296A_FD_189080 | JGI IMG/M metagenome (GOLD analysis project Ga0265292, IMG submission 189080) | Leachate microbial communities from a municipal landfill in Southern Ontario, Canada - Leachate well 296A | ecosystem: Engineered > Solid waste > Landfill > Unclassified | place: Canada... | reverse complement strand
TCAACGCCCCAGGAGAATTCTACTTTGGCGTTGACTTTGTTTTTCTTAAGATAGCGGCGGGTGGTTTCAACCAGCTCGGTGGCAATGACTTTGCCTTTTAAATCTTTTACGCTTTTAATCTTTGAATTTTCGGGGACCGCTAAAACCCATTTGACCTTCCGCAAGCCCTGTTTGGCGTAAATTAAATCCGCCAGTATTTTTACCTTACAGCCCGATTCCTTTACCCAGTCCAGCCCGCCAATACCAACGTCCACTACGCCCGCTTCCACGTAACGCGCCATTTCCTGCGAGCGAGCCAGTTGAACTTCAATTTCATCATCATCAATTTGCGGGAAATAAGACCGCGTGGAAACGCTGACCTTAAAGCCGGCTTTTTTTAACAATTCAAAAGTTTGCTCCTGTAAACTGCCTTTGGGTAATCCTAGTTTCAATTTGTTTGGCATGTTAGCTCCTTATATATGTATTTGAATGAATTGGATCCTATTTTAACATAGCCGCGAAAAAATGTTGAAAGATTTTTGGAATTATTGCTGAAAAGTGACGATAAATATGCATAGGAGTTGATAATTTTATTATGTCATCCGGTGAGCTGGTAGCAAATATACTGACTAACAATATTGCACGTCAATGTCGTAGGTTGCGCAGGGATGTTGCGCGAGGATTGAGGCAGGTTCAACTCATTGATAGGAAGGGAAGCTTAGACATTACACAGATACCATCTGTGCGCGCATTAGAAAATTTGGCTTGGCAATTGGAGTGCCCTTTTCCAGAAATTCAACGAGCAATCTTTTCTCCTCCATGTTCAGATGTGGCAGAGTTGCGATTAATTGACTTAAGTGGACAAATTGTATTGCCGCCTACGAAACGCATATTGTCTACTGGTGATTTATTGCAGTTTTCACCTCATGTCCCTTCCCGGGTGCCGGTCGGTTTATTTAAAGAATGGCGATTTGTTCTGTCTGAAGGATTGCAGTCTGTCAAGGCCGGAGAGCTACTAACTTCTTTGCAAATGGAAGTTGTAAGAGGATTGCCTGGCGAAAGAATTAGTAGAATAAGCTTTGATGATGAACTACCTGACTTACAAGCTGAACGTCGTGGAATGGTTGTGACTTTTGATGCAAGAGGCACAAGTTTAAATCCTAATGCCAAAATGAACCCAATCCCTCAACTTGCATATTTCTTGAAGATGGTTGAAAGGGAATTGGGTGTAATGATTATCCGAGCATTTCTTATTGGGTCGCAAGGGTGGGGTTCAGCTTCAAAATCTGGTGAGGATATAGATTTGGCTTTGGTTTTGTCAGGAGAATACTCCGGGGATGAATTAGAAGCGATAAAACGAAAGCATTGGCCAAGTACAAACAGAAGAATTTTTCCAGCATTAGCGTTGTTTACTTTTTCCGAAGCCGAATGGCTTGCTGCACAAGCTTTAAAAGTAGGATTTAGAAAGAGGAGGGGATTGGATTTATATGGGGAGGAAGGCTATCGACATGTTTTCCCGGATCAAGAACTTAGCGGAAATGGACAAGGCCATAGATTAGCTGGGGAGATTCCGTTGGTGATCAGGGTTTTATCCTGGTTGCATGATTACGTTGAGTTAGTTGGGCCCAGAAGAAATATCATAAAAGAGTATGACCAGTTAATAATTATTCTAGAGTTTAAAGCTAGGAATGGAAACATTGAGGCACTTGAAGAGTTATATTCATTAGATGAGTCGAATGCCGAATTGTTGCGTATAGTGAGAGAGCGAATAAGAGATTATCTTAATGCGGGGATTCCTTCGGCTTTAGATGGTGAGGCTATTCGGATATTTTCACTTGCAGAAAGATTGGTTTCACATGATTTCATTGAATTATTTAATGAGATAAATAATGCTCTTCAGAATCCGCAAGTCAATTCAGATCTGTTTGAAAATGCTTTCCCGCTTTTATTTTCTATTGTCCGTTATCGAGGTTTGTGGTCTCAATGTAATCTGCGTGGGTTGGCGCATGATTACTATGCCAGTGGTTCGCCTGACCTTTCTTCGGAGCAACTATGGCAAAGATTATGTAGTTTCGAAAGATTAATGCTAGTTCTTGGCGAAAGATTAGGTGAATATAGTTTTGCCTTGGATACTTTGGAAACTTTGGTTCGCGAAGGAATAACAAGAATCGGACATGCAGAATTATTTCGACGAAGTTCTGAGCTTTTCTGGGATCATTTTGATTCTCGTGAAAGCGAAAGGTAATGTTTGCCATCGATCTCTGCCACAAATATTTTTTTTCGTTTATGATATAATTTTGACATGTTTGATTATTTGCGAAAAAATGCAATGTCTTTTTTTTGTTTATTTGTCTTTTGCTCTTGTCTGCTAGCCTTTCCGGGTTCAATTTGGCCGGCGGACATCGCCCCGCAACTATCTCTTTCCACCTCAACCGTTTCCACCGGCCAAACTTTGGTGGCTTATTTGGATTGCGGCGAGAATATAAGTAATGTATCCGGGGAATTTTTGTCGCAACCGATTTATTGGTATCCGGTTGAAAGTAAAAAAAATGAATCAAATGCGGCAAGTAGTCTTTATCGAGCTTATCTGCCTATTCCGCTCGCGATTTCGCCGGGTTATTATCAGCTGAAGGCAAATTATTTGGATACCAACGGAAATTCCCAGGAAATGATTGAGCGTGTGCAAATTATTGCCGGCAAATTTACTAAGGTTAATTTTAGCGTGCCGGTAAGCAAGAAGAAGTTAATGCGGCCGGCGGTGATAGCTAACGATTGGGTAATCATTGAAACAGAATTGACAGGGGAAACAGAGTCCCAACTCTGTCAGGGTAAATTTATTTATCCTCTTGCAGGAAATTATTATCTTACCCTGCCTTTTGGTGTGCGCGAAACGGTAAACAGAATGAAGCGTGGGCAACACATGGGAATGGATTTTAGCCATCCCAAAAAAAATAAAACCGATATTTTAGCGATTAATGATGGAGTGGTGCGTTTGGCGCAAACTTTTGTGGTGTTTGGCGGCACGGTTGTTATAGACCACGGGCAAGGCATTTTTTCTTTATATTATCATTTATCCAAAATCAACGTGGAACCAGGGCAAGTAGTTGCTAAAGGACAAGTTTTGGGTAAAATGGGGACGACCGGGATTTCCAGCGGGATCCATTTGCATTTGGGGATAAGTGTCCATAACCAGCGGGTCAATCCCGCGCAGTGGTTGAAAAATTATCTATGAACAAAATCTACCGCATTTTTGACGCCAATATTAATCGCGCGCTCGAGGGCTTGCGCGTGGTTGAGGAAATAACCCGTTTTATTCTGGAGGATAAGAAATTAAGTACGCGGATTAAAGGTTTTCGCGCACAAGTCAAAGCTGTCTGCCAGACCATTCCCCGCCAGGAATTACTAATTAAAATCCGCGATTCACAAAAGGACGTGGGCTGGAAAGTTTATCCAAAAAGTGAAGCTCGGCGCGCGGATATTTTGTCTATTTTTAAAGCCAATATTAAGCGAGCAACCGAAGCTTTGCGGGTTCTGGAGGAATTTTCAAAGCTGGTTGATCCGGGGATTGGCCGCGCGTTTAAAGATTTGCGATTTATGGTTTATGATTTAGAGAAAGAGGTTTATCTGGCGATGGTGGATTATTTAAAGCTCGAAAAGCTGAATTTTAATCTATACGTAATTATCGACCCGCGCGCCATTGGCCGGAAAAATATTTTACCATTTACTAAAAAGATTTTATCCGCGGGAGTAAAGTTTATTCAGTATCGCGACAAGCAGGCGGCGCGGCCGGTTTATTTGAAAAACGCGCAACGCATCCATGGGTTGGCCCGACGCTTTGGGGCAACGTTTATTGTAAATGATTATGTTGAAATTGCTCGGCAAATTGATGCTGACGGAGTGCATCTTGGGCAGGAGGATATGGCGCCGCGTCGAGCCCGCCAAATATTGGGCCCAGAAAAAATTATTGGAATTTCAACCCATTCATTCAAACAAGCTCTGCGAGCCAATAAAAGCCAGGTAGATTATTTTGCCTGCGGTCCGATTTTTAAAACCCTGACCAAACCATGGCGCCGTGCAGTGGGGATAGATTTATTGCGGCGGGTTGTAAACATTGCCCATAAACCGGTAATTGCGATTGGCGGGATTACAAAAGAAAATATTAAACTAGTTAAGCGAACCGGCGTGAAGCAGGTTGCGGTGATTAATGCGGCTTTAGACCTGCTTTAATATTTTTAGAAGCATGATTTGGCCAAATTGGGCAAGCTATCTTTTTTCGTTTATTCAAAAGAAATCCTTCGAAAATCTGCAATTTTTTAAACTTCTGTGCGATATTTAGACAGTCAAACGGTGAGCAAAGTGGTCTTTGCTTTAATTTTTTTGGTTTTGTAGCCAGCAAAACAAAAGGAAAATATTGATAAAATGACTGTAACTTCAACGAATATGATAGATGTAGCGCGAAAAGCATTAAGCATCGCAAGGGGTGGCTTGCCGCACGGAATTGCTCAATTGAGAGCGCGTGCGCAGCATACAAGGGGAGATTTAGCAATTGTTACGACCCCGATTACGCATAGGTTGGCGCATGATATAACTAATCTTTTGGGATTGCGTGCTCCTCATAAAATTAGATTTGGACGCCAAGATTGTGGCTTATGGGGAACGGAAGGGCTGGCTCCGTTGAATGGGAAAAGCGTGTTTTTGTTTCATACTGTAGGGCATGAGCGCCTGAATGATGATTTGTTGCAACTTGAAACAGCGATTGTTGATTTAGCGGATGCGGGTGTCAGAGAAATAAATTTATTTATGTTGCTGATGCCGTATGCCAGGCAGGATCGTCGGGCAAAAATTCACCAGCCGCTTTCCGCAAGGGAAGTCTTGCGTATGATTGCGCAGTCGCGGTCAACTTTAGGTTTAGACATTGAAGATGTGGGCGGTGGCAGAGGGGTTGTACATGTCCGACAGGGAAAACGAGTTGTAAAACAAATTGTAGTGGTGGATATTCATAATCCGGCGCTGGAGAGTGCGTTGCCGACCAATTGCCGATTTTGGAATTTAACCGGACGGCGGATGTTGCTACCAGAACTCTTGCGGTTAATTGGTGAGGACAACTTGCACTTATTGAAAGTTGGCGGTCCGGATTTTGGCAGCTTAAAAGCAGTTAAAATGTTATTGCATGATATCTTTCCTTTGGCCGATGATGATCTTTTGGAAAAGCACTTAATCCAGGTTGATAAAACCCGTGGAGATGAAGGGGTAACTGCGCAGGTATTATGTAATGTTGCAGGAAGGGTGTGCCTTTTATTTGATGACATGATTGATACGGCAAAGACGATTGTTACGGCAGCTGAGTTATTAAGGCAGCAAGGGGCCACGCGGGTTTTGGTGGCAGCGGCACATCCGATTTTTTCCGGGCAGGCGGTTCAAAGATTATCTACCGCAGTTCGCGATCATGTGATTGATCAGGTGCTGGTATTAAATACCATGCCGCTGCCAGAGCCTTTGCGTTTTCCGGGTCTACGGATTGTGGATATGAGTCCGTATATGGCTGAAGTCGTGGCGGCCGTTTATTTAGATGCCGACTTAGGAAAATATTTAAATGTGGGGTAAATAGAAATGGATCTAATTAGAACGGCCAGAAAACACTGTGCCTATTTTTGGGTAGCGGGTCGGGCTAACCCGAGATTAAATGCCTCATTGCAGGCACAACTAGGTAAAGAACCTTTGCCGGCGAAAAACGACCCTTTTGCTTGTGGTGAAAGCTATTTTAAACTGGATGGGAATATTGGTGTCCACGGGCAACGGGTATATGTTTTACAAACGCTTAATCCGCATGAGATTGCCAATAATCTATGGGATTTACGGGTTACGCTCAGTGCTTTGACTGCGTCTGGCGCAGAGTGTGTTGTGATAATACCGCATATGCCATCACAATCTGCTTCGCTTACCGGACGCTTTCTGGGTAATCTTAACGCATTTGATATTCGGGGATTGGTCACTTATGATTTTGTTTTTGGTAAATTACCATCTTCGCCGCAAGTTCTGTTGAGTGGTTCTATCCCAAGAATTAATGTCGGGATGCCGTTCCTTGGCTTTTCTTCCAAAGGAATAATTCGGCAAGCGGTAACCAGGTGTCAACCTGAAGATTTAATGATTACCTCTTTAAGTGGTGAGGTCAGTCATACTGCGGTTGGGCCGGTGGATAAAGATGCTGGTCGTTTAGCTTTTGAATTGGCAAGGGATATGTTTGGTGAAGATGGTTATCGGGATCATTTGGTGAGATCTGTTCCTGGGAAAGGGCCGCACGTCCGAGGCAAACTAGATGGCAACGTAGCTGGGAAACACGTTTTACTTTTTGGCGGAAGATTATATGGTGATAAAATGCTTATGCCAACGATTGATGCCATATCAGCTGCCCAACCTTCTGCAATTACTGTTGCTGCGGTGCATTTAGGTAGCGTGCGTCATGATGCTTTTCGCTTGTTAAGTGACGATACACGAGTGGGTCGTGTTATAACAACAGATTCTATTCAAAGGCCTCCCGAGCAACAATTTGAAAAACTAGACGTGGTTTCATTAGCTGCCGACTTGGCTAGAATTATTACTGAAGATGCTCTGGTTGACTAATCTTGCCCTTTTTTCCTCCACAAAGTATAATGTGTCACTCAAGCTAACTCGACTAATATTCATAAGGAGAGTGAATTTATATGTATAAAATCGCAGTTATCGGCGGCGATGGAACCGGTCCGGAGGTGGTGGCGGAAGGATTAAAAGTATTGGATGCGGTGGCGGCAAAATTTAAGATTAAATATGAATTGACCAAGTTTGATTTTGGCGGCGCGCGTTATTTGCGTACCGGTGAAACTTTGCCGGATTCTGCCATTGAAGAATTAAAAAAATTCAATGCCATATATTTGGGGGCCATTGGGCACCCGGACGTGAAACCCGGTATTTTGGAGCATGGGATCTTGCTGAAAGCGCGCTTTGCGCTGGACCAGTACATCAATTTGCGGCCGGTAAAACTTTACGAAAACGTTTGGACGCCGCTCAAAGATAAAGGCCCCAAAGAAATTGATTTTGTGGTGGTGCGTGAAAATACCGAAGGCCTGTACGTTGGAACCGGCGGTTACTTAAAGAAAGGAACTACGGATGAGGTTGCAACCCAGGTTTCGGTCAATACTTATAAGGGCGTTGAACGTTGCCTGCGTTACGCGTTTGAATATTGCCGCAAACGCAATCAGCGCAAGCAGTTGACGCTGGTGGGAAAAACCAACGTGTTAACTTATGCTTTTGACCTGTGGGAGCGTACCTTCCATGCCATGGGGCAAAAAGAGTTTCCCGATATCAAACGCGAATATGCCCACGTGGATGCAACCTGCATGTGGTTTGTGAAAAATCCCGAATGGTTTGATGTGATTGTTACCGATAACTTGTTTGGCGATATCATTACTGATTTGGGGGCCATGATTCAAGGGGGAATGGGGATCGCGGCCGGCGGTAATATCAATCCCCAGGGTGTTTCTATGTTTGAGCCCATCGGCGGCTCCGCGCCAAAGTATACGGGCAAAAATGTCATTAACCCGATGGCGGCCATTGGCGCCTTGCAGATGCTCCTGGAAAATATTGGCGAAGAAAAAGCGGCGGCGGCGGTTGAAGAAGCCATTAAAAAAACCTGTTTAAAAATGCCATCGCAAGCGGCGGGTAAAATGGGAATGACCACCACCCAGGTGGGGGATGCGGTGGCGGCGGTGATATGAAAATTTTATATTATCCGAACCGTGCCATCGTAAAGAAAGTGATGCAGGCCGATGATCCCTTATTGGTTTTAGTCTCTTATGACGGGAAACAAATGCTGATCGGCGGTTTGGATGATTGTTTTGAGCACGTAATTCTGCTCCGAAAATTAAAAATCCGGGAAACTGCAATTGATGCATACTTTCGTTTGCTGGTTAATAAAGAAGGGGCGGATTGGACATTTGTTTGTCCGGTCGATTATAAAGGTATTTTAAATCGCCAAAAGCGAATCGAAAAATTTTATGCGGATGGAATTGGTGTAATTAAAAAAGCGCTGAAAAAAATTGGCTATGCTGTGCCAATTAATATTCCGAAGCGCTTTCGTCGGCATTTTGTGGAGTTGGGGAATGGAAATTGATACATTAAAGCATAATTTTTTTGTTGCGTGGTCTGATCAGTTAGCTTATGTGCTGGGTTATTTTTTGGCGGACGGAGATTTGACGATTAATTCCCGCGGTTCTCATTATGTTAATTTTACTTCAACCGATTTGGAGCTATTAGAAAAAGTTCGGAAGCTGGCAGGATTCAGCCAGCGCATTTGCCCCAAAAAATGTGAAAATAAAAAATGGAAGCAAAGCTATCGTATTCAAGTTGGAAGCAAAGAAATATTTAGCCAAATTTGCCGACTCGGGTTTGATAAAAAAAATAATAAAATTGATATTGAGGCGGTGCCTATCCGGTATTTTAGGCATTTTGTCCGGGGATTTTTCGACGGAGATGGCAGTGTCAGTTGCGGATCGTACGGCTCTCGGGAAAAACCTAGCTATATTTTGCTGGTGAGGTTTGCGTCAGGCGATTTACAGCTCCTAAAAGAACTTCTTGCCAGATTACGCAAATACGCTAGAATAAAAGGTGGGTCAGTTTTTAAGAATAGCCGAGGATATCATTTAAGCTTAAGTATCAGGGATAGTTGGCGGTTGTTTGGTTTTATGTATCAAGGAGTTCCTGAGCGGGAATATCTATATCGTAAGTATGCGGTTTTTTTAAGAGCTAAGCAATTATGGGGGCGTAGTTCAGTTGGCCTAGAACACATGCCTGTCACGCATGAGATCGCGGGTTCGAGCCCCGTCGCCCCCGCCATGTACCGATAGGGTGCATGGCCCGCCAATTTTTGCCGAAAGGAATAATGTTGGCTCTGCGCATTTTGGTCATCGATGACGAAAAAGAATTGGCCGATGTTACCCGCCTGCGCCTGCAGGATTTGGGTTATGAAACCAGCGTGGCTTATTCCGGCCACGAGGGGGTCTTTTTAGCCACCACGGAAGAATTTGACTTGGTCATTACTGATTACAACATGCCGGACATTAACGGGGAAGAAGTTTTAGATGCCATTAAAATTATCAAGCCAAATCTGCCGGTGGCAATTTTTTCAATTTATCATGATGACAGTTCGGTTATCTCCGCGCCGTTGCGCCAAAAAGTGATTGGGATCGTAAAAAAACCAATTGAAAACCACAACCTTACTCAATTACTCCAGCAGGTTTTTTTAAAATAATTCCGCTTAATTTCGCCTAAAGATATTTACTTGAAAATACTGATTGAAATATATCATCTCATCGGCTATGATTTTTCCTGTTGGCAAAAAAATTTTGCAGAGGTAGCTCAGTTGGTAGAGCAGGGGCCTGAAAAGCCCTGTGTCGGCAGTTCAATTCTGCCCCTCTGCAAGTTATTAAGTTAAAGGAGATGGCATGAAAACATTAAAATGGTTGGTTCCGGCGGTATTTGTAGTTTCGTTTTTATTTTTAGTTTTAAATTTGATGTATTTTCAACCCCGGGCGTTAAGTTTGGAAGATGTTTTAGCGCACCGTTCTGCCCCGGTTAGTCCGGTGCCTGATCCGCTGACCAAAATGGTGGTGGTGGTTTTTGGTTTATCGTTTTTTGCTCTGTCTTACGAGGGTTTTAAATGGTTAAAAAGTGGGAGCAAGGTTGGAGGGGGAAATAAAGTGTTGACCCAGGTAATTGGGCTTAACGCAGACCGCCGCGGTACCAGCGTAATGCAAAATGAAAACAAAGATTTGCTTTACTTAAACGAAGAGCTGGACCGTGAAAACAGCCGCTTACTTACCGAAAAACAGGTGCTGGAGCTGGAGATAAAAAAATATGAAGATGCCGTTAAAAAAATTGGCCAGTCCGAGGAATTAATGCGCCGGAGCAACGAGGCTTTGCGTAAGGGCTACGAAAAACAGGCGCAGGAAAAAGAAGCGATGATCCTGGAATTAAACAAGAAAGAATGGGAACTGCGCGAACTTTCTAATGCGGGGCCGGAGCGAAAAGGCAAAAATTCGGCACCGGCGCCCTTACTGGCGGCAAAGTCGCCGGCAGAGACAAAACAGCGTAAAGCGGTAGAAAAATTAATTAATGAAGTTGACCAGATGCTTTTTGGGGAAATAGCCCAGCCGGCGCCTCGGCCCCGGGCTAAAAAGAAGGTGAAGGGCAAATGAAAAAACTTAATCTTTGGGTAATAATATTGTTGATGCTGGCTTTCTGGGTCAGTACGGCGGCCGCTCAAATGACTTTTTTTCTGGTAGATAATTTTGAAGACGGAGACCACCAGATTAGCCCGGAATGGTGGAAGTTTGACAATGTGACGTTAACGATTGTAAAAAATAGCGAACCCTCTCAGGCCGATTTTGTGGCACAATCCTGCGGCAAATATTCATTAAATGTAAGGGGCAAAGCCACTAATTGGTACGTCGGCGGGTTTGGCAGCAACCTTTCTTTGGATGCTTCGGAATACACCCGTATCCAATTGGATTTATACGGCAACCGGGTTTTGCACGGCAAATTAAGGGTTGAAATTTATGAAGATGATAATAACAACAATCAATTGGAGCAAGACAGCGCCAAAGGATGGATTCCGACTAAAGATGATAAATGGTCGGCGGAGGTCAATATTTTAGGCGAGGGGTTTACCCGCGTTTCCATCCCGTTTTCCGCTTTTGTTGATGAAAATCCGGGAGTGGGTGACGATAAGTGGAACCCCGACAAAAAGGGTGATTCCGGGGGGTTATTGAAAGTGCAATTCATTGCGATTGCCGACAAGGCGGATGGAGAGGTTAATTTTAATTTAGACAACATATTATTGACGTACTAGCTAAAGGAGTGATCAATGAAAAAGGTAATGTTAGTCGGTGTAGTTTTTTTGGTTGGGTTGTGTTGTTTGCATCCTCTGGTTTACGCGGAGGACCTGTCAGGAATCCCTAAAGAAAATTTGGTTATTTCGGCTGGCCCCACCAACCCGGGCGAAGAGCTTTCCCTGGTTTGGCTGGAAACCGTGGCACACCCCAAAACAGTTGCCAAAGGGGGAAAATTATCTTTGTTTGCCGTGGTAACCTCAAAAGTGCAAAATGTATCGGTTGCTTTTGATTTTAACCAGAAAGATTTTCTGCTGGTGTCAACCGATGGGATGTCGTGGAACGGCGTTTACACTTTGCCCAGTCGCATGCCGGAAGGGGTGCACGTGGCGCATTTTACGGTACGGGGCAGCCGTGGCCGGACGGTAGTGAGGTCATTAGAATTTTTTGTGGATGCAAACTTAGCGGTTGAAAATGACGCGCAGCAGGATAAATTACAGGCCGAAAAAGAAAAGGGCTGGCCGGTTAAAGTTGCCAACCAGCAGGCCTTTTTGGCCAATGAGCAGGGAGAGCCGGTTGGTTCCCGGCCCACGCGCACCGTCAATGCTGATGAAAAAATCATCGGACTTTATAAGGAACCTTGGTACCGGGTGCGCTTTGCTGACGGGACCGAGGGCTGGGTGATTGCCAGCGCCGTGGAAGAACCGGCGGAAGATTTTTACCGGCAGGGTTACAGTGATTTTGTCCGCGGCGATTTTGAAAATGCCGCGCAAAATTATCAGAAGGCCCTGATGGTTGATGCCAATTTGCATAAGGCCCGTTATTGGCTGGCAAAAACATATATAAAAGCCGGCAAAGATTCCCAAGCGGCGGACGAGTTGGCGGCCTTGTTAAAGCTGGACCCAACTAATTATAATGCAGGTATTTTGGCGACGCGTTTGGCAGACCAATATTTTAGCCGTGCACATGGTGATTTTATGGCGGGCAGTTATCAAAAAGCGCTGATGGCTTACCAAAAAGCGCTGGAACTTAAATCGTCTTTTGTCACCGCGCAAATTGAGTTAGGTCAATGTTATCAACGGTTAGGATTTGCCGCCAAGGCACGGGAGGCCTGGGTGGCGGCGTTTGTGCTGGACCCGGAAAACCAGTCCGTGCGCGCATTTTTAGATATGGGGAAAAGCGAAATTGCCGATACCCTGGTTGAAAAAGCAGAAGTGGCGACAGACAAAAGTGCGGAAATCTCTGCGGCCGGGGTTTCTGTCGGCGCAGCGGATTATTCCATGTCAATTGATGTGATCAAAAATGCGCGAACCCAAAAAGGGACTTCAATCCATCGCGCGCTGGCGGACGTATTAGTGCTGACTAGATCCTTCGGGACGCTGGTAAAAGAGAAGGGCTGGATGGCGGAGAGCAAAGATAACCGGGTACTGGTTTCTTATACGGTGCTCCAGGACCAAAGCGGCTCGGGCAAAAGCTTTAAGGAAGAATATTTTTCCTGGGCAGTGGACCAAGCGACCCAAAACGTCATTCCGCTCAACAAAAATGCTAAGATGCTCATGAGCAGCTGGTAAAAGCCTTGCCGAGGTAGCTCAGCTGGTAGAGCAGCTGATTTGTAATCAGCAGGTCAGCGGTTCAATTCCGCTCCTCGGCTTAATCAATGCCGATGTAGCTCAGCTGGTAGAGCAACTCATTCGTAATGAGTAGGTCGCCGGTTCGATTCCGGCCATCGGCTACTGAAATTTTTTCTTAATTTGATTGATCAACCCGCCGGCGTCAATAATGCCCTGCATAAATTCCGGGAACGGCTGGGCCGGGTAGGTTTTTCCGGAAGTCAGATTAAAAATTTTACCCGCCGCCAGATCAATTTCAATTTCGTCGCCGTCTTTAATTTCTTCCGCCGCCGTACGTGATTCCAAAATGGGCAGGCCAATGTTGATGGCGTTGCGGTAAAAAATTCGGGCAAACGTTTTGGCGATGACGGCACTAATGCCGGCGGCCTTAATTGCAATGGGGGCGTGTTCGCGGCTGGACCCACAGCCAAAATTTTCCCCGCCCACAATGATGTCGCCCGGATTCATCCGGTTTACAAAATCGGGATCAGCGTCTTCCATGCAAAATTTGGCCAGTTCTTCCGGGTCGTGCGTGTTTAAATAGCGCGCCGGGATAATCTGGTCGGTATCCACGTTGTCGCCAAATTTATGCGCTTTGCCTTTCATGATTCCTTATCCTTTTCATTATAATTCTTCCGGATGTCCGATTCTGCCTAATATTGCCGAAGCCGCGGCCACGGCAACATTGGTTAAATAAACCTCAGATTTAGGGTGACCCATCCGCCCGATAAAGTTGCGGTTGGTGGTGGCCACGGCGCGCTCGCCCTCCGCCAAAATCCCCATGTGGCCGCCCAGGCACGGGCCGCAAGTGGGAGTTGAAACCGCCGCGTTGGCATCGAGAAAGATTTTAAACAAACCTTCGTCCATGGCCTGGCGGTAAACCTTTTGTGTGGCGGGAATTATAATCAGCCGCACGTCTTTGTGCGCTTTGTGACCTTTGAGAACCTTAGCTGCAACCCGCATGTCCTCAATCCGGCCGTTGGTGCACGATCCAATGACAACCTGGTCAATTTTTACGTTTTTGGCTTGGCTGACAGGTTTGGTGTTGCTGGGCAGGTGAGGAAACGCCACCTGCGGCTCAATTTTGGAAACATCAAACTCGTATACATATATATATACAGCGTCCGGGTCAGAATGATAAAAGACGGCGCCCGGCGGTTTGGGCGTTTTGTGATCGGGCTCAAATATGCCGTTTTTGGCGCCGGCTTCAATTGCCATGTTGGCCATAGTAAGCCGGCCTTCCATTGAAAGTGCTTTGATTGCCTCGCCGGTGAATTCCATGGTTTTGTATAGTGCGCCGTCAACGCCAATCTGGCCGATGGTGTATAGAATTAGGTCTTTGCCTTCCACCCATTTGGGAAGTTTGCCTTTGTAGACAAATTTCATTTGCTCGGGAACTTTTAACCAGACCTCACCGGTGGCCATGGCCGCCGCCATATCTGTTGATCCAATGCCGGTGGAAAACGCTCCCAGCGCCCCGTATGTGCAGGTGTGTGAATCAGCGCCGATGATTAAATCGCCGGCCTTGACTAAATTTAGCTCTGGCAGGAGCGCGTGTTCCACTCCCATGCAGCCCACTTCAAAATAATTGACGATGCCGAATTTTCGTGCAAACTCGCGCATCATTTTTACCTGCTCGGCCGATTTAATGTCTTTGTTAGGGGTAAAATGATCCGGCACCAGCGCAATTTTGTTTTTATCAAAAACCGCTTTGGCTCCGATTTTATGAAACTCTTTAATGGCGGGCGGTGCGGTCACGTCATTGCCCAGCACCAGGTCAACTTTAACCTGGACCAGCTCCCCGGGTTCAACGCTTTTTTTGCCGGCGTGCGCGGCCAGTATTTTTTGTGTAATGGTTTGTGGCATGCTTTGAATTTTATCAAAGTTTCAGGGCGGGCACAAATTGAATTTGCGTTGCTCGGCTATTTATCTCTAAAAAAAGGCATTTTGAGGTTTTAAGATTTTTGCCGCGGCCCCAAAAATAAATCCAAATAAAATGAAATTATTTGCGCAATGTAACGATAATTAAATAGTGAAAAGCTAAAAAATCCTTAATGGAGGAGATATATGCCGAGTAGAATAAGTGACTTTGCGAGCCGTAGATTGAGCCGGCCGGTTGATATGCGTCGACCATCTGGTTTTTCAAGAAATGTTGCACATATGCTGCCTTTATTGTTGGCGGTTGGTTGCGGTGGTAAAGACACTATTACCGATACCGGTTCGAATGTGCCGGGACATATTCTTTTTAAAAATGTTGTAACTTTTACCGATTCGTTGGACGTTTCACGCGCGGCCCAATGGCAAATTCCAATTACGGCAAAAATTGGTGAAACTATTCCGGTTAACGACGGTTTATTTGTGGCACTGGGCACGAATGCGCCAAATTTACCGGAGTTGGATATTGCTTATTCAATCAGCGGCTTGCACCTAAGTGCGGATACCAATAATCGATTGTCTGCTTACGGTTATCTTGCGGCGGATGGTACTATTTCCGGGAGAGATATATTAAGGGTTCAAGCGGGCAGACAAATTGGTCGGGAATATGACGAGTATTTATTGGCGCCGGAACTTGGCGTTGACCCAACTCGCACAAAATTATACGCAACCCTGGAGCCCACTTTTGGAACGGGGACAGAACTTTGCGGCTCTTCAGATACCGGCGGAACTGCCGCAGTTGACACCGCATCCGGCGATTATGATAACACCACTTGCATGATTGACCAATTGGGCGGAGCAAACGGTGACGCATTCTTGGCCAATTTTTACTCGTACTCAAATGCGCAGGTAGATACTTCATTTTCAGGGACAATAGACCGAAAGGTCAACGGGTTACGGGTTCCGCTTTATAGCCGGGTAAGAGCCACAGTAGAAGACACCGCTTTTCCCGCTCTGCGACCGTATGTAATGCAGGCATATTATGAACATGTGCTGGATGAAGACACTTCAACCCGGGTGCCATTAGATCCGGCAGTATATGTTGGCCCGACGCAGGAAATCATGACCAATGTTGATGGAATTTCGAATTTGGTCTGGCAAATTGATGCCGCTAAATTTACGGCCGACCAGGAATTATATAGTCAAATTTCTGGTTATATGGATGCCAATGGCAAGGTTTACTATTATATTAATCCCGACCAGCGCAATGCGCGGCTGGTTGCGGAAGAAACCGGAGAAGGGCAATTTGCTGCAACCAACGTTGAAATTCCGGAAAGCGTTTTTGATCCGGGTACCGATCGGGATGCGGCGTTATATTACTATCTTGACCTTCAGCGCACAGATCCTGTCTATACTTTTGCAACCAGTGGCAATAGCCCGGTTCGTTATAATGACGTTGACCTAAATAATGGTGCTGACTATAAACTGGAATTTGTTCCGCAGTCGGCGGATGAGGTTCCCCCGCCGGATGTTTTGGATACGGTTGACCATTTTCAATATCCTTTAGGTGTCAGTGCATTATCTTTGAAGTTAACGGTTAAAAGTAATGATTTGTGCGATAACAATACAACCTGCACAACTACTGATGGCCCGATCTTTCCTAGCGATGCAACAACCCTGGGCTGGTATGCCCCAGATATCAGTGCTTCTGAATCTTTTATGCCGGAGGGCGTAGTGAAATTTCCACTTGATAAATCATATTATTATGCGCAGGGAGGGTTAGAGTTACTTCACCCGGCAACGGCAATCTCGCTGGGTATGACCTTGCCAACGGCAAACGTAGATGCAATGGGTGTGTTGCCGGTAACTGTTGCCATGGCATGGGAGGACAATAATAATGAATAAAATTAAAGCGGTAACAATTTTATTGAGCGGTTTAATTTGCCTGGGATTGGCTTCCGGGGCGTTTGCCATTGCGCAAATTCCGGTGCAGTCGGCGGTGAATCCGGCAGGCACTTACATGGTTTATGGCACGCAAGGTACCTCTCCTATGGTAAAAATTGTCGATATTTCTGATCCTACCGCCCCGCGGACGGTAAAGACGTTTACTTCCACCGACGGCATTGCCGGTTCAATTTATGGAGTGGCGTTTACCGCCGACGGTACGCGGGCTATTTTTACCATGAATTCGTGTTATCTGGGAATTTTGGATTTCAGTTCCGGGACTTATCCAACAACCTGCACTATTGTTAATTTATCGACATTGAGCACGGGCTCGCCCCAGTTCCGCGGGATTGCCATCAACCAAGATTTTGCTTTTATTGCCGATAACCGCGGTTATGTGCACGTTTTGAATGTTTTGGATGTTTCCAATCCCGCCAGTATTTCTTCTTCCAGTATTAAATCCATTGCGGTGGGTAGTGGTGCGTTGTGCGTAGCCGTTAAACCGGATGGTACCAGATTAGCGGTTTCCAAAGCCACCAGCCCGGGTTACGTTTATGTCTATGACCTGGCCGATTTATATTCGGGCGGGACGCCTTCTTCTTCTGATTTAAAGGCCACAATTATTGGCAGCAGTTTGGGCGGTTCAACCACCATGGACGAGCCGACCTATTTATTTTACGGTGAAAGCCGCGGATCAGTAGCGGTCATGTCTTCAAATTCTAAAGTTTATCTCTACGTGAAAAACGGCGAAGAATTGTCTACCCAACCGGATGTTTTGGCGTTTGACTCTGCCAATGACAGCTACGCTTTGGTGGGTCAAGTGAACTTGGCCGAGGCTCACGGATTTACCCGTGATTTTACGGCGGATTCTATGCAGGGATTTTCCGGGTTTGGGTTGTCGGCAAACCGTCAATATGGGTACGTTGCAGTTTATAATGCTACCGATAGCGACCATGAGCTTTATCGGTTTTCAAACAGCATCAGCTTGTCCAGAACGTTTCCGGGCAGTGGTGTGGATAGCATGGCGTCCGAATTAATCAGCCCAATCGATGCCATCGATTCGGTTGCGGCTGGCTACCGCGGTTTGTCAATTTGGGGCGGCAACAGTGTTAACGGAACGTATGCATATTATTCTCTTTCTTCTTCTGGCTATGCTACCAGTGAAACCGGTTTTACCCAGCCCTGTCCTTTGCCTCCAACAATTACTTACCCGTTGATTTCAACTTCCAACTGGTACGAAAATGTTGATGTGACTGCCAATTTCAGCTGGGAAGCGGCGAATGACAGTTCCGGCCGATTTGCTTTTGAGACCATAACGTATGATATTGATTATATTCAGGCGGCCAATATCCAGACCAATAACTGGCAGGATTGGGCGGATGACGTTAGCTCGACCCATCATGCATTAAGTGACTTGACGGTTGGTAACTCCTATTTTGTCCGTGTCCGCGCTTATGATGGCATCGATCACAGTGCGTTTGTTTACACCGGGCCGTTTACCGTAACGCAGGAAAGCAACGGCTTGGGCGAAGACGGTGTCTGGCAGATGATTGATGATTTTGATGATCATACGGTTAGCTGGACTGAAGGTGGTTACAGTCACGGCAGTGATTTTTCCGGGATGTACGGAAACATGAATGATATCGATTTTGACGGCGACCAGGAATGGTCAGTTTCAAATTACAAATCAACCGGTAGCAACGGTTATTGGCAAGGGACGTTGAACACTGAATACACGCAAATGGACCTTGCTTCTTATGACGCAATTGCAATTGATGTCAAAGGTGATGGCTCATCTAATACTTTCCAAATTCAATTGATTGAGTATCATACGGGATGTGTTTGGGAATTGCCCAGTAAATTATCTTTGCAAAGCACATCCTGGCAAACCATTGAGGTTTCACGCTCCGGTATGTATATTGTCGAAGGCGAGGAAACCCCTTATTTTACTGGAAAAATCACGGGTTATCGTATAAAATACTCAAGTAGTGAAGCGGGTATCCCGGCTACTCCCGGTCCGCACAATTTTGATAATTTGCGCGCCATTAACACGCAGTCGCCAGAAATCCCGGGGCCGATGGTGGATTTGACGGTTTTGATGCACGGATTTTATGATTCAGCAACCAATGCGCAGGCGGTAGCAATCGTGGAAATTGAATGCCGGCGCACCGATCTTGGTGCAAGCAATGCGGATGTGAATACAATTGTTGGTACGTATTCAAATGTAACTTTGGATAGTTCCGGCAAATTAATTTCAAAATTGTGCTATTTACCGGAAGGTAGTTATTATTTAGTGGTCAGGCATGTTTTAATAAATGCGCCCAGAAATGCTAATCACTTGGCGGTCATGACTGCAGTGCCGGTTAGTTTGAGTTATACCGGTACTTACCCGGTTGATTTTTCAGCGGCCGGGACTGCCTATAACAATGGTGAAGGGCTGGAGCCAATGTATTTTGACGGAAGCAAATATTTAATAAGAACTGGCGACGCAATTGGATTATCCGGCACCGCCGCTACGGATGAATATATCAATACCACTGACTTTGAATACTGGTATGCGCACCAGGCGCTGGCACCGGAAGATGCTACTTGGGTTATTGAAGGTGATTTTAATGGGGACGGTTCGGTAAACACGGAAGATTTTGAGCTGTGGTATGTAGATCAAGGTAATGGAACTCAAGTACCTTAAAAGCTGGAATAAACGGGGGAAATAATAATGAAGAATAAAGTAATATTCGGGTTTTTATGGAAGGGGATAGTAATTTGCGCCAGTTTATTGGCATTGTGTGCTTTTGCTAATCCGGTGTCGGCGGTGGTTAACGCTGAAGTAGTTCCGTCAGATACTTACGTTGCCCGTGGCGACACCATCACTGTCAGCGTTTACCTTAATTCTCCCAGCTCATCGCAAGATATTTCCAGCATGGATCTTTATATGTACTATGATCCGGCGATACTGACTCCGGTTTCAATAACCGGTGTCATACCCGCCAATTCTTTTACCCTTACTACCACAAACTTAACATTCGAAGTTAATGGCGTTGCGCCGGATAAAATCCAATGGTCAACGTTTAAATTTGGGGGAGCCGGATTGACGTTGTCATCTGGTGTTGATACCTTGATTTATACGGCTACTTTTACGGTTAAAACCAGCGCTACAATTGGATCGTCCAGTGTTTATTTAGGTCCGGCGGGGTCGGCCTTCGTTGTAAACAATAGTACTACTTCTGTGACGGGCACGGCGGCGTATGATCCTTTTAATGTCGTTTATGGCCTTGCTTCAATTTCCCTTAGCTCCGGGACCAATTATCAAGGAGATTTAAAATCCGGGGTTTCAATAACCGGTTCAACCGGTTCGGATTTATCCACCGTTACGCAAATTGAATTTTCCGGCGGGACGGGGGTTTCGGCCAGTGGGGTTTCCGGTTCCGGCACTTCTGCTTCGGCCAATATTGCAATTGATGCTTCAGCCACGGCAACCACTTATGATGTAATTTTAAAAAATAGTGGTGGCACGCCGGTTGCCATGGGTGAAAACATGTTTTCCGTAACTGCATCCTCAATTTCTTGCAGTCCAAGTTCAGGCAATGCGGGCGATACGGTCCCGGTAACGGTTAATGGTACCGGCACTCATTTTAGTTCATCCAATACAACCGTTAATGCCGGTTCCTGGGGCACGGTATCCGGTTTAACGGTGTCCAGTGCTACCCAATTATCTTTTAATTTGTTATTAGGATCCAGTACGGGGTCAAAAGTTTTAACGGTTGAAACTACCAGTGTTGCCGGGGGCGGGACCGAAACCAAGACCGCGGCGTTTACGGTGATGGCGGCTAGTGTTACTGATATGAGCATTAGCCCGTCCAGCTTAAGTTATGGTGCAACGGCGGGTAGCGCACCGAGTTCACAGACCACAACAATAACTAATAACGGTACGGAAACGCTAACCAGTTTAACCAGCAGTACATCGTATACATCAGGCAGCGGCTGGTTAACGGTAACCATTCCGGCGGGAACGGTTGCATCAGGTGCTACAAAGTTGGTAACGGTTGCTCCCAGCAGCTTAACCACTGCTGGAACCTATCGGGCAAATGTGACGTTTACGGGTACCAGCGGCAGTGGAACAACTACGGAAGTATTGTC
>Ga0265292_1001494_pt1 | contig 20407 bp, 14 predicted proteins | sample Munlanlewell296A_FD_189080 | JGI IMG/M metagenome (GOLD analysis project Ga0265292, IMG submission 189080) | Leachate microbial communities from a municipal landfill in Southern Ontario, Canada - Leachate well 296A | ecosystem: Engineered > Solid waste > Landfill > Unclassified | place: Canada... | reverse complement strand
GTCGCGGCTCATCCCGGGCTTGCGGGGGAGCCCCGCGGTGACGATTACGACGTCGGAGCCGGCGATGTCCGCGTAGTTGTTGGTCCCCTTCAGGGAGACGTCGAACCCTTCCACCGGGCCGACTTCCGCGATGTCGAGGCATTTGCCCTGGGGCAATCCTTCGACGATGTCGAACAGCACGACGTCACCGAGTTCGCGTTGGGCGCACATCTGGGCCAGCACGCCGCCGATCTGACCGCCACCGATGAGAGCAATCTTCTTCCTTGCCATGGCTGCCTCCTTCGGGATGTGAGGTTGGGCCGAACTGAAATCATTGCCGGGGACTATACCACAATCCCAAGTATACTGTGTACAACTGATTACCCCTCCCCGATGTGCCCCCCCCCTTTTTCCTACTGCGGGGGTACCCCAGCAGCGCGGAGCTCGTACTGGGGCGCCTAACCGCTGACGGTCGTTTCCGGGAACAGGTGCCGGATGGAGTTGGCGTAGTACCGGAGCAGCGGAAGTTCCTCCGGAAGGGGCGCGTACAGCCCGTCTTCCTCCGATACGAGTTTCCGAAGGGTGAGAATTCGCAGCCCCACCGTGACGGCGTAGTCCTGGTCGGCGCGCGGAACATAGATGTGCGCCCCCGCGCCCGACAGTTCCTCGATGATCCGCAACGCATCGGCTTTCAGTTCCAGTTCGCTCCGGCGTCCGTCCGGACGGCGCAGGAGCGCCGTCGCCACCAAAGAGACGGGGAGGACCGGGACCACCCGTCCCACGGAGTGCATCAGCGACGCCGCGAGCTTTTGCACCTCCAGGAACCGTTCTTCCCTGGGGAGAATCCTCAAGTCGATATCGTGCTCCAGGCTGTACGAGCGCATCGACAGCGGCGACCCGAAGTTGACGCATGCGTATCCGAACCGGTACCAGCGCCCCTGCAGCATGAGGAGAAGGTTCCGCAGGAGGAACTTGAGGGAGGTGGCGGCGGCGAAGCCGGCCCCGCGCCGCGGCGCCTCCGCGTCGAGCGCGAGCACCTGGCTGCGGTCTTCAAGCGTCCGGTCGTAGTTGATTCCCACCGGGATGAAGACGATGTCCCGCTCCCCCTTCGGGTCGAACGCCCGGGTCATGTAGTCGAGCAGGCCGAGCCGGGGCGTGCGCAGCGCCCCGTCTTTCGTCAGCCCCCCTTCCGGGTAGATCGCCTGGACGACGCCGCCCTCCGTCGCCATCGCCACGTACCGCTCGAGGACGAGCCGATACAGCGGGTCCTTCGAGTTCCTGCGTATGAAGTAGGCGCCCATCGTCCGGACGAGGGTCTGCAGCGGCCAGATGCGGGCCCACTCGCCGACGGCGTACGACAGCGCCGTGCGGGTGGCGGCGAGGTACGCCACAAGGACGTAATCCATGTTGCTGCGGTGGTTCATCACGAAGACGACGGTCGACTTCGGGTCGACGCGGGAGAGACCCTCCTCGTCGGTGAACCCGACCCTTACCCGGTACAGCAGCCTCGCGGCGCGACGGGCGAGCCAGTACCCCATCCGGAAGTAGGCGTAGGCGTTGAAGGCCGGGACGATCTCCCGGGCGTACCGTTCGACCTCCGCCATCACGACGTCTCTCGGGATTCCGCGCTCGATCGCGTGCGCCCCGGCCGCCTCGAGCACTTTCGGGTCGTACATCAGGCGGTCGATGAGGACTTGGCGTTTGGTCAGGGTGAAGGGGCGGATCTCGAGGTGCAGCCGCTTGCCGATCTCGTCGAGGACGATGTTCACGCGGTGTCGAAGGAACCAGCGGACGCCGGGGAGAAGCAGGCGATCCACTGCCGCAAGGGCCGCCAGCAGGGCGAGGACAGCCACAACCCATACCGGAAGGGTCACATGCGCGCTCACCGGCACAGTCTACCATTATCCGATGGGATATAATCCCGGCCGGGAGGGCGTCGTGGGCGGGAACATAGTGGAATCGAAGAAGAGCGAAGCGGTCGTCCTGATTCACGGGCTTTGGATGACGGGGACGGAGATGCGCGTCCTCGGAGGCCGCCTGGAGGAGTCGGGTTTCCGCGTGCGCTACTTCCGGTACCGCTCCTGGCGGGGGGGTCTCGCGCAGGCGGCGGGCGCCCTCCGGGAGTTCGTCGAGGCGACGGAAGGGGAGCGGGTGCACCTCGTCGGGCACAGCTTGGGGGGGGTCGTGATCGCGAAGATGCTCGAGGAAGCCCCCCTGTCGCGGCCGGGTCGCGTGGCGATGCTCGGGTCTCCGATGGGCGGGAGCGCGGCGGCGAGGATCGTGTCCCGGCGCCGGGTCGGGCGATGGCTCGTGGGCGGCGTGATCCGGGAGGGGATCGTCGAACATGCGCCGAAGTGGCCGGGAGGAAGGGAACTTCTCGTCGTCGCCGGGGACGTTCCGTTGGGGTCCGGGCTTCTCCTCGGACTCCACAAGCCCCACGACGGCGTCATCCGTGTCGAAGAAACGCGCGTCGAAGGGGCGCGGACGCTCACCGTTCGGGCATCCCACGTCGGGCTGCTTCTGTCCCGGAAAGTGGCCGCGCTCCTTTCAGACTATTTCCGGGCCGGCTGACCGAATCCCCCCCCCCCGGGGTGACCCGATCGTCCAACGTTTCGCGCGGACCGATGAGCAAACGGGGTCTCAATCTGGTAGATTGATTCGGGAAAGGAGGCCTGGGGGAAATGGCAGGGTGGGGATAACGCCGTTTGAAGAACCGTAAAAGGAGGTTGTGGAATGAGGAGAATCACGCTGGCCGTCTTGGGAATCGCTGTGAGCTTGTGCCTCGCCGGAAGCGCATTCGCGGAGAACGCCACGAAGGACGAGTGCGTGGCCAAGAGCAAGGAATCCGCCGCAATGCTCAATGAGAAGGGGCTGGACGCGGCCGTCGCGGAGATCAACAAGAAGGATGGGATGTTCGTGTGGAAGGACACCTACGTCTTCCTGATGGACCTCGATGGGAAGATGCTCGCGCATCCGATGAGTCCGGCGCTGATCGGGAAGAATCTGCTCGAGATGAAGGACAAGGGGGAGCCCGGGAAGCTCCTCTTCAAGGAGTTCGTCGAGGTCGCGAAGGGGACGGGAGAGGGCTGGGTCGACTACATGTGGACCAACCCAGGCGATCCGAAGCCGCGCAAGAAGGTCACCTATATCCACAGGGTGCCGGGGAAGGACCTGTTCGTCGGCGCGGGGATCTACGAGTAGTCCGCGACACCGCGGGACCTTTGGATCCGGGCCGGGGGGGCTTCCTCCCGGCTCTTTATCCACCCGCCATCTTCGCGGTGAAGCCGCGGCGGGAAAGTTCCGCGACGATCGTCTCCCTGTGGTCGCCCTGGATCTCGATCACCCCGTCCTTTGCCGTTCCCCCGGTGCCGCAGCGGCGCTTCAGGTCCGACGCAAGGTTCCGGAGCGCTTCGCCCCCGAGCGGGACGCCCGACACGGTGGTCACCGTCTTTCCTCCGCGGCCCTTCGACTCCCGGCGGACGCGGACGATCCCGTCCCCCGCGGGCGCCGGTTCCTCTTTTCCGCAGCGGCATTTTGCCGTCGGCAGACGGCACTTCGGGCAGACGAGCCCCCGCTCCGTCGAGTAGACCATCACCGGATCGTCCCGCCTTACCGCCACATCGTACCCTCCATGTGGTGGATTCCGATCTTTCAATGGAATATAACAGGGAAAGCAGGGGTGGCGAACGGGTCTCTTGCAGTGGAGGCATTACGAAACCCGGATGTCCACGGGGGAATCCTGTAGATGGAATCGAAATCATCCTGGAGGTATGAAGATGAACCTCGGCGAACTCGAAGCGGTCGCGCGGTCCCTCGTCGCCCCCGGCAAGGGGATCCTGGCGGCGGACGAAAGCGCCCCGACGATCGAGAAACGGTTCAAGGCGATCGATCTCCCGTCCACGGAGGAGAACCGGCGGGCGTACCGGGACCTACTCTTCACGACCCCGGGCGTTTCGGAGTTCATCAGCGGCGTGATCCTTTACGACGAGACGATCCGGCAACGCTCCGCCGACGGGACGCCGTTCACGAAGGTGCTTGAACGGCAGGGGATCGTACCGGGGATCAAGGTCGACGAAGGGGCGAAGGCGCTGATCGGGTTCCCCGGGGAGAAGATCACCGAGGGGCTCGACGGGCTGCGGGGACGCCTGCCGGAATATCGGACGCTGGGCGCCCGTTTCGCAAAGTGGCGCGCGGTGATCGACATCGGGGCCGGGATCCCGACGCGATACTGCATCCAGGCCAACGCCCACGCGCTGGCCCGATACGCCGCGCTATGCCAGGAAGCGGGGCTCGTCCCCATCGTGGAACCGGAGGTGCTGATGGACGGGGGACACACGATCGAGCGGTGCGAGGAGGTGACCACGGAGGTGCTCTCGCTGGTCTACGCGGAGTTGACGGCGCATCGCGTGGTCCTCGAGGGTACGCTGCTGAAGCCCAACATGGTCGTTTCGGGGAAGGGGTGTCCGGCCCAGGCGGGAGCGTCGCAGGTCGCGGAAGCGACGGTTCGAACCCTCTCCCGCGTCGTCCCGCCGGCCGTCCCCGGCATCGTCTTCCTCTCCGGAGGCCAGACGCCGCGTCAGGCCACGGAGCATTTAAGCGCCATGAACGCGCTGGGGAAGCACCCGTGGGAACTGAGTTTCTCCTACGGGAGGGCGCTGCAGGATCCGGTGCTCAAGGCGTGGAAAGGAAAGGCGGCGAACGTCCCGGCGGCGAAGGAGGCGTTCTTCCTGCGCGCAAAGCTGAACGGAGCGGCACGGTTCGGGAGATACTCCACGTCGATGGAGCCGGCGTCGTAGCGCCCCCGATTAAGGTAGAGCCCGGCCGGATCAAGTAGGCGCGCCGGGTCGCTTCCCCTTCTTCCGACGAAGGTGCCGTTCGTGAAGCCTTTGGAAGAACTGCTCGAGCCGATCCCGGTAGGCGATGGCCAGGAAGACGATGACCACCGCCGCGCCGCTGAGCAGGAAGAAACGGTAATACTGTTGATTCCTCAGGAACGTTCCCCCGAGCGTGAGCAGCATGGTCCCGAGAAGGCGCCCCGTGGTGGCGATGGTGAGAAACTCCAGCGTGGTGAGATGGCCCAGCCCAAGGATGTAGCAGAGGTAATCTTTCGGGAACCCGGGGATCAGGAACAGCAGGAAGACCAGAAACGCGCCCTTGTGGTGGAGCAGATAGTCGAACCGCTCCATCGTCTTCGCGTCGACGAACTTCTCGGTCAGGGGGCGACCGAAGAAGCGTGAGAGGTTGAAGGCGAGGAACGATCCGGCCGTCAATCCGATGGTGGAGAGCACAACTCCCACGACAGGACCGTAGAGGTACCCTCCGAGGACGCCCGTCGCTTCCCCGGGGATGGGAGCGGCGACCACCTGGACCACCTGCAGCAGGATGAAGCCGGCGAATCCCCACGCGCCGAGGGAGTGGATCCAGACAATCAGGCGCTCCCGGTTCATGAAAAAGTGGAAGAGGCCGAGATGGTACAGGGAGAAACTGAGAGCGAGGAACGCGAAAAGAAACACGAGCGGCTTGAGGAGGAATTTCAGTTTTTCCTGCAGCGGACCGACCCCCGGTTGGCGTTGCCAAGATCATACACGATACGCGTCCGCGGGGGCGGTCCGATCGGGTTCTGCGGTTACCTTTGGGAGCGGCCCCGTGAAGAGGACTGGTCCCGGTGCCCGCTCTTCCGGCCGCCGGGACCGGAGGTCGGGCGCGCCTCGTTCCCGGCGTGGCGGGAAACCCGCGCCGGAGGAGAAGATGACACGGTTCGCCCCGCGGAGAGGAACGCGGCGTCCACGGAGATCATGAACGGCCGTGGTTTCGACGGCGTCCGGCCCGTGTGGAAAACCGTCGGGGGCGCCGGTTTCGCCGGAGAAGCGAAGGGGTGGTCCGTGACCACGGTCAGGTGCTTGCTCATCAGGCGCTCGATCTCGGCGAGCAGCGGGCGCTCCTCGAAGCCGCAGAAGGAGATCGCGATACCCGACGCGCCGGCCCGCCCGGTGCGGCCGATCCGGTGGACGTACGCCTCCGGCTCGTTCGGCAGGTCGTAGTTGACCACGTGGGAGAGGTCGACGATGTCGAGGCCCCGGGCGGCGATGTCGGTGGCCACCAGGACCCGGATCGTCCCCTTCTTGAAGGCGGAGAGGGCGCGCTCCCTCGCCCCCTGCGACTTGTCCCCGTGGATCGCCTCGACGCGCACCCCCGCGCGGCTCAGGGTCCGCTCCACGCGGTCGGCGCCGTGCCGCGTCCTCGTGAACACGAGGGCGTTCTTGATCTCGTCGTCGACGAGGAGCGTTTTCAACAGATCCGCCTTGGACGACTTTTCCACGTAGTAGAGACGATGATCCACGTCGTCGGCCGGCGCGGAAGCGGCAGCGACCTGGACCCGCACCGGATCGCGGAGCAGGGTGGCCGAAAGGCGAACGATTTCCGACGGCATCGTCGCGGAGAACATCAGCGTCTGCCGTTTCGCGGGGAGTTTCTCGATGATGCGGCGGATGTCGACGATGAAGCCCATGTCCAGCATCCGGTCCGCCTCGTCCAGGACGAAGATCTCGACGGTGGAGAGGTTTACGAGCTTCTGCCCCATGAGGTCGAGGAGACGCCCCGGCGTGGCGACGAGGATGTCCACCCCTTTCAGCAGCGCCTGCTCCTGAGGTTTCTGGCTGACGCCGCCGTAGATGACGGCGTGCCGCATCCCGGTGTGCCGCCCGTAGTCGCCGAAACTTTCCGCGATCTGCATGGCCAGTTCCCGCGTCGGGGTGAGGACGAGCGACCGGACGACCCGGCGCCCCCGGACGGTCCTGGTCTCCTCGGCGAGACGGTGAAGGATGGGCAGCGCGAAGGCGGCCGTCTTTCCGGTGCCGGTCTGTGCGGAGCCGAGCAGGTCCTTCCCTTGGAGCACGTCGGGAATCGCCTTTACCTGGATGGGGGTCGGAGTCGTGTAGTGCATTTCCTGAACGGCCCGGAGGATCTCCGGGGATAAACCGAATTGTTGAAACGGCATCGTTTTCCTTTTTCTCCTGAGGATCGGGTGAGAGATGGTTGACGGACGAAGGGTCTACGGGTCGATAGGACCTGCGGGTACCGGGAAACCTGCGGGGGATTGTCGATCGCGTTGGCTCAAATCCATGTCACGCTACCACACGATCCCAAGCGATGCAACACGTTTCCTAAGTGCTTCAATTCATAATTACGGTGACGTATCGGGAAGACAGCACGGAAGGCGCACGCAACGGGAGGGTCCGGCGGAGTCGCCGCAGGAGGGGGGCGAAGTGAGGTAAAGCGCAGCCGTGCAGGTTCACCGCACGGCGAGCCACGAACGGAGTCCCCCTCCGAGGCGGCGCAGCCGACCGGGCGGGGTACCTTACCGGCCTTCCGCCTCGAGGAACCGCTCCGCCTCGATGGCGGCACGGCATCCGGCTCCCGCCGCGGTGACCGCCTGCCGGTACACCTTGTCGTGCACGTCCCCGGCGGCGAACACGCCGTCGACGCTGGTCTTGGCCCCCTCGCGCAGGACGATGTACCCGTTGTCGAGCGCCAGCTGCCTCTCGAAGACCTTCGTGTTCGGGTCGTGTCCGATGGCGACGAAGACGCCGTCCACCTTCCGGACCGTTTCCGAGCCGTCCCTGGTGCTCTTCAGGCGGATCGCGGAGACCTCGTTCTTCTCGGGGTCGAGGATGTCCGCCACCACGACGTTCAGGGCAAATTCGATCTTCGGGTTCTTCCGGGCCCGGTCGAGGAGGATCTTCGATGAGCGAAACTGGTCGCGGCGATGGACGAGGAGCACCCTCGAGGCGAACCGGGTGAGGAAGATCGCCTCCTCGACGGCGGTGTCGCCGCCCCCCACCACGGCGACCTCCCGGTTCCGGAAGAACGCCCCGTCGCAGGTGGCGCAGGTGGACACGCCGCGGCCCATCAGCTTCTTCTCCGATTCCAGACTCAGGAGCCTGGCGGAGGCGCCCGTGGCGACGATCAGGGTCCGGGCCTGGTACGCGTTCTCTTCCGTCTTCACGGAGAAGGGACGCTTCGACAGGTCCACGGAGGTGACCGTCTCCGCGGAGTAGACGGCGCCGAACCGCTCGGCCTGTTTCCGCATGAGCTCGACCAGCTCGGGGCCCTGAATCCCCGAGGGAAAGCCGGGGTAGTTTTCCACCTCGGTGGTGAGGGACAACTGTCCCCCCGGCTCCCGGCCCTCTAGGACCAGGGGGGAAAGGTTGGCGCGGGCGGTGTAGATGGCGGCGGTGGAGCCGGCGCAGCCGGAGCCGAGGATGATCACGTCGCAGACCATGCGGTGGGTTCCTCCCTTGGGGGATGACTTCCCGTGCCCCCTTGTGTAAGAATACCTCCCGGCAGGATGGAATTTCCACAACGAACGAAGGAGGAACGACCGATGGCTAGCAAGAAACCGTCCGCGGAGCTGCTCGACCTTCTGAACCAGGCGATCGCCCGCGAGATCCAGGTGTCCGTCCAGTACATGTGGCAGCACGTCCTCTGGAGAGGGGTCCAGGGGTACGCGGTGAAGGACGCCTTCAAGATGACCGCCATCCAGGAGATGAAGCACGCGGAGGCGATCGCGGAGCGGCTGAACTACCTGGGGGGAATCCCGACCACGAAGCCGACGCCGATCTTCATCGGTACCACGCTCCAGCAGATGCTCGAGACGGACAAGAAGGACGAGGAGGCGGCGATCTCGATGTACAAGAAGATCATCGAGGTCGCCCGGAAAGAGGGGGACGAGACCACGGAGTTCCTCTTCAACAAGATCCTCTCGGACGAGGAGGAGCACCACGACCTCTTCACCTCCCTCCTCGAGAAGGATTGAGTAGAGTTTCTTCCCGAACGCGGCGGATCGCACCGGAACGGCCGGTATCCCTCCTTGGGAGCCGGCCGTTTCTTTTCAAGGTGGATCCGCGCACCGCTGCGTGGATCTCCGCCGCGCTCCTGCGGTGGTTCCGGACGGCGGCCCGTCCGATGGCGTGGCGGGAGACCCGGGATCCGTATCGCATCTGGGTCTCGGAGATCATGCTCCAGCAGACCCGGGTCGAAACCGTCGCTCCCTACTACGAACGCTTTCTCCTGAAATTTCCCGATGTGGGATCCCTTGCCCGGGCGCCGTTGGACGACGTCCTGAAAGCGTGGGAGGGGCTCGGCTACTATTCCCGCGCGAGAAACCTCCACCGGGCCGCCGGGATCCTCGTCGCCCGCCACGGCGCCAAGGTGCCGCGCACGGTGGAGGCGCTCGAGGCGCTCCCCGGGATCGGCCGATCGACGGCCGGGGCGATCGCCGCGATCGCCTTCGGGGCGGACGTCCCGATCCTCGACGCGAACGCCCGCCGCGTCGTCGCCCGTCTTTTCGCCGTCGAAGGGGATCCCCGGTCCGGCGGGGTGGAGAGAATCCTTTGGAAACGATCCGCCAGCCTGGTGCGAAAGGGGAAGGGGCGGGACACGGCCCTCGCGGTGATGGACCTGGGCGCCGTCGTTTGCCTGCCGAATGCCCCTCGTTGCCGGGAGTGTCCCCTGAGATCCCGCTGTTCCTCCTACCTCCGGGGGCTCCAGGATTCGATCCCCCCGAAGCGCGCGAAGAAAGTCCTCCCGCATCACGACGTCGTGGCGGCGGTGTTCCGCCGGACGGACGGCGCGCTGTTCCTTATGCGTCGCCCGTCCGACGGTCTTCTGGGGGGATTGTGGGCCTTCCCTTCGGGGAGACGCGACCCGGGGGAGACCCTTGAGGATGCGCTGCGGCGTTCGCTTCGGGAGAAACTTCAGGTGCGCGCGGTGATTCAAAGGGAAGTGGGAGCCGTACGACATGCCTATTCCCACTACCGGATCACCCTTCACGGCTTTCTTTGCGAGACGTCGGGGGGTTCGTTGCCGGCGGGAGAGGGGACGGGGTGGCTCCCCGGGCACGGGGAAGGGGCGTTCGCCCTTCCACGGGCCGACCGAAAGCTGGTCGAATTCATCCATAAGAGCGGAGAGCGGTTTGCCTGAGCCTGTAAGGATCCTCGTCAGCGCCTGCCTGCTGGGGGAGAAGGTACGCTACGACGGCGGGCACAAGCGGGACCTCTTCCTGAACGAGACGCTGGGTCCCTTCGTCGAGTGGGTGCGGGTCTGTCCGGAGGTAGACTGCGGGCTTCCCGTCCCGCGCGAGGCGATGCGACTCGTGGGGGATCCGAAACACCCGCGCCTGGTCACGAACAGGACCGGGATCGATCACACGGAACGGATGGAGCGGTGGGCGAAGGCCCGGCTCGAAGAACTGTCTCGCCTCGACCTGTGCGGGTACATCTGCAAGAAGGACTCCCCCAGCTGCGGGATGGAACCGGTGGGGGCCTTCACGCGCATGTTCATGGAGCGGTTCCCCCATCTTCCGGTGGAGGAGGAGGGGTGCCTTGTCGACCCGGTGATGCGCGAGAGGTTCATCCAGCGGGTTAAGGCCTGATGTATCCCACCGGAACCGGTTCGACACGGGGGGTGCGCGCCCCTTCGAGGATTTCCGTCACTTCCCGCTCCGTTTCCCGCTCCGCCCCTGGAACGGGCCCGGCGAGCAGGGAGACGCGGACCGTTTTCGCCGCTGGGAGGAAATGCTGTTCGGCGAGGAACGTCCGGACGGTCTGCCGCAGGGCGGCCAGCATCAGCTGGCCCTCGCCGGTCGTTTCCGGAGGCCCGACGACCACGAGGTGACCGCCGTCCCGCACCGCGCCCGCGGACTCGGCGAACAGGGTGACCGTTTTTCGGACGTTTCCGAGGAACCGGAGGCGGTCTTCGCCGGAGCCATCGAGGACCCCTTTTTCCCCCGTCGTGGCGCCGACGATCAGGACCGCGAACGCGGGGGGCGGCGCGCCGACGAGCGTGTTGTCCAGCCACGGCTCGACGACGCGGGGATCGGACAGGTCCAGGGTGCGCTGCTGCGTCTCCTGCGCGCGGCCCCGGGCGCCCTTTGCTGCAGTATCCGCGGCGGGCCGGCTGATCCGCGCCTGACCGTCGGGCAGCTCCGCGTCGGAGAGCGACGTCACCCGGGCCCCTTTTCCGGAGAACGCCTCGTGCAGTCGGCGATGCAGCGCTCCGGCGTCTCCGGTAGACACCAACGTCCCCGGTTCGCCACCGGAGAGGACTCTCCTGGCCCCCGGCGACGGCGGGAACGAGGAGAAGGGGGGCAGGGTGGTGATCGCGAGGAACGGGTTTTCGAGGAACCGCCCGTCCTTGGCGGCGAACAGCACCGCCTCCGCCACTTCCTCATTCCCTGGCGGGGCCGCGGGAACCGTGGAGCGGAACCACTCTCCGATCCGGCCGTACCACGCCTCGATCCGCTCGCGCGCCCCTTTCGGCATCTTTTGCGCCCGGAGGGCGGCGAGGAACGCTTTCGATGCCGCTTCCCGCTCCCCCGCGGAAAGGCCGCCGTCGAACGATCGAAGAAAGGGCTCCGTCAGGACCTTGCGGGCCGCGGGGGAAAGGCCGGGGAAATCGTCGAAACCGGCGGAGAACTTCGTGGCGTAGTTCCGCATCACCCACTCCATCCTCGGACCGGCGATGAGCGTCGGCGCGACGTCGGCGACGGAGATCCCGTCGGCCGCCAGGTCCGCGCGCGCGGCCTTTGTCAGCGCCTTCAATAAAATCTTCGATACCGTGTAGATCGTCCGGAAGAGGTACGGGTGATCGGCGTAGTGGGTGGAGACGTTGACGATCGAGCCCCCGCCCGGCTGGGTCCGCAGGATCTCACGGGCGGCGACGATCGCCTCCCAGGGCCCCAGAAAGTTCGCCGCGAGAACCGCGGAAAAATTCTCCCGGTGATCCCGCATCACTTCCCCGACTCGCGAGAAGTCCCCCCCCGCGCCGGCGTTGTTCACCAGAAGGTCGACGCGGCCGAACCGGTTTCTCGCCTCCGAGAGCAGCGCGCGCGCGCTCCCGGGCCGCGCGACATCCGTGTGCACCCACAGGGCGCGCCCGCCGGAGCGGCGCATCCGCGTCAGGACAACGTCGGCCGCGGCGAGTTCTCCGCGAGCCTTTTCGGCTTCCCCGGGATCCTGCGAGCCCGTCGGTGGATACCGGCTTCCGATGACGACCGTCGCCCTCTCCGCCGCCAGCCGAAGGGAGATCTCCTTCCCGAGATTGCGGATCCCCCCCGTGACGACGGCCACCTTCCCCGATGCCGTTCCCGGGATCTCCAAGGGGTCCGGGGGCAGGGCCGCGATGGCGTTCTGCTCGTCGGGCAGGAGAACCGCCCCGGAGACGCGCTTTCCGTCGTCGAGGAACCAGAGCACGGAGGCGGCGGTCGCTTCGGGGCGGGCCTGCCGGTTCCTGCCGTCGGTGCGGCCGGGGAGGACGAGCCCGATGTTCACGTTCGCCACGGGGCCGGGGGCAGTCCCTTCGGTCTTCGCCTTTCGCATCAGCGCGCGTTCCATGGCCTCGGTCGCCACCGCGGGGCGCAGCATCGCCTGGAAGACCTGCACGAGATTCCGCTCCCGGATCGTGGGAACACCCGAGAGATCCGGCCCCACCAGGACGATCGTGCCGTCCGTCCCGTCCCGGTCCATGCGGCGCTCGGCTTGCCAGCAAAGGAACCGGGGGATCAACCCGAATCGGTCCACGCGCGCCGTCCATTCGTCATGCGGCAGATTCGTCAGCGGCCGTTTCCAGTCCACGCTCCCGGTAAAGTACAAGAGGAGGTCGAACCGCGGCAGGCCGTCGAACAGTTCCTGCACCTGGGCGGGGTGGGAGAGGTTGACGGGGGAGACCGTGGCGGTACCTTCTCCGCCGCGCGCGTTGATCTTCAACGCGATCGGCTCGAGGATCTCGGGCCGGCCGCCGGAGAGGATCACGGCGGCCCCGGCCCGCGCAAGCGCGGCCGCGGACGACTCGATCAGGGGGACGTCGCCCGAAAGGGCTTCTCCGACCACCAGCAATGCGACCTTGCCTACCAGGTCGGGGTACCGCGAGAGCGCGGCGGGGGAAGGGAAGACGCCGGGCGGCTGCTCGTAGGTGACGCCGCCCATCGGGATGCGGCTCCCCCCGATTGTCCTCCGGAACGGGCCTTCGACGACCTCGAGCGCGAGCGCGGCGAAGTCCCGGGGATCGACGAAGGCGTGCCCCACCGTCCGGTCGAGGGTGTCACGCTCCAGCGCTTCCGGAGGAACGTTGCGCCCGATGCGGGCACGCGCCTTCGACCCCTTGTCGAAGACGCCGCTTCCCCGCTGGATCCGCTCCGTGGAGACCGCCGACGGATTGAGGGAGAGGACGGAGATCTTTTTCCCCGCGAGCGCCCACGCAAGGTAATCTCCGAGGGCGAGTTTGGCGGACTGCGCGGAGGTGTACGGGAGACGCCCGGGGTAGGCGTGCAGGACGTGGTGGTGGATGCTCTCGCTGTAGAAGGTTCCCACCATGACGATCGTCCCGCCGCCCGGCTGCCCCTCCATGATCCTTGCCGCCTCGAGCGACGCCATCCACGAACCGGTGAGGTGGACGTTGACCGCCTCCCGGTACTCGTCGAAATGGCCCTCCTCGTACGCCGAGCCGAACACCACCGGGCCCGAGACGCCGGCGTTGTTGTACAGAACGTCGATGCGGCCGAACTCCTTCTCGATCTGCTCGAACATCTCCCCGACGTATTTCGGATCGGACACGTCGCCCTGGACGAAGAGGGTCTGGTTCGTGAGACCGAGGTGCCGGATGAGGTCGTCCATGTCGGCCTTCGTTTCGAGGAGCGGGGCGGGCCGCCGGCCGGTGATCACCACGTTCCCGCCGCGTCGCGCCGCCTCGAGGGCGAGGCTGCGCCCCATCCCCGTGCCCCCGCCGGTGATCATGACCACCTTTCCCGCGAGGGCGGTGTCCGGGTACCGGACGTGGCGGTAGGAGTGGGTTCGGGCCGTCGTGTTCCGGATCATGTGGCTGGCGCGGGCGGGATTCCCCTCCGTCTCCAGCGACGCGAAAAGGCGGAACATCGGATCGGCCGGAGGATGCCGCTCGTACGTTTCCCCCATCTGCTTCCGCGTCTCATCCGGGAGCGACTGGAAGAAACGGTACGCCTCGAGGGTCCCCTTGACGGCGGCCGAGAATTGCCGCTCGATCGAGAGCTTCTCATCCGGGAAGGAGGCGTCCCGCAGGAGGCGGCACGCGAGGAGCGCGGGAATCCCCTCGTCGAGGGTCCCCTCGGCCATCCCGGAAAGAAGCCGGAGAACGAATCCCTTCTCGAACACCCAGTGAAGGCCGTCGTTCCCGTCGATGAACTTCCCGGAGGGTCGCTCGAGCTCCCGGACGACGTGGACGATGCGGGGGACAGGCCCTCCCGCGACCGATTCCCCGACCCCCGGACCGCTCCCCGAGGGGGTTCGGGCGAGCGACATGGCGAGGGAGAGCAGTCGCGAGAGATCGCGGGCCCGTGGGCCCGCCGAACTCTCCACGGTCACCTCACCGGAGGCGACGGTCACCCCTTCGAAAGCGGGGTCGGCTTCCAGGGCGTAAGCACGGATGGCCACGGCGATCCGGTCCGCCGCCTCCTTCCGGTACGGCGACGGCGTTTCCGGAGAGAGGACCAGGTTGCGGAGGAGATGGAGCGCCCGCTCGGCATCTCCCTCGTCGAGGGCCGCGCGACCCGTTGCGACCTGCCCCGCGGCGATCTCCCCCAACACTCCCTCACGGATCTCCGCGATCCGTTCACGGTACCGGACCCCCATCTCCCGTGCACGCGCAAGGACCGTCCCCACCTTCTCCTCGTCACCGCCGAAGAAGTTCGAGAGTTCCTCTTTCCTGAAATCTTCCGGCTCGTAGGCATCCACGAGGATCCGGTCGAAGTAGGGGAAGTCGCGGTCCATCCCGGCCCCTTCGGCGATGTACCGGTTCAGGTCGCTTAATTTTCCGGCGCCTTCCGGCGGGATCGCGTTGTACGCCGACTCGCAGAGCACGGCGATCATGTGCGGGTAGCCGAACACCCACTCGAGGATCGGGTGGACGATCGCCTGGTACACCACGTAGGGACGGGAGGCGTTCCGCTCGATGAACGCCTTCGGGAGAAACACGCGCGGAAACGCCCCCGGTTCGGTCCGGAACCGCTTCTTCCCCTCCCAGAGGATCTCCCCGTCTTTCTCGACGAGGAGGACTTCGCATGTCGGACGGGCGTTTTCGCGACGGAAGCCTTCGTCCGGTCCGAGGTCGACCACCCGCACGGAGATCTTCCCCCTCGAGAGTAGCGAGGCGATCCGCGCGCCGACGTTTCCGGATTTTTCTGGATCGATCTCCGCCAGGATCGCGGGGGACGGGCGATCCTTGAGGAGCGAGATCACCTCGTTCAGGATCTTTTTCGGAAGGGGTGCAACGCCTCCGGAGTTCATCCTTTCCTTGAGGATCGAAGCGATCTCCCCGATTTCGACGAAGGTGATGGGGCGGTCTCCGGGAGCCTTCTTCGTGATGGGGGGCCGCCTCCCTTCTCCGGGATCGGCTGGCGGGAGGATCGTCAGGAACGACGATTGGGCGGCGTCCTTGGCGAGGAAACGGCCGACCCATTCCTGGCCGCCGGGAGAGGCGGCGACGGCGCCGAACATCCTGGCGTCGTTGCGCAGCCCCTCCTCGATCCCGTGCTCGTACCCGTACTTCATCGCCAGCAGGGCGTCCCGCGCCGCCGCAAGCCGTGCGGCGCGCAAATTCCCCGCGGTTTCCTTTCCCGGGGTCGGGGCTTCGAGGATCGCCTTCACTTCCGGACGGGCGAAGAGGCGCGCAAGTTCCTCCTTCCCCCCGCCGGCCAGTGCGTCCCAGTCCCGGCGAGACACAGGGCGCCCGCCGCCGGCGAAGTCGCGTGCGGCGGCGACAGCGCGCGTAAGGGAGGCGGAAGACGGGACGAATTCGTCGGCCCATCCGAGCGACACCGCCGTGCTCCCGTCCACCGGTTCCCCGTTGACGCAGATTTCCGCCGCTTTCGAAGGTCCGATCAGGCGGGGGAGACGCTGCATCCCCCCGTATCCGGGGATGATGCCGAGCTTCACCTCGGGCTGCCCGAGGAGGGCGTTCTCGGTCACGATCCGGTAATGCGCGCTCATCGCGAGTTCGTTGCCGCCCCCCAGCGCGAAGCCGTCGACCAGGGCCACGACGGGGAGGGCCAGGTTTTCGAGCTCCGTGAAGACGGAGATGTTCTTCCACGCGAGGGCGTCCACGACGTCCGCGGTTTTCCCGTGGAACTCCTTGACGTCCGCTCCGGCGACGAAGGAGCGCCCGGCCCCGGTCAAGACGATCGCCTTGACGGTTCGACCACCGATCGTGCCGAGGGACCCCGCCTCCCGGACGACGGCGGCGAACTGCGAAAGGAGTTCCTCGCTCAAGGCGTTCAGCGAATCCGGACGGGTGAGCGTGACCACCGCCACGTCGCCGGCCATCCGCACATCGACGAATTTCCGGGCCGCAGGATCGGCCGCTTGGAGAATCTCCCCGCGGAAGGCGTCTTCGTAGTCGGCCACCGTCCGCCCCGGGCGGTCCGCCTGCACGAGGGCGACCCCCTTCGGCTTCCGCATCGTCCCGTCCAGCATCATCTGCTGCAGGGCGGGAAGGCCCGGAAGGTCCGTGACCTCGAGGTCCTCCTGGTCCATCGCGATCTTCCCCGCGGACAGGAGACGCACCACCTCGGCGGCCTGGGATGCGCCGTACATGTGGGAGCCCCGGATGGAGAGGTCGCTCTTCCCCCGAAGGACGACCGCCCCGCACGGGAAGACGTCCTTTTCGTCGAAATCCCGCGCCACGAAGGTGCTGAAGTGGAGCGTGTCCTGGTCGACGCGGTCCACGACGACGTCGGGGGAGATGCGCGGACCGAACGCCTTCCAGAGCGCCTTCCCGAGCGCCTGCGCGGGACGCGTGAAGCCGGATGCGTATTCGGGGTTGAGGCGGCCCTCCGGAGTCAGCGGGTCCGGCATCTCTTCGGGGAGGGAGAACCCGTCGCGGTCGAGGATGTGGGTCGGCGGCACCCCCATCCGGGAGAGTTCGGCGATCCCGCGCTTCTCCCGCGTTGCGGAGGCGATCACGACGACCTCCGCGGTGCGCGCCAGCGCCGCCGCCACGAACTCCCTCGCTTCGCTGTCCGCTCCCCAGACGAGCACACGCCGCCCGGGGGGCAGCCCGAGTTCGTCGAAGATCGCGGCAGGTTTCGCCCGGCGGAAGAGGACCTGCTTCTGCCGCATCCACACCCAGCGGGCGTCCATCACGAAACGGCGCCCGTCGTGGAAGAACGTCTCCTTGTATTCGCCTTTCAATCCCTTCCCGGTGGCGCCGAAGAAGGCGAGCGTCCCGCCGGGGGAGAGAGCGGATATCAGGAGCGGGAAATTTTCCCCTCCGGTGTGCTCGAAAATCTTGTCCACCGGTTTCCCTCCGTTCGCTTCGAAGACGGCCCTCCGGAACGGTTCGGTCCGGCGCTCCCACTCCGCATACGGCATCTCCGCGGGGATCACGCCGAAAGCCTCTTTCGGGATCGAGCGGCGGTTCACGAAGGCGTCGGCCATCCCCCGCGCGATCAGATCCCGCGCCAGGTCCGGGTTGGAGCCGACGAGGAGGACCCGCGCGCCGAGGGATTTCGCGATCTGCGCTCCCGGGAAACTCGTCCCCTTTCCGCCTCCCATTACGAGGACCGCGTCCCCGGGCCGCACCGAGAGCCGCTCCGCCACCGCGCGGTACGCGGTCCCATACGTCAGGAGCATGGCGGCAAGCCTCTCCGGCGTGTGGTTCCGCAGTGCCCCCGTCACCGGCACGGCGCGTTCCTCGTCCACGACGGCGAACTGGGCGTTGAACCCGTCGTGCGTCTCGTACCCCCGGATGTTCCGGCCGGTCCACGAGTCGAGGATGACCGCCTGGCCGACCTTGACCGTCGAGACGCCGGGGCCGGCGTCCACCACGATCCCGAGGGCGTCGCTTCCCGGGATGTGCACCGTCGCCGTGTCGCCTTTCCCGAACACCGGCACGGGAAGCCCGAGCGCGGCGAAGTTCGTGTTGAAATTGGGGCCGGTCGCCAGGATCGCCACGAGGACGCGCTTCGCCTCGTTCGGTTTCAGGCGCGGGGCGGGGACGGCCTCCAGGCGAACGGATCGGGACGGCGGGCCGTACTGGTCGCGGTGGATCGTGAGCGCCAGCATCCGTTGCGGCAGGGGATTCCCCAGCGACGGAGCGAGACCGAGGGGCCAGGAATCTTCTTGCGGAGTGAACGGATCGGACATGTCGGGATCCTCCGGATCATTGGTGAGGAGCGGGAACCCTCCAGCGGGACACGGGGTTCGTATGTTTCGATGCGCTTTTTCGCTCGGGGTTTTCATTCTTCAAACATCATTTTGCGCATTTCAGGAAAAATCGCGCGTGGGAGATAATTTTCCGCGGTCCGTTTCGTATATTGACCCCGGTCGCGTTTCGCGTATACGATGAGGATCGAGACGGTTTTCTTCACCAACGGATTCGGTGTCCGGTACAGCGGGAGCGTGCATCGGGGCTCTTCCGGCTGCGGAGCGGGGAAAGCCCCCGGCCGGCCGAACGCAGGGGGCGGCGTAACGCTCGAAGATTCACGGACGGCCCCACGGGGCCAGCAGAGGAGTCGTAGGCATGGCATTCGGCACGGTAAAATGGTTCAACGACGCGAAGGGGTTCGGGTTCATCACGGAAGAGGGCGGGGAGGACATCTTCGTCCACTTCAGCGAGATCAAGGGAGAGGGGTTCCGAACCCTCGCCGAGGGGCAGCGGGTGGAGTTCGAGGTCACCTCCGGCCCGAAGGGGAAAAAGGCGGCGAACGTCCGCAAGGCCTGAACGATAAACGTCCCCGTCCCGCGAACGCGGGGCGGGGACGGTGACCATTCCGCGGGGGCGACACGCACGATGCGCATCGGTGTCCCGCGAGAGACCAAGCCCGGGGAGAACCGGGTCGCCATTACGCCGTTGGCGGTCCGCGCACTTCGCGAGTCCGGCACCGAGGTCGTCGTGGAGACCGGCGCCGGGGCGGCCAGCGGGTTCGAGGACCGGGAATACCTCGATGCCGGCGCCGCGATCGCCTCGCAGGCGTCGGAGGCGTGGTCCGCCGACCTCGTGGTGAAGGTCAAGGAGCCGCTGCCCCCCGAGTTTTCTTTCCTGTCGGAATCTTCCACCCTCTTCACTTTCCTGCACCTTGCCGCTTTCCCGGGGCTCACGGAAGAGCTTCTGGCCCGCAGCGTAACGGCCATCGCTTACGAGACCGTGACGTCCGCCGGCGCGCTGCCGATCCTTCGGCCGATGAGCGAGGTGGCGGGGATCCTCTCCATCCAGGTCGGAGCGCGGGGGCTCGAAAAGGGGTGCGGTGGGCGCGGTGTCCTGCTCCCGGGGACGGAGGGGTCTCCGCCGGGAGATGTGACGGTGCTGGGTGCGGGGGTGGCCGGCCGCAACGCCGCGCGGATCGCCGCCGGGATCGGCGCGAACGTTACGATCCTCGACGTGAACCCGGAAAAACTGGGACTGGCAAACCGTGAATGCGGGGGAAAGGTGCGCACGATCCTGTCGACGTCAGAGGCGGTGAGCGATGCGGTCCGGGAGGCCGACCTCGTCGTTTCCACCGTGCTGGTGGCGGGGGAGCGGGCGCCGCTCCTCGTTCCCCGGGCGATGGTTCGCGCGATGCGGACCGGGGCGGTGGTGGTGGATATCGCCATCGACCAGGGGGGGTCGATCGAAACTTCCCGCCCGACGACACACGCCGCCCCCTACTTTATCGAAGAACGTGTCGTCCACTACTGCGTGACGAACATGCCCGCCGCGGTGCCGCGCACCTCCACGCAGGGGCTCGTCGCCGCCACGCTGCCGTACCTCCTGTCGTTCGCGCGGCATGGTGTTGCCGGCGCGTTGCGATCGGACGAAGGCCTTCTCGCGGGGCTCAACACCCACGGAGGGCACGTCACCTGCGAGGGGGTCGCGAAGGCGTTCGGGAAGCCGTTCCTTCCCGCGAGGGAGGCGATCAGGTAACCCCTTTTCCCAGCAGCACCCCTGCCAGCGCGACGACCTGGCGACGGGTCGACTCGATGTCCCCGGAGTTGTCGATCACGTAATCGGAGGCGCCGGCTTTCCGCTCCGCGTCCATCTGCGCGCGGAGCCTCGCCTCGGCCTGCTCCCGCGAGATCCCGTCGCGGGCGGTGAGGCGGGAGATCTGCGTTTCCCGGTTGCACGTCACCGAGATTACCGCCTCGAACAACCCCTTCCGACCGGATTCGTGGATGAGGGTCGCCTCTACGACGGCCGCCCGGTGCCCCCCACGGGCGAGTTCCGAGAGGGCTTCCTTCATCGCTTCGAGGATGGCGGGATGGGTGATCGCCTCCAGCCGCGCGCGGAGAGAAGGGTCGGCGAAGACGATCTCTCCCAGGCGCTTCCGGTCGATCGTGCCGTCCTGCCGCAGGATCCCCCGGCCGAACGCTTCGACGACGGCGTCGTACGCGCGTCCGCCGGGCGCCGTCACTTTCCTCGAGATTCG
>Ga0265292_1001493_pt1 | contig 20414 bp, 23 predicted proteins | sample Munlanlewell296A_FD_189080 | JGI IMG/M metagenome (GOLD analysis project Ga0265292, IMG submission 189080) | Leachate microbial communities from a municipal landfill in Southern Ontario, Canada - Leachate well 296A | ecosystem: Engineered > Solid waste > Landfill > Unclassified | place: Canada... | reverse complement strand
AGCAGGATATTGATAAATACAGGCAGTTGAATGAATGGGCATACAATGAAATAAAACCAATAATCTCTCCTCTGGGAGAAGGCTTCTGCAAAAGATTTCAGGATTATTTCCTGAATACAGAAGACACCTTAAACAAAAGGATTCTTAGCGCAGCGCATTTTTATGCAACCAAATGGGAATTTAACATCATAGAACGCACAAATCCTGAAGGGTATGAGATAGCGGCAATTAAACAGTCATTGGCAGAGAAGCAGGAGAAATACTCAGACCTTAAAGGCATGGCCCAGTTAAAAGAGCATGTTAAGTACAGAAACTTCATTGACCTGTGCGGCCAGCTAAGATTTCAGTCAAGATGGGCAAAGCTCCACAGGATTCCAAAGACTTCCGTAATAGGACATTCGCTTTATGTTGCCATTTTATCTTATCTGTTTTCGCTTGATATAAATGCCTGCGAAAGAAGATGTGTAAATAACTATTTCACAGGCTTATTCCATGACCTGCCGGAGGTGCTCACAAGGGATATAATTTCCCCTGTCAAAAGGTCTATTGACGGCTTGAGCGAGCTGATAAAGCAATATGAAAAAGAACAGATGGAAAAAGAAGTTTACGGCCTTATTCCGGAAGATTGGCATTCTGAGATAAGGATGTTCACAGAGAACGAATTCGACGGCATTATAACGATAGATAAGAAAACAAAGAAAATGAGCAGCAGGGACATTAGCGGTAAGTATAACAAGAACAAATTCAATGCAAGAGATGGGGAGCTTGTCAAGGCTGCCGACAGCCTGTCAGCATTTATTGAAGCCTCTGCCGCAATAAGAAACGGAAGCCCTAATCAGGAGTTTCAGGAGGCAAAACTGGCATTCAGGAATTCCTATGGCAAGGCCGATATAGCAGGGATAAATTTTGGCGAGATTTATGCGGATTTTGAGTGAGGGGGACTGTCCATGCATGAGATAGAATATATTCTCTATTTAACTGCTGCGGCAATTGACAGGCTAAGAGTGTATGCACAAAAGGGAGAAGGGGAAATTTCAGAATTTGTTGTGCAGTATGAGGCAATGATTTCAAATGAATGGAAGCCGATTGTAAGGTATGACACGGCTCATGGTTTTGCTCATAAAGACATAATTAAACCGAATGGGGAGATAGTAAAACAGCCATTGTTTTTTGAGACATACAACCTTGCTTTCACGTTTGCAACACTTGATTTAAAGGCAAATTGGAGGCATTATAGAGATAGCTACGAAAAGGAGAATATGAAATGACAAAGGACGACATTGTCAGAAAAAATTTAGACCTTCACGCAGAGTGGATGAAATATGTTTTTGAAAATCCAGATGTGCTTGACAGGATTCCCAAGAATGCCGTTCTTGTGATACTTCCGGAGGACGACGAGGAATTGTACAAAGAAAATTATAAGGTATTGGAAGAAAACAAAGGCAAGAGAATTCCTGTGTTCGTAGTCAGAATGAAGACACCAAGACCGCAGATCTCAAATATCGAAGTCATTGCAGCATAAAACCATCGCAGGATTCTTTTACAGGTACTAAAACTCAAGGGACTGAGGGGATTTTGAAAGGGCATTATTAAAGTTTGCTGAGGAAGTGAAGGAGATAGAGGCGGAGTTGGCATTGCCGGAGACCAAGAAACGGAAAATAGACTTTAAAAGAGATGCTGACAAGTAGGCTGAAAATTAATGGGGCTTGCCCCGGTTTTCCTCTCCTTGGTAATCAGGCAGCATTTTTCTTGAAAAATAAGGGGGAAAGGGAATATTATTGAGGGGGAAATCAGAGAAGGCATTTCAGTGATAACTTTTTTATAGAAAAAAGCGATTAGCGACATGGAAATAATTCAATGAAAATGGGAACGAAGATAAGAAAATATAATCTCAAGCAACTCGTTGGTTTTATCGAGTCGAAGCATGTTGCAGTCCCGGAGTTTCAGCGTGGATTTGTCTGGAAGACAGGACAGGTCAAAAAACTTTTCGACAGTCTTATAAAACAATATCCTGTCGGTAGTTTTATTCTTTGGGAAACGAATAAGCAGATTGATGCTCGAACGTTAGACGGCGAGAAATTGCCTCAAAAAAAATTCCTGATACTGGATGGACAACAGCGAATGGCGAGCATCTATTATCTCTGCCGTCAAAAGAAATTCGTTGAGCCGCATGTGAAGGATAAATTTCATGAGACTTGTGATAATCGTGAACGGCACGTTATTGACTTTGAGAAGTTTTATATCGGCAAAGGCGACAATGGGCCGACTCTTGAATATGCCAGAGAAAGTTCGTGCAAATTGGATTTTAATAAATTTTATAGGTTAGTCCGTAATAGCTACCGATTACCAGTAATAACTATTTCATTGGATAATTACCGCCATGCGATAGAAGTATTTGAGCGTATCAATCAGGCCGGTACGCGTATCTCAACGGAATCTATTTTCTTGTCAGAGACTTGGAATCAGCATTCCAATATTGGGAAGATTTTACGAACATGGAAGAGGCAAAAAGGCGGGTCGCTCACCAGCGGCATAGATACGGTTATTTTTATACATGTTTTCGCAATAATATTACAGTTAGAGAGACGGAAACGGCAAACGGTTGAAATAGGAATTACTACGCTGAAAAAGATAGCAGAGGAGGTTCATAAGAATTCTAGCAATAAATACAACAAGATTTTTAAGGAGGCCATAAGCTCGGTTGCGCGTGCCGTTACTTATTTAAAAGAAGAATACGGGATTATTTCGCTTAGTGAATTACCTTCGCAGACAATGATAACGGTTTTGACTATATTCTTTTACTATCACAAGAAGGCTCTCACCAAAAAGCAGGCAACTGAACTACGAAAATGGTTCTGGCGATCGTCGCTTTCCAATCGATATATTGGATCTGGTTATTCTCAGCACATCAGCGAAGATGCTAAGAAGATGCGCGACCTTGCTGAGCATAATCGAGAGCTGAATATCCCGAAGGCATCCACGAAGATATTCGCAAAGGTTAAAGGTGTTGATATCCGCGCTGGTCGTTCAACTTATCGGAATATCATTAAACAGGCGCTTTGGCAACAGACCCCCGTTTTTATAAACGGGAATAAAGTTACCCGAGATGATGTTGAGTCTGGACAGCATAAGCCGGAAGATGATCACTTTTTCCCGTATGATTTATACCGGAAAAAGGTTGCCGGACCAGAAATCAACAATATCTTTAATATTCATTTTTTGAAGGGTGATGAAAATAGCAGGAAGAAGCATCGCTTGCCTTCCGAATGGTTGCAGAAAAGGATTAAAGATATTGGTGCTGATTGCGGTGCCGTGGAAAAATACTTTGCGAGCCAATTACTGCCATTCAAAACTATTAAAGATGTCCGGAGATACGAGAGTGCTTTTAAAAATAAAGGTGTCAGGGCAAAACAGAAAAAGTTTGCGCGTATTTATCAAAATTTTTTGTGGCGGAGGTTTAAATTGTTTGAAAGAACATTAGATCGTCTACAAAATGGTAGGTTGAGATAAATGGAAGCATTTGAGAGGCTATGCAATATGACATTAGGGCTTGGCCGTTTTTCGATAGTTCCACAGCTAACAGTCTTATCGTTACTTTCTTCTCTGATTGAAAAAAAGTTTTAAAAAATTATAGAATTACTCGCGAGAATTAAATCTTTCAGAGAGTGCAGGGGGTCCTTGCTTTTGACAATTAAAATCGTCACACATCCACGTAAAAGATAATATAACTATGCTAATGCCTCCTTTTCCATCCGCCCCGAAATAGCGCTTAAGCATCATCGCCTCCTGAAATCTGCTTAAATCCCTTTTTTAAAAACATAGGACACGCTATGGGGGAGGTTTGCTGTTAAAATATAAGCATGAAAATAAAGGCCATATTCAAGGAAGGATTAATGGTATTGAGTCAGTAGCTGCCAATAAGTAAATAGAAAGAGAGTCGAATGTGAAAAAAAATATTATAAGAGGACTAATAACTAATATGGAAACGGGAGAAGACCGGTTGTGCACACATTATTTGTTCTGCCACGAATATGAATTGCGTACAATTGTTAAGGTCAATCAGGTAGAAAGCTTTGTTCTTCCGGATAACTCCTTCCAGATTTGTATAGAATGCTGGGGGATAGACAGTATCGGTGGTGTTTTTGAAGTCGAATTGGATTTTACACCCTCCACCCCGGAAGAGAGGGACAAAATACTCAGAGAGCTGACTGTTGATTCTATCTTTACTGTCAAAGGCAGCTATACTATTATTACTGCTGAATCTCTTATCACAATTCACGAACCGCTGTATTATCCGTTATGTCCTGATTTTTCAGAAGAAGAAATTAGAGAAGTTTTTAGAATCAATAGCGCTAAATTATCGTAACCTGATAAAAAAGAAAATTCTTGAGCAAAAATTGAAGGAAGTGCTATTTTACTAAGGCTATCGGAACAGCTTAAATTTCGGAGGTGAAGAATGCCTATATACTCTAACAGCAGATTGGCAACATATGAAAACTGCCCGCAGCAGTATAAGCTCAGGTATATTGACCGCGTAGAACTTCCCGAAGGCGCGGAAGAGGGGATAGAGGCATTTCTTGGCAAAAGAGTGCATGAAGCCCTTGAGAAGCTTCACAAAGAACTGATTCTTACGAAACTGAACAGTCTTGACGAGCTGCTCGGCTACTATAAAAGCGAGTGGGACAAGAACTGGCATGGGAATGTGGTTGTTGTAAAAAAGGGTTTTACAAAAGACCATTACCAAAATGCCGGCAAGGAAGCTATTACAAATTACTACAACCGCCATCAGCCCTTTAACCAGTCCAGGACTTTGGCGACAGAGCAGTTGATAACATTCAAGATTGATAATTATACTATCCGAGGCTTTATAGACAGGTTAAGCCAGCCGGAAAGAGGCATGTATGAAATCCACGATTACAAGACTTCCGGTTCTCTTCCTTCGCAGAATAAGTTTGACAATGACCGGCAGCTTGCGCTTTATCACATCGGCATCAAGGAGAAATATCCTGATGCAAAGGATATCAGGCTTATCTGGCATTATCTGATATTCGACAAAGAGTTTTTATCAATGAGGACAGATGCCCAGTTGAAAGACCTGCAAAAAGAAGTCGTCTCGCTTATCAGGACAATAGAGAAAGATACAAAGTTTGAACCGAATGAAAGCAACCTCTGCAGCTGGTGTGATTTTCCTGAATACTGCCCTGCTAAAAAGCATGAATATAAGGTGCAGGAATTACCTCCGAATAAATATCTGAAAGAAAAAGGCGTGACTCTGGTGAACAAGTATGCAACCCTTAAGGCTGATATCAAGGCTCTGCGAGAGCAGGAACAGGCAATTCAGGAACAACTTGATTTAATAGAAGACGCTGCGATTACCTATGCAAAGAAAGAGGGTGTCAGCCGGATAACAGGGAGCGATTTTGCTTTGAAGATAACAGAGGAAGAAGTCTTGAGCTTTCCCAAATCAGGGGAAGAAGGCAGGGAAGAGCTTGAAACGTATGTTAAGAAAATGGGCATTTGGGAAGAAGTTTCAGGGCTGAATCTCTCACGGCTTGCAAAGATTCTTGAAGATGATAATCTTGACAGCAGAATCAGAAAGCAGTTATTGAAGTTTGCCGAGGAAGTGGAAGAAACAAATGTGAGGCTTGTCAAGAAGAAGAAAGTGGAAGAATAATATTTTTTCAACTATTACTCCTTCCGACCGTCCCCTCCGCCCCAAGGCACCCAACATAAAACGTTTCACATAAATATGGTCAGGATAGTACAACAGATATATAACCCAATATTGATAAGAGGTGTAAAGGATTTCTATAAAGATTAATATTGAGGGGAAAATTGGGAATTGCAGATTGTAAGATTTTGGATTGACTAAAAAAGAATTATAAGATAAACTAAGTACTTAAAAAGATACTTAAAGGAGTATTGATATGAATACATTAGCTGCACAGGAAATTAAGAGAAAAGGGATTTCAGCCGTAGATAAAGTCCTGCAAGAGGGGCCGGTTCATATTATCAAAAACAATCAGCCTCAGTATGTAGTCCTCTCAGAAGAACGGTATCAGGAACTGGTTGAGGCTGAGGATGAGGCGTATAATGCGCGCATCCGCGAATCTCTTGCTGATTTAAAGGCAGGAAGGGTAAAGCGCGGAACCGCTAAAGATTTGATAAAAGAATTAAAACTGGAAGACTGAGGCATGTACACCCTTGCATGGACTGCTCATTTTACGCGTTCGGCAGAGAAATTCAAAAAACATCATCCGGAACTAAAAAAAAGACTTGCCGATGTTCTGCGCGATATTGAAAAAGACCCCTTTCAGCCGCACCTTAAATACCATCATCTCGGAGGAAAGCTAAAAGGTATTCAGGCAGTAAGCATAAATGATAAATACAGGGTATCGCTGACTGTTGCTATATCGGAAAAAGAGGTTGTCCTGCTTGATGTAGGGAGTCATGAAGAATTGTATGGGAAAAGATGATACTGGAGAGAGAATCCAGGATTGCTGGCTTATGGTGAAAAAGATAAAAGTCTGCTTGTAAACGATCCCTTTATTTAGCATAATATTAAAGAGGCATATGGCAATAAAGGAAAAACATAAAGACAAAATCGCTGAGGCTTTTGCAGACCCTGACAAGATAACTCAGGCGCTGGCTCAAGGTGTTCGAGATGCTTTGCTAAAACATAAACAGGCCGGTTGTCAATATCTTTTAAACCAGTTCTGTTGTGATTATTTTACCAGTTGGGATTTTGCGGGTATATGATATAAGTCATAAAAGCATATAACTATTTTCATTTCAGAATCTCTGTGCCTATGCCCTCTTTTGTAAATATCTCAAGCAGAAGGCAGTGAGAGATGCGGCCGTCGATTATGTGCGTCTTTGAAACTCCGTTTTCAATAGCCCTGATGCAGGCATTGACCTTGGGTATCATGCCCCCGGAGATTGTGTTGTCAGAAAGCAGTTTCTTAATGTTTTTCCCTGTGAGAGTTGAGATTGTATTTCCTTTTTTATCTTTTATACCCGGCACATCTGTGAGCAGTATGAGTTTTTCGGCCTTCAGTTTTGAGGCTATGGCTGAGGCGACAAAATCAGCATTTATATTAAGAGTTTCTCCGTGCCAGCCTATGCCAATCGGAGATATAACAGGTATGAAACCTTCTTTTTCAAGGCTTTTGATAACTTGTGAGTTTATATCTGTTACCTCGCCAACCAGTCCAAGGTCAATTATCTCTTCAACGGCTGTATCGGCTGAAGTTTTTTTCATGAGTTTCTTTTTGGCTTTAATAAGTTCTCCGTCTTTTCCGCTTAAGCCGATGGCTTTTCCGCCGTGTTTGTTTATTAATGAAACTATCTCCTTGTTCACAAGCCCGCCGAGCACCATCTCAACAATGTCCATTGTCTCTTTGTCAGTGACGCGCTGGCCCTGAATAAAGGTCGGTTTTTTCCCCATTTTCTCCATTGTGGAACTTATCTTTGGCCCGCCGCCGTGCACAATCACAGGCCGGATGCCTATGAAGCTCAGAAGCGATATGTCCTGTGCAAAGGAATCCTTTAAGTGTTCTTCTGTCTGTGCAGCGCCGCCGTATTTTATTACAAAGGTCTTTCCCGAGAAAGTCCTGATGTACGGCAATGCCTCGATTAAGATATTTGCTTTTGTGATTATGTCTTTCATAGTTGCTTTTGATTTTAACGTGGAGTGCTAAATGTTTTCAAGCCTGAAAGGTTTTCTTGCTTGCCTGCTTTCCCGCTTGCGCACTAAGGGACTATTATAGACTATGGCTCTATGGAACTATGTAGCCGCAGCAATATACCTTAATTGTACAAATAATGGTCAAAATCTGTATAATATATCATGAAGTTTGAATGGGATGACGTAAAGAGCAGGGCAAACAGAGAAAAGCACGGCATTGACTTTGAGACGGCAAGGGAACTCTGGCTTGATGAAGACCGGGTTGAGATAGAGGCGCCGCATCCTGTTGAAAAGAGGAACATCATCATTGCCAAACTTCAGGGCAAATTATGGACTGCTGTATATACCATGCGCAGTAATGCGGTCAGGATAATTTCAGTTAGACGTTCACAGGAAAAGGAGGAGAAACTTTATGGTAAAGCAAAAGCTGGCTAAAAACACGCAAGAATTTGATAAAAGGTTTGACTCGGGAGAAGACATCCACAACCTTATAGATATGTCAAAGGCAAAGGTTGTCAGTCACGGGAAGAAGGTGCGTCTGACGCTGGATGTCGCAGAGTCTCTGGTAGCGGAGATAGATGAAATCCGTCAGCGGATAGGTGTTGATAGGGGCGCCTTGATAAAGGTCTGGCTGCACGAGCGTGTAAAACAGGAAAAGGCTGAAAAAAAATCAGCATAACCCAACTTCCGCTCTTCCATTCTCCGTAGCTTTATCCTCCATCGCTGTAGCTGCGGAGGATTTACTGCGAAGGATGAATCTGCTCTCACTTACAAGCTTCCTATATAGAGTCAGGTCTTTACTTTTGATATTGAAATAAATGTCTGTCAACTAACCTTTTCTCTCAAAACACGGCATACACACCATCTTTTCGTTCTTTACCCTCAGCCTGGGCTCCATGGTCTTTTCCCCGCATGATTCGCATCTGACGCTTTGATAAATCCTTGCCTCATCAGGCAGAGTGACCTTTATATTTCTGATTTTAAACAGCTCGCTGTCTTTTGCCTTAAGAATGGAACCTATCTTCCGTGTTTTTCTTTTGTGGACAGTTTTCATGACTGCCTTTGAGCGGTCGCCTTTCATATATCTTTGCCATATCTCTTTTTCTTTTTCTGTTTCAGCAGGAGGTGTCCAGTCTATTGAGATTCTGAGTGCTTTTCCGGAAGGCCTTTTAATGAATGTATAAACCTGCTTGCCATAGTCTTTAAATATGAGATTCCCTTTTCCAAAGGTGCATCCTGTCATTACCTGAACTGCGTCAACAGCGCATGAGTTGTTTTCGACAATTGCAACAATCTCTTCATCAGAGGCTTTCTTGCCGAGTTCTTTCAGGGCAAATGCAGATACCCTGTAACCGAGCACAAGGCCCGGACACATATGGCCGTGAAACTTAATAACCTCATCAAGTTTTTTCATAGATGGATTTTATATCCTCTCGTCATAATGCTTGATCAAAGTGCTGTATCCCTCATCTGCGAGGGCCTTTGCAAGGCGATAGGCGTCATCCTTTGTGCTGAATTTTCCAATATTAACCCTGAAATAGGTACTGTCATTCACTTCTGCCTTTGTGATATAAACCTTGCTGTATTTAAACTCAAGGGCTGTTTTCATGCGTGTAGCATTAGACATATCTTTGTACGAGCCGACCTGTATTGTGAAGGGCCCTTCACTGCCTGCCCTTGCAGGAGAATACCGCACCTCTTTAACATATCTCGTGTCCCTGCCGAGGTGTTCAATCCTGACCTTGCCTGTCCCTGTGCCTATCAAGCCTATCTCTTTTGCACACGCGTATGAGAGGTCTAAATCCCTTCCGGCAATAAACGGCCCGCGGTCATTCACGGTGCACTCCACACTTTTGTCGTTTGATATATTTGTCACCTTGAGTCTTGTTCCAAAAGGGTATTCCTTATGAGCGCATGTTTTTGTATACATATTGTAAAGCTCGCCTGATGATGTGGGCTTGCCATGGAAATCAGACCCGTACCATGAGGCAACTATATATTTTGATTTAGGGACAGCAGCATCAGGCGATTTTGTATGAGGCGGTTTTGTCTCGGACGGGCTTGCCTTTGGATAGCTTGTCTCAGGATAAGCCTTATAATGTATCGGCGCGCAGGAGGCAAATATAAAAAGTATCAGGATGCAAGATGCAAGATGCAGGATGCGGAATAAAAATATCATGCGTTTTGAATCATGTGTTATGTATCGTGTATCGTGAATCATGTATCTTGCTTTAAAGGATATATCTGCTTAGATCCTCGTCTTTAACAATATCAGCAAGTTTGCTTTTTACGTATTCCCTGTCGATGGATAATTTCCCGTTTTTCTTTTCAGGCGCTTCAAAGGATATATCTTCAAGGAGTTTCTCTAGGACTGTGTGAAGCCTTCTTGCGCCTATGTTTTCAGTCTTCTCATTTACAGTTGCTGCAATGCCGGCTATCTCATCTACGGCATCTTTCCTGAAATCTATCTCTACATCCTCTGTTGCCAGGAGCGCTGTGTATTGTTTTGTGAGGGCATTATAGGGTTCTGTAAGAATTCTCACGAATTCATTTTTTCCCAATGGGTCAAGCTCAACCCTGATAGGAAACCTTCCCTGAAGCTCGGGAATGAGGTCGGATGGTTTTGACATATGGAATGCGCCTGCTGCTATAAAAAGGATGTGGTCTGTTTTCACAGGGCCATGTTTTGTTGTGACAGTTGTGCCTTCAACTACCGGCAGGAGGTCTCTCTGTACTCCTTCCCTTGATACATCAGGCCCATGGCTTGAGCCCCTGCTCGCTATCTTGTCTATCTCGTCTATAAATATAATCCCTGTCTGCTGGGTCCTGTCAATTGCCTCTTTGGTGACCTTGTCCATGTCAATGAGTTTGTTTGCCTCTTCCTGCACCAGCAGCCTCAAGGCCTCGGGTACTTTTACTTTTTTCCTTTTAGCCTTTTCCGGGATTAAACCTCCAAGCATCTCTTTCAGATTTATCTCGAGCTCTTCCATGCCGATATTTGAGATAACCCCAAAAGGCATGACTTTTTCTCTTACCTCAACATCTACATACCTGTTATCAAGTTTTCCTTCCCTGAGTTGCGACCTCAGCCTTTCTCTTGTTTCTTTATGTTTTTCTTTCTCCTCCTCATCAATGCTTACACCCCGCCCGCTTTCCTCGGCGAGCCGCCCGGGGCGGCCTGCGGCGGATCTTTGAGAAGGCAGCAGAATATCAAGAAGTTTTTCCTCGGCAAGGGACTCTGCCTTTTCCTGTACTTTTTTGATATGCTCTGACTTGACCATGTTTAGAGAAATCTCAGTGATGTCTCTGACCATGGATTCAACGTCTCTTCCTACATATCCGACCTCTGTAAATTTGGATGCCTCAATCTTCAAAAAAGGCGCATTGGAAAGCCGTGCAAGACGCCTTGCAATCTCTGTCTTGCCGACGCCTGTCGGGCCTATCATGATTATATTTTTCGGAAGCACTTCCTCTTTCAGCTCAGGAGAAAGCTGCTGTCTTCTCCATCTGTTTCTCATGGCAATGGCAACGGCCTTTTTTGCCTTATGCTGGCCAATAATGTATTTATCCAGTTCCTCAACTATTTTTCTCGGTGTTAGATTATCCATTCAGTTCCTCAATAGTTATGTTTTCGTTAGTGTAAATGCATATCCCTGATGCAATCTTCATTGATTTTTCCGCTATCTCTTTTGCCGAGAAAGTTGTGTTTTCAAAAAGCGCCCTGGCTGCGGACTGTGCATAAGGGCCTCCTGAGCCGATTGCGGCAATTCCGTCTTCAGGCTCGATAACGTCGCCTGTGCCTGAGATTATGAATGTATGTTCTTTATCTGCGATAATCAGGAGCGCCTCAAGCCTTCTCAGAATCTTATCTGTCCGCCAGTCCTTTGCGAGTTCTACCGCAGCCCTCTTTATGTTGCCGCGGTATGATTCAATCTTTGCCTCAAATCTTTCAAAAAGCGTAAATGCATCTGCGGTTGCCCCTGCAAAGCCCGCAACAATTTTGTCATTATACATTCTCCTTATTTTTTTGGCATTGTGTTTTAAAACGGTGTTTCCCATTGTCACCTGCCCGTCTCCTGCGATAGCAACATTACCGTCACGCCTTACACATAATATTGTGGTTCCTTTAAACATGTTTGCTCCTTTAACTTAGTGAATAGTAGTTAGTGAACAGTGAATAGTTACTAAAAAGTTCATAAGTAATACTACATTATTCTGTGTCATTCCCGCTTGTCGGGAATCTTTCTGCGATTCCGAACAAGTCGGAAGGATTGCGGACAAGCCGCAATGACAGAAACTAACCTATTTGATGTCATTATACTTATGGCCGCATTAGTAACGGCAACAATTCCATTATCTCCATTTACTAAATACTGTTCACTATTTACTTTTTTTATCTTCTTTAGCAAGTGGATGCGCCTTATCATAAGTATCCATCAGGTGCGTAATGTCCAGATGCGTATATTTCTGCGTTGTTGACAGGGATGAATGCCCTAAAAGCTCCTGAATCACTCTGAGATCCGCACCGCCCTGAAGAAGATGACTTGCAAAGGTATGCCTGAGTGTGTGAGGGCCTATCTGACCGTCAACACCAATTGCCCTTGCATACTTGATTACTATACGTCTTATGCTCCTGTCTGTCAATCTTGTTCCGTTCCTGTTGAGGAAAAAAGCGGCTTCCTTTTTTCTGAGCAATATCCTTTCGACCGCATAAGTCTTTATTGCCTCTATGGCCTTTTTGCCTACAGGCACTATCCGCTCTTTTTTGCCTTTGCCTTTGACCTTAACAAGTCCTTCCCTGACATTGATGTCTTCCGGGTTCAGTCCTGTCAATTCGCTTACGCGCAGACCGCTTGAATACAAAAGTTCAAGCATGGCCCTGTCTCTTGCCGGAAGGAAGCCTATTCCCTCAGGCTTTTCGACAAGTGAAAAAACCGCATCCACTGAAAGGAAATTGGGAAGCGTCTTTGGCAGCTTTGGCGTTGGGACGAGTTTGGCAGGATTTGTCTTTATATGGCCCTCGCGGCAGAAAAACTTTAAGAAGGACCTTATTGTTGCAAGCCTTCTGCCGACAGTGGTTTTTTTATGTCCGGCATTAATCTGTTCTGCGACAAATCCTCTTATGTCATTCAGTTCGATAGCCTTTATTTCAGGGCCGATGTGTCCGAAGAATATCTCAAGGTCTTCCTTGTATGCCCTGAGCGTATGCGGAGACGCTCCACGCTCTATTTCAAGATAGCGCAGGAATTTCTGGGTGTTGGAGTTCATAGAGTATTTTAAGTCTCTGAATATGATTATTTCAATTGCATTATTTGGGTTATAATATTCCATGCCTCCATTGGCCTCGATAGACATAGGCTCCAACACCATCAGGTTATTGATCGGAAGGATAGAGGGAAATAAGATTATCCGTCATAAATGCGAGATGGCGATTACGCGCCTTGCCGCCGGCATTAACAGTACATGCTTATTAAATATAGAAAACATGGGGAAATCAGTCTCTGTATTAAAAGAATTTGCACGCCTTATTTCAGAATATAAAGTCACCCGCATTAAGGCTGTCGGGACAAGCGCGTTAAGAGAGGCAAGGAATTCAGAAGAATTCATAAAAAGAGTCCTGTCAGAGACAGGAATAAAGATAGACGTAATTTCAGGGCATGAAGAAGCCGGGCTTACTGCAAAGGGTGTTTTATTTGATGCGCCAAAGGCAGCTTTGTCTTTTATTATCGATATCGGAGGCGGAAGCGCTGAATGGGTTCTCTGTAAAAACTCATCTCCTGTTGAGGTGGGCACTATTCCGGCCGGGGTTGTAAAACTTTTCGAAAAGCATATAAAGTCAGACCCGCCTTCAAAAGATGAAATTATTTCACTTAAAAAAGAGCTGGACATTATCCTGGGTAAGCTTAAGGTAAAGGCAGGGCATTTCATAAAAACCAATACAGTTTTTATCGGGACGGCAGGCGCTATAACAACAATTGCAGCCATTGACCTCGGGCTTGGAAAATACAGTCACGAAAAGATTCATATGCATAAGATGCCGCTTCAAAAGCTCCATGATATCTCTGAGATGCTTGTACGCATGACGCTCATGGAAAGGAAGAATATCAAGGGGCTTGAGCCTGAAAGGGCAGACTTGATTATACCCGGCATACTCTTTACAATTAAGATTATGGAGATATTCGACTTTAAAGAGATGCTTGTGAGTGATAATGGCCTGCTTGAGGGAGCGCTCATAAGACTGTCAGCCAATGGCTTGTAGAGAGGAGGCCTAACATTAACTTCGCACAAAGGTTTTTTAAAACTGAGACTATAACTTTTCCATTTATTGATTATTTGAAGGAGCTGGTTGTCATATTAAAGAGGGATGGAAAAATTGTAGAGGTAAATAAAGCCTTTTTGGAGTTTTTCAAGGGCAAGAAGGAAGAATTTATTGGTAAAAACAGCAATGACATAATGCCCTTGAAAATCCTCTCAGAGAGTATCATGAAATGCAAATTCGACAGGGTTGAAAAATCGGAACAGATAAAATTTGGCGAACACGTATTGAACGCGACTATCACTCCTGTAATGGTAAATGACGGCCTTAATTTTATAAGCATTACTTTAAGAGATATCTCTGCCTTTGTTCAGCTTGAAAGGGCGCTCCTTAAGAGGAACAAGGAACTCGGCATAATAAACACTCTCTCAAGTACGTTCATATCCTCAGGGGATATAAACTCTGTTTTTGCAGACCTGCTCGAAAAGGTATTAATCGTCTCTGACTTCAGTCTGGGATGGATAGTTATGAAGGAGGGCGAGTCATTTGTCCTGAGAAATATGTCAGGCGTATCCCTTGGACTCAGGCATGAACTTGAAAAAGGGGAACTGAATGCCTTATACGACAATGTCGTTGAGTTGACGGATCCCCTGTATGTCCTGGAATCAGGTGAGACGGAAAGGATAGCAGTTCTGAAAAAAGAGGGGGTCGTGTTTTTTGCCTGTATTCCTCTAAGGGTTGGCCCCGAGACAATAGGCATTCTTGTGCTTGCAAGCAGGGTGGAAATAAAATTCGATTTTGATACGGCAGCAGTGTTTTCACTTATCGGCAATAATATTTCTCTTATAGCAGAAAAGATAAAATTGTTTCAGGAGACGCAGCGCCTTGCACTGACAGACGGCCTGACAGGGCTTTATAATGTCAGATTTTTTTATGATATGCTTAACAAGGAGATAGCAAGGTCAAAGAGATACCATACCTTGTTTTCGCTTATACTTTTTGACATTGATGACTTTAAGATTATAAATGATACTCACGGGCATCAGGCAGGAGATGATGTGCTTCGCTCGGTTGCTTCTACACTCAAGACTGTATCCAGAGAGACCGATATCGTTGTAAGATACGGGGGTGAAGAATTCATATTGATGCTTCCGAGCACTCCAAAACATGAGGCGCTTACTCTTGCCGACAGGATAAGGGAAAAGGTGGAGGAATACAGCTATCTTGGGAAGGAAACTGTTAAAATTACTATGAGCGGAGGAGTAGCAACATTCCCTGAGGATGCTGAAGATTCTAAAGCGCTGCTTTATGCAGCAGATATGGCGATGTATGAGGCTAAGGGCAAGGGTAAGAAACAGGTTTGTTGTTACAGGAGGATTCATGAAACAGGTATTTAAAAGGCCGGAGAGTCTTAAAGATGTGCCTTTCCGGTTCTGTCCCGGTTGCGGACACAGCCTTGTCCACAGGATTGTCGCAGAGTGTATAGATAAATTGGCCATAAGAGAAAGGGTCATAGGCATTGCTCCTGTCGGGTGCGCTGTATTTGCTTATGATTATTTTAACTTTGACGTGATTGAGGTGGCGCATGGCAGGCCGCCTGCAGCAGCGACCGGACTGAAACGGGTTATGCCGGACAGGATAATTTTTTCTTATCAGGGCGATGGAGACCTGGCTGCTATAGGAACTGCAGAGATAATCCATGCTGCAAACAGGGGTGAAAACCTTACGGTGTTTTTTGTAAATAATGCCACGTATGGCATGACAGGAGGACAGATGGCCCCAACAACCCTTACCGGACAGAAGACAACCACAACACCAAGAGGCAGGGAGGTTAAGACGTCAGGTTATCCTCTGCGTGTATCTGAACTCCTTGCGACTATTGAAGGCGCCTCGTTTATTGCAAGGACCTCTGTAGATTCCATAAAAAATCTCATGGCAACAAAGAAGGCTGTTGAAAAGGCCTTCAGGTATCAGATAGAAGGCAAGGGTTTCAGCCTTGTTGAGATATTATCTCCTTGTCCGACTGACTGGGGAATGTCTACAGAGGAATCCATAGACTGGATGCGTACCGAGATGATGGCTGTTTTTCAGTTAGGGACATTGAAGGATAAATTTGGTTCATGAATAGTAGTGCAGGATATAGTGTTTTCGCTCATTCTCGGTCGTTCCGACCTCCGAGGATTTTGCCTCTTTATTTTTATTTATCTTGCTATCAGACTATCGGCAAAATAAACCGCTTAAACACTATATCCTGCATACCTTTAGAGAATAAGCGAGGAGATGGAAGTGGAACATAATGTATTGATAGCAGGGTTTGGAGGGCAGGGGATTTTATTTTTCGGGAAACTGCTTGCATACAGCGGCATGCTCGAGGGCAAGGAGGTAACATGGTTTCCTTCCTATGGGGCAGAGGTGCGCGGCGGCACGGCGAACTGCACTGTAATAATCTCTGATGAGATGATAGGTTCGCCGATTGTCAGAAATCCCGAGGTCCTTGTTGTAATGAACGAGGCGTCCCTCAATAAATTTCAACCCAGGCTGAAAAAGGAAGGACTGCTTATATTTGATTCATCTCTCATAAAAAAACCTGAACTGCGTTCTGATATTCATGTTGCAGACGTCCCTGCGAGCGAGATAGCTGCATCAATCGGGAACACCAAATTTGCAAATATGGTAATGCTCAGCGCCTTGCTTGCAACGGCAGGTATAATAAAAGAGGAATCAGCGCTTAAGGCGCTTGAAGAGCTGACCCCTCCTAAAAGGAGAAAATCCCTTGATGCAAATAAGGATGCGATAGCAAAAGGAAGAAAGTACATTGAAGATAAGAAAAGCAAAGACAACTGACATTAAACATATTCATCAGCTTGTTAATGAGTTTGCAAAAAAAGAAGAGATGCTGCCGCGGTCTCTTAATGACCTGTATGACAGCATACGGGACCTTTATGTTTATGAGGACAAAGGGAAGATAAAAGGAGTTTGTGCGCTCCATATAATGTGGGATGACCTTGCAGAAATAAGGTCGCTGGCAGTGAGTAAAGATTTGCAGGGCAAAGGGATTGGGAAGCGCCTTCTTACAACCTGCATTAAAGAGGCAAAAGGACTTGGCATAAAAAGGGTGTTTGCGCTTACCTATCAGGCTGAATTTTTCAGAAAAATCGGGTTTAAGGAGATTGATAAATCAAAGCTCCCCCAGAAGATATGGGGCGACTGCCTCAGATGTCCGAAATTTCCTGAATGCGATGAAGATGCGGTTATAATGGAGTTGTAACAATTCAAGAGACTAATTAACAGAAATAGCAGGACGAAAACCAACACAAGCGTCCCGAATCCCTAGCCCTGCTGTGCCGTGAGATGCTGTGCTTACATCATTAATATCGCCATACCAGCAACTACTGCGCAATGTCTTGTAAATCCCGCTGTTTGGACCCTGAGGGTTGACTCTCGGCCTATTCTTGAAATAGTCCTTGTCATACCAGTCATTTACCCACTCCAATACATTCCCGCTCATATCATGTAACCCCAAGCCATTTGGTTTTTTCTGGCCTACCGGATGTTTTTTACCTTCAGAGTTTCTATTAAACCATGCATATTTACGAAGTTCCGATTCGTTGCTTGTTCCTGCCCATTTCTCTTTCTTGCCGCCGCTTCTTGCCGCATACTCCCATTCCGCATCTGTTGGAAGACGATACTCCTTCCCGGTTTTTTGATTTAACCTGTCAAGAAACTCCTGTACGTCGTCCCAACTTATACCGTCAATTGGATAATTATCCTCGCTTATATCAGGACTGCTCATTATCTTTTTCCACTCTCCTTGTGTAACTTCATACTTGCCAATATAAAAATCATCAACACATATCTCATGCGCGGGTTTCTCTTCATTTGTCCCATCTCCCAAGGTATCGCCAATATCAAAACATCCACCCCTGACAAAGACAAACTCCATACCTGTAAGCGGGTCTTTATAAGTTTGTCCTGAAGCTGTTTCTGTGCTGGTTTTAGGTTTTGCTGTAACCTGTGATTTAGGGACTGCATCTTCAATAAGTCTCTTGGCTATTCTTTTACTTGAATCTATTAAATCATCAATCTCACACTTGCATCTATCTTCTGAAACATTTTCTATTTTCCCTGTTTCAACATTCACAAGTTTGAGCGAAAGATAATAAGTCTTTCCTACTATGCTTACGGAACCCATGATAACCTTTCCAACACCAAGAAGTTGTCCTACTTCAACAACACACTCTGTTGAGGTGCAGACTGACTGCTGAAACTTCTGTTCTTGTAGTATCTTATCCATATTACTTCTCTCTATAACCTCATATTTGCCTGATTTAACAACTTCGAGGCTTATACTCTCTGTCAATGGTTTGGAAAGGTCCTTTTTCACTTCTCCAATTGTTTCAAGGTCAAAGACAGCAATATAATTATCAATTCGTTTTATCTTTTGAGCCTTTTCTTCGGAAAAAGCTATTAATACAAATATCAGGATAAACAAAACTGTTAAAAGCTTATACACAATAGCCCCTTTAAAAATTGTCGCAGATATGCTTAAGAAGCTTATATTACGGGTATTTTTTTGTCAATATACGAAGTGCTTTCAATAGTAAGAATATATTTTCCTATACTTTTATTGACATCGACTGACAAAGCATGTAAATTAAGGCAGTAATTTTAATGAGGATATTTATGCGGCTTAAAAAGATAATCTGTATTTGTGGCCTATCAATTATTCTGTTGATAATTGGCAGTAGGATGTCTCTTGCCGCTACTGTTGTAGATGGCAAGATAGCAAGGGATCATTTGAAAAGGACTGTACATGCATTGCTTTATCAGGAAAAGTATGATGTTCTTGAAAAAATGGCAAAAGAATTTCGTCAAACCAAAGCGCGATTTCCTGAAGGGGCATGGAAACTAAGTTTCTTTTATAAGGCATTTAATTCCCCCCAAAAAAGCACTTCTGAGGGGTGGAAACAACATATTAAAAAGCTCGCCAAGTGGATGGATAAATATCCCGATTCGATTACTGCAAGAGTTGCTTCAGCATCTGCATGGATGTACTTTGGATGGGATGCACGAGGTAAGGGTAATGCCAATACTGTGAGCGGTGAAGGGTGGACGTTGTTGGCTGAGCGAATGAAGAAATCATATGTATTATTGGAATCCCCGCCGGTGAGGCAGTCTGACGATTGCCCGGAACGATATCTGCTATTTCTGCTTATCGCTAATGTTGAGGGATGGAATGAGCAAAAGTATGAGTCTCTTTTCAATAAAGCCATAGCATTTGAACCTGCATATTACGATTACTACCTTAACAAAGCAGGCCACTTGATGCCGCGTTGGCATGGCAGTGTTGGAGACTGGCAAAAGTTTGCTGACCAGGCAGTCAAGCTGACCCCCAAAGCTGAAGGGATTTCTATCTATACCCGCATTGTCTGGTCTATGTGGCTTGAAAAAGAATTTTCATCGTTCAATGCCTCTGGAATATCTTGGGCAAAAATGAAACAGGGCTTTATCGATATAGAACGAAATTACCCTGATTCACCTTGGAACCTAAATAGCTTTTGTATGTTTGCCTGTTTGGCAGGGGATAAAGAAACGGCCATCAGACTCTTTAAAAGAATAGGCAATAAACCTTATGTTGAAGTATGGAACGGCAGGGGCGAATATGAACGATGGAGAGAATGGGCAGGTGTTGTAGTCCCAAGAGATAAAGCAACTCTTACTGAAATATATCGCCATGGAGAAACAGAGGATTTCAATCAAATGCTAGAGTTGGCCAAGCAAGGAGATCCCGATGCACAATACAAAGTTGGCATTAATTATAACCAAGATGAGCGTGTAGCTCGCGATTATAAAGAAGCTGCTAAGTGGTTCCGCAAAGCTGCGGAACAGGAGTTTGCAGCAGCGCAAAGCGCACTAGGGGTTTTGTATGCCAATGGAAATGGAGTTAAGCAAGATTATAAGGAAGCAGTTAAGTGGTACCGCGCAGCAGCTGAGCAAGGTGACTTTTCCGGAATGTTTTTCTTGGGAATTGCTTATTACGAAGGTAAAGGAGTTCCGAAAGATTACATCAAAGCGTATGTCTGGTTTTCGCAATATCCGAACCAGACGAAAGATATGCTTGAGGATATAAGAAAAACCTTGCTACCGACGCAGCTTAAGGATGCTGAAAAAGAAGCTCTAAAACTGAAAAAAGAGCTTACAACTAAATTTTAAAGATGAATAAACGGATTATTCACGGGGAAGCTTAAACTTTTCTAAAACTTTTCCTTTCTTGTCAAGAACCTCAACTTGTAAATCAGGCGCTGCCCATCTTATCTGAGTTAGTCTGCCATTGAAGATAGTTTGATAACGTAAAATATTTTTCGCACAATTAAGTCATGGTGGCCTCGAATCTGGTAATGTAGTTTCGCTGAAAACAAAAAACCAGAGGAGGAACACCATGACACAAAGACATTGTAACGCAAAGAGAGG
>Ga0265292_1001492_pt1 | contig 20418 bp, 20 predicted proteins | sample Munlanlewell296A_FD_189080 | JGI IMG/M metagenome (GOLD analysis project Ga0265292, IMG submission 189080) | Leachate microbial communities from a municipal landfill in Southern Ontario, Canada - Leachate well 296A | ecosystem: Engineered > Solid waste > Landfill > Unclassified | place: Canada... | reverse complement strand
AAAAGATTAAAATATAATAAGAATGTTTAACCCTTAAATTTTACGATTATGTTTATTAAAAAAAAACTTCTCTGGATTTTATTATTCGGTTCATTAATCGGATTAAACGAAACACTTATTGGCAGCTTGAATGTACCCTACCGTTCGGTTATTTTAAGCTCAATTACTTTAGCAATATTATCCGTTGCCCGTTCGCAAATACCTAAAACGGGAACATCATTGCTAATCATAGTAATTGCTATTCTTTATAAAATAAACAGCATAGGAGTTCACTCATGCACCACAAATGTTTTATTATGTGGACCAACAGCATTACTTATACTTGGTATAGGTTATGAAGTATCTGCATCTTTAATAATTGCAAAAAATACATTCAAATATTTATATTATGTATTAGCATGTGGATTTACTTCTATAGTAGCATTCAGTATTTTTGCAGTAATGAACACTTACATACTCAGTGCTTGGGATACATCCAGACTATCTGAGTATATCTTTGTCAAAGCTTCATTAACCGCCATAGCATCAAGTGTCCTAAGTATTTTAGCGTTATACACAGTAAGTTTTTTAAAAAATGTTAATGTTGCCAGACTAAATCCGTATGTAATTCAGGGATTACTTGGCAGTATTATTATTGCACTTTGGTTATTTGGATATTTCACAACATAATGAGTATAATGTGGCTTTTTTGAAAGTTTAGAGATTTTTTTATTAACAAATTAAAGTGGGTTTATAAATAATAAATAAGGAGGATAAAAAATGAAAATTGCAATTCCTGTTACTAAAAGTAATCAATTGGACGACCATTTTGGTCAGTGTGAATTTTACGGAGTTTACACTATTTCAGAAAAAAACGAAATTGTTGACGTACAAACAATCAAATCAGAACAAGGTTGTGGTTGCAAGTCGGACATAGCAAAAGTATTGTCAGAAAATGGAGTAACCATTATGCTTGCCGGTGGTATTGGCGGGGGTGCAATTAATGTTCTGAATAATTGGGGTATTCATGTAATACGTGGTTGTTCAGGTAATGCAGCCGATATTGTAAAGCAGTATATTGAAGGTAAAATATCTGATAGTGGAGAAAGTTGCTCACAACATGAAAATCATAAAGGAAACAGAAACGATCCCGTTTGCAATAACTAAAAAATCACATATTCAAAGCTCCCCACACCAGCCCTTCTGTTGTTTTTCGCTGTCACATTTTTTGCAAACATGTTTCATATCGGTATATCAAAACATGTAAATTTCCAGTGGGGACGTTACAAGTTTAATACATTAAAAAAAGGGTGTAATAAAATTATATTACACCCTAGATATTGTCTTTATTAAATTTTACGCTTTGTCGCCAAAGTCTTTTTTGTAAGCGTCGCATAATTTTCTACTCCAATCGCCAACAGAATCTAATCTGCCAAGGAAGAACCTGAGTACCGGTGGTTCAGATACAAATTTCAAACCTCCTACAAGTTCGCGGTGTTTGTATAACCAATTAAGTCTGTCAATGATATACTCAACATGAGCAATTGAATAAACCCTTCTTGGAAGAGCCACTCTCATCAACTCTAATTCTGCATAAACATCATTGCCTTCCTTATCGCGGTCCATAGAGATAGTTCCTCTTTCCATTGTTCTTACACCGGAAACAATAAAGAATGCTGCTGCTAAAGAGCCGGCAATATATTGTTCTTTAGGAAGGTGAGGTGCAAATCTCTTTGCATCAATATGTCCGCCTAATGCACCCGGAGGTGTAACAACCGGAATACCCATCTTATCGAGTTTATTTATGAAATACGCTATCTGGTCAACCGGGGCGCTGGCCACACCTATGTCACACATTTCCCTCATTCCAACAGCCATAGCTCCGACTTCTCTCATTGACATACCGCCATACGTAAAGAATCCTTCATAAAGAGGTAGCCATGGTTCAAACATTTTAAATAATTTTTCATTATTAGTTGCAATACATCCACCTCTTACACAAGTATTTTTTCTGGAGCTCATATAGTAAATATCAGCAAGACTGCACATCTCTTTAACAACTTCTGCAACTGTTTTGTTTTCGTATTCTTTTTCTCTTTGTGTAATTAAATATGCATTTTCAGTAATTAAACTCCCGTCCAGGACAAAAAGAATACCATTCTGAGTACATGCTTTTTTAACCTCTTTGAAATTTTCCATTGAGAATGGTTGTCCTCCAAGCAGATTAGTAGATGCTTCCATACGGATATAACCGATTTTGTCTTTTCCATATTTTTTTATTGCATCATTGAGTCTCTGCATATCCATATTCCCCTTGAAAGGATGAGAACTGTTTGTTTTTACCGCTTCATCAGCATAAAGTTCAAGACAAACTGATTTCGCTGTTTCTTCAATATGAGCTTTTGTTGTTGTGAAATGATAATTAGTAATGACGACACCGCCTGGTTTTCCGAATATTTTACATATTAAATGTTCAGCGGCTCTTCCCTGGTGAACATTCATTACATAATTATAACCTAAAACATCTTTAACAGCATCTTTAAATTCATAAAATGTTTCACTTCCTGCATAAGAATCGTCTGTGGTAAGTAAAGCGGCATATTGATTGTCGCTCATAGCATTAACGCCACTGTCGGTAAGCCCGTCAATGAAGATATGCCTATTCTTGAGTAAGAAAGTATTATACCCTGCTTCTTTAATGGCTTGATATCTTTCTTCTGCAGGAACAAGATTAATTTTCTGAACCATTCTTGCCTTGTGCATTTCAACGGGCATCATGTTCCCGTCAGCTAATTTTATTAACATAGTTTTAAACTCCCTTCTTTTTTTTTATTGGTTATTATTGGTTTTGATAATTTTATAAATTATTAATTTTTGGCAAATGTAAATATTAATATTTTAATAATCCAAAATTATTTTTTTAAAAAAAATTAGTAACTACTCAACAATATTAAAGCTTAAGAAAAACAAATATTTGCCACAGATTCACAGATTAAAAATTATTCTTTTTGTAATGAATTTATCTTTGGATCCGCCTTAGGCGGATTATAATCTGTGAATCTGTGGCATTTTCAATTTATATCTGCTGCTGAGTAGTTACAAAAATTATCAGCATTATGATGTTTTGCAGGCAACTATGTTTTTTATATCATTAAAATTCAAACAGTTTTTTCTGTGGAAATAAACCAAATAGTCCGCCTGTATGGATAAAAAGGATATTTTTAAAATTATTAAAATGCCCTTTTCTGATTTCTTCCGTTAATCCGTACATCGCCTTACCAGTATAAACCGGGTCTAAAATAATGCCTTCCAGTTTAGCAAAATCATAAATAAATTGAAGCTCTTCTTTTCGGCTCAATGCATATCCTATTCCTTTATAGCCGTCAACTATATTTATTTCATCTTCTGAAACTGTTAAACTTATATCCAAATAACTAACACTTTCATAAAAAATTTCTTTAATTCTTTTTTTAAAATACACCTTATCATCGCAAACACTGAATCCACAAATCTGAGCATTATGTTTAAAGATTTTTTTTGCCAGCAGAAGTCCCGCATAAGTTCCGCCTGAGCCAACGGCAAGTATTATACAATCAAAATGAACATGTAACTCTTTTTCTTGTTCAATGATTTCCTGCATAGCAAGGTAATAGCCGAATGAACCAATTCCATCAGAAGCACCGACAGGAATAATATAAGATGTATAACCCCTTTTTTCGTTTTCTTTTTTAATGCGTTCCATGATTTCCATCCTGTGAGAATAATATTCATCATCAGAAACAAACAGCACTTCGGTTCCAAATAGTTTATCTAAAAACAGATTTCCGTCAGGCTCTGTATTTTTATTTCCTCTTAAAACAAGACAGCATTTCATTCCAAATTTTACCGCAACTGCTGCCGTAGCCCTGCAATGGTTGGATTGAACTCCACCACAAGTGATAATACAGTTACACTCTTTATCAATAGCTTCTTTTATGGAAAATTCCAATTTTCTCACCTTGTTACCTGAAAACTCAGTTCCGGTTTGGTCATCTCTTTTGATAAAAATATCCGGACCTCCAAGTTTTTTTGATAACCTGTCCAGCTTTTCTATTTTTGTTGGCAGGTTAGCCAGATAAATTCGTTCAGGGATTCTAATCATAATATAGCTCCTTAAAATTAAATTGAGAGGACAAAAATAAATTTTTGAATAAAACAAGTAAAATAAATAAAAAAAATAAATTAATTTATCATAAAAGCTTAAACAATTATTTTTAGCTTTGTGATGTGTATACTTTGCACTGGATAAATTATTACATTTGGGTTTAAGGTAAAGGGTATAAGGGTATAGGGTATAACCCGTTCTTCCTTATGCCTTTATACCTCTATACCTTTTTGTATTCATAAAATGCGGAAATTTATCCCGTTTGCAGTATAATTATACCGACAGGAATAAAAAAATAATTTATAAAAAGGAGATTCATAAAATGGCAAAAGTTAAAGGAGCGATCGTTGTAGATACCGAGAAATGCAAGGGATGCGAAGTATGTATCGGAGCATGTCCCGAATCGGTTATTGTTATGGCCAAAGCTGTGAATGGCAAAGGATATCATTATGCAGAACCGGCAAATGATAATTGCACCGGATGCATAAACTGTGCAATTGTATGCCCTGACGGAGTTATAACCGTTTACAGGGTAAAAGCAGCATAAACAGTGTAAATAAAAATATTCAAAATAATGGAAGAAGTAAGATTAATGAAAGGCAATGAAGCGATAGCCGAAGCGGCTATCCGTGCCGGCGCTGACGGATATTTCGGTTATCCCATCACACCACAGTCGGAGATACTGGAAACACTGATGCTGCTTAAACCATGGGAAACCACGGGAATGGTCGTTCTTCAGGCAGAAAGCGAAGTGGCATCCATAAATATGGTATACGGAGGCGGTGCATGCGGCAAAAAAGTTATGACCACATCATCCAGCCCCGGCATCAGCCTGATGCAGGAAGGAATATCCTATATGGCCGGAGGAGAATTACCGGGTCTTTTGGTCAATGTTGTCCGCGGAGGCCCAGGTCTTGGCACGATCCAGCCATCACAGGCTGATTATTTTCAGGCAACAAAAGGTGGAGGCCACGGCGATTACAAACTCCTCGTCCTTGCCCCTGCTTCGGTACAGGAAATGGCAGATTTTGTAGGGCTCGGATTCGACCTTGCGTTTAAATACCGTAACCCCGTAATGATACTTTCTGACGGCGCTGTAGGACAAATGATGGAAAAAGTGGTGCTGAAAGAACAAAAACCCCGCTGGACTGAAACAGAAATCAGGAAGATGTCACCATGGGCAACAGTTGGCAAAACTCCGGACAGGAAACAGAATTTCATTACATCTCTCGAACTCGACTCTGCTGTACAGGAACAGGTGAACTTACGCATTCAGGCAAAATACCGCAGGATGGAACAGGAAGAAGTCCGTTATGAAGCTATCCGGTGCGACGATGCAGAATTTATCTTTGTGGCATTCGGGCTCACCTCAAGGATCTGTCAGAAATCTATACAGCTTGCAAGAGAAGAGGGAATAAAGGTTGGTTTATTAAGGCCAATTACCTTATACCCATTTCCTGTTAAACCAATTGAAGATCTCACAAAAAAAACAAAAGGAATGCTTGTAGTTGAAATGAATGCAGGGCAAATGGTGGAAGATGTGAGGCTTGCTGTAAATGGCAAAATCAAGGTCGAACACTATGGCCGTCTTGGCGGGATCATTCCATCACCGGTTGAAATTGTTGAGCAGTTAAAAATTAAAATCATAGGAGGCTAATCACATGAACGACATCATAAAACCCGAAAACCTTGTTTACCGGAAATCAAAACTTCTGACAGACAGAGTATTTCATTATTGTCCGGGTTGCGGTCATAGTACGGCTCACCGCCTGATAGCAGAAGTGATCGAAGAAATGGGTATTCAGGAAAAAACCATTGGCATTTGTCCGGTAGGTTGTTCCGTTTTCGCTTATCATTATGTAGATATTGACTGGCAGCAGGCTGCGCATGGAAGGGCTACAGCCATTGCAACAGCTGTTAAACGGCTGATGCCCGATAAATATGTATTTACATATCAGGGCGATGGAGATCTGGCTGCTATCGGAACCGCCGAAACCATTCATTCATGCAACAGGGCAGAGAATATAACCATCATTTTTATCAATAACGGGATATACGGAATGACAGGCGGACAAATGGCTCCTACCACACTCCCAGGCATGAAAACTTCTACATGCCCTTACGGACGCGATGTAGAACTCATGGGTAACCCGTTAAAAATTACTGAACTCGTAGCCCAATTGCCCGGAACATATTTCGTAACAAGGCAGTCTGTTCACACCCCTTCTGCTGTGAGAAAATGCAAGAAAGCCTTACGCAAAGCATTCGAAAACCAGAACCTCAAAAAAGGAACTTCTTTTGTTGAAATAGTATCAAACTGCAACTCCGGCTGGAAAATGACGCCGGTTGCTGCAAACAAATGGATGGAAGAAAATATGTTTCCTTTCTATCCTCTTGGTGATATTAAAGTTCCGACGGAATGATATACGATTTGAGAATTAAGAATGCAGAATTAAGAATGCAGAATTGCCAACTGCGGACTGTGAATTGCAACTTTGAACATTTGAACATTGAACTTTAAACTCTTAACATAGAAAAAAATGACAGAAGAAATTATCATAGCAGGATTCGGCGGACAGGGCGTGCTTTCCATGGGCAAAATATTAGCCTATTCAGGCATTATGCAAAACAAAGAAGTGTCATGGATGCCATCTTACGGACCAGAAATGCGCGGTGGCACAGCAAATGTAACAGTTATCATCAGCGACGAGCGTATCAGCTCTCCTATCCTTAACACTTATGATACGGCAATCATCCTCAACCAGCAATCAATGGATAAATTTGAAAAAGCTGTAAAAAAAGGCGGGGTTCTCATCTATGATGGTAATGGAATTACCCGCCATCCCGAAAGAAAAGATATTAATATTTACAGAATCGATGCCAATGATGAGGCAGCAAAAAGAAACATGCTGAAAGTATTTAATATGATGGTGCTTGGCGGATTTCTTAAAGTAAAACCTGTTGTATCTTACGAATTCATACGTAAAGGACTTGAAAAATCTTTACCCAAAAGGCATCATAACCTGATCCCTGATAATGAAAAAGCTTTAGAAATAGGGAAGGAGATTATCAAATCTATTCATCTGCTGAACTAAAGAATTATCGAACAATTCACAAAGAGGCTATCTCAAATTTATTTTTTCTTGTACTTTTCTCTGTGATGCTCTGTGATTTTTCTCCGTGACCTCTGTGTTAAAAAAATTATGAACAAATCATCATTAGAAAAATTACTCAATAACAAATATAAACAGTATAATACTCCGGAATTTATAATTTCCGATCCGGTTTCAATTCCCCATCGTTTTACAAAAAAAGAAGATATTGAAATTGCTGCATTTCTTGCTGCAACCATCGCATGGGGATACAGGCCAAACATTATTAAAAGCGCAGAAAAACTGATTAAGCTTCTCAATAATTCTCCTTTTGATTTTATTATGAACGTTAAAGAAAAAGAATTAAAACCTTTTCAAACATTTACCCACCGTACATTTCAGGGCGATGATGCTTCGTACTTTATTTATTCGCTTAAAAACATTTATCAATATCATAACGGACTCCAAACTTTATTTTACAAAGGATACAGAAAAAATCATTCGATAAAAGATTCTATTATTTATTTCAGAAAAATATTTTTCGAATGCGAACATTTGCAACATACAGAAAAACATATTTCCAACCCCGAAAATAATTCCTCATGCAAAAGAATAAATTTGTTTCTTCGCTGGATGATAAGAAACGACAAGCGGGGCGTTGATTTCGGAATATGGAAAAATATTCCTTCCTCTGCCCTGCTCTGCCCGCTGGATTTGCATTCGGGGAATGTTTCCAGAAAACTCGGTTTACTTACAAGAAACCAAAACGATTGGAAGGCAGTAGAAGAATTAACTGCCAATCTTAAGAAATTCGATCCTGATGATCCCGTAAAATATGATTTTGCTTTGTTTGGATTGGGAATATTTGAGAAATTCTAAATCAAAATTATTATATTTGTAAACATTGAAATTAAAAAAAATGAAAATAGCAATCATAGGTTTTGGCGCAGCAGCCATAGGTTTCATTGAACGAATTAAAGATTCAGAACACGAAATTCATGTGTTTGAGAAAAGCAGCGATATCTATTCCTCCAGTATTTCGGGTATCCGTGCCGACGGAAAACTTTTTGTATCAAAGGATATGGGAGGGGATATCAATATAGACATGGTGTTGCAGAAAAAATTAGTTGATTTTTATATCAACCACACCAATAATAAAAACGTAGAAACCGGCCACTCTTTTGGTAAAACGGCATACTTTAATAAATTTTACGAAAAAGGATTTCAGCCAATCACCGCCGATTTTTATCATATAGGAACCGACCAGTTAAAAGAAGTGCTGTACAATATCTATGAAAATTTCCGGTCAAATAAAAATATACATTTTCATTTCGATTATAATGTTACTGCAGTTGAAAGAGTGAATGACCAGGTTAAAATCAACAACTCCGAACTTTTTGACAAAGTAGTTGTAGCCGTTGGCAGAAGCGGGCACCCGCTTATTAAAACAATTATTAAAAAATTTCCAAAGCTGATTCTCGACAACACCAAGGTCGATCTTGGTATCCGTTTCGAATTACCAAATCACATTGTAGAAGACCTGAACAGGGAAATGTATGAATTCAAAATAAAGTATAAAAGCCGTACAGGATACATGGTGCGGACTTTTTGCAATAACCCGTCAGGCTTTGTCGTTCTTGAGAATTACGGCGATTTCACGACAGTGAACGGGCATGCCAAACTGAAAGAAAAAAGCAAGAATACAAATTTTGCAATACTTGTTACAATTCAGCTAACAGAACCATTCAATGATCCTACAGGTTATGGTTCTTACATTGCAAAAATGTCGAACCTGCTGGCGGGAGAAGGAAAGGTGATACTTCAGACATACCAGCATTTTAAAGATTCAAAACGCACAAAAAATCTTTACCGCGTGCTTCCTACTCTTGAAAAAGATAAATTTATTCTCGGAGATATAAACCTTGCTTTCCCGCGCAGAATCATTGAAAGCATTGTTGATTTTACAGAACATCTCAACACTGTTATTCCCGGCATTGCCAATCCCGACAACTTAGTGTATGCACCTGAAATAAAATTTTATTCAAACATGTTAACCAACAGACTTTTCCCGAATCTTAAATTTATCGGTGATTGCTCGGGCCAGACACGATCCATCATTTATGCTACCGCACATGGATACATGATAGCTGATGAAATACTAAACTGATCGCCAAAATTGAAGCAGAACACGAAAAACGCTTCTGTAAGCTTCTGAAAAATATTGCAGATAATAAAGTATTCAAGATGGTTATATGGCTATATGGTTATAACCATCCAACCATAAAACCATTATTCTAATATCCAGCATAAATAAAAAAGCTCAAAATATGCCCTATACAAAGTATATAATCATTTTTATTTTTCTGTTTTCTATAAACGGAATCAAAGCCCAAACATATTCTGGCGTCGGAGACACTATACCCGATGACGGCTCTACCATTGATTTCCCTATTGTAGTTAGCGGACTGGTACCACCAACAATAGATACTACCAATTTCGGGCTTGAAAGCGTGTGTATCGATCTTGTACATACATGGGATGCTGATCTTGATATCCGGCTTGTTGCACCCGATGGGACTGAGGTTATATTGACATCCGGCAATGGGAACGACGGGGATAATTATACTAATACCTGTTTCCGCAGCGATGCAACAACTTCAATAGTTACAGGTTCTGCCCCATTTACCGGGTATTACAGGCCTCAGGGATCCCTTGGTATTGTCAATAACGGACAGAATGCCAATGGAACATGGAATCTGAGAATATACGACACATATGCCTGGGCAGACTGGGGTATTTTATACACATGGAACATTACTTTCGGAAATAACCCAGCACAGGTATTTCACTTTTCTTCGTCCAACCTTCCGATTGTAGTTATTAATACTTCCGGACAAATTATTCCTGAGGACCCAAAGATCATGGCCCACATGGGAATTATAAATAACGGAACCGGCATCAGGAATTATCTTACTGATTCTTTCAATAATTACAATGGATATATTGGCATTGAATTGCGCGGCTCAAGTTCGCAGACGTTCCCGAAAAAATCATACAGCTTTGAAACACGAGATTCTTTAGGAACTGAAATTAATGCATCCATTCTTGGAATGCCACAGGAAAACGACTGGTGTCTTATAGCAAATTATTCGGATAAGACACTGTTGCGTAATGCCCTTACCTACGACTTTTCAAAGCTAATGGGGCATTGGGCGAGCAGGAACAGATTTTGTGAAGTCGTCCTGAATGGCGAATACCAAGGTGTTTACCTTTTGCTTGAAAAAATTAAGCGCGACCTCAACCGCGTGGATATCGCAAAACTCGATTCAAATGAAATTACCGGGGATGACGTCACAGGAGGTTATATTATTAAAATTGATAAACAAGCAGGCAGCGGTGGTGATGGCTGGACATCGGCATATCCGCCTGCTGTAAACAGCAGCGGACAAACTATTTATTACCAGTACGAATATCCTAAATCTTATAATATAGTGCAACAGCAGAAAGATTATATACAAGCTTATGTTGACAGTTTTGAAACAGCATTGACCAGCGCTTATTTCACTGATACTGCAATCGGATATGCAAAATATGCTGATGTGAATTCTTTTATTGATTATTTTATAATCAACGAGATCAGCAAGAATGTTGACGGATACCGCCTGAGTACTTTTTTATATAAAGATAAATACAGCAATGGTGGTAAACTCTATATCGGACCTGTCTGGGATTTTGACCTTGCCTGGTGGAACGCCAATTATTGCGGTGGAGATGATTATACCGGATGGGCTTATAAATTCGGTGATATATGCGCTTACGACAACTGGCAGGTTCCCTCCTGGTGGTACCGCTTTATGGAAGATACGATATTCACAGGAAAACTAAAATGCCGCTGGAACTACTTAAGAACAACAATTCTTGATACAACTAATTTATATCATTACATCGACTCCGTTTCAACTTATATTGACGAAGGGCAGCAACGTAATTTCACATATTGGCCTATTATCGGTATCTGGGTGTGGCCAAACCCAAGCCCATTGGCAACCACATATACCGGAGAAATAAATGCTCTAAAAAAATGGATACGCAACCGGCTTGCATGGTTAGACGATAGCATACCCGGTAACTGTAATAGTACTGCATCGGTAAATTATATTGAACCAACCGGAATATTGAAAGTTTACCCCAATCCGTCAACAGATGGAAATGTTTTCATACAATTACCCGTTATGCATAGCAATTCACCTTATATCGAAATCGCTGACATAACAGGGAAAAATCTAATTAACTATCCTGTTCACCCAAATGAAAGAAAGATAAATTTACAACTTCCTTTCACCTCTGGCATCTATTTCATACGGTTTTCTGACGGAAATAAGTCATTCCATCAAAAAATCATTATCAGCAAGTAATTTTAAAATCTCCTAAACTACTGTACATTTTTACATAAAATATTGTAATTGAGTTTTTATTATGTTTAAATAATTCCCGCCTGACTGCATCACGCAGGCAGGGATAATCAGTAGTATAAAAAAGTGTTTGTGTAACATCAGTTATATAGTTATTTAATTTGTTGTAACCGCTAATCCTCTTCTTCGTCTTCCATATTAGGGAAATTGATCTCGTCGTCTTTTACAATAAAGGCATTGGGATATTCTTCGGCAATTTTATATAGAAAGTGCTGAGCATCCATACGCAAGCGAAAATCACCCACACGCACTTTGTAGTTGGGCTCCAGAAACATGAGGTATGCTTCTGTTTTCGGATGTTTTGCCTTGAATTCGTTCATGGCGGTGACTGCCTTATTTTTGGAATTATTACCCGAATCGAAAAATATTTGTATCCTGAAACCCTTTATACTACCGCGGCTTTCGTTAAAAGCCACATGTTTTGCAACAAGCGTGCTGATACGGGCATCCTGAACGATTACCTCTACTTTCCCTGTTTTTTGCCCAAAACAATTGTAAATTCCCGGAAACAGGAATAGGCTAACAAAGATCAATATCTTAAAACCGGTATGCATGCTTATATCAGTTTTTTCTTGTCTGAGCGTCATAAATATCTTTTGAATGGATTGTCAGTACAGGTATAGGCGAATGGTTCACCATCTGTTGTGCATAAGGTCCGAGCCAGATATTTTTGGCGCTCTTTTCCTGTTCCGTCATGATAACAATAAGCTCTGCTTTTACTTCGTTGGCATATTCAATAATTTCTTCTGTAATGTTTTCACAGAACTTGAAATGCTTTTGACAAATTACTCCTTTACTTTCAATATAATCAGCAGCTTGTTTCGCGTAGTTTTCAACAAGATTTTTGACGTCTTTCACATTTGTTGAATATATTCCAAGCACATGAATTTTGGCGCCGAAAAATTTAGCAAGTTCAATTGCATAAGACACTTTTTGCCTGGATTCAATAGTGCTGTCAATAGGAAGTACGATATTTTTTATATGTTTCTGCTCACAGGTATAACATTCCCTGATAGTGATCACAGGGCAGGGAGCCGATAAAACAAACCGGAAAGCATTGCTGCCTATCCAGAATTCTTCAAATCCTGATACGCCATGTGTTCCGGCAACGAGCAGGTATCCATCGCTGTATTTTGCCTGATTGGCAATTTCTACATACACTTTGCCTTTTCTGATTTTATATTCCAGCTTGCCTTTCAATTTCCGTTGATATTTTTTTACAAGCTTTTCAAAAAGATCATTGAGTTTAGTAAGATGTTCTTTCCCCCGTTTGCTGTATATGGAATCAGGGTTCTGAGGCTTGTCAACATGAACCATAAGAATATTCGCCCCTATATCATTTGCAATGGCGATGGCTATTTCGAGCGCCTTTATTGAACATTTAGAAAAATCAACAGCAACAAGGATTATTTTTTTTTCTTTCATGTGTATATATTTTAGTAATTATATGTAATTAAGTGATTTATGAAATACATTTTTTTGTTACTCGCTCCCGCAACCGCAACACTTGCTTGCTCGTGAATATCCATGCCTAAAAGTTCTTGCAGGAATTTTTCACACATTGTATTCATTTCGGTTGGTGCAAAAGTCCATTTGCATGGATATTTCATAATGTGGGTTTTAGTTGGAATATTTTTCGTAAAAATGCATTTCCTGAATATATTTATAAACCTTGCCAGGCAAGAAATAGCTCATGTTCTTCTTTTCTTTTATAGCAGAACGGATAAAGCTTGAAGATATTTCAAGGAAAGGAGCATTCATCCATTTCACTTTGGGGTGGTCTTTGAAACTACCGCCATCTGATCCTGGACGGGGATAAACATAAATGCTGTAATATTCAAGTATCTGTTCGTATTTCTTCCATTTGTTAAGGCTTTCCATGTTATCAGCGCCCATGATAAGACCAAATTCTTTTTGCGGATATTTTTCATTTAGATATGTTAATGTGTTAATGGTATATGATGGCTGCGATAATTTGAATTCTATATCGCAGGATTTGAATCGCACATCATCTTCAATAGCCACATTTACCAAAGCTAAGCGATGGTAGTCCGGGAGCAGGGATGTTTTTTCTTTTAACGGGTTTTGTGGAGAGATAACAAACCAAACCTCTTTCATATCGGAATATTCTGCCATGTAGCCGGCTATCATCAAATGCCCACTGTGTATGGGATTGAATGAGCCGAAGAATAAACCGATCTTTGTTTTAATTTTCACTTAATATTATATAAATTCATTTTGTCAGAAATTTCTCTACTAAAGTTTTTGCTTCAATAACGGCATTTTCAAGATCATTATTCACAATAATTTTGTCAAATTTTTCTGCAAAAGTCAGTTCATTATTGACTTTATCAAGCCGCTTCTTAAGTGTTTCAGTGGTTTCGGAAGAGCGGAGTTTCAATCTTTCTTCCAGTTCTTCAACCGATGGCGGCATAACAAAAACTGCAAGCGCATTCTCCTTTCCGTATTTTTTGATGTTCAACCCACCTACCACATCTACATCAAAGATCACATGTTTTTCTTTTGCCCAAATCCGTTCCACTTCCGATTTCAGTGTCCCATAATAACTATTTTCATATACTTCTTGCCATTCGAGGAATTCTCCCTGATTAATTTTCTCTTTGAATTTGTCAGTTGTAATGAAATAATAATCCACGCCATCAATTTCATTTGTGCGCTTAGGCCTGCTGCAAGCCGATATGGAAAATTCCAGATCGTTGCGGGAAGCCAGCAACTGATGGACAATTGTTGTTTTTCCTGCGCCCGAAGGGGCTGAGAAAATTATTAGTTTACCTTGCATAATTAATTATGTGTAATTATTTAGGTATAGGGAAATAGAGGTATAAGGGAAAAGGGGAAAGACCTATAACTTTCACCACCCCTATACCTTTATAACCTATACCTTTATACCTAAATAGTAACAATTATGTAATGCAAAAATAAACAATAAATACATAAATTCTATTTATACTTTGCACAGGGTAAATTTGTACATTCTTTAAAAGCCCCAAGTTTCAAGTCCCAAGTTCCAAATCCCAAGACATACGCTACAAGTCCCCTTTGAATTTGGGGTTTGAAATTTGGAATTTGGGACTTAAAAAAATGTATGGTTTCCTACCTGCCGGTAGGCAAGGTATCCCGTTTTATGTATAACATATCAGTATATTACATTAAAAGGTAAGAGTAAATTTAAGTGCAATGTTATCTTTAAATGCAGGTAAAGAATAGTATCCATATCGGTAATAAGCGCCTACACCAATGCCATAGAAACCGGTGTTTATAATTTTATTAACCAAAAGGCCTGATTCAATATATCCTTTACGAAGCGTGCGGACATCAATATTAAAATGTTTTGAAGGATTATTGAGGTCTCCGATACAAAGGTTAGTAGCAACGACTATTTCGGGAGCAAATATTTTTGTTTTAAAAAGCAATTTCCCAAAGTTATGGGTAAAAAATAAGGCAGCATAGCGATTGGAAAGAAATTCATTCATCCGCATGCATGCAAAACTGTTAGGTATTGCGATGGTATATTTGCGATAACTTCCGATACCATTATAAAGGTTACAATAAGGAAGGTCGCCGTCAATATAACCGGCTTGCAATTGAAATGAAGATGTTCCGAGATTTTTGATAAAATATGATTTCCTGATTTTAAATTCATATTTATTGTAGTTGTATTCGCCGTTCAGGAAATTGTTGAATCCCCTGATATAATTAAACCAGACAGTGGGATATTTAGTTCCCATTGATAATTTATAGCGCAAAGTTTTGATGAATTTTTCTTTAAAGCTGTAACACAGGCCAACTCTAAGTTCTGTAAAGTTATAATCGTTAATAAGCATTGACACATTCTCATTGCTTACACCATAGAAATAATCATTGGTAACCGATTTGGCCGATAAGCTTAAACCTATATTTGCTTTTATATATTTCAGGGCGGTGAACTTCACAAAAAATTCTTTCTTTTCTGTAATGTCCATTCGTTTGATCAAAAAACCCCTGTAATATGAATCGCTCCAAAGGCTACCCGGTTCATAAAAGCTTACACTTCCTGATTCTATTACATCATTGAAATAATTTACTCCCAAACTTATATCGTATGCTCCCGGAATATTAAACGCAAGATCACCGCCATACTTGAAAGCTTTGTCACTGAAACCGTAAGCAAAATAACCACCTGCCACAAAAGTTTTGCTGATTTTATAATTGTTATGTAGCCCAAGACCAAGCCGCCATCCTTCGTAATTGTTAAAGTTGAATAATTTGTTGATATCAAAATCAACAAACTTGAAAGGAATTTTCCCGAACATCATGGTTTCCATTGTTCTCGTCATCCTGTCTAAATTTACAGCTTTACTAATGCTATCTATCAGATGATAGGTGTTTTTATCTATTTCAGAAAGGCTGTCAATACGGTATGCTTTCCAAATTTTATCGTTTTGATCTGTTGGGGCTATTGTCGCCTCAATTTCAACATTTGAAAATTCACTTTTATTCAAAACAGGGTTTAGTACGATATCTTTTAGATAGCTTTTCCCCTGCCCGATAACTTTAATATTATTAATAGAAACAGTATTAAATGTTAAATCAGAATTTAACTGAACTGGGAACCATTGTTTGTTATCAATTAATTCATATTTCTGCTGAATTTTAACAACAAGTCCGCTTTTTTCTTCAATTGCAGGATCTGCAATAACATTCTGAATCGCATAACCATTTGTGTTTATATAAAGCAGTCCTTTTAACCCATCAAAGTTTTGATTCCGGTGAGGCTTATATGAAATTATATAAACAGAATCGTTGCCCTGATACAAAGTATCTTCGAGAAGAAAGAAATATTTATTGGGACTTCCTTTACTTATAGGATTCAGATAATTTTTATCTAACAGGTGAAAAATTTCATTGTAAAATGAAAACGACTGCACTTGCGAAAACAGTAAAGATAACAGAGGATCTTTTAATCCGGATATTTTAGATGCAACCAGTTTTTCGTTGTTCTTGTCGGGATACATGAATTTTCGTTCTGTTACACTTTCCATCAGAAAGAGATATTGTTTTTTTAAGATTTTTTTTACTTTAATAAAATCAGAATCGTTGCGTATGGTGTCTTTATCCAAAGAATCCATGGGGATGGTAAATATCATTTTGTTATAAGAAGTGTAAGAAAAAGAGTTCATCTTTTCGGGATTGTTCTTATCCCTGTTTTCAATAACCTTGTTAATAATGCGGTGTGCGGGATTTTCACCCGGGAAAATAACAACTTCATTAAGTAGAAATTGTTTTTTCTTTAGTTCGATAATGGGATTTTTAGTTTTATTTAAAACTTTATAAACATAAGTTTCGTAGCCTACATAGCTAAATTGCAATGAGTCGATCGTTGTTTTAAAAGTAATTCTGAATATCCCGTCAATGTCAGTTTGGCTAACCTGCTTGTCCTTATTAACCAATATATTCACAAAGGCAAGAGGTTCTTTCGTTTGCGGGTCTATTACTTTTCCGGAAATAAAATTATCCTGGGAAAAAAGCGCAGCTGAAAATATAACAAGCACGAAGGTTATAAATAGCCTGATGGAAAAAGGATATGGTTTATTGCCTGAATAATTCACAAATTCTAATATCTAAATTCTAAACACTAAATAAATCCCAATATTTTAAATTAAAATGACATAAACATTATCATAACCTGTTTGAAATTTTGAGAATTTGGATTTTTATATTACTTAGGATTTAGGGTTTCGTGCTTAGAATTTTATGAATAGATTAAGATTGATAACGGTCAAGAATATTTGCAATTTTTTATAAAATTAACGCTTATTCCTTGTTTTTAGTATCAATAATAATAGTAACCGGTCCCTCGTTAATAAGTTCAACTTTCATCATCGCTCCGAAAATACCTGTATGAACCGGTTTCCCGAGATCATTTTCAAGTTGGGTTTTAAAATTTTCATAAAGAGGAATAGCAATATCAGGTTTGGCTGCCTTAATAAAAGAAGGTCTGTTACCTTTTTTTGTGCCGGCATGAAGCGTAAACTGGCTAACCAATAAAATATCTCCTTCAGCATCTTTAACGGAAAGATTCATCAAACCTTCGCTATCATTGAATATTCTTAGCTGAACGATTTTTTTTGAAAGCCATTCAATATCTTCTATTGTATCTGAATCTTCAAAGCCCGCAAGAATAAACAAACCTGTACCGATCTTGCCGGCTATTTCATTACATACAGAAACAGATGCTTTGGAAACTCTTTGAATTACTACACGCATAGAAATGGTTGAAGTTGGTAGTAAAAGTAAGCATACTTTGTATGGGGCATATTTTGAGCTTTTTTATTTATGCTGGATATTAGAATAATGGTTTTATGGTTGGATGGTTATATGGTTAATTTTGCATTTGTTAAATTTATCTGGTAGTTTATTTCTTTGGGCAGCTTTTGTAATTCGCCAAGAATGTGCTTGTACTCTTCCTCTTTCATCAGCTTCCTTACTTTTGATTTTTCATTCCAGTCAAATGATTCTTTAACAGAACCACTGCCGTAATGATAAAACTTAATTTTATCTTTTTTGTGATACCTGCCAAATCCTTCGGCAATATTGGCGGAAATTGAATCAATTGCTTCAACAAATTGACCACCCACATGCCTTTTGGCAAACCAATCCCATTTTATCACCACGTTCCATACATAATTACTCAGGTTAAAAGCAGTTTTGTAAGCAGGAACATCATTTAATTTCAAATATTTTCTTTCAATCATCATTAGTTTTTAACATTTCAGCCATAAAACCATATAACCCTATAGCCATATAACCATCCCAAATGCTCGGGATTAAGATTCAAAGATTGACAAAAGCACAATTTATGACCTTTAACAGTATGGTTTTATTCAATTATGAATTATCTAATTCCGATTTTCTCTTCTTTATTTCTTCGATTTTGTGTTTATGTATTGAGCCATATTCAAGCCCGTGAGCATTGATGCCTCTTTCGTTTATTCTCAACATTATTGCGAAAAACAAACCCAAAAAACCACAAATTGAAAAAATCCACATACCTAAATTATATCCGCTTGGGTTGGATGCACTGGCGCCTGAATAATCGTTTGCCCATCCAACAAGAATATTAAAACCAAACAGTCCGATATTCTGTATCATAGTCATCAACCCGTATGCTGTCCCAAGTTTTGATTGTTTCACGACAAGAGCCACAGACGGCCACATTACTGCGGGAACTAATGAAAAAGCCAATCCCATTATTGACATTGGAATAATGAGATAGGCCGGTATTGCTGAATGAATATCCAGAAAATTTATATTAATATTGACAAATCCTGTAAGGCCAAGAGGGGTGGCAAGATCAACCTTATAGGCCATAATAAGATATACCGGAATAATCAGCAATGAACCGAACATCATCAGCAGCGATCTTTTCCCGATTTTATCAGCTAATAGCCCAAACAAAGGTGTAAAAAACATTGCTGCCAGAGTCAGAATACTTGAAAGGTTGCCTCCTACTTCTCTTGTTGTTCCATGTGCATCCTGGAAAAATTTAATGGCAAATGTCTGAAAAGGAAACATGGCAGAGTAAAAGGTAACACAAAGCAAAGTGATAAACCAAAATGACCTGCCGAAATTGAAAATTTCTTTCAATACAACTTTATCCTGGTTTCCTTCTTTTTCAAGTTTGTATTTTTTATCGCCAAACATGTCCAAACCATAGAAAATAATCAGGCAAACTACTGCAAATACACCTGCACCAACAGTAATCCACAATGGCCCCTGCCAGGTAGCGTAAAAGCTCTTTCCCCAGCTTGGAGAATTAAGCGCCATAAACGAACCAAGTCGTGCAATAGTAAGGTTCAGCCCAAATGCGAACGATAGTTCTTTCCCTTTAAACCATCGGGCAATAACTGTTGTAATTGCAACAATCATTGATTCGGCGCCGAGTCCGAAGATCAGCCTGCCGGCAGCCATTGTGTAAATATTTCCTTGAAGTGCTGTAACAATTGCACCTATCATTACCAGACACGAAAATATTAATACTGATTTTTTTGTCCCAATCCTGTCGATAATAAGACCACCTATTAATACCATAATAATATTGGGGAAACTGTAAATACCGTTAAGAAGACCAATATCAGAATCGGTGAATTTCAGTTGTTTTACCAGCATGTCCGCAAGCGGGCTGATGCTATCGTAAATGTAATAGTTGCCAAACATGGCAGAGCTTATGAAAACAAGCACAAGCCAGCGGAACCATGCGGGCGGATCCTTTTTTAAGGATACAGCCGGATGAGCAGTTTCTGTCATTTTTATTTTGATTGGTTATTAATAAAATGAAATAATTGCGGTGGGGCAAAAATAGGAAAATATATTTTGAAGCGTCATGTTTAATAAAAACAACCTTTTTGTTTTTTTATTCTTTAATGCGACAGAAAATAAAAAAAATTTGTCTAAAAAAAAGCAACCCATTCTCTTATAAATCGTCATATAATAACTGATGTTACGCAAATATAATAATATGCGTAACATCAGTAATGAGTTAAAACTAAAAAAAAGATGTGAAAACGATATGTTTAAATTTGCAGATTAAAGAAAAATGTTAAACTATTTTTTCTATAATTTTTTTTATTATCTTTACACTTCTCAATGGAAACAAATTATCACTAACGTCCTAACGTTTTATGTTAATGTTCTTTGAAATTATTGATAGATAATGGTTGTAGCATTTTTG
>Ga0265292_1001491_pt1 | contig 20432 bp, 17 predicted proteins | sample Munlanlewell296A_FD_189080 | JGI IMG/M metagenome (GOLD analysis project Ga0265292, IMG submission 189080) | Leachate microbial communities from a municipal landfill in Southern Ontario, Canada - Leachate well 296A | ecosystem: Engineered > Solid waste > Landfill > Unclassified | place: Canada... | reverse complement strand
AAGGCAATTATTTTTTTTATTTTTTTTTGAATTTCTGTTTTAGTCATTCCCACCAACAAACCATTGAGAAAAATATTTTCTCTACCACTTAAGTCCGGATGAAAACCTGACTCTAAATCGATTAATGAAACAATTTTCCCTTGAGTCACGACTTTTCCGGATGTTGGCGCGGTGATTCCAGCTATTATCTTCAATAAAGTGGTTTTACCAGAGCCATTTTTGCCAATAATCCCAACTTTTTCTCCTTGAAAAACTTGCAAACTAATTTTATCTAAGGCCACAAACCTTTCTTGCTGAAATCGTCTGAAAAAATTTTCTGATAAAGTCGGTTTTTGATGATGCAAGATGTAACTTTTGGTTACACTAGTCAATTCAACAGCCAATTTTTTTTTAATAAGCTTAGACATATTTAAACCCAATCATCAAAAAGAGGACTCTCAAGTTGAAAAACTTTCCAACCTAAAAAGGCAATTCCGCCGCCAATAACTAAATTAATCAAAATTTGGTCTGTCGGCAACATCGGCTGCTGCAGGAGAATATATTGAAATAACTGAATGATTGCTACAAGAGGATTTAATACGAATAAACCTTGAAACTGAGCTGGAAGCAAATTTAAAGTATAAACAATTGGCGTGGCATAAAACCAAAGTGGCATTAGGGCTTGAACTACAAAATTAACATCTCTAAATCTGACGTTCAAGGCTGAAAAAAGCAACGAAAACCCACTCGTAACGTAAGCCAACCAGATGAACAACGGTACCGCCATTGAAACTCGAATTAAATAACCAAGTAGCTCTGAGAAAGTAAATCCCTGGAGAACCTTATCCGCAATCAGCGCCACTAATAAAAGTCCAAACGCAACCAAGAAATGAAATAGATTTGACAAAACAATTGATAAAACAATGACTTCTCTGGGAAATTTGGCCTTTTGGATCAAGGCTCGTTCATAAACAATCGCTGGCGCTGTTTTTTGAACTGTCATTGAAAAAAAATTCCAGGGCAATAAACCCACAAACAGAAATAGAAAATAATTATCAACTTTGACAGGAACAAAGAATTGAAAAATCAATCCCATGATCAGCATTTGCAATAATGGATTCAAAAGCACCCACAAAAAACCTAGCAGAGCAAACTTATATCTGGCTTTAATTTCCTTTTCGGTCATCGCAATCAAGAAATCAAAATAGTGCCGGTGCTTGGATATGAGCAATGCCATGGTCGTTAATATAACACAAGGCTAATTTTTTAGTGGAAAACTTCAAAAAAATAAATCTGTGGACCCTAGAGGACTCGAACCTCTGACCTTTTCAATGTCAATGAAACGCTCTAACCAACTGAGCTAAGAGTCCGTGACTATGGGATTATATCTGGCTTAGACCTAAAACTCAACCAAAAAAATTTAACTGCCCTAAACTTTGATTTTAAATAACTAAATATTCCCCCAGAAGTAAAATAGTAAGGCGTTGGATCATTAATTTTAGCAGTCTTAAAAGCAGATTTTCGATTCCAACAAGGCGGGCAAGTGCCGCATTGGAAGTCGCCTGCTTTATAGCAGGTCCAGGTTAGTTCTAAAGGCAAACCTAGATTTGTGCCAATTTTTACCAGCTCAGCTTTGTCGAAATAAAAACCAAGGTCTTTTTCCATTGGTAAGCTAGTGAATTGCCAACTGAAGTCATTTGTTACCAAGCAAAGATTTACCATAATTGACCGTAATGACTGAAATGACTCATAGGCATACCACTCTGAATTAGAGGGCAGCCAGCCACCAAAAATTGACCTAGCCTTCACTCCCAGCTTTAGTTCCAAATATTTAGCATACTGGACAGCAAAATTGGCATAGATTGCTGGCTGGAGTGGAATTCCCTGGCGAAGTTTCCCGCGTTGCCGATCATTTTCGTGTTGGCAAATTAGTTGATTAACCTCAAGTGGCGGAATTTGGGACCCAATCACAAACGGGTCGTGGAAAAGTTCGGGATATTTGTTTGAAAAATATTTTACAAAAATTTTTATGATATCCTGAGTTTTTTTCGAATGAGGTAATTTTCTATCAATTACCAAAGGATAAACTTGCAACTTAAAATAAGCTAACAACATGGCAATAACTACAGTCGTATCTAGCCCGCCAGACATCAAGGCCACAACTGGTGTTCCAGGCTTAGGCATTTTAAAAACGAAACCTCTTTTTGACTTCAGAAGGTTCTCAAGACTTAAAATTACTTTCCGATCATTAACTTTATTTGCTAAAACCTTATTTAAAAGTAGACTAGCATCTCGCTGATGAAATTCAAAATTATTTAAAGTAAACTTTTTTATTGGTGTTTGTTTCATTAGTTTGTAAAAAAGCTAAAATAGAAATTTTAAATCTTTGGCTCAAAATACAACCAGGAAATTTCTGCTGCCCGCATTTCATTATTGGTCATTCTATCAATAAAATTTAATTTATTAATATTTGGAGCCTTTTGATAAATTTTTGTAATTTTATGTGTTGATTCAAATCTGGTTTTAAGCATTTTAGTAATTCCTTCAATAATCGCGTCATGAACTTCGACCAACATTTCGCAGGTTTTTAACTGTGGTGCTAAAGCCGGATTAAGCAACTCAAGCTCACAGCCTTCACAATCTGAAATTATAAGTGTTTTTCGTTTTATAAGTCTGTTTATAATTTTGGAAGTTACTTTAGTTGAACCATGAAATTTGTTTAGATTAACTCGATTAGCCCTAGCCAATTCAAGCGAAAAACTCAAAGCCGAAGCAGAAATTTCTAAAGCTTGAATTTCAGCCATCGGATAACGCCTAGCTAACCCAACCGCATAATAACCGTCATCGCTCCCAATATTAATAATTGAATCAAAAGTCTTTTGGAAGATTTTTTTGAACACAGGCTCTAGTTCAGCTTCATAGTTACCAGCTAATTTCGGCAACATGGTTGAAAACGTTTCTAGCGGCTTAGGATAATAAGGATAGGCTAAATTTTTAAATAAACCCCGTTTGACTAAAAGATCGCCTAAGAACAACCGTTGGACTAACCTCTCAAAACCATATCTCCACCATAAAGCTATTTTCTGAGTTTTTAACTCAAGCGTTTGTTGAAATCTAATCAAACTTCGTTTGATGCCTAAATTAAGTTGGATTGATTTATATGCAGCAGTCATGTTACAAAATTGGCAAATTAAAATTTAAAAAGTGAACTTTATAATAGCGAAGGCGCTTAGTCTTAACACCGAGTCCAGAATTAATCTGGACCTCAGCTTCAATCAGTTTTAAGCCATAAAAGCTTTCAGTCGCTTTTGACAATCTTGGAAAAGCCTTAGAAACAATCAAAGCTGCAGTTAAAACTTCGGGATGAGTTATTATTTCTAAGTTAGGATGTTTGTTAAGCATTAATTTCAGCCAATTATTTTTAGCTAGAATTAATTTTGAATAATATTTTCGCCATTTTCCAATCGATACTGACTGATTTCCCAACCAAATAGAAATAGCTGAAGCTCCCATTCTTGATCCAGAAATAGTTGAGTCCAACTCTGCCAAGTAGGAAATGGGTTGAGTAATTAATTTGGCTAGTTTGGCTTGATAAAGCACAACGCCAGTCTGTAAAGGCGTCAGGCCTAACTTGTGATAATCAATTACGTAACCTTGGATTAGTTTTGATTTAAAAGGCTCGGCATGCAATTTTGAAAGATAGAGTAGTGGTAAACCTTGGGCTGAAGCATCAATCCAAACAAAAAACCTAATATCAGGATATTTAGAACCCCATGCCTTCAAAGTCGGCTCAATTTTTTGCCAATTATCGCAGCCACCTGTTGAAGAATAGCCCCAGGTCAAAACCAATGCAAAAGCTCGTTGGCCTGCCTTAACCAATTTTTCCAACTGCAACTCTAGCCCTGCGGGAGACATAGTGAGTTCCACCTCATCAAGGGCAACTTTTACAGTTTTTAAACCAACAATTCTGGCAGCTTTAGTAGCAGAGTAATGTGTCAGATCAGTAACCAAAACCACTGGCGGTGTTTGTGGGGTTTTAGCAAACCAATTCTTAGCCAACCACATCAAATATAAATTTGACTCAGTCCCACCGCTAGCGCAATAACCTTGAATTGATTTAGGTGAGTGCAGCTGGTTTTTTAAATATTCAATTACCTGAAATTCAATTTTCTGCGTGACTGACCTGGCATCATTTGTTAAATTAAAAACATTTCCCAAATGATTAACTTGATATTTTAAGCCAATTTGGAAACCAACTCTAGATAAATAATTTGGCCGCTGCCACAAAGAACCAAACCAATTTCCCTGATCAAGATTCAAAGCTAAATCAAGCAGCCAAGGCTTAATTGCGGCTGGAGTTGCCTGTTTTAATACAAGGCTTTCCAAAACAATTCGAAGCTCTTGTCTAAGAAAAGTTGGATTAAACCATGACATTTTATTTAGACCTCAGCGAAACTGGTTTTTGGATCAAAGTTAAGCCAGCTGTTAAAGATGGGAAAACCACTGCAGCCCGCTTTTTAAGCTCAGCTTTAAGAACTCGCCAAACTCCATAATCTCCTTCTATCAGTCTTTCTTTAATAGATGAGTCATGAAAGGCCATTAGACCGTTAGGCAGCAATCTTGGCCAAAAAGTCATAAAATCAAATTTAGCACCCCGATAAGAGTGATCGCCATCGACATAAATATAATCAAAAACTAAATCTGGATATAATTTGGCAAAACTTTTTGTTTTAGTCACAAAAATTGTAATAAAACCTCCCAAACCAAATTTTTCAAATATTTTCATGCCTTCTGGTTTGCGCCAAAAGCCTTTTCCAGTGTAGGCGCCAGAATTAGTATCATCCAAGCCAGCATCAACAAAATAAACTTGACCAAAACCATTATCCTTGCAGGCAGAAGCTAGCACAGCTGGAATAAAACCATATCTTGAACCAATACACAAAACCGTCTTAGGCTTTAGCTGTCTGAGTAAACCATAGTGGATAAAACCGTAACCCAAATCAGCGGTGGCAATGTTAGCTTGATGACCATAAACGTCGGCTTGAAAATACTCTAAAAGTTTTTTTAGTTGCTGATCATTTGTTAGTTTTTGACTTGAAATAATTTCATAAAACCTTTTAGTTATCCGATATGGCTTAAGCAAAACATTGATTAAAGTCTTGAGTTGATTAAGCATCAGATCTTTTGAGCTGTTTAGTTTTTTTTAATCCAATTTGAGTTTGAAACCATTTCTCATACTCAATAGCTGCGTCATCCCAAGTTCGTTTGTAGGTCAAACAATTCTTAATCAATTTTTGCCAAGATTTTGGCTGTTTTAGTAAAACCATTACCTGAATCATCGCTGCAAATAAAGACCATTTATCCTGTTTTGAATATGAAAAACCATTACCTAAACCAGTTGCAAAATCATAGCTGGAAACGGTGTCACTCATACCGCCAGTTTTTCTGACTAGTGGAACACAACCATATCTCATAGCTTCCAAAACAACAATACCGCCGGGCTCATAATTACTAGGAACTAATAGCGCGTCAGCCCCGGCAAAAATCGCCCGCGGCAATGCGAAGTTCTGCTGTAAATGGATACTAATGTTTTTTGGAAACCTTAATTGCAGGCTGGACAATTCAGAGCAATATTTTTCTTCGCCCTCACCTAAAAAAATGAATTGAGCCTCAGGCTCAATTTCCAGAAAATTAGTTAATGTTTCCATTAAAGTGTCTAAACCTTTTTGTAGCGTTAATCTGCCTACGTAACCAAAAACTGGAGTGTTCGCGTTTATTGGCAAATTGAATTGGCGTTGCAAAAATTGCTTATTCTTTTTTCTAGCGGCCTGAAAATTATTCAGGCCAAAATTTGAGTTAATCGCTGAGTCTTTGGCTGGATTGAATTCATTAAAATCCAAGCCATTTAAAATTCCAGTAATTTTTGGATGATAAAGATTCAATGGTGGGGCTAAATTAAAACTGTATTCTTTGGATAAAATTTCTTTAGCGTGAGTTGGACTAACCGTACTGATGGCATCAGCATAAATTATTCCCCTCAAGAGTGGGTTCTGATTTAATAACTTTGGATCATTGATTTGACCTAAAGTTGACTTACCAGTATCTTGCTTCTTATCAGGAAAATAAGAAAAATTTAGTTGGCCTTGATATTTGCAATTATGAATCGTCAGCAAAATTGGCATTGATTTTAAAAATTCGTATCTGGGATTTTTTCTGGCCAGCTCAATTAAATAGCCAGTATGCCAATCATGGCAATGCAAAATATCTGGGTACCAAAGAGTTTTATCATGCAAATAAAGCAAGTGCTGCCGCGATAACCATTCCAAACAAGCTACAGAGAAAAAATAAAACCGTTGATAATCATCTCCATAGCCATAAAGCTGGCTTCTAGATCCAAAAAACTCTTTTTGATCTAACAAGAAAGTGGGCTGATTCTTACGTGTTGACTTCATTTCCCAGACGAAACAGCTTCTAGAAGTCTGATTAGTTTCTTTTCGATTTAGGTTGTCTGGAATAACTATTTCTGAGCCATCAACTACAGATAGTCCTGAGTCAGTTTTCAAGCCATGGACTATCTGACTCGTCAGCGGGTCAATTGGAGAAAACAATTTGACTTCATGTCCAATTTTATTTAATGCTTTAGGAAGGAAATAAGAACTTCTGGCCAAACCACCGGTTTTAGAAAAAGGAAAAGCTTCCGCCGTAATAGAAAGAACTTTAATTTTCGATTTCATGTAGACTTTGGCAGATTTTTACAATATCCTGCAACAGATGGTTCAAAGTATATCACTTATTATCTAAGGCAGCAGATGTTTAAAGTTCATTTTATTTGCCAAGGAAATGTATTTAGAAGCCGGTTGGCGGAGGCCTATCTTAAATCAATTTGCTCAGCTGGAGTTAAAGTTACTTCTAGTGGTGTCGCGGCCAATCAAAACACAGATGGCCCAATTGGTTGGTACGCCGCCAAAATTATCAAAAAAAACTCTTTAATTGAGTTTGCGAGCCCAAATTGGACTCAAACTTCTGTGGCTATTCTAAAAGAGCAGCAGTTGGTGATTTTTATGACCCAGGCTCAGCTTCGATATGTTAAAGCTACTTTAGGTTTCTTACCAAAAAGTTACCAGGTTTGGGAAATTCCAGATTTAACTGATTTCGGCTATACGAGCGACGATCTGTCAAACAAAAATCTAATAGCTAGCATTAAAAAAAGTGACCAAATTTTTGATCAGCTTAAAATAAAAATTGCTGAATTAATCAAAACCTCGCTCAGTTAATTAGCAACTGATCCAACATTCTTAAATAATTTAAAATAAAATGCGGCAATAAAAAATTCTGCGCAACTTTTTGGTGAGCAGCTTGGCCAATTTTCTCCCTCAGATCTTTGTCATTCAAAAGTTTGAGACATAAGTGACTTAACTCAATTGCATCCTTGGCGATAAAACCATTAATTCCATCATCAATTTGAGCCATAATTCCCGAGTTAAACCCACCGACAACCGCCTTTTGCTTCCACATTGCCTCAGTTACTGTCAGGCCAAAACCCTCTCTGCTGGAGTTTTGAACAATGATTGTAGCTACAGACTGCAACGCCGAAACCACGCTATCATTGTGTTCGGCAGTTGTTACCACAAAATGTACGTCAGGAATTTCCTTAGTCTGGGCTAAAAGTGATTGGTAGATTGTGACTTGCTCTAAATCATTCTCATTAACCAAATGAGAAACAAAAACTAATTGAGCGGTTGGCAATTTTTTCTTTATTTCCAAAAAAGCGTCTAAAACGCCTTGGTGGTTTTTCCAAATATTAAACCGAGAAACCTGCAAGATGATTGGCTGATCAAGGTTAATATTATTCTTCCTTAAGATCTCAGTAGAAATTTTCCCCTGAGTAATTCTGTTTTTAGCTTTCAGAGGGTCGATGGCCGGAGGAATAATAAATGCCTTTTTCGAAGAACTTAGAAATGACGGCAAGCTTGCCTCAGTATTAAAAATATAAGCTGCATAAGGCGCTAGATATTTGACTAGAAAATCAATAAATTTAGGATCCTTATTAACTTGAAAAAAATCTAAATGAAATTGCCAAATAAACTTTTTTGTCTGATCTTTGCAGAATATTGGAGCTACTAGCGGTTGATAATCACTAATTACTATTGTTTGAGCTGGAATTTTATCAATGTCTTCAGCAATTAATTTGTTAAAATCCAAAAATTTTTTCAAATCAGCCGGGGCCAAAAAATCACTTTCGCCCTGAAACATATCCCTCAATTGTCGAGAGATTAAAAATTGCTCAGTAATATGGGGCAGGGTATACCAACTAAAATCTAAACCCAAATCATTAAAAATTGGTGTTGCAGCACTAATTAGCTCAGCCACTCCACCCCTGGCTGAAGTTGCACTAACATAGGCAATTGTTTGGCCCTTTAATCTTTTTGCCAATGAAAAGATTTCTGACTTTAAATCAGCATCGATAAATTGGAAATAATCCCCAAAAAGTTTTTGGTTCAGTTCAACTTTTGTCAGCATTTAGAAATTATCTTTAATCCTATATACAAGTGTTACGCCGTTAAGCATTCCCACAACAGGCATTACTTTATCATATATTAGCCAAGACACCAAAACTCCTAAATTTATCCAATCAAACCAGCTACAAATGTTTACCATACAACATTAGTGAATAGCTTTCAGGCAAGCTAGCTTGAAACAATTCCGACAACTGGCTTTTCCGCTGTGACAAATATTGTGGTGGTAGCAGCAAAATAGAGTAGTGTTGGCTTAATTTTTCAATTAATGAGTAAACTGAGTTGGGATTTGACATATCCCGCCGGTAATGTAACTCAATAGCCAATGATTTAATACAAGTGTGATATCTAATCAAATCAGCTAAAATTCCGAACTCCGCACCCTCAGCATCAATTTTAAGTAAATCAATTTTTTTTCTAGCTCTCTCAACTAATTTACTAAATTTGACAGTTTTAACCTGAATAACTTCTAAATTTGATTTACTAATCACGCAATCAAGATTTATTGTTGACCTGGATGAAGCTTCTGGCTCAACAAACAGCTCAATTTCTGCTTTTGACTCTGTTTCTGCCACCACGGCCTCCTTATAAAGGCTTAGATTGTGCAAATTGCCCAAATTATGAGTTGTATTTAACTGAAACAGTTGACAGCTCTCGGGATTTGGTTCGTAACTAAATATTTTGGCTTTCGGCCATTTATCTCGAAAGAAAATCGCTGAATCGCCAATATGACCTCCAATATCAACAATGGTCGAATCTTCAGCAATATCTGGAAAATCATAGAGTTTAAACTCGAATATTTCTGCTAAATTGTGTTTCTCTGAATTTTTTGGCAAAAACCACAAATGATGGTACTTATAGTAGACTCCATGTAGTTTTGACTCACCACTGAGCAAAAAAACTAATATCCAGTAAAAATGGGTTAAAAAATCGGTGGTCTGGTGATGTCTAAATAGATGCCAAGCTGCTAACAACCTACCCAACAAGCGTTTTTGACCAACTTTTCTAAACTGATAATGAGGTTTTTTCACTGTTTGATTTATACCTCATTAATGGAAATTTTAAAGCTGACTAATTTAGGCTTGACTCGGCATTTTGAAATATGAAATCTAGTGTATAATATGACCCTCGTGTGCTGAGAAAAAAAACTAAACACTATCAACAACCCAGAGCTTTTATTCAAGCCAACCACTTGATTAGGTTCCCTCAGGTCAGAGTTTTGTCTGATAGAGGCGAATTTGTGGGCATCATGACCAGTGTTGAAGCCATGAACATGGCTAGAGCAGAGGACAAGGATCTGGTTTTGGTAACTGAAAAGGCTGAGTTGCCGATTACCAAGATTATTGACCTCTCCAAGTATAAGTATCAGCTCCAACAAAAGCAGGCAGAAGGCCGTAAAAAAGCCAGATCACAAGACACAAAAGAGGTGAGGTTTTCCCCATTTATCGGTGAAAATGACCTCAATGGCAAGATTAACAAAGTCATTGGCTTTTTACAAAAAGGCCATAAGGCTAAGTTAACCCTGATTTTTAAAGGCCGCCAAATGGGCAATAAAGATCAAGGTTTTGAGATCATCAAAAAAGTCATTGCTGCCACAACTGACTACAGTGAAGTAGAGTTACACCCTAAATTAATGGGCAATAAGCTCTTAACTCAACTGATGCCAGTTAAAAAAGCTAAAAAAGTTAATGAAACTCCTCAGAGTCCAGTTGCAGCGGTCACTCCGGAGCCACAAAATTAGTAACTATGAAAAAAATTAAACAAAAAACTCGTAAAGGCGTTTCAAAGCGCTTTAAAATTACTGGGACTGGCAAAGTTCTCCGCAGAGCTCAAAACATGCGTCACTTACGCCGGAAAAAATCTAAAAAGGCTAAACGCAACTACAATCTCATGACTCAAGTCACGGGAAAGTGGGCATTGAAAATTAAACGCATGTTAGGCATCGCCTAATTACTTAAAGAAAGAATTTTATGTCACGCACAACCACCGGCGTCACTCGCCGCCATCGCCACAAAAAAGTCTTGGACGCTACCAAGGGTTTTCGCGGTGCTAATCACAAACTTTATAAGCGCGCTCATGAAGCTTTGCTTCACGCTGGTGCTTATGCTTATATCGGCAGAAAACTCCGCAAGCGCGATATGCGCAAGCTCTGGATTACTAGAATTAACGCCGCCATCAAAACCGTCAGTGAGAAACTTCAATATTCTAGAGTTATCAACCAACTGAAAAAAGCTCAAATTGTGATTGATCGCAAAATGCTAGCTGATTTAGCTGTCAGAGACTTTGGCACCTTTACCAAGATTATTCTCGAAGCGGGAAAATAATAAATTTTAACCAGAAATTTAAAACCCGCTTAGAGCCATCTAGCGGGTTTTTTTATATCTAAAACTCAACTTGCCCCACCAATTATTAGAAGCATTACATATTTAATACCTTTTGCCAGTTAAACTTAATCCTCATATACTCACGCTCATATGATAACTATCATCAGCATTTTCCGGTTTGGTCAATGTCTTACACTACGCCAAGTAGTCAGAGGGAGTTGGTAGAATCAAAATAAACAGCACTTTACCAAACTCCCCGCCTAGGGGAGTTTTTTATGTAAACCAAAATAAGGAAAAAATGTTCAAAGAAACCACAACAGATTACAAACCAACCTCCGAAATGCCTACACCGCATCCGATCCCTCGCAGTCTAGCTATGGTGGAATTGGCCAAGCTTGGATACAGTAGCGATTCCAGAAACTGGCAGGGTTTGCTGCGACTCCTGGAAAATGGCTACATTCGGCCCCAGGACTTGCAAAACCACCCGCGATAATTCTTGATACAATATGTTTTGATTATGTCTATTGAACCGCCTCAACTCCTGCTGTCAATTCAAGCCCAAGCGCTGATAAAATCTCTAAGTGAGCTTCAATCAGAGAAATTTTCAGGGTCAGTTGCTGAAAAAAAAACTCAAATTTTTGGAAAAAAAGGCCTGTTTACTCAAGTCTCACAGCTTATCTCCGAGGTTAATCCAACTGAGAAACGACTGTTTGGCCAATGGCTTAATCAGATCAAGACTGCCCTAGAACTTAAACTAGTAACCCTGTCTCGCCAAAGCACAACTCAAACCAGCCAAGATGAAGAATGGATAGATTGGACCATGCCAGGAATTTTGCCCAAAACTGGTCATCTTCATCCCGTAACTCACGCCATTGAGAGCATTACTAGGATTTTCGAAAAAATCGGTTTTACTCGTTCCAGATATCCAGAAGTGGATTGGGATTGGTATGCCTTCGAGGGCTTAAACATGCCGGCCAATCACCCGGCTAGAGATGAATGGGAGACTTTTTTTGTCCAGACCCCGCCTAGCTCCACTAAAGGCAAAGTCGTCTTAACTCCGCACACTTCAAACGGTCAAGTTCGCGAAATGGAGCGCTTAAAAAGCCAACCACCTATTAGAATGATTAATATCGCCAGATGCTATCGTCGGCAACAAGATGCAACTCATACTCAAATGTTCCATCAATTTGAGGGCCTAGTGGTAGATAAAGGCATTAATATTCAACACCTTAAAGGGACACTAGACTACTTTGCGGAAAATTTTTATGGGCCAGGGACTAAAAGTCGAATTCGGCCATTTCATTTTCAATTTACCGAGCCATCTTTTGAAGTTGATTTTAGCTGCCACGTTTGTGGTGGCACCGGCTTAATTAAAGACCTAGAAGACCCAACAGGCAAAAGAAAATGTCGATTCTGTAAATCTGGTTGGCATGAGGTGGGCGGAGCTGGTATGGTCCATCCCAACGTTCTTAAAGCTGGCGGCATCGATCCTGAAAAATATACTGGCTTTGCCTTCGGCTGGGGGGTTGAGCGGACCTACACTCTCAAACCTGGACTGCAGATTGATGATATTAGGTTGTTTTATTCTGGAGAATCAAGCTTTTTAACCCAATTTTAATATGAATATTCTCATCCCTCATACCTGGCTATTGGAACATCTAGAAACCAACGCTTCGCCATTGGAAATTCAAAAATTGGTATCTTTATGCGGTCCCTCAATAGAGAGAATTTACGATCGCGATGGCGAATCAGTCTATGACATCGAGGTGACTACAAATAGAGTCGATAGCATGAGCGTCAGGGGCATAGCTAGAGAAGTGGCCGTAATCTTAAATCAATTTGGAATTGAGGCTAAACTCAAACCTTTAAAATTACCCAGTCTTGAAAGCCTCCAACCAGCTTCAAAATCAGCAAATTTGCCTCTCCCAAAGATCACCATTGAAACTCCCAACTGTCACCGAGTTTTAGGTTTAGTTCTCAGTCATATTGTCCGCCACCCAACTCCAAAATATATGGCAGATCGATTGCTCCAAACTGATCAAAACATTCATGATGCTGCCATCGATATCACCAATTATGTGACTCACGAATTAGGCCACCCCTGCCATGCCTTTGACTACGATAGAATTATGGAACTAGGCGGTGAGATTATTATCAAGGAAGCTGCTCCGGGTAAAAAATTTACAACATTGGATGGAGCTGAGTTTACGACTGTCGGCGGCGAGATTGTCTTTGAAAATATCTCTGGCCAAATCATCGATTTGCCCTCAATTAAGGGCGCCCTCAACACCAGCGTAAATGCTAAAACCAAAAATATTTTATTTTGGATTGAATCACTTGACCCCAAAAAAGTCAGAGTGGCTTCGATGACCCACGCTATAAGAACTGTGGCAGCGCAACTCTGCGAGAAACAAGTTGACCCACATCTAGCTGACAGTGTTATAGCTAAGGGCGTGCAACTTTTTCAAGAACTTTGCGACGCTAAAATTGCTAGTCCCGTCTATGATGCTTTTCAAACTCCAAGACACCCCAAAGCTATTAAAACTCCCTTAAAAACAATTTCCAACTACCTTGGCTTAACTTTGCCAACTTCGGAAATTATGGCAATTTTAACCAAACTAGAATGCGAGGTCGGTGAAAGTAGTGATCATCTGAGTTTGTCAGTCACCCCACCGACTTTTAGACATGATTTGGAAATTCCCGCCGATGTAGTCGAGGAAGTTGCTAGAATCTATGGGTATCAGAACCTTCCCAGCCAACTCATGGCTACCGCTATTCCCACACTTAAACCAACTGACGTTAATTTCGACCTAGAATTTAAGATTAAACATAACTTAGCCGATAAAGGCTGGCAAGAACTTTACACCTATTCGCTAGTCAGTGAAAACCTAGCAACTGAATCTGGTCATCCAGCCTCAGAGCATCTAAAAATTGCTAATCCACTAACCGATGACAAAGTTTATTTACGTCGGTCACTCTTACCATCCCTCTTGGCAACCGCCAAAGAAATGCTCGCCAGCACAACTGGAACTAGAACAATCAAAGTTTTTGAACTGGCCAATAAATATGTTCCCAGCCAAAAGCCAACCGAATTACCAGATGAAAAACTCAGGTTGAGCTTTGTTTCTAATCAAACCTACCGTGAAGTTATGGGAGAGATCACTAGCTTACTTAATTGCTTGTATCGGCCAGATTTAAACATTCAACCAGATGCAGCTAATCCTGATAAAGCCTTAATTAAACTAACTGGAGAAATTTCTAAAACTCAAACTTTAACTAAACACAAACTGGGATTCATTAAAAAACTTGCCACTGGATGGTGGGGAGTAACTTTAGCGATGAATGAACTAGTCGCCGCAGCCAGATCTCATCCAGCCTATGAACCAGCCGCTAAAAACACTGGAATTATCGAGGACTTAACTTTTACTCTGCCAGCTCAAACTCCAATTGGAAATGTCATAACCACCATTAATCAAACAGTTGGCTGGATAAAAAAAGTTGAACTCAAAAGCCAATATCAGGCCAATTTTACTTTTAGTTTGGAGTACCGATCCGAGACTGAGAATTTGACGAGTGAACAATTAATTCCGGTCAGGAAAAAAATTGTCGCTAATCTAGAAAATAAATTCCAAGCCAAATTGGTTGGGAAAATCTAAGTCAATTTAATGGCTAAAAAATTAGCTGAAAATCTTTTTTTACCACTTCTGGCCAGCCTAAGTTTGGCCGGTTTAATTTTCGTAACCCCAAGTAATTTGTTTTTTAAATTTGACCAATTTGATTGGTCAATTAGAGGTCTCCAGGTTGATTATCTCTTGCCGAAAATTTATTTGAGTGATCTGGCAGCTGCCATTTCAATCGTCATATTGACTTACTGGAAAGAAAAATCAATTAAAATCCAAAATATCAAAACCACTAAGTTGGAAATTTTTGGACTCCTGATTGGTCTAGGCTTTTTTGTAAGACAAATTTTTACACCTTTTCCAGCCGCAGCAATTTCGGAAATTTTAAGATTAAGTTTAATTTTATGGTTGGGAATTTTAGGGCATTTTTTTTGGGCCAAACTGAATCAAAAAATTCTTTGGTGGGCTTTAGTGACAACAAATATTTTTCAAGCCTGTCTCGGAATTAGGCAATTTTTTACCCAAAAAAGCCTGGCAACATATTCGACACTTTTGGGCGAGACAGATTTGAGCAGCTTCGCAGGCATCGCGTTTGGTAATTTTGGGCGCTGGGGAGAAAAAATCCTGCCATATGGCACTACCGCTCATCCCAACATCCTGGCCGGCTGGCTAACTGGCAGCTGGCTGCTGGCCATATATTGGAGTCAAAAAAGCGACCTTCACCGTTTCTGGCAAGTTAAAATTATCAGTTTAATTTCCGGTCTACTTACTCTCGAAATAATTTTTTTAAGTCAGTCTTGGTCAGCGGCAGGATTTCTAACTCTAGGCTTAATCTGGATTTATGGTTTAAAGTTGAAGACCGAATTTTTGACACTTAAGCGGTGGCATTTAGGAATAATTTTGAGCTGCTTAATGCTGAGTTATTGGTGGCTAAATTTCGCTACTACTCACTTAAAACTAACCAATTTTTTTAATCAAAATCTGGGGTGGAGTAGACGAGAGAGTCTTTTAACCGCTGCCCAAGAAATCACTCAAAAAAATTGGTTGTGGGGAACTGGTCTAAACCAGTTTTCAGTTTATTTGGAAACTGTTAACCACCCAAAAGAATTGGTCAGATTTGTTCAACCCGTTCATCATGTTGGTTGGTTATGGCTCAGCGAAACCGGCTTGCTAGGTTTGGTGGCCATTGCTCTATTGGGTTATAAAATCCAAAAACACCAACCTAGATTTTTAGCTAGTTTAATAACTTGGCTATTAATAATTTCTCCAATCTTTATCTGGGATCACTATTTACTATCCAATCCAACCGGGCTTTGGTTGAGTTGGTGGGGGCTGGTGATTCTGATGTCAGACTCAAGATCTCAGAAATCAGATAGGCAAATGACTCAATTAGCCGCTGGCCAGATTCAATCATCTAGAGTTTAATACCTCTATGTTGAAAAATCGGCTAATTTTTGTAGTTGGACTATTTATTATTGCCTTAGGAATAAAGTTTGGCTTAGTCCCATTTTTAGCTAACGATCAGCCATTGTGGCTAAAACTGATTTCAGCCTTAATAATCTTAGTAACTGGAGCCGGGTTTGTCATCACCGGCACAGCCAAAATAATTGAAGAAACCACTGAGGTGCTGCACGATAGAACTCAAATTGCCGGTGGTTTGCTTCAGTCTTTTGGAACAGCTTTTCCAGATATGGTTTTAGGCATTGTCGCGGCTGTGGTGAGTTTAAAACTCAGAGACACAAATTATCAGTTGGCACTCAATTATGCCATAATTGCTGCAGCCACCACATTTGGATCGAATATCTATAATATTGGCCATGCCAGCTGGTGTCTTTACCGCCAAAATTTAGCTAATGCCACTAATAAAATTGTCCTGATGTTTCCAGGTTTTAAATCTGCTGGTCTAGTCAGACCAATTAATCAGCATCAACTTCAACCATCAAGACAAGAGTTTGATACCGCCATTGGCGCTAGCGTTGCCTTGTCAATTTTAACCGCCTGTGTGGCCGTTGGCATGGTTATTTTCGGTAGAGTTACTGATTTGCCCATTCCTCAATCAGGAGACTTATATCAATTAATCAGGCCGGTTGGCGGCATTGTTTTTGTTTTAGCCCTAGGAGTTTTACTGTTTTTTAGAAAATCTCAAAGGTCAGTAGCGCAAAATCTGGAGGTTGGGGCTAATTCAGAGCCAAGTTTCTACTTTGCCAAATCGAACTTGATAATTTGGCTAAGTTTAATTGTGGCTGGTGCGGCGATTTTATTCGCCGCCGAAAGCATGATCTACGCCATCGAAATGCTGAGTCATGTTTTTAAGATTCCAGTTGTCTTGGCTGGGGTATTATCAGGGTTGATCGGATGCCTCGGAGAAATGACTGTGGTTCACAATTATTCTGTCAACCCCAATGGTCGGTTGGGTGATGCTGTGGTGGGAGTTGCTATGGATAATATCGTGACTATTGTTGGCGCCAGTATCGTAGCCATGATTGGGGGAATCTTCTTTGGCGGTCACGCGCTGATCTTAATCTTTGTTTTAATCTTAACCCTCAACGCTATTTTGGTTGGTCAAATGAGCCAACTAAAAAACTATCTAAAAGTTTAGTTAAAGCGAAATTGATGGAATCACTGGAATTGATGTTATCGAAGGAACTGGAGCCAAAGTAGGAACTGAAGTTGGCACGGCCGTTGGTTCTGGTTTTTTCCAATCCTGACCCCCGGTCCCAATTTTAATCACGCTACTAGTCGCTTCTTTACCGCCTCTGGTTTTAGCCTTGGCATATAGCTCATGTTGACCAGCTGGCAAGTTGACCTTGCCACTATATGAATGGCTATTAATTGTCTCGCGCAGTGAACCATCCACCCACAACTCAATTTTTTCAATTCCGTCTCCACTATCAGACTCTATTTTAACTTCAATATCTGTCTCATTATATTTTGTTTCATTATTTGGTTGAGACAATTTTACAAACACATCGCTACTACTGCCACAATATTCTGTAGGCACTTTAAACCGGCTATCATCTTGACCGTTGATCCAATTATCTATACCTAGCTGCCACCTGTTAATGCCATCTTGGCTGACGGGGTCAGCCTCTTTAAGAATGACACCTTCTCGCTCATCAAAATCTCCAGCTGCAATTCTAGCTTCTGTAGCTAGTTTGTTTTCTCCACGGCAAAGCTTGAGCTTAGTGTGAATTGGATCTGGTGAGGCTGGCACCGAGCCCTTAATTACATATTCTTCTCTGGTAGGATAGCCATCATGCTCTGGATAACCTGAGAGGGAATCAACTAAAACTTTTTCTATCCCAGCTGGAATTTCCCAATCTGGGGCTTTATAGCCCTTTTCAAAAGTCATGTTCAGAATTCTGCGCCAAATTGGCGAAGCACCAGTGATACCAGAGGCAACTCGTTTCATAGGAGTATTATTACTATTTCCCACCCAGGTTCCGACCATAATTTCTTGACTCCAACCAATCGTCCAGTTATCTTTTTGATCATTGGTTGTTCCGGTCTTAACCGCAACAGCTTTGCCAGTATTTAAGAGTGAATTAGCCCCAAAGGCCATTAATCTAGCATTGTTGTCTGACAACACATTATTAATTAAAAATGACTCTTCAGGCGACATAACTCTTCTGCCCGGAACTTGTTTTTGTTCAAAAATAACTTTGCCAGTTCTGTCTAATACTTTCAAAACCGATACCGGTTCAACTCTCAACCCACCATTAGCAAAAGAGCTATAAGCTGTCGTTGTATCGATCAAATGCACTTCGCCACCACCCAAGGTAACTGCCAAACCAAATCGTTTCATATTAGCGTCTGTTGGGGCTAAAGTTTCAAAACCCATATCATAGGCCTGTTGTAAAAACGGCTTAACCCCCACAATTGCGAGTGACTTAACAGCTGGAATGTTTAAAGAACTACCCAAACTATTTCGCAAGCTGACTGGGCCGTGGAACTTGCCATCATAATTTTTTGGCTCATAGGGCTTATCAATTGTATTAGGGGTAAAACTAGTTTCAGCGTCTACCAACATCGAGGACGGAGTGTAACCGCGCTGGAACATCCCTAAATAAGTCACTGGCTTAATCGAGGAGCCGGGCTGCCTCAAACCATTGGCTGCCACATTGAATTGACCATCAATGGTCTGATCAAAATAATCTTTACTCCCAATCATGGCCAGGATTTCGCCGGTTTTAGGATTCATCACCATCGCCGAACCATTAGTAATATTTAAATCTTTGATTTTGTCGATTTCCTCAGCCACAATTTGCTGTGAGGCTTCCTGAATCGCCAAATCTAAACTAGTAGTTACTTGCAGCCCACCTTGCTCAACCAAATCAGCCCCATAAATTTTTTCTAGCTGATCCTTAACATAGAACACGAAGTGGGGCGCCTTAATATCTGTGCCAGCTTTTTGGAATACAATCGCATCCAAATCTTTCAATGTCTGTTGGTAAACAATCTCAGTCATGTAACCATCTCGCTTCATAGCGGCGCAAACACCATAAGCTCTAACTTTCCAATAAGGCACATCATTTTCGTCATGTTTTCCAGAGAAAGGCGAGTAGACACTTGGTCTTTGAGGCAAACCGGCCAAGACTACCGCCTCGGCTACGTTCACGTCGGCAATTTTTTTATTAAAATAAATCTCTGCCGCAGTTCCCACACCCCAAGCCGTCCCTCCGTAAGGCGCCTCATTTAAATACATTTCCAAAATTTGATCTTTACTAAAAGTTCTTTCAATTTGAACTGCCAAAACAAGTTCTTTAAACTTTCTAGAAATAGTTCTATCGTTATTTAGCAATACATTTTTAACTAGTTGTTGAGTCAAAGTCGAACCGCCAACAACCCGCTGGCGCATGACAATATTGTAAGGAATTCGCAAAATCGTTAGCACATCGAATCCCTGGTGTTTGTAAAAATCTTTATCTTCAATCGCGACTACAGCCTTTTTGAGATGATCAGGCACCTGACTAATTTCAATGGGTGACCGGCGCTCTGTGTCAAAAAGATCATAGAGCAGCACGCCATTACGATCAAAAATCCTAGTACTATAACCCTCGCGTCTAACAATTTGTCCAGGCTTTGGCAAGTCTCTAGAGAACCATAAAAAAAGGCCGAAAAAACTCACAATTCCAAAAACCACTAAACCTAAAAAAACTTTGGCTGCTGTTTGAGCCAACTTCATTTTTTGAAGCTGTTGCTGGAGAGGCGAATTTTGACTGAGACGTGATCGACTCCGAGATCTCATAGTATTAACCTGTTCTGTTAAATGATGCCAATTTTTATTAATAACTAATTGCTTGATCAAATTAAACCTAGCTTTAATTTTAAACCATAAATTGTCACCGTGAGGCAACCTAGGGGTAGTGAAGTTTGATTCTAGTTGCTCTGGAAACTGTGCCTCAACCATAAGGATTCATTGTAACAGATCCAGATTTAAAAGAGAAAACCTGATCATAATAATTATTCGCTACCTTGAAAAAAATTGACAAATTTTTAGTCATATCCTATAATTTAGGATACAAGTTAACCTAAAAGCCACGACGGGAACCAGTAAATCACCCACACAGTAATTAGAGATTTAGCGGTTGGTGCAAGCTAAACAAGTGTGAGATTGATCGAATTACCTCCCTGAGCTGTCTAAACTAAATTTGACTCAAATCAAAAATTAATTTGGACTGGGTGCGCCCATTATTGCGCTAGAGCATGTCACATCAGACACAGAGTGCTTAAACTACAAGATTTTGTCTTGATCGTTTAGGCCCTCGTTTATCGAGGGTTTTTTGGATCAAGTCAAATAAAAGTGAGGTGGTACCGCGGAGTTACAACGCCCTCACAATTGCATTGCCAAAGAAATTTGGGAGTGGAGTTGTGAGGGTTTTTGGTTTTACCCATCCTAGCGGATTTTCAAAACCTAAAAAAATATGACTAACTTAATTGATCAGCGCCAGCTAATTTGGAGCACAACTGGATATTACTACAACCTGTTGTAC
>Ga0265292_1001489_pt1 | contig 20464 bp, 32 predicted proteins | sample Munlanlewell296A_FD_189080 | JGI IMG/M metagenome (GOLD analysis project Ga0265292, IMG submission 189080) | Leachate microbial communities from a municipal landfill in Southern Ontario, Canada - Leachate well 296A | ecosystem: Engineered > Solid waste > Landfill > Unclassified | place: Canada... | reverse complement strand
AGGTTATATGGATTCCTATAAACAAGTACTTTCAAGGTGTTCGTGCCCGTTGGTATGGGGTACAACGCTATCTTCATGAAGGTGCGTCGTAACATACCAGGAGGGATGGTATTAAGCACCTTTCCCCCTGTTACTTCAGTTATAGTGACATTACCAACACATACTGCAGACAGCCTGGCTAGAAGGTCTTGATTGGGGCTGTATACTAAAGTGGACGTAGACCCGCTTAAGGCCAGTGTTTCGGTGCGTTCTACTCCAGCTGATAGTCCCCTGATACGAACTGTTTTACTTGCGTCTGCAGCAGAAGAGGATATGGCGTATATAGTTGATGCCAATGTGAACTGGTTCATTACTTCTGTATATCCTGTTATGGCGTATGCTGTAGGGTCACCTGTATCTGAGAAATCTGGGTCACTATTACGGATACTACGATCAGATATTTCAGATAGGATGTCAGAGGTACCGTTATCTAGGACGTGTAGGATACGGTTAAATGCCGATTCTACGAAATATTCGCGTTGGGCAGCCACACAAGTGATCGTCTTAACATCCAACAGGAAGTCGCATTCCACTGAACGCAGAATACGATCCTGGGAGATATCCACCCATCTCTCCAACTGGGTGTCTGAAAGGGAAGAATTGTGCAGTTTTGCTCTGACTTCCTCTTTTATTATTGCTAAATTGAGTCTGGCCATTTGGCAATTCTCCTATATTCCGTCACCGTCTTGAAACCCTATAAACGTGCTCGGTGCATATCCACGGAAACCCTTAGCACAGTTGCAGTTGAAACATAGTACCTGTAAGTTGGTAGGAAAACCAGCTCGTACCACATGCAAGTAAAACACTCCACCAGAACCGTATTGTAGGCGCTCTCTGTTTCCATCATTATTTATATGATCTATGGTTAGAAACGCTGGGTTAGTCTCTCCACACCACGCGCACTTTCTACCATAATGGTCAAAGACCTCTTTTTTGGCCTTTGCTCGGAGTTTCTTCTGGAGCGCTTTGCATGGTCCCGGATTATTCTTATAACGCTGATTTTGCCCTTTATTTATACTGACCCTACACGAAAGGCAATTAGTGTGTCGATCCTTAACCGGCGAACCACATCTCAAGCAAACGCCTTTATCTTTGCAAGATTTACGGTATTCTCTACTCCAACGGCGCTTATATTCTTGTCTAGTTAGATTCAACCTGGACATATCTCCCCCTACTTAACGAACCGTGTGCGAAGGAAGTTGATGGCCCAGTCCCCGGTATTACCCGCGGTATTGGCCACAACCTTACAGCGGACATACTTGAACTTGCCCAATCGATCGGAAGTGTCAAAGAGAGACACTACAGCTGCACCAGCGGCTGCTTCGACATTGGCTACCCCAAACACGGCGTTGGTGACATCTGCGTAAGTACAGGAGCCCTGGGCGGTACCATCATCCTGTAGAGTACCCTCCACAGTAAGTGTAACTGTACCAGCCACACAAGACATAGCTCCTTGGAAGGATAATGCCTCAAAATAGGACATGTCTGTATAATAATAATACGTGTCATCTGCGCCATTGACAATGGTTGCCAGGTTACCACTCTCTTTCAGTCCTCCGTGTACCGGATATACTGCCATGGTGTTATCCTTTCTTTGTTAGTTTCTTATGTATCTTTTTGAGGGTTTTTAGGGGGTCATGTTTCTTTTGGGGTAAACTGGTCATATCTGACGTATGTTTTGCCCACTTCTTCGCCATTTTGGGATGATTAGCGTACATGAATCGGCGTTGTGCCTGAGATTTAAACGGCATAACCCTTCCTGTTTAATTTATGCATCTCCTCCTGGCATGTATCGCCCCTAGAGATGCCATTAATAAATGATAGGGCCAAAAGAGCTTGTTCACGTTTGGCAATTAGGTAGGGGAAACATTCTATAAGCACCTTCTCCGCCGCCCTTCCATAACATACCCAATCATACCGTCGTTTCCATCGACTATTCTGTTGCACTCCTTTAGTGGCACGTCCAACTCCGGTAAGCGCTAGGCAGGCGTCTATTAATTCTTTATTGGTATTCGTGATTTGAAGTCGGATTCGGCGCCTTAAAAATTTACCGCCCTTATCTTCCTTGCACACATAAATACAACCTTCTCCATCTATAAGTCCAGCTATATAAGCGAACATCCATTTCCTTTGGGACTGTGATTTAAATGGCATTAGAACCCCTATATCACTGTGTATAATGAACCTGATAACCGAAGAGCAAGTTCCCCGGTGTCAAGAAGTATCCACGATGGATATATAATTATATATCTATCCAAACTGACATCTGATCCTGTTAAGATGTAACTACCTGGTAGGATGGAGATTAGTCGGTTATGTAGTAAGTCTAGTGTAGCCCCGGTCATTATAAACGCGCCACTATCAACAATAACAGCGTAGCCCTTAAGAAGATCAACTGCTGTCCCCGTAAGAGTATAGCTAGAAATACCCATAGATATGAGGAAGTTATGTAGGAGATCAACTGCGCTTCCTGTCAGGTTATACGCACCCGCCCCAACTCCCATAACATACTCGCGGAACCAGTCTACTGTACTCCCTGTGAGAACATACGTACCTGATTCGGGTACAACGACTGAACCCTTCAGCAAAGTTACATTAGTTCCAGTAAGGAGATACACTCCAGTAACAACATCTAAGACATACGCACCACCAGCAGCAGGATTCGTTACAAATGATTCTGCTGAATAAGCATAGTCCATTGTGGTGGTATCTACAGTGGATTTAGCAGGCACACTGACAAAGGGTTGACCTTGGAAGGCATAGTCCATTGTTTCCAGATTAGTTTTAGTCGGCAGGGCCATTTTATGCCTGTGTAATGGTCATATCGTCAACATCCACGTTTCGGGTAGTTCCACCATACGCCTGCGCACATATTTCTACAACACCGTTTTCTGTGGGAGTAAAGGTTATGGTTACTTCTTCGTATACTCCTACACCTGCAATGTTTGCTGATACATCAGTTGCTACTCCAGCAATCTGGTTCTTTTTACAGATCAACGTCCCGGTTATCTCTGCGTTATCCTTGCACATCCATGCTTTTACGGTAACCAGATTATTGGCTGTACAAGCGATACGAGCCACCTGCATGTCCAGGACAGGAATGGTAGCGGCCACTAAGGGGGAGAATCTCCAGCATATTCCGCTGGCTGTATGTCTGTTTACTATAGAAGAACTGATAGTCCCCCACTGATTTGTTATCAAATGGTTCGTGGTGCTCTGGTCATGTTTATGGGAGTAGATTGACCCCAACGAATATAGGGTAGCGCTGCTGGGTGTAAACTCTACGGCCTCATCTAAAAGACAGTTAACAAGGTAGTTGTTGGCCACAGGAGAAAAATAAACACTCCCGGTACCTGACAGGCTGGTATGTGCTCCCCGAACAAGATTTTCATATCCCAGAAGGCCAATCGCATACGTTCCATTGCTTGCTGCTGTACCAAGATCAACAACACTATAAGAGGTTATTGTTACCCCATAAGTGCTGTTTGAGGAGGACGTTCCTACATTCCCATAATTCCAATATCCACCATCACTATACCCACTACCAGCGTTATTGGACGTATTTGTCACGGTTGTGTCACATAGATAGCTACTAGAACTTACATTTATGCCTCCACTAATATTGCACACCGCGTTTGTCACGGTCGTTGTATTATAGGGAGCCGCTATAGAGACTCCAACAGACCTATTTCCATTTGCATTAGTACACGTAATTACAGTCCACCCGGCCGCCGTACTCACCCCTGTGTTGTTACAAATGGCATTAGTAACAGTGACCGTGTTCCCTGTCCCAGAATTAGTAAAACCAAATCCCGTGGTGGTATTGTCCCCCACCGTATGAACATTCACGTCCCAATTCTCCGCCACATCTATACAAAAACCATACCCGTATGATACCATAGAAATGCGTTCTAGTAGATTGTAGTCAATGTTTGTTGCATATATACCATAACCGACCATACTTTGCCCATCAAACAAAGTCATTCCATCCTGAAGGTCCGTAGCGGTGTTATACCCACCCTGCCAGTTGATTAATGTTCCTGCTGCACCGCTAACCGATATGGTTTGAATTGGTGTGGCCGTAGCTGCGCCCATAGCGGTTTTGATGGTTTCTCGTTTGTACAAAGAAACAAGTTCTGTGGCACCTCCATACTTACCTGTGGTAGTGGAGGCTCCCGCACTTAGAATGCAGGTGGTTCCGTTGATGCTCTGGAGGCTATACCAGCCCTCGTCTCCACCGTTCGCAGCAGAGTTCTTGGATATCCTGCTGGTTAGACTAAGGCTGTCTGCGCTGGCGGCCGCTTTACACGCCAATATATTGTCAACATGCAGGTTGACCGCTCCTCTGTCGTTGACTATGTACAGTGCTACTGAGCGTATTGCATTACCCAGTGCACCTGCGTTATCGAGGGTGACTCGCATCCAACTGGTTGTGCTGGGCATGGCGGGGAGGGTAAAGGTGTTGACTGGAACTGCCCCAACAGCGTCAGAGCACAGCTTTAACTGCACATCCCCGGCAACATAGGCAGTCACGCTGCACTTATACCAGAATGATACTTGTTCATACGCAGCAAAGTTCGTGGGAGCGCCTAAGTCCCAGTAGGACGCCTTGCCTGTGACAAATCCCACTGCAACAGCGCTTTTCTGGCTGGCAGCCCCTTCCTTCTTATCTGCCGCCTCTGCTGTACAGGTAACGTTGGCTGATGCGGTCCAGTTAGCATCACATATGCATATGTTGGCAGTCAGGGCTGAGGCTAAGGTAACAGTACCGCTGTTATATGTCCAGGTAGCATCGATTGCTGTATCCGTGGGGTCTGCGGACTTGGCTATATGTACTGTATCACCTGCTACAATAGGTATTGCACAAACACCGTCCATGGTCTTTTTGGGGTGGCCTGCGGCGAAGGAGTCGCCTGCGTTGGCATTACTACCGTTTGCATAGTCCATGTAGTAGGTGCTAGGCATTCTTCAGGGTCCGTATTTCCTCTTCTAGTCTGGTTACTTTCTCTTCTAGGTTTTCTTCTTTTGGCGGAGGGTTATTTAAGTGCACCAGGTATTTGTTGACCTCGATAGATATTTCCTTATCTAGTGGAAATCTGTGGAACTTTAGAAAGAAACAACGTTCCTCTTTGCCATCAGACATCAGGATTCTCGCCCGGTACTTGTTGGCTAGGTCTTTCTGAATACTGACAATTCGTGTAAATTTCCACATATTAGGCAATTGTACAGGTAGAGGCTCCAAAGTCTGTTTTGAACGTTTCACCTACATTGAGATTCACTTCTGCTCCGTAGTCAAACCAGGCGACTAGTTTATTTGCTGCGGAGGAGTTATATAGGACTACATAACGAAACTGGGCCATAGCAGCCGGTCCCGCTGTCCACGTGATATCTACACAGGTCAAAGTACCTGTTCCAGCAGCCTCTGAATAGTCATTTTGAGCATCTTCCCCTCCAGCAGCATAACCATTTCCAGCTGCTATTTCAACGAAATCAGCGGTGGTGTCGTCTGCAGCCAGGGGGAGTTCATCTGTCAGCATGCACTTCAACGTATGGCCGAGGGCATGTAACTGATGGGTACCCTTACCCAATTCACCCACAAAAGACTGAAACTTGTTGTATGCTGCCATAGACTACTCCTTGTTAGAAGGCTGTTGCGTATGTACTATACGTAAGGGTATTATACGGGTGAGCTAAAGCTGCTGCATAAGTGGTTATATCCGTGTTATTGCGCTGAGTAGCATAGGTAAGAACCACATCAGTGGTTTCGTCCAGTGATATGAAACACCACGCCCCATTCTCACTCTCTTTGCCTATATAAGTGACAGCTCCCACGGTAATCAGGACATTAACCCCACCTGCGTTTTTGTTGGTGTAAAGGGCCATTATTCCTTGGATTTATGCCAGATACTTATAGCAGTTGTGGGGTCAGATGACGCGATTACCGCTTCAATCTTGATCCATGATAACATACCAAATACCGGGTCTGTAGATATTAACAGGGCTGTTTCGGTTACACTGGGGATTTTAAAGACCCTTCTGGTCATGTCCTCATAGGTAAACGTATCTTCTGTGCCCAGTACACCATCCTGTACTGCACCATATATCCTACAGTCCATGGTACCCGCTATACCAGGAGTAAGTAGAACCTGAAAGTTATGGTATGTATAGTTGTGGGCGTTGACATAGACGGTGTACGTACCATCCACTACGGTGCTTGCTGGGACTGAAAGGATTGATCCTACCTGTTGCCTTATCATTAGGGCTGTACCTTTAGGATAAGTGTCCTAGAATAGGACGGTTCTAACTGACTGAGTCTATCAAACAGCTTCCGGTCAATATATAGCCCTGTAAGGCTATGTCTTGGCCCAGCGCTTTGTCGCTCCAATAGTTTTTCCAACTTCGGAGCAAGCTGCTTTAATTTCATCAATAACTGCTTGATATTCATCCTCTTTTCCCTTCTGGATAAACCTGAAGTTACAAGAATCACAAAAGAACCCTATTAGCTTATGGTCTACCTCTATGCCAAATATGGCTTCTGTGTTACATGAGGGGCATTTGGGGGGTATTTTCATAGGTTTTATTAGAAGGGTCAGTTTTAGTGACCCTTCCATAAAGACTACGAAGCCATTGGTTTAGGTTCACTACATGGGTCTGGTTCTCTCATGAGTTCTGCAATCTCATTCAGGACCCGAACATTGCCGTTAAACCGTACCTGGACTGCAGAAACCTTGCGGTTGATGTCAGCGCCTTGCTCCTTGAGCTTTTCAAACTGCTCCTGAAGCTCGGCTTGCTCCTTCTCAACCGCCACTTTCCTTGCCTCCAGTTTCTCCTTCATGTTACCTCCTGTTAAGGGTTTATATTACTCAACTTCGATGCAGGCAATATAGACGACACCAGCTGCTGTTCCAGGGTTACCTGAGAAGTTAGCAAAGATATCATCGTTTGCCGCACAGACAGCCCCAACACCTAAGGTGGTTGTACGAGCAAGACCTGTGGCATTGGCGTCCATGGCGCTGGATATTACGTCTCCTGCACCTGCTGCTGCCTTACGAAGGGTAATGGTCATGGCTCCACCTTCTGCGGTGGTCATGTCAACCCAAGCATCAATGATGTGCATCTTGGGGGTAGCTGTGGTGATGGTAATGTCATTATTAGCATCGGGGTCAGCATGAGAGAAGTTCTGGCGGATGATGAAAGGAGTATGGTACGTAGCCGCTGTCGCATGCACTGCCGTGGATGGGACACGCAGTCTACCCGTTCCATTGCAGTCAATTGTAATACCACCGTTAGTCCCATCAGCGATTGTGATAGTACCAGAGTCTGTACCTTCGTTGGTACGGAGTACGAGGTCCTGCGCCCCAAGGGAGGACACATAGCCCGTTGCCCCTGAACCAACTAGGACGCCTTCATCAAACCTTGCCTTGCCTACGTCAACCCACAGGGCTTCGTTGTTCGTGGAGGAGATATAGACAGAGTGTGAGGTCGCTGCTACTGAGGTGTCAACAACCCTCAAACAGTTACCTTCGCCAAGGAGGATACCTGCACCACTAAGGCCAATACGGAGACAAGAAGCCGCTACGTCAGCGGGAGTACCATCAGAAACGACGTTCACCATGCCGACGTTAGCTGCACCAACCCACGTTCCAGTTTCTCCATCAACCTTCAGGATACTGTCCGTACCTGCCGCTGTATTAACCAGCGTAAGAGCAGACCCTGCAGCTGCTGAAGTCGTACAAACAAGGGCTGAGTCTGAGCCAGCAGAAACGATCTCTACCGCTGGAATACCTGCCGTACCATCGTGCTTGACATACAGAGCAGAGTGGTCGTCAGAGGCGTCTGTACAAAGAATCTGTACGAAGTCTTTGGTTGTCGTTGCCTGAGCGCGTGTGAAGACGTTGCAAACATCAGTAACACAGTCCTGGTCGATTACGCCTGCCGTTAGTTTAAGATCGCCCGCACTAACGGTAAGGGCTGCTGTACCTGCGGCGTTACCAGCGATTATCGTAGCTCCATAAAGACCTACGCTGAAGTCGTCGGCTGCACCGTCGTAGCACTGAATATACTTACCAGCAAAAGGACCGGCTGCGGATGTTTCGAGATAGAGCATGGTTCCTGTGGAAACATCGTTAGCGACTACGCTGATGATGTTACCGCTGATAGCTCCACCCGCATTGATATCAATGAGGCCGCTGGCACCGTTGGTGAAGGTGTCATTTGTTAAGACGAAAGAAGCGGCGTTGTCGTTATCCGTGATACTGATACGTCCGTCTGCTAGGGCAATGTCACCCAAAGAGACCAAAAGGACATCGCTGTGGACAGCTCCGGCGAGGGTGAGGGTTTTACCTGCAACGACGTTGGCGTCGTCTGACATCGTGATGCCGCCCGTGGAGATGGAACACAGGTTTACACCACCTGCCGCGTTACCATCGAGGGTGAGCGTGGCTCCAGCCGTACTGGCTGCTACGGCGTCCATGCTGAATGAGCCTGCCGAAAGGGCCCCTAGAACACTGCAAGAGCCCAGTACTGTTGCTCCTAGGATATTAGCCGTAGCGCCAACAACAGCCCCGGTAACCTGTACGTCTGCAGAGACGTAACAGTCACCAGTAATATAAACGTCTGCTCCTGCCGGCTCCAGGTGAAGGTCGCCAGCAAGGGTATTGATGTGGGCGTTGGTAGCATCATGATAAATAACAACTTTATCATTAGCTGCAGCTCCACCAACCCTGAATGCTGTCGCACTGGCTGCTGAACCTGTGAAGGTTACAGACTCTTCGTTGGTAGAGGCTCCAACTGCACACACTTGGTCTAATGAGCCTACGGCTGCTGTAGTGCTCAGGGCGGTCCAAGCACCGTTAATCTGGGCCATTACTGCGTTACCTGTACTATCATAATACAGGTTGGCCAGGTTAGCGGTTGCGGCTACGTCCTGAGAGGCTGCGGGGAGAGTAGGGAGTTTAATGGCTTTCTGGGCAGTTTTGGGGTTCTCAAAGGGATTATCGTCTGCCATACCTAGAATATGTTTATATTTAATCATTATACCCTTCTTCCTTATTTGGTGTGGTGTGGAGGGTGAGGGTTTGACCCCCCACCCCCTTCCCACAACTTAAAGATTATGCTGAACTCGCATAAGGCATACCAAGAAGATACGCCTTAAGGGTTGTTACGGCTGTTCCTGACTCAAGAGCAACCGCAAAATCTACGTTAGCAACCGCACCATTAACTACTGCCGGAGCAGCGGTGTCTTCAACCGCGGCGTTGTCTGTCTCAATGCCATGTCCAAGTGTGAAGTTACCACTTGTCACAGTCATCTGAACCGGACCCCTCACAGCATACAAACCGATAGAACCGTTATCAATCGCATGCAACGCAACAGCAGCTCTTCGGGTAGTAGCAGAAGAACTTACCACAAGATCAGCAAGAACTTCGCCAGCTGCACTAGGAGCAGCAATCCACACTACATCACCTTGCGCACGAGCGGCTGATGCACGAAGACGAATAGTATCAACAACATCCGAATTGACATCATAGAAATCTGACATAGACTATTATCCTTTCTACTGCTTATGCGCAGTTGATAAGTTTACCCTGTTCACGACGGCCCTTGACAACAAGCTGGGTCTTATGAATAAAGGGAGTGGTGTACGCCCACTGTTTGGGTGCTTTTTCCGGCTCACCGAACTTCATGTCACAAACAGAGTCAACCTTGAGAGCAATCAGGGATGGATCAATCCAGAACTGATACCCGGCTGGAGCATCTGCATCCGCCATGATCGGAAGACCACTGAAAATCAGGGCGTTAGGATCGTTTCCTACTCCTCTGGCAAGTTCCCCACTGCTCATATAACGAACATCTGGGTCAAAAAGACCTTCAATATACCTTCTGATGGCAAACGTGGTGAAAATGGCCTGTGGACTGGCTTTGATATTCCAAAGCTGGTCACGAAGGGTCTTCATCTTCTCATACATACCCGCCAGGTTCACCGCATCTACTTCCTGGGCTGCCCACTCTGTCACAGTAGCAGCACTAAGACCGCCTACCGCACCCGTAGAGTCGATTGCAATGGGGAGACAGGTAATCTTCTCTGCGTCCTGGGCAGCAGCATATAAACCAGAATTCAACCTCTTGAGGGTTGTATTGATTACCAGATCACGCTTTTCACCAACACGGTTGAAAAGAGCGTGGTCCTTACCCTCAAGTTCCCGCATTTCGCTATAACTAATGGTAGAGGCATCATAGATGTTGACAAACCGATAAACCACAACATCCACTGAGTCGCTGCCACTGGTGGTATACTCATCATAGTCTGAGGCCCAACGGCTGTTGGGAGACTCCCCATGACCGATATGACCACCAAGCTGAGCACCACCGTCTACGGACTGCTTACAATTTGCGTTCAACCAATCAAGGGTACGAAAACGTGCAAAGTACTGATCTACTGGCTTTTTGGCCATCCATTCCGTCTGAAACGCTGCAAGGCGTTCAGTTGTCCTGACCGCTGAGGTATCAACGGCGGGGAAAGGATGTGCACCTGCGCTAATCATATAGTATTATCCTTTTCTGCCTTAGACAATTCCTTTAGCTCGGAGAGCGGCTTCGGCTCTTGCGTTGGCTCTTACTATACAACTCTCTATGCTATCGTCGGTAGGAAGGGTTCCCACTTGACGAGTTGCTGGGGCTGTGGTTGCCTTGGCCGTTGTTGCTTGTTGCTGAGAAGCGGTTTGCAGTATATGTTTCCGATATTGCTCAGGAAATTCCGCACGGAAGACCTTATCGATGAGTTCCCCCTCATTTTCACCGGTGTACTGGTTGGCATAAGGTCCATCGATATAGTTCACTAATTGCCCTCGAACCTCCATAAAGGCGGGTCCAAAGGACTGAACTGCGTTCTCCATCGCGGACTTCCACTTACTCTTATGCATTGGAGCCAGAGACTGACCCAGTTCCTTGTAAACCTCTTCCTTGAACCGGGTTAATGCCTCGTTTACTGCCTGCTTGGTGTAATCTGTATGGAATTTGTCTCTTTCCATAAGAGCCCGGTTGAATCTGTCCTGGGCTTCTCCGACTGTCATGTCGGCAGTTAGTTCCACCTTTGGCAGGTTGCTTATTGCGTCCTTCTGGGCGGGCATTGTCTCTATAGATGAAGGGTTAAGGCCCATCTTCTGCCTGCACAATGCATAGAGTTTCTCGTCCTTCAAAACTGCTTCTGCTTCCCTTAACAACTGTCGCCTTTGCTCCCTCTCCTGCTGAAGTTCTGTGTCTCGGCTTTTGTTTGTTTCACTTAGTCCTGTTACGTGTCCTTGTATTTCCTTTAGTACATCTTCTGGTTTACGATCACCCCATGTGTCGGGGGCGTACCAGTCGTAGGGTTTTACTGGTGCTGCAGAAGCTCCCGTCCCTACGTGGGCTGCTCCTGTTTGGTCTGTTGACCCTTCGGCTACCTGTTCGGACGTTTGGGACTCCCCAGTGGGGCTATCTCCATCCGCCGTCACGGCTCCTGTCAGGTTTTCCATTGTACATCCTCCTGGTGTTTGTCAGAAAAAATGGTCTATTTTTCTGACAATGTGTTATGTTTAACCGCAGAACGATCAAGATCAATCGCCTGTGATTTCGACATCTTAGGTCTACTTTTCTGTTCTGTCTCAGGACTGGGTGATCCCTCTGTTTGAGTGAGCCCCTTCTTAGCCAAATATGTCTCCTTTTCAACCATACTATTAAAATGTTGGCCTAACTGTTCATCATAATGGGGATGAAAAGAACCCGCACTCCAGGTCTTGTTACTAACCAGACAAGGCGCGGTTAATATAGCTCTGTCTGCTTTACTACCGCATTTACATGTGATGGGTTCGCTGGAGTCCTTTATTTCAGCATACCCCTCATATACCCTGCCGCACTCCTTACACTGATACTCATATATAGGCATTAGGCTGTTCCCTCTGGTTTATTTGCTGGTGCGGAGGGGTAGTTAAAGCCCCCTTGTGCTTCCATCGGTGACTGTCCGCCGGCTGACTGCGCCTGGGCGAGAATCTCCTGCAGCCCCGGCCCATTTCCCTGCGGGACCGCTGAGGGGGAAGGATTTGGTTGTTCTGCCATTTTAGACTGCATCCAACCATGCATATCAATGTGTCGTTTCAGTTCATATGCCTTCTCTTGTTCCTCCAATGCCTCAAACTCTCTAAATTTAGGTTCATGTATTGATTGGTGTTGATCGTGCGGTTCATGGGGAAGCGGGTCAGGAAGTCTCTTTCCCTGTGCGACCATCTCATTTTCCGCATATGGATCATATACTTCGCGGATCATGGGCTTTGATTTCTTTACTGACGCCAGGTTTATACTGTACCCTCTGGCAATCAAATTGCACAGTTTAGGGATATCAATCTCTTTGTTGAAATATGCCATCGCTTCCTGGTTAGTCGCCAGAGCTTGGAACATCTGCATGATCCCTTGCGCCTGAGTCTGGCTAAACTGGACCATTTCTGTAACATCAAAATCAAGGAGATACTCCCCCTGGATGTTCTCTTTGGTGAATTTGGGCCATTCCGTAAATTCACCGGTAATTTTAATGACTTCTTCCTCGTCGTAATACTGTTGAATAAGGGCTACCAACTTCTTAGACACTTGAATAACGAATTGCTTGACATACTCTACAAAGAAATCCCTTCTTACGTTAGCATCCCCAGAGACCAAAAGGTTCTCTGTGGCCGTTTTCCTTGTTCTAGAACCTCCACGTTGGAAATCGGGGATTCCATGGACCCTGTCTATGAGTTGGTTAAAGGTGATTAAACCAGAGAAGTATTCTTGTCCCATTGGGGATGGGGACTGGAACTCTACCATCTTGCCACTGATAGCCCCGCTGCTTACCTCTAGGAAGTCCCCCTGCTGGCAGTTCTCCCAGGCGTCTTTAGCAGATGGCGGGATTGCGTCGGGTTCATGCACTATGACTCCAGGGAATCTCTGGAAGTGCGTAACCATGCGATCTACCATCTGATTTACCGCAAGCGCCTCGTCTTCCACTGCCAGGAGCATGGAAATACCTGACCACTCATCATTGTCTCCAGTAAACCGAAGCGTTATAAAATGACTACCTTCCATCGTATGAGGATTATCGCGTTCCTTTAAGAGTTCGTACCCATCCTTGCCTTTTCCATATGTGTATATACGGTTATTTACCTGATCGTGGTACTCGAAGAGTTCCAACGGCATGTTCTCATCGTCCAGGTCCTTTAACTCGTCCTTTATCTCTTTGGGCTTGGTTCCATCTTCTAGTTCACAGGGAGTGATTTTATCGATTGCCGAATCCTTAATTCCTTCTTCTTTCCGCAGGGTTTCCTTGGAAGAGATGAAGCGATGGATTAAGTATTTAGCATTTCCTGGGTTAGTCGCCATAGGGTCAAAGGGAAGATCAAGGGGGTTTATGCGTTGGGCAAAGAGTTTCTTGGCCTGGGACTCCCCTGCTTTACCAGAAAGCGTATACCCCTTTACCCCTACCTTCATTACACCCCAACCATGCGATATGGCATCCTGGATGACCTTTCTGACCTCACTCTCTATGTCTAACTGTGTAAAAGCATCATTCAGCGCACCCGACAAAAGAAGAGCGCATCTTTCTCCGTCTACCTCAGTATACTGCCCCTTTTTACCCTTTATGTACATTTTAGGGACACGTGCCTGACATACGACATAAGGCTGTTTAAAGTACAAATTGGGCAATATAAGATTAACAAGGTTCAGATAGGTAGAAACAAGATACTTGGAGTCAAGGTTGTTGTACTGCTGTAAGTGACCTGTAAACAGAGCCATAGTACGCTTTACACCCGTCTTCCAGCCATTGTGGTCCTGGTGAGCCAAAGCATTCTTTATATCAGAAGTATGCCTTTTAAGGCGTTTATCCTTCTCCGGGATTGCCGGTACGTCCTGTTTACCCCCGGATTCCCGGTCTGATGTCTTCTTTATGCGTGCCATGTGCGCCTTTTGCTTTGTCTATCGGCTCTATAAAACTTGTTTATGATAGCCTTTATGCATCTATCATTCACGGGTTCGGCTTCTATGGAGGGTTTCTTCATGATATCTAGTTGATAAGCAAGGGCATCCAAGGTATCATCGTGGTCCCCTGTGGGCCAACAAATCAATTCATTCACCAGTTCCTTGTGCTTCTCTTTGTGCATCCAGATAAGTCCTTGATTTATAAAGGGAGATAGTGCCTCAATTCTGAACTGCTTCCTTCTACCATCTGACTTCAAAGGTTCTATCCTTACGCACTTATGCCTTCGTTTAGCCTCTAAATCATAGTAGTATCGAAGGGTCTTCTGGAAGGACTGTTCCTCAATACCTAGAACCATTGAGTTCCATCGTTCGAGATGCTTAAAGATTTCATCAATCAATTCATTGGGTTGCAGCCTTTTTCTTGTCATATCCACGACAAAGTGGTTGCCATATACATCAGTACCAACTGTAAGAACCACTGAGTAGTCAGCTTTTGCATGAAGATCGAAAGCTGGATCAACCGTGGTAGAGAAAACCAGTCCATTGGGTATCTCCTCGTAATACCTGAAGTTTTCAGGTTTGAACTTCCGCCATTCGCTGGGAATAGGGTTATTCTGAATTTCCTGTTCAAACGCCGCCGGGTTCAGGTCCCTTCTCTTTATCAGTTCCGGGGTGGGCCATTGGTCTTCCCAGATGCTATAACCATCCACTAGGCCCTGGTACTTCCTTTGGGTCCAACCCTCTGCCTTGGGGTTAGTAGATAGATATGTCATCAGAGAGAGGGGGTGGAACAGGGTACCGATTATAATGCACTGTCCGTGCGGTTTCAACGTATACAGGGCATCCGCCCAAAACCACTCGAATATCTTGGCTCTCCAGTCCTCAGAAAGGACGTTTTCGCTATTCTCTAAATCGTCTAAGATTATGAGATCAGGGCGTTTTCCGCGTATCTTGCCTTCGCTGCCTGCGCACCTTATGGTGCTTCCGTTGGTGAATTCCAGGTAGTTGTTTCTCCATACCTTGCCTTGTACTACCCCGTAGTCTTCTTTTATCTTTTCGTTGTTCTCGCATTCTCTCATTATCTTGGTTAGGAACCATTCTGCGTTGCTCTCTGTAGATGATACTAATACTATGTCTTTCTTGCCTTCTAGTGCTTCAAACAGGGGGTAAAAGAATGAAAACATGTGGCTTTTGGCAAATCCCCTGGGGGCTGCTATAGCCAGGTACTGTTTATCTGTGAGGTCCATCCATTCATAGTGCATGGGGGAGAAGGGACGGACAACATGGTCCTTCAGGTACATATGGATGAATGCGTTTAGGTTGTCACCTTTTGTCATCATATGTTACGCGAGTGGTCTAAGTAGTGGTAAAGTAAGTGGAAATTCTGTTAGAATTCCTTGGAAGACTCATTCTCCACCACGAGACACCATGGGGCACCACCCAGGTGGGTCAATTGTCTCAGAGTATGATCTAGTAGTGATCAGTGCGTGTGCGTGAAGGAGCTTAAGACCTTGACCATATATATGAGTCTTATCTGCTCTTAACTCTATATCTGTGCTATATTGTATACTACCTAATCTATGTCTGGGGGGTAATGGTGTGGTACGCTCTGAGTATGGGCTTGGTTGTATTGCGGCTTGTGCATACTCTCTCATACTATAAGTATAACATACCCATCATACTCAGCGCAAGGGGAAAGTGTAGTATTCTGCTATATTATATCAATACAGTTTTATTTACCTCATCTCGTCATAAGTTTGACACGACACTTATTCCCTTTATATCCCCGCTAGTTAGTCTCTTTTGCCGGGTTGCCCCGCACCCTGGCACTTGATTCACCCAGCTTGATTTCATTGCCTTTTTTCCTTGGCTCGCATTATGCATCTCTTGGGTACAAGACACACACAATAGGCGCTGAAGGGAGGGATGAGAGCCCCTCTCAAGATAGACTCGGCCTCGGGGTGCCGAGCAGAGCCACAACGCGGAGGGAGCCATGAAGGTAGCCAGCCTATCGGAAATTGCCCAGCAATACCGCCTAGATTGCGCTCGGCAAGTGGCAACATTATTCCAGGAGGGAGCCGAGGAGGATGGCTTATTAAATTATACCGAGCAGATAGAACACTGGCGGACAACAAAGGCATGGATAGACGAAGTTCTCGCCAAGGCATTGGCCGAGCAGAGCCACACATAGATTATACTGGACAAAGACGCGACAACGGTATAACATAGTAGTCAAGGACAAGGATTAGGGGGTGGGACATGAGGAGATACAACAACGATTGGGGAGATGATAAAGAAGACATGGAAGAGGCTCCTGACGGCAAGTGGGTGCGCGTTGAAGATGCAGAACGGCTTGAGAATTGCCTGCGGTGGCTGCTTTACAACAATACCTACATACTCCCATCCACCTGCACCTCTCCTGACGATGTAGATGATTGCCCTAAATGCCATGTTATGAACGCTTTATACAGGTCTAAGGAGAAATAGCCTTGGAAGTGTATACTTTTAAATGGAGGATACATATATGACACGCGTCAAGGCATACGGGACCGCAATAGAGACCCTTATTGACCTACGTGACGATGACGAAAAGGAAGCCGCTATCGTTGCTGTGCGGTGGAGTCCTGCTTTTGGGTTAATGCCTTTTGCTCTGAGGTATATATCTGCGGAGGGTTCAAAGGCAGGCATAGCCGCTTTAGCCGATGTTTCGCGCATGTTTTACGAAGCTATTTTACCAGAAGAATTTAAGAATGTTCGTTGGGTTGCTTCTATAGATAATATCCGGAAAATAGACCGTATTCCCGATGACTTACAATCTAGTGTTCAAGTAGAGCTTGAGCTTGATAACTATGACCCATACGAAAAAGAGCCCATGCCGGGTGATTGCACTTGTATTGCCGAGAAGAAAGCGGTAAACTAATCATATAACCCTTAACCGGAGGTATCATATGAAGACATGCAAGCGGATCGGTAAGCGGCAGGGAGACGTAATCATCTGCAAGAGCAAGATACCTGCAGATGCGTTCGAGCGAAATGACCGCGTAATTGCTCGTGGAGAAGGTTCAGGGCACGCTCACGTCATTTCTGCAGGAGACGCCAAACTGTTTGTTGCCCCTCCTACTACAGCTAAACCAGAGGGCGGCTTGTACCTCAAGGTATACTCAGATTCAGCAATTGTATCACATGATACGCACCCGGACGTGGCATTTCCAAAGGGGGAGTATGAAATCGGGTTCGAGCGCGAGCTCGATTGGTACACAGGGCTTTCGCGCAAAGTGGCCGATTAAAAGGAGGCAACACTATGATAAAGATAGAAAAATTGACCCCGGCACAGAAACATCAGTTAGCGGCTTACACAGCCTGGGGGCGTAGAATGGGATTTTCCACCATTACCTTTGCAGAAAAGGATTTTAAAGATTATGTCAAGCGCGTGTACCCGGGATTATTGAAAAAACCCCCTCCTAAAGACGCTGATATTCTGCTCGCCCCCTCTCCTAAAGCTGCATGGGAGATTATCTGCGAGAGGTCAGGTTTATCTCCTAAAAAAACTAATTTTGTTTGGCCATATCTGGCGGGTTCATTTGATAGTTATTTTTTCGCGTACTACGATTACTTTTTTGATGTCTTACATATAGAAAATCCAGTTAAAGCCTCCTATACATTATATAAAGAATCACTTAGCTACGGCTTGCTTTTCCCTCTTGACGATTTCTGTGTCGGAACCGAAAAACCCACTACAATAATACTAGACAATCAATTTCGGTTGCATGCCGAAGGAAGAATGGCTTTAGAGTACTCCGATGGTTTTGGAATATATGCCTTATTCGGAGAAAAACTCCCTAACAAGTATAAAAAATTTGCAATAGACCCCATAGACTCCTTAGACCCGAAAGAAGTACTGCTTATCCCAAACACTGTTCTACGCCTCGCTGTAATCCGTCGAGTAGGGTTACACAGACTCAAGTCTGCGCTAAAAATGAAAGAAGTTTCACGCTGTGCCTCTGGTATCCTTTATGATATCGATCTTGGTGCAGCTGCACCTGTTCGTGGGTTGCTGCTTACATGGGGTACCAAATCCGGGGAAATTGAAGAGGTAATCCAAGGCGTACCCGCTACCCAGGAAGAGCTGCTCCAATTCAATCCAACCTTAAAAGGTGCTGATCTTAACGATGCAGAGAGTATGCGTAGGCTCCTTTTGGGTTTCTCCCTCTCGGACGTGATTGAAGAGGAGGTCTAGATAGAGTCACAGGTAAGGTCACAGATATGGTCACAGGTAGATGATAATAACTAAAATAGACATAGAGTCACAGATATGGTCACAGATATGGTCACAGATAGAGTCACAGATATGGTCACAGATAAGGTCACAGTTATGGTCACAGATATGGTTACAAGTATGGTCACAGGTAGAAGCACAGATATGGTCACAGGTAGAGTCACAGATAAGGTCACAGGTAGATGATAATAACTAAAATAGACATAGAAGCACATATATGGCCACAGGTAAGGTCACAGGTATGGTCACAGGTAAATTCACAGCTAGAGTCACAGATAGTGTCACAGGTAAGGTCACAGATAGGGTCACAGGTAAGGTCACAGATAGGGTCACAGGTATGGTCACAGATAGGGTCACAGGTATGGTCACAGATAGGGTCACAGGTATGGTCACAGATAGAATCACAGGTAAATGATAATGACTAAAATAGACATAGAGTCACAGGTAAGGTCACAGATAGGGTCACAGGTATGGTCACAGGTACGCGATAATGACTAAAATAGACATAGAGTCACAGATAGGGTCACAGGTAAGGTCACAGGTATGGTCACAGGTAAGGTCACAGATAAGGTCACAGATAGGGTCACAGGTAAGGTCACAGGTAGGGTCACAGATATGGTCACAGGTATGGTCACAGATAAGGTCACAGGTAGAGTCACAGGTAAGGTCACAGGTATGGTCACAGATATGGTCACAGATAGAGTCACAGGTAGATGATAATAACTAAAATGGACATAGAGTCACAGGTACAGTCACAGGTAGGGTCACAGGTATGGTCACAGGTATGGTCACAGGTATGGTCACAGGTATGGTCACAGATAGAGTCACGGGTACAGTCACAGATAGAGTCACAGGTAAAGTCACAGGTATGGTCACAGATATGGTTACAGATATGGTCACAGGTAAGGTCACAGGTATGGTTACGTGTAGGGTCACAGGTACGCGATAATGACTAAAATGGACATAGAGTCACAGGTATGGTCACAGATATGGTTACAGATATGGTCACAGATAGAGTCACAGGTAGAGTCACGGGTAGGGTCACAGATAAGGTCACAGGTAGGGTCACAGGTAAGGTCACAGGTATGGTCACAGGTATGGTCACAGGTAAGGTCACAGGTAGGGTCACAGGTAAGGTTACAGGTAAGCGATAATGACTAAAATGGACATAGAGTCACAGGTACAGTCACAGGTAGGGTCACAGGTAGGGTCACAGGTAGAGTCACGGGTAGGGTCACGGGTAGGGTCACAGATATGGTCACAGGTATGGTCACAGGTACAGTCACAGGTATGGTCACAGGTAAGGTCACAGGTAAGGTCACAGGTATGGTCACAGATATGGTCACAGATAGGGTCACAGGTAATGTCACAGGTAAGCGATAATGACTAAAATGGAGATAGGGTCACAGATATGGTCACAGATATGGTCACAGATAGAGTCACGGGTAGGGTCACAGATAAGGTCACAGGTAGGGTCACAGGTAAAGTCACAGGTAGGGTCACAGGTAGGGTCACAGGTATGGTCACAGATAGAGTCACAGGTATGGTCACAGGTAAGGTCACAGATAGTGTCACAGATATGGTCACAGGTACGCGATAATGACTAAAATAGACATAGAGTCACAGATAAGGTCACAGGTAAGGTCACAGATAGAGTCACAGGTATGGTCACAGGTATGGTCACAGATAGAGTCACAGGTATGGCCACAGGTATGGTCACAGGTAAGGTCACAGGTAGGGTCACAGGTAAGGTCACAGATAAGGTCACAGGTAGGGTCACAGGTAAGCGATAATGACTAAAATGGACATAAAGTCACAGATATGGTCACAGGTAAGGTCACAGATAAGGTCACAGATATGGTCACAGGTAAGGTTACAGGTAGAGTCACAGATATGGTCACAGGTATGGTCACAGGTAAGGTCACAGGTAAGGTTACAGGTAGAGTCACAGGTATGGTCACAGGTATGGTCACAGATAGAGTCACAGGTATGGTTACATATAGAGTCACAGGTAAGCGATAATGACTAAAATGGACATAAAATCACAGATATGGTCACAGGTAAGGTCACAGATAAGGTCACAGGTGGCTGATTATGAATGATAATACTATAAAGACTGCCCTCAAACCTCCGCAAGAACGTTTCCTTACACTTGCTCCGGGAATTAT
>Ga0265292_1001488_pt1 | contig 20472 bp, 20 predicted proteins | sample Munlanlewell296A_FD_189080 | JGI IMG/M metagenome (GOLD analysis project Ga0265292, IMG submission 189080) | Leachate microbial communities from a municipal landfill in Southern Ontario, Canada - Leachate well 296A | ecosystem: Engineered > Solid waste > Landfill > Unclassified | place: Canada... | reverse complement strand
GTGGTCTGGATCGGCCAGTCCGTGCTCCTTCTGCCTCGGACGACCGCGCAACGCCTCGCGCGCCGCCTGCAGGACCTGGGCGCGACTGTCGTCACCGCGAGCATCGCGATTGAACCGGGGGAGCTGGTCCGTTTCCGGCCAGGCATCCGGAGGCCGAATTAAGTGTTAACATTTTGACGGAGGCCAAGGGGATTGACGGAGAGCGCCCGGGCTCGCTAGAGAAGCGAAAGCGGGCAGGCAATCCCTTTCGGGTGTTCCTGGCGAGCGCGGCCTCCAGGTTCTGATTCCCGGGCAGGACGACGAAGCGTCTGCCACGGAGAGCCGACTTATCTCTACCCGCTTTCAGAAACCGACGTTCCCGATGGAGGCTATAAGGCCGCCGTCGCGGCTATCGACGCTGGTTCTCGCGGCGCGAATCACTTGAGCACGCCGTAGCCGATCAGCCGCCACTTGCCGCCGATCCTCCGGGAGACGGCGACGCGCTGGCCCGCTTCCGCGACGACCGGGATCTTCAGGGCCATGTCCGCGCGGTTCTCCCGCGCCGACGTGACCACGCCCACGGTGGTCGCGGTGCCCACGCTGATCATCAAGGGCTCGGAGGTCTTGATGCCCTCCACGCTGAGCTCCTCCTCGGTGCCTACGACGCGCTCGAGGAGGTGGACCTCGACGGACATCTTGGACACGATCTCCGGGAGCGTGCCCGGGGGTCCGACCACGCGCCCGACGAGGCTGTCCGCCTTCGTGAGCACGGGGTCCAGGTTGGTGCCAATCGCGATGAGGCCGCCCGACCGCGCCTCCTTCCTCGCCGCGCCGCCCGTGTGCAGGGACCGGATCTCCGTGGTGATGTTGCGCCACTCCGTCTTGTTGCCCAGCGCGACCTGCCGTCCCGGAGAGATCTCGATCTCGTCCCCGGACTTCAGCTTTCCCTGGAGGAGGCTGCCGCCCAGCACGCCGCCGACGATCTTCTCCGGCGAGATGCCCGGCTGGTTCACGTCGAACGAGCGGGCCACGTACATCTTCGCGGGCTTGGTCTCGTCGTGGGGCCGCGTGGGGATGACCTTCTGGATGAGCATGAGCAGGGCGTCCAGGTTCACGTCATGGTGGGCGCTAACCGGGATGATCGGCGCGTTCTCCGCCACCGTGCCCTTGACGAACTCCACGATCTGGCGGTGGTTCTCCTCCGCCTGCTTCGGGTCGACGATGTCAATCTTGTTCTGGACGATAATGATCTTGTCCACGCCGATGATCCTGAGGGCCATGAGGTGCTCCTTCGTCTGCGGCTGGGGACACTTCTCGTTCGCCGCGATCACGAGCAGGGCGCCATCCATCAGGGCGGCCCCGCTGAGCATCGTGGCCATCAAGGTCTCGTGGCCCGGCGAGTCGACGAACGACACGATCCGCTGGAGCTCGCCCTTCACGTTGTGGACCTTGCACGTCTCGGAAGTCGAGTAGCACGCGGGCTCCTCGCACTGGGGGCACTTGTAGATCGCCATGTCCGCGTAGCCGAGGCGGATGGAGATGCCCCGCTTGATCTCCTCCGAGTGGCGGTCCGTCCGCTCGCCCGTCAGCCGCTCGGTGAGGGTCGACTTCCCATGGTCCACGTGCCCGACGACGCCGATGTTGACCTCCGGCTGACCCGGGACCTTCATCGCGCCTGCTCCTTCCACGCGTCGTCGACGGACTTGGGGCCGCGCTGGACGATCTTCAGGTTGAGCTGCAGGATGTCCGGGGAGATCGTGTTCCCGCGGACGGTCTTCTTCTTCCGCATGCCCGGCCTCACGGGGTGGAACCCGACGCCCCCGCTCAGCATGAGCTGCCTGCGTCGCGGCCCCGGCAGGTCCGGGCGCATCGGGAACCCGTCCTTGTCGCTCCCGCCGGTGACCTTGAGCTTGTATCCCGGCAGGCCGACGTACAGGCCGTCCACGTCGTCCCCGACCTTCTTCCCGACGAGGGCGTTCGCGTAGTGACCCGTGATGTCCCGCTTGTACGTCTTCCCGATCTTCGGGTCCGCGATGATCGCTTTGAACTCGGCCATGGAATCCCCTGCGAGGGTACGCGTTGATGCGAGCCATCGCTAAAAGGGTTTCGGACCTGGGAGCGCCGCATCCTCAGGGGAGATCGGTGAACAGACCGAGGATCCTCCCGAACTCGCGGTACGCGTCCACGACCGCGCGGCCTTCCTCCGCGGACAGGTCCTTCTGCTCCGCGAGGGCCTCGGTCATCTGCTGCACGCGGTACACGGAGTCGGGCGTGTTCACGTCGTCGTCCAAGGCCGCGAAGAAGGCCCCCTTGGTCTCCCTGAGGAGGACGGCCACTTTCCCGCCCGTGCCCGCCCCGCCGGCCGCCTTGGCTTTCGCGATGGCGGCGCGCATCGCCTCGTACTCTTCCTGCGTGCGGCGGAAACACTCCTTGTCGTACTCCACGTCCTCGCGGTAGTGGGCCTTCAGGAGACACAGACGCACGACTTCGCCCGGATAGTCCTTGAGGATCTCGCGGATCGTGACGAAGTTGCCCAGGCTCTTGGACATCTTCTCCCGCTCGAGGGTGATGAAGCCATTGTGCATCCACGTGTGCGCCCACTCACGCCCCCACGCGCCCTCGCAGATCATCGCCTCGCTCTCGTGGTGCGGGAACTGCAGGTCCACGCCGCCACCATGGATGTCCAGGGGGGCGCCGAGGTACTTGAAGGCCATCGCGTTGCACTCGACGTGCCAACCCGGGCGGCCCTCGCCCCATGGGCTCGACCAAGAGGGCTCGCCCTCCTTGGACGTCTTCCAGAGGGCGAAATCCAGGGGTTCCTCCTTCTTGCTCCCGGGCGGGAGCGGGTCCACGACCATGTCCTCGATGCGGTGGTGGGACAGGAGCCCGAAGGACTGCTTCGTCTTCCGCGTCCGGAAATACACGTCGCCGTTGACCGCGTAGGCGAAGCCGTTCCCGAGGAGGACCTGTATCACCCCGATGATCTCAGAGATGTGCTCGGAGACCTTCGGGTAGTGCGTGGCGGGCCGCACGTTCAGTGCGCGCATGTCTTCCAGGAAGGCGTCGATGTAGAACTGGGCGTACTCCAAGGGGGGCTTCTGCACCTCCGCCGCGCGGCGGATGATGACCTCCTCGATGTCCGTGAAATTCTGGACGAAGGCCACACGGTAGCCGAGGAACTCCAGGTACCGCCGGACCGTGTCGAAGTCCACGTAGGACCGCGCATGGCCCAGGTGGCTGTAGTCGTAGGTGGTCGGCCCGCACACGTACATCTTGACCCGCCCGTCCTCCTGGGGAACGAAGGGCTCCTTCTTCCGCGTGCGGGTGTTGTACAAGCGCAGGGCCATGGAGTCACCGCCGCCCACGGGACGGGCGCTATTAAACACTTAGCCCATCGGTGGACGGGCATCGCCGCGCGGGAATCTTCGAGTCCTCGTCGTCAGGAGTAGCGGGAGCGAAACCTATTTCCCGACCGGACCTTTGTGGTGGCTCCGCTGGGCCGATAGATCAGCGGAAGATCGCCGCCTTCGCAAGGCGGAAGCCGTGGGTTCAAATCCCACTCGGTCCACTTCCCCTTCTTGGAACTGAGGGCGATGGTCCGAACTTGAACAGAGCCCCGGTGAAGGAAAATTCTGCCCGATAAGCTCGTGTTCCGGTGCGCCCTCCGATGAGGCTCAGGCGAGGCGCGCCCCGCATTTTCCGCAGAACGTGTCGTCCGGCTCCAAGACCGCACCGCACTGCGGACACGCATATTCGATCTTCGCGCCGCACTTCCCGCAGAAGGCATCCTGGGGGCCGAGCCGGGCGCCGCACTCCGGACATCCAAGCTCCTCCGCGCCGGGCGGCGGCTTCGCCGCGCACTCCAGGCAGAGGATGACCGAGGTACCCTTCCGGTGCGCGGGCTTCCAGGAATTCGTGGCTCGGCCACAGTCCGCGCACCGGCGCTCGCGGGCCTCCGAGGCCTCGATGAGGCGCAGCTCCGGCCGCGGGCCCGCGGCCTCCGGCGGCGCCGCCTCGGCTTCAGGAGGGAGTGCCACGGCTCACCGAACGACGCGGGCGGGGTAAAACCTTCGCCTCAGTCCTCGCCCGTGGGGATCGTGACGCTCTTCAGCTTCGGAGACCCGTCTGGGGAGTCTTCCTCGATGTACGTCAGATAGCCGGACCCGACGTTGAAGTGAACGACCGTGACCTTCCGATCGAAGTCAACCATCGGCTTACCCGACTTGCGCTTCATGGGAACCCGTTCCTTGGGAATCGACGCTCCGGGGGTTACTTAAAGCGTGTTTCTCGAAATTCGCTATTGATAAGCGTAATACGCAAACCTGGCCGCGCCAGGAGGGAAATCGGCCACGGCTAGGCCTTCGTCGGGGTTTCCGGCACAACTATTAATAGCGTCGAGGGACCCCTAATAGACGCAGGAAAAGGAAGGGGAAATGATCACGCTGAAGAAGCTGACCGTCGCGATCGAGAGGCGCCTCGGCCACACTCCTGCAGAGGCCCGCGAAGAGTCCCGGACGGTCATGAACTACTTCGGGTTCAAGGACACGATCATCGACAACGCGATTGAGCCGGAGGACCGCAAGCTCTTCTACCTGCTCTCGGACGTCGGGCTGCTGCAGAGCACCTGGGAGACCGTCCCGCTCCTCGACGGCCGGAATTGGCGGATCTTCTACTGGACGCTTGACGTCGGCGCGATCGAGCGACTGCAGAGGGACGTGACCGCGCCGCCCGAAGAGCACGTCTACCAGACGCTGCCCGCCGAGGCCTGGAGCCGCAGCCCCTCGGCCACGTGACTCAGGACGAGGGCCACGCTTGCTCCCCGACAAGGGGGACGAAGGCGCAGGGAGTGCCCCTCCGGATTTCGAGGCTGCCGTCCGGCCGCAGGTGGGCGATGACCAGGTCCTGGCCGAAACGGGAGTCGCCGATGGGCGCGACGATGCGGCCTTGGGCCGCGAGCTGCCTGGGCCACGGCTCGGGTATGCGCGGGGACCCTGCGGTGGCCAAGATGCAGTCATAGGGGGCTCCCGCCGGATACCCGAGGCTACCGTCCCCCTGGACCACGGTCACGCCCCCGAAGCCCGAGCGGGCGAGGTTCTCCTGGCCCCAGACCGCGAGGGCGGGGATGCGCTCGATGGACGTCACGTTCTCCGCCCCGACGAGGCAGGCGAGGAGGGCGGCGTGGTAGCCCGAGCCGGTGCCGATCTCGAGGACCTTCTCCCCCGGCGCGAGGCGCGCCTCCTCGAGCATGATCGCGATCATCGACGGCGCGGAGATCGTCTGGCCCTCCCCGATGGGCAGGGGCACGTCCACATAGGCGGCGCTTCGATCTCCTGACCGGACGAACTCCTCCCGGGGGACCTGGAGGAACGCCTCCTGGACGCGCGGACTGCGGATGTCGCCCTCCGCCACGAGCTCCCGCACGAGGCGGTCCCGGGCCGCCGCGAAATCCGAGGGCCGCACCATCGCAACGGGAAGAGGCCTGGCGCTCCATAAACGTTGCCCGGGGGCTCACGCCGGAACCAGGAGGGCGATGATCGCCGTGGACAGCACGAGGGTCGCGATCGTCACGGGCAGTCCCGCCTTGACGAAGTCCTTCATGGACACCTCGACGCCCTCGCGGGCCGCAATCTGCACGACGATGACGTTGCACGCCGCACCGAGGATCGTCGCGTTCCCCGCCAGGGTCGAGCTCGAGGCAAGGGCGAGCCATAGCTGGTTCGAGCCCGCGGGGACGACCTGGGCGAGGAGGAGGACCGCGGGCACGTTGCTGATCAGGTTCGACAGGATGGCTGAGAGGCCGGTGAGCCAGACGAGCCCGCCCGACCGCCCGCCGAACGCCATCGTGAAGCCCTCTTCAATCCGGTCGGAGAGACCGGAGACCTGGACCCCTTCCAAGAGGACGAACAGGCCGACGAAGAACAGCACGATGGACCAGTCCACCTTCGTCACGAGGGCCCGCGGAGTGGCCTTCGTCAGGAAGGGCACGAAGAAGAACACGAGGGCACCGCCGACGATCGCGATTACTGGAAGCCAGGCCGGCGTGGAGAGGAAGAAGGCGGCCACGACCCCGAAGGCGATGCCCAGGGTGACCGCGAGCCCGTTCCGCTCCAGGTGGACGGGGGGCAGGTGGTCCGCTCGCTCCAGAGGTGCCGCGAGGTCCTTGCGGAAGGCGAGCCACACGAGGCCGATGCCGACGGTGAGGAGGACGAGGGTCACGGGCAATAGGATCGTGGTGAAGGTGAGGAAGGGAATCCCCGAGGCGATTGCGATGTAGGCGTTCTGGGGGTTCCCGATCTCCGTGGCCACGCTGCCGATGTTCGCGGCCAGGGCGAGGGCGACCAGGTAGGGCACGGGCTTGACCTTAAGGGACTTCGCGCTGCGCACGACGATGGGCGTCATGAGCAGGGCAATCGCGTCGTTGAGGACGAGAGCGGAGAGGAAGGCCGTGGCCACCATGAGTCCCGCAAGGAACGCGACCTGGCTCGTCGCTCACTCCGCGATACGCGTGGACACCAGATCGAAGAAGCCGCACACCTCGAGCCCGGACACGAGCAGCATCATGCCGACGAGGAGCAGGATCACGTCCAGGTTGATCGCACCCATCGCTTGCTGGGGCGTGAGCACGCCAGCGAGAAGCATGAGCGCGCCGCCGAGCAACGCGACCGCGGGCCGGTCCAGCGGGAAGCGCCCAAGGTTGCGGAAAGACATGAGGACGTACGTGCCCACGAAGATGGCCGTTGCGGCGGCGAGAGTGTAGGGAGAGCCCACGAGGTCGCCGCACGGTGCGGCCCTTCAAGGAGCTTTTCTCTCGGTTCTCCAGGAGACGCGGTTCGAGGCATTTTCCAGCATACTTAAATACCCCTACTCAATTCGCCGCATCTCCGGTCCTTCGCCTTGGTTGCGGAGGGACGGAACGCGATGTTGAACGAAGGAGAGAGACCGGATGTACCCGCGCGGTCACCGTGGAGTGGGGGCACTCGTCATGCTCCTCGTGCTCGTCCTGAGCGCGATGGCCCTGCTGCCCTCGAGAGCCCAAGCACAAACCAACCAGGTCACGGGTCTGGTGTGGGACTGCCAGACCACGTATATCCCCGGCGCCCTGGTGACCCTGACCGATGCCAACGGGATTCGCTCCCCGCAGACGGTCACGACCGACGGGGCCGGGGCCTACGTCTTCACGCCCCCTGCGTCCAACTACAGCCTCTCCGTCACGATGGCGGGCTACTACAGCAACGGCACCGCCACGCCCTTCCGCTATGACGGCACGACGACGGTCATCCGAGACATCTGTCTGACCGCCCAGCCTGCGGCGACGAAAACCGTCACCCTGACCGTGAAGGAGCAGGCGACGGGCGCCCCCGTCGGGGGGGCCAGCCTGTCCTTCTACAACGTGACGCGGCTCATCGCCGACCAGACTGCCCTCGTGACAACGGTTACGCTGAACAGCACGACGAACGTGGCCTACGTGAACCTGTGGAGCGGCGAATTCGAGATGCGGGTCTATGCGGGAGCCTTCGCGCCTAACATTACACCGCTGAACGTCACGCCGTCCACGCTGCCAATCACCGTTAACATGACCGCCGGTGTGACGGTCGTTGGGCACGCTCGGGATTCGGTCGGGCGGCTGATTTCCGCCGGCCTCGTGGGCTTCCTCTACAACAAGAACGCGGCAAACGCCTCGGGCACGAAGGTGATCAACGCCGTGGTCAACCAGAGCCTGTACACGTTCCACGCCCCGGCGGGCAACTACAGCATGATCATCGACGCCAACGGATACCAGGCAAAAAACACCTCGGTGACCCTGATGCCCGGGACGTGGACGATCGATGCCTTCCTGCAACCTGCGCCCCAAGTCCTGGACCAGGTCACGGTCCTCTTCGGGCCGAAGGACTGGAACAACCTCACCGTGTACCGGAACCTGACCCTGAGCCCGGACAGCCCGATGCCGGGACTGAGCCCGGCCAACCTGCGGGACCTGAGGCTCCAGATTCTGTACACACTCACGAGCGCCCAAGATGACGTCTTTGGAGCGGGCGCTCAGGCCTCTTTCCTCGGGTGGCTTTACCGCAACGGGCCCTTGTACACGACGACGGACGGCTTCCTCTCGGTGAACGGCAAGGCCTACAACTCGAGCGCGACCTCCTACCAGGTCAGCGTCTCCGACATGACGATCGGCGGGAAGGTCTGGATCAACACCTCGGCCACGTATACGCCGAAGGCCCTGCCCTACATCGCCTACGGCCTGTCCAAGTACTACGTCAACGTGACGATGTACCCGGACTCGAACACGACGACCTACTATAACCGCGTCTACCTCGTCCAGCTGCCCATGGCCTACGAGATGGCCTCGAGCACGATCGTGCCGCCCGTGACGACGGCGAACTACACGCGCATCACCCTGGACCCGGGCGTCCCGGCGTCACCGAGCACGAACCCTGCGGTGCGGATGATCGTCGAGAAGTCACTGAGCGGGACGGCGCGGGCGAAGGTGACCGGACCGGTCGGAAAGTTCCACGTGGTCAACGCCACGTACCAGGGCTACAAGGCCTACGTGGCCGCCAACACGTCCCTGAACTTCAGCGCCCAGGACAGCACGGACCCCGTTGGGGACATCACGAAGGCGAATTTCACCTGGAAGATGAAGTCCAACGCATCCATAGCGCCTCAGGACACGCGCTACGGCATCACCCCGACCTTCACGTACGCCTCGCCGGGCGAGTACGTCGTCAACCTGACCGTGGTCCAGGCGGGCGGCAACGAGACCTACCGGAACATCACGCTCTGGGTGGACGACCAGCTGCCCGCGGCCCGGATCCGCACGAACCTCACCGGCACGGGCTCCGCGAACAACGCGACCCTGAAGATCAACCAGGGCACCACGGTCAAGTTCGACGGCGCCCTGTCGACGGACCTCGCCTACGCCGGGAAGAACGGCGTGATCCTGGACGGCGGGTACGCCTGGGACTTCAACGGGGACCGAATCACGGATGCGACCGGGCGGACGATCAACTGGACCTTCAACAAGCCCGGGACCTTCGACGCGAACCTGACCGTCACGGACGGCGTGGGATGGAAGGGCGTCAACGCCACCGTGCACGTGCAGGTGAACGACACCCAGGGCCCGACGCCGGCCTTCGACGTGCTCGACCCCGCAAACAGCTACGCGGTCGTGCCCAGGACCAGCCTCGTGGAGAAGAAGACCTACGCCTTCAACGCGTCCAAGACGACAGACAACTACGACAAGCTGTCCGCCCTGAGCTTCACCTGGACGATCCCCGGTCCCCTTATCGGCTACACCGGGACGAACCGCACGTTCACCGGGATGAACATCACGTTCGCGTGGGACCAATGGAACCTCAGCTACGCCGTGAAGCTCAGCGTGAAGGACACGGGCTTCGGCTCCGACAAGCCAATCGCGATCAGGGGAAACTACGGGAACCTGACCCTGAACCTGACGGTCCAGGTCGACTCGAAGATCCGGCCGGACACGAAGATCGACGCGGGCTCCATGAAGATCGACAACACGAACCCCGAGGAGGGACAGACGATCACGATCACAGTGAACGTCACGAACAAGCCGGGCAAAGGTCCGGCCAACAACCTCCTCACCACCGTGTACGAGATCTCGAGCACCCAGACGATCACCCTGACCACGTCGCCGGTGAAGTGGACCGACAAGAACGGGGCCGACATTACCGGCGGGAACCACTCCATCGCCTCCGGGTCGACGGTGACGCTGACCTTCCAGGTGGTCGTGCAGGGACAGGGCAACAAGACGATCAAGGTCTTGGCCTACGACCGGGACGAGCCCTACACCTGGGTCACTGCGGAGAACCGGGCCCAGCAGAGCATCGTCGTGAGGCAGCCCGGCTGGGTGAACTACGCAATCGCGGGCAGCGTGATCGGCGTCTTCGCGGTCTTCATCTTCGCGATGTATTACCGCCGCAAGGTGAAGGCGGGCGACTGGCAGCCGCTCCGCGGACGCCGCGGGAAGAAAGAGAAGGGCGAAGGCGAGGAGAAGAGGCCCAAGAAAGAGAAGGAAGTCAAGGAAGAGAAGAAGCGGCTGTAGGCCGCCTTCCCTTCCCATTTCCCCTTTTGTTTCCTTTGTCCTACATCTCCCGTGGGGCTTTGAGCCCGAGGCAGCCGAGGGCGTTGTGGAGGACCACGCGCGAGGCGTCCACGAGGGCCAGGCGCGCGTCCCGCAAGGCGGCGGGTTCGGCCGTCAGGACGGGACAGTCGCGGTAGAACTGGTTGAACTGGGCGGCCGTGTCGGCCGCAAAGGACGCCACCAAGTGCACCCTTCGGCTCACCGCCGCGTCGCGCACCGTGGACGGGAACTTCGCGATCCATCGCAAGAGGCGCTGCTCCTGGGGATCCGTGAGCAGGCGCACGTCTCCTTGGCCGATGGGGCCCGTCTTGTCCAGGATGCCGCAGGCCCGCGCATGGGCGTACTGGAGGAACGGCGCCGAGTTGCCCTCGAAGTTGAGGGCCTCCTCCCATCGGAACACGATCCGCTTTTCCGCCTGCACGCGGACGATGTTGTATCGAACGGCGCCGATCCCGACGAGCTCCGCAATCTCCCGCTTGCTGGGCTCCGGAAGATCCTCCCGCCGCCGGTCCACCTCGGCCCTGGCCCGGTCGACGGCCTCGTCGATCAGGTCGTCCAGGTTCACGACGCGGCCCTTCCGCGTGGACATGCGGCCCTCCGGGAGGCTGACGAAGGCGTAGAAGATCGTCTCCGGGGCCCAGTCGACCCCCATGAGCCGGAAGGCGGCCTTGAGCCGCTGGAACGTGAGCTTCTGGTCCTCCCCGAGGACGTTGATCGCCACGTCGCAGCGCGTCATCTTGTCCAGATGGTAAGCGATGTCCCGCGTCGTGTACAACGAGGTCCCGTCCCTCCGGACGAAGACGTACCTCGCCGCATCGCCCTCGAGGCCGAAGGGCGTCAGGTCGAGGTAGTGGGCGCCCTCCTCTTCGTGGCTCAGGGGCACGAGACGCTCGATGACCTCCTGCACGCTCCCGTTGAGGATCGCGTCGCTCTCCCAGAAGAACGAGTCGTAGGACACGTCGATGCGCGCGAGGGACTGGAGGATGCCCTGGAGGACGTCCTCCGCGACCTGGCGGATCTCCTTCGTCAAGGCCACGTCCCCGCGCTCGAAGCGCTGGATGAGGAGTGCGACCTCTTCCTTGGCCTTCGGGTCGGACTCGAAGACCGCGCTCGCCTTCGTGTAGTACTTGATGTAGCGGTAGTCGGGCTTGTCCGCGTCGGGCGGGCCGACCTCCTCGGGCGTGAGGTGCTTCGTCCCCCAGTATTGAACGACCATCTGCCGGCCGACGTCGTTCACCAGGTACTCGCGTGTGACCGGGAAGCCCGCCATCTTGAGGATCCGGGCGAGGGCGTCCCCCAGGATGGGGTTACGCGCCCGGCCCACATGGAGGGGTCCGGTGGGGTTCGTGCTCGTGTGCTCGAGGAGGATCCGTTGGGAGACCGCGGGGGATTGCCCATAGGACGCCCCCATCGAGGAAACCGAGGCCAGGACATGGGCCGCGAACGCGCCCGGTTCGGCCAGGAGGTTCACGTAGCCGCCTTCCGCCTTCGGAGAGGCGAAGGGCGCAGGGACGCCCACCTGCGCGACCTGGGCGGCAACTTCCGCGGGAGGCTTGCGCAGCTCCTTCGCGTAGGGGAATGTGGCCAGCGAGAAGAGGCCCTTCTCCTCCGGAGCCTCTTCGATGGTCCCTTGTGTGCGCACGCCGAGGCGGGACTCGATCGTCCTGCGCACGTCCTCCGCCCGGGCCTTCAGTTCCGTCCACGGGTCGTGGCCCATCACGTCACCCGGTAGCGCAGGATCGCGGCGATCCCGCCGAAGGCCCGCAGCATGAGCTGCCCCTCCTCGGAATCCTTCGAGATGAGCTCCACCTTCGTGCCCGTGTTCCCGGCGAGGGTGCTGAACTCTTCGATGATGTCCCGCTTCTTCACGACGGTCAGCGGACCGCCGTCCTTGGGGCACGCGGGGATCGCGGCCTCGTCGGCCACGGTCTTCTCGCCCTGCCAGTCGCCTTTCGCGCACGTCAACGTGAGGCGAAGCTTGCGCAGGCCCTCGGAGATGAGGAGGATGTCCACCGCGCCCAGTTCCAGGGCGTGCCGCACCTGGTCCTCTCCGTAGGCGGCGACACCTCCTTCCTCCTTGCGGATCTCCTCCATCAGGCGCTGGACGAGCGCCTTCTCCCGCATGAGGTCGATCCCCGAGAGGATCTCCCTCGACTTCTCCACGAGCTCCCGGAGCCCGTACTCGTCCGTGTACCCGGTGTCCAGGAACGTGGGGATGACCTTCTTCTTCAGCTCGTGGTGGATGAATTCCTGCGTCGCGAAGTACTCCTTCGTGTACCCCGGCCCGCCGATGATGATCCCCAGGATCTCGGGTCGGCTCAGGAAGGCCTCGGTCATGAGGTTGCCCACCTTCTCGTACCACTCGTGGGCCGCGATCTCGATGAGCCGCTCGAAGCGCCTCGCGCTCTGCCCGCCCATCCGGTGCTTCGAGGGCACGAGGGACTGCAGGTTCTTCAGGACCTCGATCCGCTTGCCCCGCAGGAGGCCGATCGTCGCCTCCGAGCGGTCGATGACCAACAGGCCGTAGAGCTCTTTCTCCGCGAGCATCTCGTGGAGCGGGTCCGTGTAGAACTTGGAGTCGCAACGATAGAGGAAGGACGGGACCGGCTCGGGCGGCTCGAGGACGTAGGCGACCATCTCGGTCTGGTCCGCGCCGATCTGTCTGTGGCCCGTGAAGACGACGAGGCCGTTGGGGGGCGGCATCTTGTAGGACTTCAGGCGCTGCAGGCTCGATTCGATCGCCTGCATCACGTGCTTGCGCGTGCTCGCGCTCTTGATGTTGGAAGACTGGGAGTACTCGCCCCGGAGGTAGTTCGACACGTCGAAGATGGGTCGGTTGGGCGGCACGTACACGGTGACGAGCTCCGTTCCGCGGCCCTGGGCCTTCTCGATTTCCTCGAGCTCCCGACGGAACTTGTACTTGTCCATGCCGGACATTTCGGCCATTTGCCGACCCAACAGTTTTTATCACTCATTATCTTTTGCGTCGCGCGACAGGGTTTTATGGAGAAAGTCGTCGTCTCGCTCGGCGGTTCCGTCCTCGTACCCGGTGATGACGATGCCCGCTACCTCACGGACCTCGTCTCGCTCTTGGAAGGGTGCTCGTCCCGCATCCGCCTCTTCGCGGTCACGGGCGGCGGAAGGACCGCCCGATACTACATCGAGACCGGCCGGGCCCTCGGCGTCCCGGAGAGGACGCTCGACGGGTTCGGCATCGAGGCGACCCGACTCAATGCACGCCTTCTCGGCGCGGCGCTGAAGGGGAAAGCGAACAAGTCGCCGGCCGCAACCTACGCCGAGGCGGTGCGTCTGTCGAAGCGCTACCCCATCGTGCTCATGGCCGGCACGCGCCCGGGTCACACCACGGATCGCGTGAGCGCGTCCCTCGCCCGCGTCGTCGGGGCGGCCCGCATCGTGAACGCGACCTCGGTGGACGGCGTCTACTCCGCGGATCCCAAGACCCACCCCGACGCCCGTCTCTTGGAGCGGATCACCTTCGAGGAGCTCGTGAGGCTCAGTGGAGAGGGCCACCGCACCGCGGGACCCAGCGCGGTGTTCGATCCCGTGGCGGCCCGCGTCCTCGCGCGGGACCGCATCCCGTTGCGCGTGGTCCACGGTCGGGACCTCGGGGCCCTGCGGGCCGCCATCCTGGGCGAGCCCTTCCACGGGACCCTCGTGTCCGACTGAGGATGGTGGCGGCCCGTGCGCCGACAGACCTTTTGGCGGGGCATCACGGCCTTCTCCCTCGGAGTCACCGGCCTCATGGTGATCCTGGCCGTCATCGCCCTGTCTCTGTCCCAGGGCTTCGCCGCGGGCGCGGCGGGGTTGTGCGCCGTCCTGTTCTTCGTCCCCGGCCTGTTCTTTCTGAATCACACGCGTCGGCTCTACTTGCGAGACGTGGCGCTCGCCCACGCGGCGCAGCTCGCGGATTCGAAGGGAGTCACGGATGTAGAAACGACGGCGAAGGAGCTGGATCTGCCCAGAAAGGACGCGGAGTTGATCCTCCGCAAGGCGATCGGCGAGGGCCTTCTCCGGGGCGATCTGGACACCGCGGGCCGTTTCGTCGCCACGAGCGCGCCGCGATGCCCGTCGTGCAAGGCACCGCTGGCGAGGGACAAGGCCACGGGCGTGTGCCCCCGGTGTGGCGCGTCACTCACCGGAGGATGAGACGATGACGTTCCGGGCGTTCATCGCGGTCGACCTGCCGACGATTCCGTCCGTGGTCTCCCTTGCCGAGGACCTGAGGAGAGCGAGCGAGGGCCTGAAGGTCGTCTCTCCGGAGCACCTCCATCTCACCCTGAAATTCCTCGGTGACACGGAGGAGGGACTCGTGCCCGAGATCCTGGGAATCATGCGGGAAGCCTGCGCGGGCACCGCCCCGTTCGAGATCCGCGTCCGCGGAACGGGGGCCTTCCCGAGCCTCTCCCGCATGAGCGTCCTCTGGCTGGGCATCGAAGGCGCGGAGCCCCTCGCCCGGATTGCGAAGTCGCTCGACGAGCATCTCGAGCCCCTGGGCTTCGCGCCCGAGAAGCGTCCGTGGACGGCCCACCTCACCCTCGCAAGGATGAAGGGCGGACGCGGACCCGACCGCGCCCGAGCCCTTCTCGAAGCGCACAGGGACGACCTCTTTGGAGAGCACCGCGTCGACGAGATCCGGCTGAAGAGGAGCGTCCTCACGCCCCAAGGGCCAGCGTATTCCACAGTCGAAGCCGTCCGCCTCGAAGGCTGACGGGTCCGCTCACGACTCCTTCTTGTCCGCGAAGAGCTTGAGCTTGTCCCACTCGATCGTGTGCTTGAGCCGGTACTTCTGCAACACGCGGCTCACCTGTTCCGTGACGCGGGCGACCTCCACGGTCTTCCCGCGGCCGTAGATGTAGAACTCCACCTCGTTTGAGATGGGGAAAATCATCCGCATGATGCCCTCGCGGTTGTAGCCCTCGGGCTTGCGGTTGAGGCGCAGGTCCCGCAGGTTCTCCTCCACGAGGACGTCGACGCTCTCCAAGTCCTCGGGGAGCTGCTGCGTCTCCTCCATGAACTTCAGGAGCATGGGCTTGAAGGCGGGGACCAGGTTCTTCCACTTCACCTTCTTGTCGAACTTGATGTGGCCGCTCCGCGCCCGCATGCGGGCGTTCGGATGAGCCACGTTCTATTTAACGATACGGTGCGCCTGAGTCCGCTCCGGAGACGAGGGCCGTCAGCCTTAAGCCGGGGATCCACTCATGGTCGCCGCAATGAGGACCGCCCTCACGATCGCAGGCAGCGACTCCGGAGGCGGCGCGGGGATCCAGGCGGATCTGAAATCCTTCGCCGCGGTCGGAGTCCACGGGACGTCCGTGATCACGTGCGTCACGTCCCAGAACACCCACGCGGTCACGTCCATCTTCCCTCTTCCCGCCGCAGAGATTCGCTCGCAGCTCCGCGCGGTCCTCGACGACTTCGAGGTGCGCGGCGCGAAGACGGGCATGCTCTACTCCGCCGAGATTGTGGGCACCGTGGCCGATGAACTCCGCGACACGGGCTTCCCCCTCGTCGTGGACCCGGTCATGGTTGCCACCGTCGGCGCGAGCCTGGAGCGAGACGATTTCCGTGACGCCCTGGTGGACCGCCTCCTCGACCGCGCGACCGTCGTGACCCCGAACCGCCACGAGGCCGAGCGCCTGGCGGGACTCTCCATCCGAAGCGTCGAGGACATGGAGAAGGCGGCCCGCGCAATCCGCAAGCTCGGGGCTGGAAGCGTCTTGGTGAAGGGGGGCCACGTGGCCGGGAAGCTCGTCGACGTGTTCTATGACGGTCGAGGCCTGCGTCACCTGGGAGGCCATCGGTACGACAAGGAGCTCCATGGCGCGGGATGCACCCTCGCGGCCTCGATTGCGGGGTATCTCGCTCTCGGTCAGTCGGTCCTCGAGGCGGTTGAGTCAGGGCGGCACCGCGTGGCATCGGGGTTCCTCACCTCGTACCGCGCCGGCCGTGGCGTCGAGATCATCAACTCACAGTACCGCCCAGACCGCTTCTCTGTGGTCAACGCCTTGGACGAAGCGGCGTCCGAGCTGACGCGGGCGGCCCCCACTCCCTTCCAGGGGAAGGGGACCGTCGAGTTCGCGTACGCGCTGCCGTCGGCAGCACGCGAGGAGGACATCGCGATCGTGCGGTTGCGTGTCGCGAAGGCGGACGGACGGCTCGAACCCACGGGTTCCGCCTCGTTCGGAGCGCCTCCATCCGTGTCGAACACGCTCTTGGCTGCGATTGGGGAAGACCCCGAAACGCGTGCCGCGATACATTTAAAGCTGAAAACGAGAAATGCCGGACGCCTGCGGATCGGAGGACTCGTCCTCGTGCCGCGGGTGGTGAAGGGGGCAGGGGTGGCCCCCGACGTCGTGGTCGACGCCGGGAAGGATCGCGAAGGGACGATGATGAGCGTGCTGGGCCGGAATCCGGAAGATGTGGTCCGTAAGATTCGCCGCCTGGCCCGGGCGTGGAAGCCATGAAGATTGCTCTGTTCACCGACAGCTACCTTCCCACCGTGGACGGCGTGGTCACATCCGTCCTCACGACGCGGCGTCAGCTCGAGGCGAACGGACACGAAGTCGTCGTGTTCGCGCCGGAGGACCCGAAGCGCCGGGGCACGAAGGAAGCGGGCACCATCTACGTGCGCGCGAAGGAGTTCCGTCACTATCCCGGGTACCGCCTCGCGGTGTTCCCGGGCCGCGAGGTAGACCTGGTCAAAGACCTCGACATCGACGTCATTCACATCCACGGCGTGGGCTTCGTGGGGATCAAGGGCCTCTGGGCCTCCTGGCAGGCGAGGATCCCGAGCGTGCAGACGTTCCACACGATGATCCAGGACACCCTGCCCTTCTATTCGCCCTTCGGCATCAACCTCCACGTCCTCGAGCGCGGGCTGCGCCTCTACCTGCGCGTCTTCCTGAAGAAGTCCAAGGGCGTCGTCGTCCCGAGCCGCGCCATCCTCGACGAGATCATGGCCCTCTCCCCGGACGCGTCCATCACGGATGTGATCCCGACGGGCATCGACCCGCAGCGCTTCCGCCCGGACGTCTCCGGCCGGAGCGTGCGGACGAAATGGGGCCTCAACGGCAGCGACGTGATCCTGCACGTGGGCCGCGTCGCCCCGGAGAAGAACCTCGCCACCCTGATTCACGCCTTGCCGCGCGTCAAGGAAGCCAACCCGGACACGAAGCTCCTCGTGGTCGGCAGTGGCCCATATATGGAGAAATACTACGACCTTGTGCGGCACATGGACCTCGCGGGGGACGTGATCTTCACCGGATTCGTGCCCGACGCGGACCTACCTAAGTACTACGCCGCGTCCGACGTCTTCGCGATCGCCTCCAAGTTCGAGACCCAGGGTCTCGTGGTCCTGGAGGCCCTCGCCTCCGGGCGCCCCGTGGCGGGTGCGAACTACCGCGCCATCCCCGAGTTCGTCCACGACGGCGTCAACGGCTACCTGTTCAGCCCGACGGATGAGGAGGGCTGCGCGAACGCGATCCTCTCGTGCCTCGAGCATCGGGACGCGATGCGCGAGCCCGCGCGGGAAAGCGCGCTGCCATTCTCCGTCGAGAGGTGCACGCATCGCCTCGAGCGGGTGTACGAGCGCCTCGTCACCGCGTGAGCCCCGCTAGGGATTAATACGGCGGGACCTTCTGGACCGCCTGTGATCGGCATCCTGGGCGGCGGCCTCTCGGGCCTCGTCCTCGGCTCCCGCCTCCCGGACGCGGAGGTCCTGGAGAAGGACGATCGCCCGGGCGGGCTGTGCCGCAGCCTCACCGCGGATGGATTCACCTTCGACCCCCATGGGTCCCATGTCCTGTTCTCTCGGGACGCGAGGGCCATGGCCTTCTACGAGGAAACCCTCGCCGGGAACGTCTCCCGCCGGCGGCGGAATACGAAGGTCTTCTACAAGGGCCGGTACGTCAAGTATCCCTTCGAGAACGGGCTCTCCGAGCTGCCGATCGAGGACAACCTGGCGTGCGTCCTCGGCTACATCCTTGCGTACGTGGCCCGCCAGACCGGCGCGGCGCCGAAGCCGACGAACTTCAAGGAGTGGATGTACTACCGCTTCGGCAAGGGCATCACGGAGGCGTATCTCCTCCCGTACAACGAGAAGATCTGGAAGACGCCCGCGGACGGGATGGGCATCGAGTGGGTGGAGGGCCGCGTGCCCGACCCGCCCCTCGAGGACGTGATCAAGGCGAGCCTCGGCGTCCCGACGGAGGGCTACATGCACCAGCTGCATTTTCTGTATCCCCGCGAGGGCGGCGTCGAGAGCCTCATCCGCGGCGTGCTCCCGAAGGTCCCCCGGGTCCGCACGGACTTTGCAGTGACCTCCGTCCGCAGGAAAGGCGACGCTTGGCTCGTGAGCGACGGGCACGAGGAGCGGGAGTACGACGAGCTCGTGGCCACGATCCCCATCCCCGAACTCGTGAAGGCCCTTGCGGATGTCCCGGAGGACGTCCGCGCGGCCGCCGACGCCCTCGCCCACCGCTCCCTCGTCACCGTCATGGTAGGCGTCAACCGCCCGAAGCTCAACGAGTTCAGCTGGGTTTACTTCCCCACGGCCGAGGACGGCTGGTTCAACCGCATCTCCTTCCCGAGCAACTTCAGCGACCGCGTGTCGCCGGAGGGCACGAGCTCGGCCGTCGCGGAGATCACGTGCGACGCGGGGGACGCCGTGTGGTCTTCGAAGGACGAGGCCCTCGTGGAGCACGTCGTATCGAAGGCGGACGCCCTGGGCGTCTTCCGACGGGCGGACGTCTGCTTCTCCCGCGTCGCCCGCACGCGATACGCCTACGTGGTGTTCGACCGGGACCACCGAAGGAACCTGGACCTCGTGAAGGCCTACATGGACAAGATCGGCCTTCGCCTCCTGGGCCGCTTCGGCCAGTTCGATTACATCAACACGGACCAGGTCATCCTGAGGGCCTTCTCCCTGGCGGACCGGATGGGAGGCGCCCCGTGAACATCTCGCTGGTCGTGCCCACGTACCAGGAGGAGAAGGGAATCGAGCCTTTCCTCCGTCAGTTCGAGCGCCAGACCCTGGCCCGTTCGGAGTTCGAGATCATCGTCGTGGACGGCGGGAGCCGCGACCACACCCGCGAGATCGCCGCGCGCTTCGCGGATCGGGTGATCGTCCAGACGACCCCGGGCATCGGCGGCGCCCGCAACGACGGCGTCGCCCTAGCGCAGGCGGATCTCGTCGCGACCACGGACGCGGACTGCCGCGTCCCGCCGGATTGGCTCGAACGCATCGTGAAGGACTTCCAGGATCCCGAGATCGTGGCCGTCTGCGGGCCGGACGGTCCCTTCGACGGCGGCCTCAAGGCCCGCTTCTACTACTTCTTCCTTCGCGCGATCATCCGGGCGGCAGCCCTCGCCGGACTCTACGGCACCGGGGGCACGAACTCGGCCTTCCGGAAGAAGGCGCTCCTGGAGATCGGCGGGTACCGCACCCTCCCGCACTCCGACGACATCGATGTGGGCGTGCGCATCCGCGCGAAGGGCGAGATCCTCTACGACCCGCAGCTCTACGTCGGCCTGTCGGTGCGTCGTCTCGAGAAGAACGGCTACCTGCGCACATTCTTCACGTGGCTGCGCGGAGATCTGAAGGTCCTCGCGGGCCGGCCGATCGAGGCCGTGGAGTACACCCGCCAGGAATACTAGCGGCCTACGCGGGGCGGCGGGACCATCCGGCGGCGGTAGATCGCCGAGCCGCTCAGGGACACGGCGAGGATCACGACGACGGCGCTCACGGTGACGAGCGTGGCCGTGTCCTGAGTGTAGACGAGGCCGAGGAGGTCCACGAGGGCCAGGAGGAAGGAGTACTTCACGAGCGCGCCGATCACGATGTACGCGAGGGACTTGGGATAGCTCCAGTGCAGGGTGGCGATGAACGCACCGACGAAGGGGACCACGGGCGCGATCCGATTGACCAGGATGATCCGCTCGTCTCGCACCAGTAGGAACTGGGTCCACCGCCGCATCGCCTTCTCGATGACCTGGGGCATGTGCCCGCGGTCCACGAGGAGCTTGCGCACCCAGAGGTACATCAGGCTGTTCCCTACGACCTCGCCGGCCACGGCCATCGCTAGGAGGACCCCGGCCCAGGCCCGCGGGTCCCAGCTCGGGTCGCGGTACGCGTAGCTGATCACGATTACCAGCTCGGGGAGTGCCGGGAAGATCGCCGCGTCGATCACGAACACGAAGAAGAGGCCGACGAAGACCCCGGCGGGCCCGAGGAACAGGAAGAGGCCCCGGATCCAGTCGCCCAGGGAGGCCATCGCGGTGGCCTCAGGTGAGCCGGTTGACTTGGACCACCGTGATCTGGAACTCGAGGGTCCGCCCCACGACCTGGCGGTTGAAGTTCAGCGTGT
>Ga0265292_1001487_pt1 | contig 20497 bp, 21 predicted proteins | sample Munlanlewell296A_FD_189080 | JGI IMG/M metagenome (GOLD analysis project Ga0265292, IMG submission 189080) | Leachate microbial communities from a municipal landfill in Southern Ontario, Canada - Leachate well 296A | ecosystem: Engineered > Solid waste > Landfill > Unclassified | place: Canada... | reverse complement strand
CTCCACCTTCCCGCCCTCGGCGTTGACCCTGTTTAGGTTGCTCACGCCTGCGAAGTTGGAGGTGAAGTAGATGTGGCCATCCCTATGCCAGAGGGGGGTGGGGTCTCCTGAGGAGACGCGGACGTCGCTGCTCATCTTGACCCCGAGGTCGGGCTCGAAGCCGGCGGTTAGTTTCCTGGGTACCCCGCCCTCGGCGGGCATCACCCAGATGTCCTGCTTCGTGGCTCCGCCCCTCCGGTAGTCGTGGCCGGCGAAGGCGATCTGCTTACCGTCCGGCGATGGCTCGATCCCGGCTAGGCCGCTCTGGGCGCCGGAGATGTACCAGTTGCCCTCGGTCAGCCTCCTCGGCTCCCCCTTCGCGTCGACGCGGTAGAGGTGGTCGTAGCCCTCCCTGTCCGCGTCTGGGGCCATGTTCGCGACTATGAGGATGGAGCCTCCTATCCAATCCGCCGCCTCTACCTCGTACTCGCCCTTCGTGATCTGCTTGGGCTTCCCCCCAGCGGGGGGGATGGTGAAGGCGTGCTTGAAGACGCCAGGGTAGAAGCCGCGCCCATTGTACCTGTAGCCGAGGCGGGTGATGTGCTTGACGTCACCCTTCGCCTCCTCCGGCTTGGTGGGGGAGACGAACAGTATCTGCCTCCCATCCGGGGACCACTTCGGCGTCTCCACCCCGAGCTTGAGGTCAGTGAGCTTCCTCGCCTCGCCCCCCGCGACGGCGATCACGTAGAGCTGGGGCTTCTTCTTCTCCTCCCCCTCCTTAGCGGGCAGGGTGGAGGTGAAGAGCAGCCGCTTACCGTCTGGGGACCACCGGGGGCCCTTGTCCTTGCCGCGCCCCGAGGTGAACTGGACCGAGGCACCCGTCCTCGAGTCCGCCATCCAGACGTCGCTCACGTACTCGTCCTTCTCGTAGTCCACGGTCGTGTGGACGAAGGCTATCCTCTTCCCGTCCGGCGAGATCTGGGGGTCAGAAACCGAGCGGATCCTGAAGAGGTCCTTTATGTCAACGGGTCTCTTCTTCGCCAACGCTTACCACAGGGTTAAGCTTCGCCGCATTCTTTAAAAAGACCTGCGGGCGCCGCACACCCTTATTAATCTGTTTTAGTCATCCATTTTCCTTATAGCACCCGCGAAAAAGTGGAATACCGGGAGGGGTATTGTGCGCGTCTGTTCCGAGACCGGGGCATACATCCGCGTGAGCGGCGGCGCATGCGTCGCCTGCCCGAAGGGCTGCATAATGAGCCACAACCTCAAGGAGTATATCGAGGCGAAGAAAGAAGAGCGGACCGACCCGTTCACCAGGTGCAGGAACTGCGCCGCCTCGGAGAAGGGCATCCTGACCGGGCAACTCCTCTGCAACGAGCAGCCCAACTTCCACCCCGTCGCCGGAGGATGCGAGGCATTCATAGACCGCCGAGGCAAGGCCCCAGAGGCAGAGCCTGAGCCAAACCAGGTCTCATAGCTAGCCCGAGGCCCGGCCGCGCCGCCCCGCCGCTCGATTTAGGGTAAGCTTCAGGATAATAGAGCTTATAAAAGAGTGCGTTGATAGGGTGTGGTGCTCGGCCGGGGTTAATGCCACCGGACACGGGGCGAACGCAATGGGAAAGAGTCACGGATTACGCAGGAAGAGCAGGGCCGTCATGACGAAGAAGGTCAGGGAGCACGGCAAGCTGCCTCTCAGCAGGCTCCTCACGGAGTACAGCGAGGGCGATAAGGTCATAATCGTCATCGACCCCGCCATCCACAAGGGCATGCCCCACAAGAGGTTCCAGGGACAGGTCGCCACAGTCAAAGCGAAGCGCGGGAAGGCATACGTCCTAGAGATCCCGCAGACCAAGAAGGTCAAGACCATCATAGCCCTACCCCCCCACATCAGGAAGCACGTCGACTAGGAGGGCCTCAAGCCATGTCCGTCGTTGAGAAGAAGGAGATAACCGTCCCCGAGGCAAAGGCGCTCCTCGAGTCCAAGGCTGAGGAGCTCGACCCGCTCCAGCGCAGGGTCCTCGACTACACAGTCCGCTTCACAAAGACGAACGTGAAGGACGCGGAGAAGCTCGTCTCCGAGCTCATGGAGAAGGGCGGCATCGACAGGCAGCTCGCCGTCCAGATGGCGAACTGCATGCCCGGCAGCATAGCGGAGATCAGGACATTCTTGGGCCGCCAGAGGATAATCTCCGAAGAGGCCGTCAACAGCATCCTCATGATAATTAAGAAATACAGGACCAACCCATAGGTTCCTGTAGGCTTCCCCCGGGAGTGAACACGCTTGTACAGGGATCAGAAGAAGTACGAGGAGTACGCATACGTCTTGGACTTCCTGCCCCACGGGCGCCCGGGTGCGCCGCGCACCCCACACACCTCAGGCGGCGTCATCCAGATGGTGGGCGAGTCCTACTTCACCCTCCTAGAAGCTTCACCCCAGAGGGACGCCGAGTATAACCCGAGGGACCGCATCTTCGTCGGCAAGGGCGAGAGGGCCCTAGTCTCCCACATAATCGGGAGGGTCGCCTACTACGAGCTGACCAGCTCCGCGAAGGCGGAGCTCCCCAGCGTCGTCGAGATCATAGTCAGGGCCAACGAGTCCTACTTCGTCAACTTCTTCAACACGAGCCAGTCCGTCACGCCGAGGATGCACAGCCTCGAGCTCATCCCCGGCATCGGGAAGAGGCTCATGTTCCAGATACTCGACCTCAGGGAGCGTGCCCCGTTCAAGGGCTTCAAGGACGTGGAGGAGAGGGTCAACCTGAAGGACCCGGCCGCCCTCGTCGCTAGGAGGGTGCTGGAGGAGCTGAGCCAGGAGGAGAAGTACCTTCTCTTCACCCGCCCGAGCGCGGACCACGTCTACCAGGGATAGAACTTCTGCCAACGGGAGCCATCGGCGCGTGAGCCATTATCTTTTTAAGAATCCTGATGTGCTTGTCTGTGGATAAACCTTGAACGCCAGGAACTTCAGGAACCCGGACCGCATGGCTTACACGCGGCGCAAGTTCATGGGTGGCATCCCCGGCAGCAAGATCGTAAAGTTCACCATGGGGAACACCTCGAAGAAGTTCCCCTTCCGCGTCGAGCTCATCAACCTCGAGCACTGCCAGATAAGGCACAACAGCCTGGAGTCCGCGCGCATCGCGGCAAACAGGCAGCTTGAGCTCAAGCTGGGAACGGAGCTCTACTCCATGAAGGTCGTGCCGTTCCCCCACATTGTGCTCAGGGAGCACAAGAGGATCAACGTCGCCCAGGCTGACCGCTTCCAGGAGGGTATGAAGCGCCCGTACGGTAAGCCCACCGGCACCGCGGCGCGCGTGAAGCGCGGCGAGCCCCTGATCGTCATCGAGGTCGAGGCGGAGGGGGTCGAGGTCGCGAAGGAGGCCCTGGAGAGGGCGATGGACAAGTTCCCGATGCAGAGCAGGATATTCGTGAAAGAGAACACAGTCTAGACCACGGGGCTTCCCCCGTCATACTTCCAGTCTATCGACACATGAATCAACATTCACCGACTACGAATTGTTTCATGTCGGTACATCGGCGGGTTTGACGACCACGACCCCCGAATTGGTCGCTATCTCGTTTTTATGCTTGAGGATGTCCCCGTCGAGGGTCACGAAGTAGTCTATCTTCTGACCGAAGATCCGTGAGGCCACGGTCGCCGACGCCACGTGTAGGTTGTCGAGGGTCTTTACGCCGGTTTTCGCGCCCAGCTCCAGGGCGACGGCGAGGAGGGCGGGCATGTCGATCGTCACACCGTCGACGCTCATGGCGATCTCCCCGCCGAGGGGTATGAAGCTGAGGTTCCTGGTCGTCGCCACCCTCCTAAGGAAGGCGCCAGCGGCCTCGTCGCGCCCCATGGCCCCTCTCTTCTTCGACCGGTTATAGGCCCTGCTCACGGAGCTGACCACCTCTACCAGCGTTAGGATCGAGGTGACGCCCTCGACGGCTCCACCCTCAACGGCTTCCAATAGCCTCTTCGCGTCGTCGTGGTAGGGCTCCCGCGGGGAGTACCTCGCGAGGAGGATGTTCGTGTCGATGTAGACGATCATCTCCGGCTTCTCCCCTCGGCGACCAGCTCGGCGACGCTCATCCCCCCGAAGATGGTTTCGCCGAGGGCCTCCAGTTCGTCGTCTGAGAGGGCGGGGGAGTTGGCGAGTAGGTCCTGCGCCCCGTCGCCGAGGAACAGCGCCGGGTGCTCCCTGAGGTGCTCCTCCACCATGGCCCTGAGCGCCTCGCTTCGGCTGCGGAAGACCCCCCGGCTCACTGCCTTATCCATCTTCTTCAGCAGCTCCTCGGGGAACCTCGATGTGACAACCTCGTCCATGGCGATCAAGGTTATGTATACATTTTGAATACATAAACGTAGCGTGCACCAAGACAGGGATAAACCGGGATGAGCCGGAGAAACGGGAGTCAGAGGTGGCCGTACTGCCAAAGGAAAGCGGCGCACATCTTCGCCGTCGTGATGAACTCCTCGACCCCAATCCACTCGTTCGGGGCGTGGGCGAAGTGTGGGGGCATGCCGTCGCTCCCCGAGGAGGCGGACACCATCCTGAGCGGTGGGGCCGTGTAGTACATGCTTGGGCTCGTGCCTCCGCTCATCGGGTAGATGAGTGGATCGTTGAAGCCGAGGTCCCTGATCGCGGCCCTGTGGGCGGCGACTATGCGGGTGTTCGAGGGGCTCCTGTGGGCGTTCGCCTTCCACCCGTTAAGCCTGAGCTGGACATCGTCGAAGCCGCGTTTCTTGAGGTGGGCCTCGACCTTGTCCCAGACGTCGTCGGCGTCCATGCCGGGGACGAGGCGTATGTCCATGTTGGCCTTCGCCCAGGGCGGGTTGATGGTGTATGCGGCGGGTCCGACGTAGCCGGACTGGAGCCCGTTTATGGTGAGGGTGGGCTCGAACATGTACGCCTCGATGAGGTCCGCGCCGTGGAGGCCGCGCATGAAGCCCTTGACGCCCCACTGCCTCCTCATCTTCTCCTCCTCGCCCGTCGCGGCGAGGCTTTCGAGCAGCTCCCTGTCGCCGGGCTCGGGTCCCTTTACGCCGTCGTAGAAGCCGTCGATGGCTATCCCGCCGTCCTCGCCCTTCATGCTCTCCAGCGCCCAGACGAGGCGCCACGCCGGGTTCGCTACCACCGGGGCGCAGCTGCTGTGGACGGGGCCTCGGCTGTGGTCGCAGACTAGCTGCAGGTCGATGCACCCCTTCCCGCCGAGGGTGATCCGTGTGTCCCGGTAGGCGGTGCTGAATGTGCTTGGGCACCACTCGGCCTCGGCCCCGAGCATCTTCTCGGGGTGCTCCTTGAGGAACCGGCGCAGCTGCCAGCTGCCGACCTCCTCCTCGCCGTCGAACGTGAAGACCATGTTTACGGGGACCTCGGCGACCTCGCGGAGGGCCTTTATCGCCATGAGCTCGGCGACGAGTGCGCCCTTGCTGTTTATGGCTCCCCGGGCGACGATCTTCCCATCCACCAGCTTCGCCTCGAAGGGCGGGCTCGCCCACTTGTCGAGCTCCCCCACGGGCTGGGTATCATACATCTGGTACGCGGTGAGGGTATGATGTGCGCCGGGGCTGAGCAGCTTGCCGTACACCACCGGGTTGCCCTCCCCCTCTTTGATGAGTTCGGCCTGGGCCCCGGTCTCCCGGATCATGTCGCGCACCATCTCGGCGCACCTGTAGACGTCCTCCCTGTCGCCCGAGACGCTGGGCTGCCGAAGAAGCTCCTGGCACCGCCCAACGTACTCGTCGCGGTCGGCGTCTATCCGTCTGAACACCTTATCTAGGGACATCGTTTCCCGATGGCATCCTCCCCCGGAGCCTATTTTAACGTTACAGCCAACCCCCTAGTGCATGTACGAGCTCGAGCTTGAGCGGGTCGTCGCCGAGATTGGCAAGAGGGGTGCTAGGAGGGTCCTCCTGCAGCTCCCGGACGGGATGCGCCCCTTCGCCTTCCAGATCGCGGAGTACATCAGGAAAGCCACCCCCTCGGAGGTCATCATAAGCGGGGACTCCTGCTACGGCGCCTGCGACCTAGCCTCAAGGCAAGCCATCGAACTCAACGTCGACCTGCTCATCCACTACGGCCACGCATGCTTCGTCCCCGCCCCCGGCGTCCCCGTCCTCTACGTCGAGGCGAGGATACCCATCGACGTACCCAAGATGGTCGAGGCGGTCCTGCCCAGCATCGCGGGTTGGGGAGCGGTCGGATTGACGAGCACGGTCCAGCACACGCCGCAGCTCAATGAGGTCGCCGAGGCGCTCAACCAGAGGGGAGTCAAGGCCCTCATCGGCGAGGGCGCGGGCATCACCCCCGAGGCGGGGCAGGTCCTCGGCTGCAGCTACGCCGCCGCCACGAGGCTACCCGGGGAAGTCGACGGCTACATCTTCATAGGCGGAGGCAGGTTCCACCCCCTCGGCCTCGCACTCACGACCGGAAAACCAGTCGTCATCGCCAACCCGTACAACGGCTCAGTCTCCAGACTCGACGAGTCAGAACTCATGCAGCTCGCCAAGAAGAGGATGGCGTTCATCACCGCCGCGAAGACGGCGAAGACAATCGGTGTGCTCGTAAGCTCGAAGCCGGGTCAACGCGCCCTCGCGGACGCGATGATCCTCGCGGAGAAACTGGGCGACAGAGAGATCAGGGCATTCCTCATCTACCTGGACGAGGTCCGCGCCGACCAGCTCAACAACTTCACCGAGCCAGAGGCATTCATAGAGACGGCGTGCCCCCGCATAGCCATAGACGGCGTCGCCGGAGTCGAGCGCCCCATACTCACAGCCGCCGAGGCACGCGTCCTACTGGGCGAAAAGACCTGGGAGGAGACCTGGGGCCGCGCATACCTCGGCTAGGAAGCTTCACCAATCAGTTTATTAAAAAGCGGGAGCATAACAGGAGCGGTCTCCAGGGGACCGGCTCGCAGCCAAGCGGCTAGGCCGCACGCGTAGGCGCAAACTCATGTCGAAGGCAAGAAACGATAAGAAGAACGTCTTCCCCGGCGAGGAGCTCGCCGTCATCGAAGAATACAACAACGGGGAGGGCAGCTACCAGAAGGACGGGCTGGTCCGCTCCGAGGAGCTCGGCGAGCCGAGGCTCAACAGGGAGAAGAGGGCCATAGAGGTCAAGAAGGTCACCAAGCCGCTCAACCTGCCCAAGGAGGGCGTCGTCGTCATCGCCGAGACGGGCTCCGTCACCCGGAGGGACGCCCGAGTCGACATATTCCGAGTCGCCGGGAAGAAGATCGAGCCCACCTACACGGGCGTCATCCACATCAACGACGTCGCCCGCGAATTCGGCAGGGACCTCGAACACGCGATGAGGAGCGGCGACATAATCAAGGCGGTAGTCGCCAACACCAAGAACAGGATCATACAGTTGAGCATGTTCCCCCCGGACTACGGCGTAATCTACGCCTACTGCAGCCGCTGCGGAGGAATCCTCGAGAACGATAAGGGGAGGCTCACGTGCCCGAGCTGCAAACGCGTCGAGAGGCGACAGGTAGCGAAGAGCTACGGCAAGGAGGAACTATCGTGAAGCTAAACATAGTCAAGGAAGAGGAAGGCTACTTCGAGGTAGAGTTCGGCGGGGAGGGCCACACCCTCCTAAACCTCCTGCAGAGCAGCCTACTGGAGGACCCCGCGGTCGAGATGGCGGGCTACACCCGCCCCCACCCCCTGATGGACAGGAGCATGCTCTTCATAAGGTTCAAGGGGAAGAAGGACCCGAAGGCGATGCTGAAGAAGGCCGCCGACAACGCCGAGGCCAAGCTCAAGGAGTTCGAAGAGGGCCTCAAGCAGGGACTATCCAACCTTAAAAAGTGACCCTCCCACATTCTCACGAGGGGCTTTGACCACCCAGAGGCTACGCAGCGTCAAGAGGGAGATAAGGGTGCTCGGCGTGGCCGCGGGCCGGGTCGGCGAGGACAGTATTATAGTCGGGGTCGTCTACCGTGGGAGCCGCTGGCTGGACGGCGTTCTGAAGACGGCAGCACGGGGCGCCGACCTCACGGACGCGCTCATCGGAATGGTGAAGGGGTCGCCCCACTCCGGCCAAATCAGGGTCATCCTCCTGAGCCAAGACAAGATGCCACCCGATACGATCGTCTCCATCGAGCGACTCCACGCCGAAACCGACAAACCGACCATAATGCTCCACACGAAAGGTTCCAGCGAAAACGCCCCGTTCACCTGGAGGAGGGGCGGGGAGTCGGTGGGGTTCTCAGCCGTGGGCGTGAGCCGATGGACCGCCGAGGAGGTCCTGCAAACCGCCTCAGGGGACAGCCTCGTCCCCGAGGCTCTCAGGGTCGCGGATATGACACTATCTGCACTCCTGGCCACGGAGCAGACATAAGGTATTAATACAGCCCCTCCGGGTTACTGGCTGTGATGGAGGAGTAAAAAACGAAGTTCTGCTCTGAGTGCGGCACCATGTGCACCATCGACCACAAGAAGAGGTGCTACGTCTGCCCCAAGTGCGGTGCCGAGCAGCCCATGGACGAGGAGATGAAGATCGAGCGCGCGGTCAAGAGCGAAGACAAGATCGTCGTAATCGGTAAGAAGGAGCAGAACCTCCGCACTACGCCGCAGGTCAAGGCCGAGTGCCCCAAGTGCGGCAACGACAAGGCCTACTGGTGGATGGTCCAGACCAGGGGGATAGACGAGTCGAGCACCCAGTTCTACAGGTGCACCAAGTGCGGATACACGTGGCGCGACTACAGCTAATGCCCTTCAACCACCAAATCTCTGAGACGGAAAGCGTCCATAACTTTTAAAAGGTGACACTACGGAGAGACTAATGCGGATCATACGCTTAGAAAACGTGGGATCCGTATGGAAGGCAGAAGTCCCAAGGGACAGGGGCCGAAAGGCCCCTTATCATCACAAATAATTTAAACTAAATAATAGGTTACTAGACGCGGCGGTGGCGGAGCGGAAACGCGACTGCCTTCCAAACAGTTGTCCCAAGGGATTCGCGGGTTCGAATCCCGTCCGCCGCACAGTTCCTGAAAGCTCAAACAATCTATCAGTAGATTTCACTCGAGCGTGGCGCAGTTTCATTCGAACGTCTCCGGCTTGGTGAATACGCTTTTATCCCTCCGGTCCTAGGCTAAGACAACAATCCACATCTCAGGAGACAGTGATTTGTTCGAGGTAGAGGTTTCCCGCATAGACCCGTTCCGCAACCTGATCAAGGCGCTCAGCGTCATAGTCGAGGAGGGCACATTCGTGATGAACGAGGCGCAGGTCAAGCTCCTCGCCATGGACCCGAGCCACGTCGCCATGGTGGACTTCGAGCTACCCGCCGACTTCTTCGACGCCTACAAGTGCGAGGGCGAGCCACACCTGAGCATAAACATAAAGGAGTTCCTAAAATTCCTCGACCGCGTCGACAAGGACGAGGAGACCTGGATACGCCTCGACGAGGAGAAGGCACGCCTCGTCATACTCTGCAAGCGCGGCGGCCACAGCAGGCGCTTCGAGATGCCCATACTCGAGCCCATCGACGACGAGGTGCCCCAGCCCAAGATATTCTTCAAGGCCAAGGCGCGCCTCGTCACAAACAGCCTGCGCAACGCGATAAGGGACGCCAACCTCGTCAGCGAGCACGTCAAGGTCGCCGTCGAGGGCGAGATGCTCAAGATCAGCGCAACCGGCGACATGGGGAGCGCCCACAGCGAGTGGGAGAAGGGGAGCGACGACCTCATCGACCTCAAGGCCGAGGAGGACAGCAGCGCCACCTTCACCCTCAGCTACCTGAACGAGATTGCGAACGCCGCGGGGAACAGCAGCGAGGTCGCCACCATCGAGCTGAGCACGGACATGCCCATAAAGATGGACTTCGAGCTGCCCAAGGGCAAGCTCGTCTACTACCTCGCCCCCTGCATCGGCGTCTAAAACAATTTCTGATTTATTTCGATTAAGATTTTAACAATCCGCCAAGATTGGCGGGTTCTTCTGGAATGAAGAATTCAGGTTCCGACATACTAACTGACTAATTATGGAAGCTCTAAACCCAGTACCCACTGGGTTGGTTGCTTCAAAAAATGCTTGTGAAGCCGTGGATCAGGTTCCGATATCTCCTGTAGGATCGAGTCATGAATGCTGACATTTCGGGCTGTTGGGGGAGGCCGGCTGAGTGTCTCGACCGAAGTCTTGGCACGTACACCGCCTCTCCATCGAACCCGTCTTTTACGGGTGCCCTTCACCAGAACTTTCGTTCCGGACGGATGTCTATTTTTGGGAGCGGCTTCGGACTTAGATGCTTTCAGCCCTTATCCGCAGGAGCGTGGCTGCCCGGCATGCCTTGTCAGACAACCGGTAAACTATAGGCTCCAGCGCCTCGTTCCTCTCGTACTGAAGGCCCTTTCCCCTCAGACATCCTGCACTCCCAGTAGATAAAAACCGACCTGTCTCGCGACGGTCTAAACCCAGCTCACGATCCCTTTTGATAGGCGAGCAGCCTCACCCTTGGCCCCTTATGCAAGGCCAGGATAGGAAGAGCCGACATCGAGGTACCGAACCGCGAGGTCGATGCGAACTCTCGCCCGCGACAAGCCTGTTATCCCCGAGGTAACTTTTCTGGCACTACCGGCCCTCATCTGTAAGGACACGATAGCTCGTTAAGCCCGGCTTTCGCCTCCGGAACACTTAGTTTGGATGATTCCGGTCAGGCTAGCTTTTGGCTTTACCCTCTACGGAGGGTTTCTGTCCCTCCTGAGCTAGCCTTTGGGCCCCCTCGATTCCTTTTCAAGGGGGTGCCGCCCCAGCCGAACTGCCCATCAGCCGTTGTTCCGGGCTACATGGCCTCGGTGAGGGGGGAGGTCGCAAATGTGTGGTGTTCCATTGTTGCCTCCTACGGACCCGGAGATCCGTGTTCATAGGCTCCCACATACGCTCTGCAAATGTAACCTCACCCCAGCGACTGACTGCAGTAAAGCTCTACGGGGTCTTCTTGTCCCACTGGGAGACGCTGGACTGTTCGTCCAGCAGGTGGGTTCACCGGGTTATACGCGGGGACAGCGGGGTCCTCGTGGATCCATTCATGCACGTCGTAACTTACACGACAAGGCATTTGGCTACCTTGAGAGAGTCAGAGTTACTCCCGTCGTTTAGCGGCCCTTAGCTCGGTTGAAATCAAGTTTGAGGTACCACCACTGGACAGGATTCAATAGCCGTACACACCCTTACGGGCTAGCGGCTACCTATGTTTTTATTAAACAGCCGGAACCCCCTAGTCACTGCGACCTACCGCACCCCCTTGCGGGAATGCCGTAGGCACCCCTTATACCAAAGATACGGGGCTAATTTGCCGAGTTCCCTCGCGTAGAGTTACCCGACACGCCTTGGGCTACTCACCCTGAGCACCGGTGTTGGTTCTGGGTACGAATACGATAGATCCCTTCCGCAGCGCTTTTCATGGGCTCCAGGGCTCGGCTGAACCCCCCTAAACGGGGGGCTATTCCTATTTTCTTCTGGTTCTCACCATTACGGTACTCCCCAGAATTGGATAGTTAAACAGAATGACAGTTCTGCTCAACCTACCCCGAAGCGTCACGCTGCGGACCTTGTGTCGCCACATGTACTACCGTAGTACAGGAGTGTTAACCTGTTTCCCCTTCGACCAGGCATGTTAACGCTGGCCTTAGGATCGACTAACTCCCGGCTGACGACGCGTTGCCGGGAAACCCTTGCTCTTTCGGCGATCGAGATTCCCACTCGACTATGCTGTTACTACCGCCGGGATACTCACTCCCGACCGGTCCACAGGACTTCACAGCCCTGCTTCTGCCCAATCGGGACGCCCATCTACCAGAATACGCTTACGCGGACCTCTAGGGTATCGGCGGCTGGCTTAAGACCCGTCCATCTTTGAGGCCCTAAGCCTCGGCGGGTGATCTGTTACGATTTCTTTGAAGGGTGGCTGCTTCTAAGCCTACCTCCCCGCTGTCTTAGGCTTACGACGCTCTTTTGTTTGTCACTTAGCCAGCACTTGGGGGCCTTAACCCCAGTCCGGGTTGCTCCCCTCACGAAGCACGAGCTTAACCCGTGCGTTCCGTCTCCCCAGTTCCACGGCTCTGGCGTATTCGGAGTTCAAAAGGAAAGTGAAAGGTTTCCCTTCCGTGTTTTCCGATTGGTGCTCTACCCCGCCAGATGCCTCCCTGGAGACTATGCTGCGACATACTTCGATGGGAACTAGCTATCAGCAGATTAGATTGGTCTTTTGCCCCTATACCAAGGTCAGGGGAGCAATTTGCATATTAGCACCCTTGCAGGCCTCCATCAGGCTTTCGCCTGACTTCACCTTGCCCTGGCATAGATCATCTGCTTTCTAGTCTGACCGTCGTGACTCCGCGCCCTTTCAGACGCAGCGACTTGCCTTACGGCTGCTCGCATTTCGGTTTCCCTGCGCTTTCGGGCATCGCGCCCTTATGCTTGCCACTACGGTAAACTCCCCGGCTCGTGATTCTAAACGAAGCATGAGACCCCGGATTAGCCACGCTCGTAATGCCGGGTTACCCCGGCCTCCTTTGCGTGGATTACCTTACGGGCCTCAATCGTCAATAACTACGTGGGTTCAGGCTCTTTTGACGCCCCTCGCGGGGGACTTTTCATTTTTCCGTCACCGTACTAGTGCGCTATCGGTCTTGGGTTGTATTTAGCCTTGGAAGCTGATGTCTCCCAGTTTCACACGCCAATCCCAAGGCGTGCTACTCCGGAAACAAAGCAGTCACTTTCGACTTTCGTATAAGGGGCTATCACCCTCTATGGCGGAGCTTTCCAGAACACTTCTACTTCGTCGACTAGAGACAACCTTGTCCCATACACCACATCTTCGCCAGCTCGTCGCTGGAGAATTCAGTTTAGGCTTTCTCCTTTTCGCTCGCTGCTAGTCAGGAGATCCCAGTTGGTTTCTTTTCCTCCCCTTAATAGGATGTTTCGGTTCAGGGGGTTCCCGCTCCTCACGGAGCAACGCCCGAAGGCGTTAGGAAGTCCAATTCGGGCATCCTCGGATCTCGGACTGCGTGCGTCTACCCGAGGCTTATCGCAGCTTGCCACGCCCTTCATCGGCACCCAAGCCAAACCATCCACCACGTAGCGTAGTATATCAGCATGACCCGGTCCCACAGCTGGAGTCGGAACCTGTGCACGGCTTCATAGCCTCTTCGGGGGATTCCATCCCCCCGTGGCTCGCCCTTAGCCCCGCGAGCTGTGCTCGGGGGCCGCATATTGTGAGATTGATCTGGGTCGGGTAGCTACTTCCTCCGCAACACTGCGTCTTTTCTTAGGAGGTGATCCGGCCGCACCTTCCGGTACGGCCACCTTGTTACGACTTAACCCTCCTTACGAGCCCCAGGTTCGGTGCGACCAACATTCGATCACGCCTCACCCGAAACTCATTCGGGTGGTTCGACGGGCAGTGTGTGCAAGGAGCAGGGACGTATTCACTGCGCGATGATGACGCGCGGTTACTAGGCATTCCATGTTCACGAGGGCGGGTTGCAGCCCTCGATCCCAACTGAGGTAGGGTTTAGGGATTGGCTTCATCTCTCGATGTTGCAGCCCTCTGTCCCTACCATTGCAGCCCGCGTGTGGCCCAGGATATTCGGGGCATACTGACCTGCCGTTGCCCGCACCTTCCTCAGCCTTGTCGGCAGCGGTCCCCCAAGAGTGCCCAGCGGCCCTTTAGGCCCTGATGGCAACATGGGGTACGGGTCTCGTTCGTTACCTCACTTAAGAGGACACCTCACGGCACGAACTGGCGACGGCCATGCACCTCCTCTCAGCTCGTCTAGCAAGACCTTCAATCTGGCCTTCACCCTGCTGTCGATCCTGGTAAGATTTCCGGCGTTGACTCCAATTAAACCGCAGGCTTCACGCCTGGTGGTGCTCCCCCGCCAATTCCTTTAAGTTTCAGCCTTGCGGCCGTACTCCCCAGGCGGCTAGCTTAACGGCTTCCCTGCGGCACTGGGGCGGCACGTGGCCGACCCAACACCTAGCTAGCATCGTTTACAGCTGGGACTACCCGGGTATCTAATCCGGTTCGCTGCCCCAGCTTTCGTCCCTGACCGTCAGGCGTGTTCTAGTGAGCAGCCTTCGCCACTGGTGGTCCTCCTGGGATCAAAGGATTTCGCCCCTACCCCAGAAATACCGCCCACCTGTCCCACCCTCTAGCTGTATGGTATCACCCGCGGTCCAACGCTTAGGACGCTGGATTTAACGGGGGACGGATACAGCCAGCTACGGACGCTTTAGGCCAAATAATAGTCCCCACCACTCGAGGGGCTGGTGTTACCGCGGCGGCTGACACCAGTCTTGCCCCCCTCTTATTCCCACAGGATATTACTCTATGGAAAAGCAGCCCTTATCGGACTGCACTCGAGGTAACCCCATCGTACTTTCGTACATTGTGGAGTTTTCGCGCCTGCTGCGCCCCGTAGGGCCTGGGCCCCTGTCTCAGTGCCCATCTCCGGGCTACCACTTTCATGGCCCGTACTGGTCAAAGGTTTGGTGAGCCGTTACCTCGCCAACTGCCTGATCAGCCGCAGCCCCATCCTCGGGCACACGACAAACATGACTGCCGTGCCTTTGGGCGTGGAACCATTCCAGGCCTCCACACCTATCACGGATTAGCCCCAGTTTCCCGGGGGTATCCTTGTCCCGAGGGTAGGTTAGCTACGTGTTTCTGAGCGGTATGCCGCTCGTCCTCATGGTTGGACGCGCGCGACTAGCATGGCTTAGTCCCACCTCGATAGCAGTGGGGTCCGACGGGATCAATCGGAATGAACCGCAAGTCTTTCTGCTTAGCAGATATTGCGGAGGAGTTCTGTACCTACCCGACCCATATCCGACCCGAAGGGTGTGACCCCTTTGCTCAGGTCGTCATACCTGTTTCCGCCACTGGAGCCGATCCTTCATCCCGAGGCCAAACGCCTCCGTCGGATCGAAGCCGCCGACTATGGGCGGAAGGCGCTCGACGCGCCAACAGCCTTACCACTGGCTATAGATAAAAACGTTATGTTTTCGAAACAAGGGCAGAGAGCCCCGAGGGCTGGGTGAATCTGGGTCAAACAGCCCATCGTGGGAAGCATTTTTAAGGGACACCGACCGGGGCGCGGAAGAACTTATAAACACGGGCACCTGAAGACCGAAAAACCGCTCCGATTCTCGCCGCACTGTTCCTCGGCCTGGGTCGATTCGGCCGCAGAAAAATTGATGAATCGATGACAGAACTGGAGCGCGTCCCCTCGGCAATTGCCCAAAGGGAGACAAAAAAAGAGCCCCTAAACAGGTCTGTTCGCACCCCAGAATCGATCACGGGAGCGTCATATTTAATAAAACGGCGAGTTTTGATTAGATGCGGGATTTGAATTGTCTAACATTGAAACCAAGCCCGAAGTAAGCCTAGGGGACCAATTCACGGTCCTGGTATTGAAGGGAAAAGCGGACAGCCTGATAAGCCGCATGAGGGACGGCCGAGTCATACTCTTCAACAGGGAGAACCCCATCTTCACCGACCTCGAGCCCGGCATGATGGTCGAGGCGCGCGTCAGCTTCATCGCCCAGAACTACATCATCGTCGACCCGGTCGCACCCCCGGAGAGCGGGGTGGAGGCCGTGAAGCTGGGGCTGCAGATGGTCTCTGAGACGGAGAACTGGGAGAACGCCGTCATGGCGAAGGCGCTCCTACACATAATCGAGCAGATGGAGTCCGATTAGACCCCTCTTTTTTCTTTTTCCTTTTTTTATTCGAGGAGCCTCACCTTGAGGAAGGAGTAGATGAAGCCTAGTGCTTCTCTGAGGCTGAACTTTGAGTCCCCGTCGGCGCGCTCGTAGAAGGTTATGGGGACCTCCCTGACTGTGAAGCCGCTGCCGAGGGCCTTGTAGAGGCTCTCGAACTGGAAGTCCCACTTGTTGCAGTTTACGTGGGGCATTATCTCCTCCCAGACGCGGCGCCTGTAGACCCTGAGGCCGCTCGTCCAGTCCATTATGTCGGTCCCGGTGGTGGCGCGTATGGCGAGGTTCGCGAATATGCTCAGCAGGTCCCTGAGGGGGGATCGGCCTATTATCCTGCCTGCCCCGGTGAAGCGGCTGCCTATGACGATGTCCACCCTCTCCGCCTCCCCGATCATGGCGGGGAGGAAGCAGGGGTCGTGGCTGAGGTCGCTGTCCATGGAGACGATGAGGCTTCCCCGGGTCAGGGGGAAGGCCTCCTTGTAGGCGGTCCCGAGGCCCATCTTCGACGGTCGGTGGAGCACCCTGACGAACGTCTTCCGCTTGGCTATCTCGTCCGCGAGGGCCCCGCTCCCGTCGGGGCTGTTGTCGTCGACGACGACTATCTCGAAGGGGATCCGCGCTTCGCTTAGTGACCTCTCTATTCGCCAGATGTTCTCCTCCAGGTTGCGTCGCTCGTTGTAGACCGGCGTTATCACTGATACTACGGGTTCCATGTGTGTCAGGGCTCCAGAATTATGTCAGAAATCAATGACGGTAAAACGTTAAAGCGGTTGAGTTCGGCGGGTTTTCTCGGGCCGGTTACACCTGCTGGATGCCCCTCCGGGCGTCCACTCGCTCGAGGATTTTGAGGAGTGGCTCGCTGAAGGTTTCTCTTCGGAACGACGAGGCGCGTCTTCGTGCCGCGCCGCTCAGCTCGTTTCTCAGCCCCGGGTCGGAGAGGACCCGGTCGATCTGGGCCGCCGCCTCGGCGCACGTCTCGAAGGCGTATCCTACGATCCCCTGTTTCTCCTCGAGGATGTCGTGCCACGGGCCGCCGTCCTTTGGCACGATGGGGATGCAGCCCGCGTCCATGGCCTCTAGTATGGAGAGCCCGAGTGCCTCGGTTGGCTGGGTCGACAGGTATATGGCGGAGGATAGGCGCAGCCCCCGGAGCTCTCCCCTCGTGGGGTTTAGGAGCAGCCTCGTCTTCGGGGCTATCAACTCCCGGGGAGGTGCGGCTTGTTTAATCCCCCCCGTCCCCGTGGTGAGGGCGAGGTAAAACACGCAGTTCGCCTCGGTCATCGAGGCTATTCGGGGGATTATGCCCAGGTTTTTCGTCTTCGAGAGCCTTGACGCGGTCAGTATCGCGGCTCGCTTTGGTTGGTGTGGGGCTTCCTGGTGGTCGATGGGGGGGTAGACCACAACGATGTGGGAGGCTATCCTTTGGGATATTCGGCCGGCGTTGTACCTCGAGTTCGTCAGGATGAGGCTGGACACGCGGTTGGATAGCGCCCTCAGGAGTAGGAGGTAGAGGGGGCGCCCGATCGCCCAGAGGGGGATGGCGTACGGGTTCTCACGGTTCGAGGCGGAGAAGAGGGGGCTGGCGTGGACATACGCGACGGTGGCGAAGAGGGGGAAGATCTCCCCGTAGTTGTTGATGGAGATGGCCCCCCTCTTCCTCGCGGCCTTGGCGAGGAGGCTGATGTACGAGATGAGGAAAATGGGCCACTTCACGAGGCCCATGTTGAGAATTGGTAGGCGTTTGATGTGCCAGAGCTCCGCTGGCCTCCTCGTGGGGCCCCAGTTATCCTCTATTGGGGCCCAGCGGGTCTTGTCGACGGTGTAGAGGGTGACCTCGTGGCCCGCGTCGATGAGCGCCTCGATCATCCTCACGCAGGCTTTCTCGGCGCCGCCTAGCCGGTTTAGTGAGGGGTGTACTACGATTACCTTCAGAACATGTGCCCCCTTTCCGCGGGCGAGTCCCTGATCGTCCATCGTCTTCCCTATGCAGTATTCAGGTTTCCGTTTTTGTGTTTAGTTTCTTCTGGTTACATATTTCTTATGATGTCTGATGTTGAGGTTTGTTAGGGATGATGTTGAGTTCACTTTATCGTGGACGTTCCCACATTTGTGTCACAATGCGTTGAAGGTTGGGATTATGAGGGTCGCGCTCGTCCACATGGGGTTCTTCTACAGCGGAGGGGGTGAGCGCACCGTGCTGAGCGAGGCGTTGGGGCTGCGAAGGAGGGGCTTCGATGTGGAGGTCTTCGCGCCGACGGTCTCCCGGGACTGCCACCCCGGGCTGCTGGAGCGGGTGCAACCGGAGGAGATCGCCGGGTGGCTGCCGAGGGGCATCCCCTACAGGAACTACCTCGGGATGCTCACCACCAGCCTCGCCGCCATGAAGGTGGCGCAGAGGCTCAGCGGCTTCGACTGCGTCGTCGCCCACAGCCAGCCGAGCTACTGGCTCGCGTGCAGGACCAAGGCGGCATACGGGACCCCCTACGTGGCGTACCTCCACCAGGCGAACAGGTTCCTCTACCCGAGGGGCATCGACGAGGAGGTGGGCTGGGCAAACGACTCGGACATGCAGCTGCTCAGCGCGATGCACAGGCTCGTGGGGGTGATCAAGCCCCTCGACAGGGCCTCGGTGGAGGGCGCCGACCGCGTTCTCGTGAACTCGGCCTGGATAAAGCGCCAGGTGGAGGAGGCCTACCGCGTCCGCGCGGAGGTCTGCTACCCCGGCGCCGACGTCGAGGGAGACGACCCAAAACGCGACGCTGGGACCGAGGACCCCTACATGCTCTCGACGAACAGGCACTACCCCCAGAAGAGGCTCGACTGGTTCGTGGCCTGCCTCAGGGGGCTGGCCGACAGGGGCCTCAGGGTGACCGGCGTGGTCACGGGGAGGGAGACAAGGTACACCGAGCACCTGCGCGGCCTCGCCGAGAGGCTCGGGGTCTCCGGATGCGTCCGCTTCACCGGTGGCGTCGCGGCGGCCGAGCTCTCCGCCCTATACAGGGGCGCCTCGGTCTACTCCTACCCCTCCCCCCAGGAGGACTTCGGCCTGGGCCCCCTCGAGGCGGCCGCCTGCGGCGTACCCTCGGTCGTCTGGGACTACGCCGGGCCGAGGGAGGTGGTCGTCGACGGCGTCACCGGCTACAGGGCCCACCCCTACTCCCTCGAAGACTACGTCGAGAGGCACGCCCGCCTCCTCGAAGACGATGGACTCAGGGCGAGGATGGGGGCCGCGGCGAGGAGGAGGGTATCCGAACTGTTCACCTGGGAGAGACACGTCAACGGGCTCGTCAAGGCCATCGAGGCCTCAACCTAGCCAGCCACCCGGCTAAACGGGACCCCGACCAACAAGTAGCCGCGTGAGCGCCGCCGCTATCGGCGTCCCCGAGCTCGACCAGTTGAAGAGCCGATCGACGAAGCCGAACCCGAGGCTGAGGAGGAGGTAGACGAGTACCAGGAACGCGGCGACCCCGATGATCCCCACGACCGCGGGGAAGATGTGGCTCTCAATCCTCTGGCTCATGTCACCACGCTAGATCGTGGTCGGTTGCCCCGCTTGAACCTTTCCAGTCGATGGTGACCATCACCACCAGAGCTCGTACATCATCTGCTTCCGTCTCACGCCTAGGCTCCTGAGTGTGTCGACCAGGCCGTGGATCATCGCCGGTGGGCCGCAGATGTAGTATAGTGCCTCCGGGGGGAGGCCCGCCTCTCGTATCATATCGGCGTCCACCTTGCCCCTCCTCCCATCCCAGGCCTCGGACTCGTCGGTGACGGTGTAGACGCGCCTCATCCTCCCGTTGCGTCGCGCGATCGCGTCTATCTCCTCCCTGAACAGGAGCTCGTCGGGGGTGCCCGCGCTGTAGAGGAGTGTGCATCTGGCGCCCGGGTCGGCCTCGTCGATGTATCGGAATATGCTCATGTGGGGGGCGATGCCGATGCCTCCCGCGATCAGGTAGACGTCCCTCGCCGTGCCGGCCTCGTAGTAGACCTCGCCGTTTCCACCGTCCAGGTGCAGGGTGTCACCTGGCTTTGCTGAGCCGTGGATGTACCTCGTGACGGGGTTCTCCCCGACGTCCTTCACGGCGAGGTCGACGCGCCCCCCGTCGAGGGGGGAGGAGGTCATCGAGTAGCCGGCGACCCTCCGCTCGCCGCCGACGTCGGCGTAGCAGTCGAGCCACTGACCCGCCTTGAAGCTGAAGCCGCCTCGGGGTTCGAGCCCAAGGGTCTTGATAGTGGGGGTTGCCTGGCGGATGGAGGCTATGACCGCGGGGATCATGGGCAGAGATGTTCACGTGCCCCCGATTATTATGGTGATCCGGTGAGCCTAGTCCTCGTCCGCACCTTGAAGGGCGGCCTCGACGCCGTCACCCGCTAGCCGTTCTCCTCGATTATGTCCCGCGCGATGCCCGTCGCGGAGAGGATGTACCTCGTACAGTTGTTGGCCCAGAGGTTCCTCCGGTCGAACTCCTCGTAGTCCTCGGGCTTGGCTATGTCGAGGCCGAGGAGGGCGGGGCACCTGATCTCGCCGTGCTCCGCCCTGAAGCGTTCGAGGAGCTCGGTGGCGTACCAGTAGGGCCTGCGGTCCTTTACGGGCTCGACCCTGTCCCTGCCGTACCTTATGCTGAGGCCCATCACTGCTCCGGTGACGGCGCCGCATGTCTCGCCGCTCCTGCCCACGCCGGCGCCGAAGCCCGTGGCGATCCTGGGGATGAGTGGGCTCTCCACCCCCTGGCACCTGGAGAGGGCCATGAGGCAGGACTCGGAGCAGAGGAACCTCTGCGA
>Ga0265292_1001486_pt1 | contig 20498 bp, 19 predicted proteins | sample Munlanlewell296A_FD_189080 | JGI IMG/M metagenome (GOLD analysis project Ga0265292, IMG submission 189080) | Leachate microbial communities from a municipal landfill in Southern Ontario, Canada - Leachate well 296A | ecosystem: Engineered > Solid waste > Landfill > Unclassified | place: Canada... | reverse complement strand
GGGAACGGTTAAATCACTCCAGGCGCCGCCGCCGCCGCCGACTGCTCCCCAGGTTGCGCCGTTAAAGACATTATATTGATTGGTGGTGGTGTTATAGATGAAAAGACCGGTAGCCGGAGTGACAATGGCATCTCTTTGGTCAGTCGTCATCCGCGGTGCCAGGAAGCCTTTGGTGGTTGAGGTTAAATCAAGAAGCGCCGTTGCTGCCGGACTCGTCGTCCCGATGCCGACGGAGCCGGAATTATCTATTACCATCCTCGTTGTCCCACCGGTCTGGAGGTTGGCAACCGCGGTGGTGTTTAAGGTTGGAGCCGCTGCTCCCAAGGAACCATCGGCCGTGGTGTCTGAATAGGTGGTCGTAGTGTTGTCACTAATGGTGGTAAGGAGAAGATATGATCCGGTGTCTCCAGCCACGGTGCGGTAGATCTTTCTGGAAATGGTTCCGGCAGGTCCGGTAGGGATACCCGTGAGAGGAACTGTTTGACCGGTTGTTAAGACACAGGTTATTTGATTTGAAGTTGTCCCTCCAGTTGTTTCTCCGGACCCAACCGAAGTAAAGGTCACCTTATAGCTGTGGGTCCCCGCAGTACAAGCTCCACCGGTAGTTGGTGTCCCTGCCGTCAAAGCTCCGGGAGCAGTAAAGGCAGAGAAGTTCTGTGAGCCAACAATATCCAGCCTGCTGGTGGGGGTAGTATTCCCGATGCCGACGTTGGCGTTGGAGAAGTAAAAAGCGTCATTGGTGTTAAAACCAAACTCTCCAGCGTCAGCATCAGTAGCTTCAAAGTTAAAGGTAGGATTGGCTGAGTTGTCATATCCGAAGTAAAAGTTGCCGGCTGATTCATCAATGCCAAACATGGAGGCGGCTAAAGTAGTCCCACCAATGGCAAAGTCGTTAGCGGCAGAAGTGGGGTAAATGACTCCTGATGCCAAAGTCCACATGCTGCCAGATCCCCCTGAAGTAACGGCCGCATCCAGGTCGTTTAATACTGCCTGAACATTAGTTGATGCTGAATTATCAAATTCATCAAAGACTCCAACAATATATGCTCCGGAATCATTAGCGGCCGTGGTTTCGTTTAAAGATGTTGTTCCAATAGTTAATCCTGATGCAGTTGTTATTTGGCCGGTGCTACTTACTGAAAATTTAGAAGTAGGGGAGACTCCTGATTTAAAATCAATAAAATTATAACCGGTCGCCGCTGAGGCTACTGTTCCTCCGTATAATGCTCCTGATGTTATGTTTGCATTTGTAGCATTAAGAAAACCATTAACTGCACCACCTGCAGCAGCGCCTTCAAAAGTAAGGTTTAATGCACCGGTTCCATCGGGATTGATAGTGATTGCACCATCTGAAGTGTCAGGTGTTTGCAGAGTCATAGCCTGGCCCACGATTGCAAAGGTACCGGAAACAGAACGAATTTTAGGGCCTGATTCGGCGATTATTATTTCTCCGCCATTATTCATGGTAACGACCGTATTTTTTGTTGCCGAGCCGGTTGCATCAATGGGGAAGCCTTGCAAAGTTTCGGCATTTAGAGCATATCCGACTGTAGCAATCTGTATCCTTGGCGTGGCTTCGTTATCGCTTGCTACTTTTACTCCCACCCAGACATTGGGGTTTTCGGAAAATACCGTTGCTGCTATAGCCCCGCCGCAGGTCGAGCCCAAAATGGTAGAGAATATTCCGTCGGAATCGGGTGTAATTGCGCAGGCGGCTGCAGCAGCATTCCAAAGAGTATTTCCGGCAGTTGCGGCGTCATATAACTTAAAGACCAAATTGGTGGATACGGTAATGGGATTACCCAGATTGTCGGTCAACCTTCCCTGAAAAGACAGGAATCTGTTGGGAGGGACAAGGGAAGTCGGATAGGCAAGGGGAGTCGAGGTTCCTTTAAAAAACTGATTATACGCTCCGAAACCCAAAGCCGTAGAAAAAATTACAAGTATGGCGATATGGATATAGTTGGTAATTGATATATCGTGATATGTTCTGTACCATTCAGGCCTTTTGTAAAAGAGACTGTGGGCGATCTTCTGGATTCCGGGTTTTTGCTCCAACCGCTTGATTATTTTGTCCTGTAAAGAAGCGTAGAAGGCTTTTTTAAAAATATTTTTCCCGAACAGGGAGATATTTTTGACCAGTCCCTGTTTTTGTGCCCAGGCAACGAATTTCTTTAAAGAGGCAATTTTTCTTTTGGCAGTGGCCTGACTTGGCCCTTTTGAGATCTCCCCGAGGTAGGCTTTTAGCAACTCCGGTGTGATTTTGGGGAGGCCGGGACTGATAAATTGGCGGATGTCTGCCAGATAGTTTTTGATAGTACTGGCCGATACTTTTTCCGCTTCAAGGTGTTTTTGGAAGCCTTCGACCAGCGGATGAATCTGAAGCCTTTCTTCTCCGGCAACGGTGATATTGGTCAGGCCTTCCATAAAATTAAAATTAATTATTTGGCTTTGGGTTAAAAAGCGGGAAAGGTTTCTTAAGGTAGACAACCTCCGGTTAATTGTTTTTATGGGTTCCTTATTCTCAAGTAAATATTGTTTATATTCTTGAGAATGAGACGATTTCAAAAAGGGTATTGCCTGTGTCAATTCGTCGGCCAAAATACCCAGAGAGCGGATACGAAGAAGAAACCAGCCCGTAAAGTGATTCAAATCCGATTTATAAAACTTAAGGGAATTTGTCGATATGCCGGCAGACTCGAGGTATTTAATAAATTCTTGACTTGTTTTGTCGAGGGATGTGTTTTTGGGCATGTTTTGATTTCGAAGCTAAATTATACTAATTATATTAGTTATACTATTCTTCATAATATAATTTGCTTTGTCAAGAGGCTATTTTAAACAAAAATTACTAATTACTAATTACTAATTTCACACGGGCTATAATTTAATTACCGCATTTTAATATATAGACCTATATGTATCATAGGATATCAATTATTTATCCGATAATAGGGAATAATGCGGGAATAGAGCAATTATCCCAAGGCTGGGTTTTATGATGCGGTAAATAGCGGAAAATAATTAATTATCATAAATATTGCGGAATAAGTTATCTCTTGGCCTCAAATATTTGATTTTAGCCGGTTAAACATCGCGAAATTGGAAATAACCTATAAAGTAGGCAAATAGCAGACCATGGGGGTGAGTGCCAGGTGTTAATTTCTGATATTTGTAGCGAAACATTGATTAAATCTCTTTTTATTTGCACTAATAAAGAATAGGCAAGATGGATATTTTGATTTGTTGCAAGAAGTATATAATATATTAAGAATATGAATCCGGACAACAAAAGGTCGGGAAAAACTATTTTAATTATCCTTGCGTTATTTATTCTGGTCGTACTTGTACTTTTAGGAGTCTACCTGGTGAAGCAAGGATCGACAATAATTCCCCGTGCCTATGGACCGGCAGATGATATTGGCGCAGACCTGGCCAATTCATATATCTTTGTGTCTCCGCTACAAGCCCTTTCGGGAGGGGAGAAAATAAGAGTGAATATCTTTATTCTGGATAACAGAGGTAAAGGACTGCCGGGAAAAACAGTCATGATAGGTAATACAAGCGCAATTAAGGTTGACGTGATTCAATCTAAGAGCGATGAAATAGGCAAAGCGATATTCGATATCTCTTCAACCACTCCGGGGGTATTCCTCATTGAAGCTTCGGTTGACGGCGCCGTCCTGCCGCAGAGAGTGAGTGTTGTTTTTAAATAATCTTAATGGTTATTTAACCAAATCTTCGAAAAAATCCAGCGTAGAGACCTTTTTTTCATCAAACAGAAACGGCCGAAGTTTGGTTTTGTACTTGGAGAGCAATTTCCGCTCTCGAATAAATTTCTGCCTTGCTTTTTGCAAAAGATCGGATGGCAGGTGGTTCTTTTGGGCAAAATTTAGATCGGGTTTGGTGCCGCGGGAGAGAAGCCAAACCAAATCATAAAGGTCGCGGGCTTGGGTCTCTTCGCGTCCCAAATACGCAGTCAATTTCTCCACTACCATTTGATCCGGGGGTTTGGTGACGACAGTTGTTAAAAACCCGTAGCGGTTGACAAAAATCGTTTCCCTTTTTTGTCCCCGCCAAAAACTTTCTATGTCCAGCTTAATCATCAATTTTTCCCCCGCATTGGAGCTTAAGTCTAGCCGCGACAGTAAACCGGGAAAGCGCAATTCATAATAATATTTCTTCGCGGTCGTGTTTTGGTAGAGTTCGACGGCAATATTTTCCTGTTGTAATCTGCGCATCACGGTTTTTACTAATTTTTGAATTTCCCCATGCGTAATTCCTACCGAGTCAAAATCCAAATCTTCGGAAAAACGGTCAAGCCCCCGTAAAAGCCGCAAGGCTGTTCCGCCGACAAAAAACAGATTTTTGGAAATATTTTCCCGGTAGATTAAAGAGAGAATTTTTGCTTGTAAAAATTCCCTTAAGACGGCCCGCTTTTTTCCCGGCGGCAAGCCATAATCCTGAGCTTGTCGGAGAATCTCATCAAAATTGGCAATGGCATTATTCACGGCAGTTTGATTTCTTGCACCCATTCGGGAAAAGCGGCGGCATATTCATGATAGCGTTTCCAATCCCAATCATTCAACCGCAAACGCATTTCCCGGGATACTTTTCTTATCCGGTTATCCGGTCTTATCCGGCGCAAGTAAAAATAGTCTAAAAGTGCCTTTTCTTTAGAGGCAATATTAAATGGTGTTTGAGAAAAACCGAAAAAGAGTTTGCTGTCAATTTTCAGATAGTAATAGTCGCCCAAGCCTGTTTTTATTTTTTTGGTGGTTATGGGCGTAACACTCCTTACCGCTATAGGAATGTCCGGAATTACTCCGTAGTAGTTAAGGGCCGTTTCCAAACTGATGTAGGACGGTGAATATAGCTTCCCCGCCAGCTCAAGTTCGTCAATCTTGCTTTTATCAAAACAATACAACCCCCGCTTGACGGGGGAAATGAGTCCCTTTTTGGTTAAACGGTAAAGTTGGGTTCTTACTGCTGCGGATTTTTCATCGGGAAAAAGTTTAACCACATCCAGCATGCCAAAAATATTCCCTTTCAGTAGTTTTCTTAGATCCAAATATCTCATTTACAGATAATATACCAATTTGTCTATTATTTGTCAAGACACAATCTTGCCTTATTTTCTTTCCTCCGCCCGGATAATATTATTGCCGCAAGAATTACCAGCTCAAACAATATCACAATATATAAAAGATATGGTTTGAGAAGTTTTAAACAAGCGATGATTTTTTCGAGCAGTGACAAAAGGGGGGAGATAACCGAAAATGTCAGGGAGTTGCTTTTGGGGGAATTGTATCCTAAGGTTTCGGAGGCGACAAAAAGATTCCACTTTCCCCGGGATTGGTTGGGCAGGTTAAATTCAAAATTTCCTTCTTTGTCCGATGTTGTTTGATATTTTGGGATATAGTAAGCGTTTGCCGTTTTTATCAAGCCAAAAGACATTTTTCGAGGGGATAGCTGGTTGGCAAGATAGACATTTAAGGGCGTAAAGGAGGTGGTTTTGCCCTTGAGGCTGATTTGCTCCCCTTCGCTTATTCTTCCTTTGTCAAGGGAAATAATGGGGGAAAGAAGAACGGGTCCGATATCGTAGCTGTAGTTTATTGCGGGTAAAGGAGGAATGCAGGTGGGTTGGGATGATCTTTTTTCTTCATCGACCGCCTGCAAACAAAGTTCGGAGTACTTAGCGGGGAGGAAGATTTTTGTAAAGATAAAAAAGCCGTTTATGTCCGATTCCTGAGTTTCGGCTATGGCCAGGCCTGTAAGGAAAATTTTGGTTTTTACCGGCCCCCATCCGTAAAGGGTTAGTTTGGGCTCACCGATAGCTGCGGAAACTTTGATTTCGTATGAAACAGGGTTAACAACAACAGGAGGAACAGCCGCCGCGGAGACTGAAGCCGTATAGAGACGGCTACAGAGAGCCAGAGTGCAGGTTATTAGTAGGGGTTTCATCCACGACGTCTTTATATTTGTTTTTGAGAGTTTCAATCTCGCTTATTTCCTCCTGCAACACAGTCTCCAGCTTTTTCTGCTTCTTTTTAATAAGTTTCCAGATATTGATGGCAAGAAGAACGATAATGGCAACCCCCAGAATAATAGCTAAGCTTAGTTTCCAGGGAAAGACCCAAATATAAGTGACCGCGGCCAGAGCCTGACCTGTCTCGCCGTAGGCGGCGTTAAGAGTCAATTTGAATTTGCCCAGGAGGAGTTTTGGCCCGATTTGGGTTTCAAAGATTCGGGAACTTTCGGGGAAGATGTTCTTTTCTTCAAGGGAGGCTTCACCAATTTTCCTGCCCAGAAAGTCAAAGAGAGAAATCTGGCCTTGGGGGGTGATGTGGTAATTTCCGTAATTATAAATTTCTGTATTTACCGCCACGGGTCCGAATTCGGAAAATAGGGGAGCGGAGAATTTTATGACCGAAGCATTTTCAGTTATGGGTCCGTTTACTCTGATATTCAGAAGGCCCACGATTCTGGGCGAGACAGAGCTTTCTCCCTGCTGGAGTGTGGTGGTAACTACCCCAAGATCAAAACCCGTCTGCTCAAAATAGATAGCTACATATCTTCCTCCCGGCAAAGCGTCTTTGGGAACATTAATATCAAATTGGACCTTAAGAACCGATCCGGCGGGAATTGTCGCCCTTTCGTAAGGAAGTTTTATCCAAGTGGAGGCGGAATAGCGACTGGTTGCCGGAACACCCAGATTTTCCAGAAGTATTGGTTTCCCGCCGCTTCCTTTAACAATAAAATCAACTGCTTTGATGATCCCCGAGACGGGAACCGCACTTTCATTGAAAAACTTAATAATCAAAGACTCTTTTTTACCCGGATCGACGGCAATTTGCTGTCTGGCGGGAGCAACAACCAAGGGAAGGCGGTCTTGCGCAAAAACAAGAGTGGAAGAGTAGAAGAGTAGAAGAGTAGAAGAAATAATCGGGATTAAAAAGAAAAAGATTTTTTTGTAATGGGCAGTTTTCATTTTGGTTTAGAAAATTGGAATGGCTGTATATCTGACTTTATTGTAGTAGTATCCGGCCGGTTGAATACCGGTAATTGCGATTCGGTAGCAGACATAGGCGCTGCTTCCGGAAACCGGGCCGGTATTGGTCATAATCGAGGCTCTGGTTTCTGCACCTTGAGTGACATCGGCAACCTGTCTGGTGCAAAAAGTCCCGGTGGTACAGGTGGTTTCGGCCGTCTTCCCGTCATAGTCAAAAACGGCGTCGGTTCCGCTCTGGTCTTGAAGGCTAATACCCAGGCCGACATAGGTGGCCATGTCCGTCCAATCCCGCGCCGCGGACTCGGTGCAGGCGGTCGCTCCGCAAACGGTATCCCTGATACATCTGCCGGCGCTGAAAGTGAAGTCCCCCGTGGAAGGAGCCGTGCCGGTGCAGGTATTGCCGTCTTTACCCATCTGGTCGCCTTCCTCAATATAAACACTGTAACCCCCTTTGGCGTTGGTGGAAACCGTGACCTGCTGATCGGTGTTGTGGGTGGCGACGGCGTAGGTTGGTGAAATTGTACCCCAGCCGACGGCGGTGGCGGTGGTATCGGGGGTGCTTGAGGTTCTGGTGATGCCGCAGTAGCTGCCGGTATCGGCGGTAATGCCGGCAATTGTTAAGGAAAGAGTTTCGTCAACGGTTGCCGAGACAAAAACTCCCTCAACCGGCGCAACCGTGACATCCGATGTGTCAATGGTATTGCCCGAGCCGTCACGGGACAGGATATTAATTTGATAGGTATCGGCCTGCCCTTGGGTATGAGTAGTTAAGGGAGCGGGGTTAATTAAATTGTAGGTGCTGCCGATCACTACCGTCAAAGCACTGCCGGCGGCGCAGGTCGCCGTTGCCTTGGGAATTTGGATTCTTAAATTATTAGTAGCGTCTCCCGAGGTTACCACAATCGTACCCCATTGGGTACAGTTTGTCGCCGGAGCCGTTACATTTCCCAGTACGATTTTACCTTGATCAAATCCGTTGAGGGCGGTGGTTGCCGCCGTGTCCGGAAGACCGTCATTGGTTTTGGTGGCCGAGTCAAGTGTCGGAATGGTGATGTATAAATCTCCGCCTATCGGAATAACGTTCGTGGTGGTAAAGGTCAGAGTCAGAGCCGCCGAAGCCGAGGCGACGGCATAGCCGTCGGCAAGAAGAGTATCGGTTAGAGGTGAGGTCAAGTTCATGGTGGTGGTTGAGGGAATGTTGGCGACGGTATAGGTTTTGCTGCCGATACAGCCGTTTTCAAGGACATCGGTAAAACAGACTACGTCGCCCGGAAAAAGATGGTTGGTGTTATTGTCGGCGTTGCCGGAGGCGTCAATAGTTACCAGGGAAGCGCCGGAAGTACCTGAGGCTACACCCGCCCGATAGGAAAAGCGGGAATTGGTTAGGGTTGACGAGGCGGTTGTAAAATTGGCGGATCTGGTGGTCTCAGGATAGATAAATTTTTGGAAGAATAAAACCCCGCCCAGAAGCAGAGCCAGAGAAATAATCAACAGTCTTTTAGTTTTTAACATAACTCTCTCACCATCCGAGGAGTACTTCGCACACCTCGGAGGTGTTCTTTACTATTTTTACTATATATATATGTTGTCAATAGATAGTATCTTTGTCAATAGCCGGTATGCAAAGTGTTTAGTATTGTTTTTAGGTATTGGGGGATTTGGGTTAGGGAAGTTCCGATTGCTTTGTGAACCATTTTTTCGTCTATTTTGTCATATTCATGAGCCAGGGCATTTCGAAGCCCTGCAGATTTTGCAATTTCTTCCGCAAATTTAGCCGTAATTATTTTTCTTTTACCAATTTCGATGAATGAATCGTAATAATCTTCGGGCATTACCTCGTATTTTTCTTTCAGTAAGTGATAATTAAGGTCAATAAGTCTTCCCGTGATTTTTTCCAGAAGCCTTTCAATTACAAGTTGTAATTCCTGGTTTTTTGAATATTTCTCCAAAGAGATATTATTATATTTTGTAAGGAGGGCAAGATCTGCTTCAATTAATTTTATTTTTCTATAGATAAGTTGGATATCAACCGGTGACATATGAGTTAATCCTTTCTTTTACGAATTTTTCTTCTCTTTTCAAGTAGGGAAGGTAATCGCTGTATTTATGGAAAGCCAAGTCAAGCATTTTTTCATAGGCTTCTTTTTTCCCGGATATTAATTTTGATTTTCGCATAACAGCGTACATCAAAAGCGGGTTTGCGTTGGTTATATCCACCAAATCAATATTATCTGCTTTTAGTTTTTTGGTGAGATCGGAAATTAGTACTAAGTAGTTCAACTTTTTATTTGGATTTTTTCTAACCACGGCTACATCTACATCGCTTTTGTCGTGTATTTTCCCTGTTACATGAGATCCGTGAAGTAAAATAAGAGATAGATTGTGTTTTTTTGCCAAATTGTCCATATCGAAATTATTATATCATTTTTTTGTAACGTTTTTGAATTAAGAAATAGGCGAGAAAAAGGGAGGAGATGGCAAAAACGATAGTAAAAGGCAGGGCGATGGTGGTGGTTTGGGCAAGATACTCTTTTCCTTCCTCGTCGGTTGTAAAAGATACGGTTGCTTTATAGAAACCGGCAAGAACCCTCTTGTCGTAGGCGCATTTAATCAGTTCTTCTTCCAAAATGCAGGGGACGTTTCTGACGGTTGAAGAAACGATATTTACGGGTGCAATTTCAAGCACTTTCTTTTTCCCGAAAAGGGGGTTAACGGTTATTCTACCCGTAGGTTTAAAGAAAAATTGCCCCATGTTTTCTATGCGCAGTGTGTAGCTTAACTTGCTTAAAGAATCGATCAACTTGGGCGCGCTAAACTCCGCAATCCGCGCTTTTTTGTAAGGTTTGCCGTCTTTGGATACGGAGATAAGCAGGTTGGCGCCTATTTTTGCCTTGGAAATATTTCCCGAGTATCCGTCCAATTGAGCCAGGTCCCCGGGCTCCATCTCGTAAAGGAGGGTAAAATAATAATCTTTTTCCTTGCTTTCTAAAGGAGGTTTAATTGATAATTTAATATCTTTTTTCTCTCCCTGTCTCAAATAAAATTTATCCCCGAATTTGGCGGAGGGACTTAATAAGGTAAACCAATTTTCGTAAGCCGCGGTGTCGGAAAAATTGGGATTGTCAATAACATTTACGTTTCCTTCTTCGTCCTCGGGAGTGAAGGGAACTATCCTGACGGACGCATATCCGTCCATTCCCTCATTGATGAGCGAAAAAGTCTGTTGGGTTTGTTTACCCGGCATAATCATCACCTCGACAATCGGGGGAGAGATGGAGAGGGAGATGTCCTGGGCATATGCGGAGGGCAGATAAACAAATGATTCCAATAAAATTGGTAAGCAAATAAGCAAATAAACAAATAAAATTATAATTTTGAATTTTGAATTTTGAATTTGTTTTGTCATTTGTAATTTGGTTATTTGGTTATTTAGTAGGTCGGCGTTGCCGTAAAAGTAATGATGTTTTGGTATATTCCTGCGGCTTGGACGTTAGAAACATTAACCTTATATGTAATTGTAGACTGACGGGCTCTGCCGACGTTTGCGCTGGACATTACAATCTGGGCGCTTTCGGCGGAGTTAACGTCGGCGAATTGTTTGAAATAAGTAGCGTCGACAAAAGCCGCGGGTATATCATTCCCACTCATATTATATCCGAAACCGTAGGTTGTGTTTTGCGACCACACTCCGGCCGCAGTCTGACTGCAGGTTCCCGCGTCGCAAAGGGTATCCGGTATTGTATCCGCCGATGCCTGATTTTTTAAGGGATTATTTTCTTTGGCCGTTACCTGATAGCCGTTGGCTCCTCCGGAAGAGACAGTCAAGGTGCTGGTGTCGGTTTTGGGAGTTTGCGGAATAAGGCTGCCGAAGGGAACGGCAATTTTTTCTATCGTAAAAGAAAAAGGAATTATGGAGTGGATGTACTGAAATCCGGATTTGACGATGTAGCCGGCGGAGGAGAATTGACCCGGTCCCGTCTGTCCCAAAGTCGAGTCAAGAGCGTAATTGGTCGAAGTCGGAATTCCCGCACCCGAGTTTAAATTAGGAAACTGAATCCGGTAATTAGGCGATTCGATTACCCCTTGGGCCAGAACACCGTTTGCCGGCTTAAAGATCAAAAAAGCCGTCAATATAAGATATAAGACATAAGATTTGTCATCCATTTTTTATATCTTTTTCCATTTCCGTGATTTGTTGCTGCTGTTCCTCGATTGTTTTATTTAATTTTTTTTCTTCCTTTGTCAGAGACTTAACCTCCAGCTCGCTTTGCATCAGTTTTATATATTGTTTCCCGAAAATTAGGGCCAAGGGAACGATCATGAACAAAGAAGCAAGTTGTAAAAGCTCCGAAAACAAGTCTTTCTTCTCGGGAACCAAAAGGAAGATAAAAGAGGAAATAAAGACCATAAATAAGGAAGATCCCGGCTCAAAAAGAAGCGCCAGTCCGAAAAGAAGGAAATACAAGAGGAAAAAAAGAGGAGAGGATAAAGCCCCGGTCGAAAAAATCAGAGTAAAGATGATTAAAGTCAGAACGGTCATATCCAGGCCTGATATTGTTTTTACGCTTGCCCCCCCGGCTTTTTTTAAGATGAGCCTGGTTGAAAAGTAGCCGATGATAAGGAAGGCAACGAATTGGAGGTTGTAGTCCGCTAAAAATTGGCTGGAGGTCCAAACATAGGCAATCAGCACCGACATGGTCAAAAGAAGGCTGTGGGTGATTAATCTTACTTTAAGATTGTTCATACTTACCTGCAAAGCAGGAATAACTTAAAGATAGTTGGAATTGGAGGAAAAGACAAGATATAATTAATTTCATGTGCTTGGAAAAATACGACCACAAAAAAATTGAAGCCAAGTGGCAAAAGGAGTGGGAGAAAGAGGGAATTTATAAAACACCCGAAGCGCCCGGCGACAGAAAGAAGTATGTTCTTGATATGTTTCCGTATCCGTCCGGCGCCACAATGCACGTTGGCCACCTGGAAGGGTATATAGGGACAGATATCTTCTCGAGATATTTGCGGATGAATGGACAGGCGGTTTTACATCCCATGGGGTGGGATTCATTTGGATTGCCTGCCGAAAATTATGCCATTAAAACGGGTATTCATCCGGATAAGTCCATCCATCGGAATATCGAAGTCTTCAAACGTCAGCTTATGAATTCAGGTTTATCTTATGATTGGAGTAGAGAAATCGATACCGGCGAACCGGAATTTTATAGATGGACCCAGTGGTTGTTTATATTGATGTTTAAAAAGGGCTTGGCTTATAAAAAGAAAGCCCCTGTTAATTGGTGTCCGTCCTGTAAAACCGTATTGGCCAATGAACAGGTAGTTGATGGTAAGTGTGAACGTTGTGATACAGAAGTCGTAAAGAAAGAACTGGAGCAATGGTTTTTTAAGATTACCAAGTATGCAGACAGGTTAATTTCAGGTTTAGACAAAATAGATTGGCCTGAAGATGTAAAGACCCAACAAAAGAATTGGATTGGAAAATCCGAAGGGATGATAATAAGATTCAAGATTTACGGTGCAGTCGCAAGCTCTGCTTATGATTTAGGATTTAAGAACAACCAGAAAGAATTAGAAGTTTTTACCACAAGACCCGACACATTGGAATCGGCGACATTTATCGCAACTTCAAAGCTGTACGAAGATGAGCAAGGACCCCACTTCGCCGAGGCTTCGCGGGGTAAAGAAAAATTGGGTAAATTTACGGGGGAATATGCAATTAATCCCATAAACAGCAGAAAACTTCCCGTTTGGGAAACAAACTACGTTGAAGAAAATTATGGAACGGGAGTCATTATGGGAGTGCCTGCGTATGATGAACGTGATATGGAGTTTGCCAAAAAATATGATATTGATATAGTTACAGAAGAACTAAACGATGATCTTTGGGAAAGGATTGAGAAAGAAGGGTGGGGAAAGAAAGATATCAAATATCATCTCCGCGACTGGTTAGTTTCAAGACAACGTTACTGGGGTGCTCCAATTCCCATGATTTATTGCCGGGATTGCGGTTGGAATCCTGTAAATGATACCGATTTACCTGTTTTGTTACCGAAAGATGTAGACTTCTTGCCTCATGGCGAGTCGCCAATTGCCCGTTCAAAAACTTTTCAAAAAGGAGTCAAATGTCCCAAATGCGGTAAAAGCGCAAAACGGGAAGTGGATACAATGGATACATACGTTGACTCCTCTTGGTACTTTATACGTTTTGTGGATCCTAAAAATAATGGGCAATTTGCCGGTGCGAAAAAAATTAAAGAATGGTTGCCGGTGGATTATTACGTTGGCGGCGGGCATGTGGTTCAACATTTACTGTTTGCCAGATTTTTTTGGAAAGTACTTTTTGACGAAGGATTAATCGATAAAACTCTTGGCGATGAACCTTTTTTGAAACTTCGGGCTCCGGGGTGGATACTCGGACCGGATTTCCGGAAGATGAGCAAGCGTTGGGACAATATTGTTACTCCGGACGAAATTATTCCTAAGTTTGGGGCGGATACGCTGCGGCTTTACGAAATGTTTATGGGGCCGTTTGAAGTTATCAAACCCTGGAATATCACGGGAATTGAGGGGATGAAACGTTTTACCAACAGACTTTGGAAACTTTTTGTGGAAGGGAAAAGTCTGGAAGAAAAAAATGAGAGAGAAGTATCTATTAAACTACATCAAACTATAAAGAAAGTAACCGAAGATATACAGGTGTTTAAATATAATACGGCCATTGCCGCTATTATGGAGCTGATCAATCTTTTGTATGACAAAGGTTTGGATGACAAGGTAAAGAAAAATTTGGTTTTGCTGCTTGCCCCGTTTGTGCCGCATATGGCCGAGGAAGTCTGGATTGAGGTTTTGAACCAGCCGTTTTCCGTGCACACGAGTGCTTGGCCGAAATACGACCCCAAGTATTTGCAAGTAGAGGAGGTAGCGATAGCGGTTCAGGTAGACGGGAGATTCCGGGCACAAATCCAGCTGAACGCCAAAAACTCAAAGCTCAAAAAAGAAGTCGAAAAAATGGCAAAGGATGATCAAAAGGTATCAAAGTATATATTAGGTAGACAAATAAAAAAGACTGTTTTTGTGGAGGGAAAGTTAATCAATTTCGTCACCAATAATGGAGAATCTTGATAAATTTCTATTCAGGTTCCGCTATCCGCTTCTGATTAGTTTACTCGGTATTATTTTTCTTGGGGCAGGCGTTTTGTTTTTTAAAAACGGCAACGGAATATCTTCAACAAAAACAAAAGTAGAGGTTTTAAATTCTTCGACGGAAAACCAAAACAACGTTTCGGAGATTTTTGTCGAGGTTTCGGGACAGGTGGGAAAACCGGGAGTTTATAAGTTAAAATTCGGAAGCAGGATTGAAGACGCCCTAATATTATCCGGCGGACTTTCGGCGGGGGCGGACCGGGTTTGGGTGGAGAAATCTCTAAACCGGGCGGCAAAACTTATCGACGGACAAAAAATATATATCCCCAAGACAGGTGAAAGTGAAAAGGGGCTTGCCCCGACGACGTCCGACGGAGGAGGGGGAGTGACGGGTAACGCTTTGGTAAACATCAACACGGCGTCCTTCAGTCAACTCGATTCTTTACCCGGAATTGGCCAAGTATACGGGCAAAGTATCATTGAACACAGGCCTTACTCAAACATAGAAGAGTTGACTTCCAGAGGGGTTTTAAAGACCGGGATTTATGAAAAAATTAAGGACAAAATTAGCGTCTTCTAGTTTTTGGTTCTTCATGATTTTGCTGGTCTTTTTCCGTTTCGTTTTGACCCGTCCCGTTTACAAAAACGGTCAGACTGTCCGCATAACTTCCCGGGTTTTACAGGAGCCGGTAAGGTATCCATTTTCGCAAATAATTTCCGTTGCGGGATTGACTGTCTCCTTGCCGCTTTTTCCGGAAATAACATATGGAGACAGGGTAGTAGTGGAAGGGAAAGTGGAAAGGGGAAAACTGGTCAATGGAAATTTGAAGACGGTAATAGAAAGTAGAAATTGGTTTTATGAATTCCGGAAAAAAATAATTGATTTTTATCAAAAATCCCTTCCCGAACCCTCCGCCAGTTTGATTTCGGGCATGGTTTTGGGTTCAAAAGCTTCAATACCGGAAAAATTTTGGGAAGATTTGAAAAATACGGGGACGGCCCATGTAGTTGTGGCTTCAGGAATGAACGTTTCCATCGTCGCGGGTTTTTTGCTGGGGCTTTTTGTCTTGTTTTTACCCCGCCGGCGCGCAATTCCTTTAGTTTTGGGAGGAATCGGACTTTACTGCGTCCTTTCCGGACTTGACGCGCCAATAATCAGGGCGGCCATCATGGGTACGGTTGCGCTTTTGGCTCAAGAGGCAGGCAGGGTGGCTTCTGCCTGGAGGGCGTTGTTGCTTTCCGCTTTAATGATGCTGATAGTTAAGCCTCTTTGGCTGACTGACTTGGGATTCATTCTTTCTTTTGTGGCTACGGCGTCGATTCTAATCTTCGAGGTGAAGATTCGCAGTAAACTTTCTTTTGTGCCCGGGGTTCTAAGAGAAGGCCTATCTGTCTCATTAGCCGCCCAAATTGGAGTGGCTCCGATACTGTTTGTCACATTTGGACAGTTTAATATACTCTCGCCGGTTATTAACGCCCTCATTCTCTGGACGGTGCCGCCAATTACCATTCTTGGGGCTATCGGAGGAATGGCCGGTCTTATTTTGCCGGGGGTAGGAAGAATGATGATGTATTTGCTTTACCCTTTTACCTGGTATTTTGTTAAGGTGGTAGAGGTATTCGGATGAAAATAAAATCAACAAAATACATTCTTCTGTTTCTTCTCTTGGTAGCTTTGATCGTTTGGTTTGGTGTCTTGGCAACCGGGGGAAAGAAACTTCATCTCATAGCCTGCGACGTAGGGCAGGGGGATGCAATACTGGCTACTTTAGGAGACATTCAGATTTTAACCGACGGGGGAGCAAGCAACAAAGTTTTGGATTGTTTGGGCAGGCACATGCCCTTTTGGGATAGGGAAATCGAGTTGGTGATTCTGACCCACCCGGACAAAGATCACTTTAAGGGGTTAATTGAGGTATTCCGGCGCTACAAGGTTGATAATTTTTTGTCTAATGGGCTTCAGTCCGGCAGTTTAGAGTATCAAGTGCTGATAAATGAGGTGGGGGGTAGGGGTACAAAGACCATATTGGGAAAAGAGGGGACGGTATTAGGAGTGGGAAAGATGCGGTTAGACATACTCTCTCCAACCGAAGAGCAGTTAGGAAGTTTACCCACCAAAACAGTGGAGAAAAACGAATATTCTCTGGTCAGTTTGCTGCGTTTCGGGAGCTTTGACGCTCTGCTTACGGGAGACGTAGAAAATGAAGCGGCGGACAACCTTGCCGACAGAATTATGGCAACGGAAAACGAAACGATAGAATATATCAAAGTGCCTCATCATGGCAGTAAGAACGGATTGACGCCAAAGCTTCTTGAAGCCGTTATGCCTAAATTGGCGGTTATTTCGGTGGGCAACAATTCCTACGGCCATCCCAGCGAGGAGACACTCAAGATACTGGGAGACGATGATACCAAGATACTAAGAACCGATCAGTTGGGGGATGTAGAGGTGATAAGTGATGGGGAGAAGTTTTTTGTTAAGAATTAGAGGGTGAATTCCGGCAAATTTTCTGCTAAAGTCAAAGTGCATGATTAAAGACGAAATTGTAAAAATTCTACAGAAGGCAACCGGACAGAGTGACATTGTTGTTGACGTGCCTGGAAATAACGAATTTGGGGATTATTCTACTAATATTGCCATGCAGCTTAAGGCTAAAAGCCCAAGGCAAAAAGCTGAAGAAATTGTTGCCAAGCTTCTAAGTAACCAAGACACAAAACTTCTATTTGACAAAATTGAAGTTGCCGAGGCGGGGTTTATCAATTTTCACCTTTCGAAGGAGGCCTTACTGAAAAATTTGGAAAAAGTTGACGAAAAATACGGTTCGTCGGATATCGGTAAGGGTAAAACGGCAGTTATCGATTATTCCGCTCCGAATATCGCCAAGGCTTTCGGAGTGGGACATTTAAGATCGACCATTATCGGCCAGGCTTTGTATAATCTATATCATTTTTCCGGTTATAAAGTCATCGGTGATAATCATTTGGGGGATTGGGGAACACAATTCGGAATGATTATTGCGGCGGTCAAGAAAAACAATCTGGATATCGAAAAACTTTCGGTGGATGAACTGGAAAAGGCATACGTTGAATACAACAAGAAAATTGAGGACAACCCCGGGCTTAAAGACGTGGCCAAGGAGTGGTTTAAGAGGCTTGAGGAAGGGGACAAAGAAGCAAAGCATATCTGGCAAAAGGCAAAGGACATATCCTTGGCGGAATTTCAAAGAATCTATGATCTCTTGGGGGTTGATATTGATTATGCCTACGGAGAAAGCTTCTATGAAGATAAAATGGAGGCTGTTATCAGGGAGGTAGAAAAAAAAGGATTGGCCAGAAAGAGCGAAGGAGCCGAAATAGTCGAATTTAATCCGCCAGCCGGCGGACTGCCTCCGGCAATGTTGATTAAAAGCGACGGGGCAACGACTTACTTTACGAGGGATTTGGCCACAATCAAATTCAGAATCGCAACGTGGAAACCCGATATTTATATCTATGAGGTCGGCTCCGAACAGTCGGTTTATTTCAGGCAACTTTTTGAAACCGTGAGAATGTTGGGTTGGATAAAGGATGAAGAATTGGTGCATGTCGGGCACGGGCTTTTCCTTTTTGGGGGCAAAAAGATGTCAACCAGAAAAGGAGGAAGTATAAAACTGGAGGAGGTGTTAAAGGAGGCCGTAGAAAGAGCCAAAAAGTTAGGGAACGGTGATGCCAAGACGGCTGCAGCCGTAGGAATCGGGGCCATAAAATACTATGACCTCTTGCATCACCCCACCAGCAGTATCAATTTTGATTGGGAGAAGATTTTTGTACTGGAGGGGAATAGCGGACCGTACCTGCAATATACAGTTGCCCGCACTAACTCAGTGCTTGTGAAATCTACAAATCTACAAATATCCAAATCTGCAAATAATTCGCAATTCAATCACGAAGAAGAACTTGTTCTTCGTTGTCTGGTTCATTTTCCTGAAGTGGTGGAAAATGCCGCTTTAACCTATTCGCCGAATTTACTTTGTAACTATTTATACAACCTAGCCTCAAAGTTTAATACTTTTTACGCTCGACATAGAATACTGTCAGATAACCGAGCGAATAGCGAACTTAGACTTGGGCTAACTTCTGCCGTCGGGCGAGTTTTGAAATCCGGTCTGAAACTTTTGGGGATTCAAGCGCCCGAACGAATGTAAGGATGCGCAGTCCTGCCTAATTTTGGCACGAAGCGTATGTCGCCTTTACTGGAATTTTCCTCTTGACCAGCCGTGTCTGGCACCATGATATGTTTTAGAGACAAAAAAGGCCCCGTCCTCCAAGAGCTCTGCGGCCCCATTTGCCAATCCGTCAACAAGCCCATCGAGAGCCCCTGTTGCATGAGCAATAACATTTGAGGTGTTATGGGCAATTCGGGTATGGGTGTCGGACCTATGTTTGTAAAGATCTGTAGGTGTTACTCCAAGCAGGGGTCTTATTGTAACCGGCTTTTTATTAGACCGTACCACGACTTCATTTGGTAAGACTATTCCTTCTTCCACGCCCCCTGCCGGACCAAAAGCTTCCGGGTGTGATTTCCTTATTTCTTCTATGTGTTTGTCAACCAGGCGTTCTGCCATATTTTTAAAACAATAGCGGGAGTTTACGCCCTTCATTCGAAGTTGTCAAATCGGAGGTGTATGTTTCGGAGGTATTGTAGAACAAATCATTCTAAAGTACAATTCTTTAAGGTCTATGAACTACAAACTTCACCACCTTAGCTCCGGTTTAAGAGTTTTAACTATTCCCATGCCGAATCTTGAATCGGCAACGCTTACGGTTTGGGTGAAAACAGGTTCGAGAAACGAAGAAAAAAGAGTAAACGGAATCAGCCACTTTCTTGAGCATATGGTTTTTAAGGGAAGCAAAAAACGCCCATCTGCAAAGCAGATCTCGGAGGCTGTTGATTCTATCGGCGGAGAATTTAACGCGGCCACCAGCAAGGACTGGACCAATTTTTACATAAAAGCAAGAAGCGGAGTAGTCGAAACCGCCTTTGATGTTTTGTCCGACATGGTTTTAAATCCTCTTTTAAACCCTAGAGAAATAGAGAGGGAAAAAGGGGTGATAGTCGAGGAAATTGCCATGTATGAAGACACCCCGATGATAAAGATAGGAGACGTTTTTGAGCAGACGGCCTTTGCCGGTAATTCTTTGGGTTGGGATATTGCGGGAACAGCGGCTAGCGTGAAGGGTACAGCAAAAAGTGATTTTGTAAGTTATAGAAACGAACATTATTATGCGGATAATATCATTGTTGTGACAGCGGGGGGAGTGACCGGAGAGACCGCCCTGGCGCTGGCAAAGAAGTATTTTGGGGACTTAAGAACTAAAGAAATAAAGGACTTAAGAACTGAAGAATTTAAAGTGGCACGAAAGACGTCGCGGGTAAAACTTCATCCGCAAAAAAAGGAACAGGCGCATTTTATCCTGGGCTTTCTGGGGGACGGCAGGGGTTATGAAGGACGCTTCGCCCAAGGAGTGTTGGCCGCGATTTTAGGTGGGGGAATGAGTTCGAGATTGTTTACCGAGGTCAGGGAAAGAAGGGGATTGGCGTACGCGGTTAAAACCAGCGTAGAAAGGTACAAGGAAACGGGTTATTTGGGAACTTATGCGGGGGTGGATCCGAAAAAGATTGAAGAGGCCATAAAAGTCATAGTTGATCAGTGTTTTGGCCTGGCCGAAAAAAGATACAAAATAGGGGACAAGGAGCTAAAAAAAGCCAAGGAGTACCTTAAGGGGCACTTGGCGTTGGCTTTGGAAGATACCAAAGACGTTGATTCTTTCTTTGCGGAGCAGGCCTTATTTTTAAGGGAAATAATTACACCCGAGGCGGTGTATAAAAAACTGGATGAAGTAAATATCAAAGACGTACTGTTTGAGGCCAACAGACTATTTAAAAAAGAAAATATGCGCTTGGCCATCATCGGGCCGTATGAAAATAAGGATAAGTTTGTTAAAATTATTAAATAGTATGGAACAGACAGTTGTTTTAGTTAAACCCGACGGAGTAAAAAAAGGAATAATAGGACAGGTTTTGAGCCGTTTTGAGAGAGTCGGTCTAAAACCTGTTGCCGTCAAAATGATTTGGGTGGACAAAACTTTTGTGGGTAAGCATTATAAAGATGATGTTAAATACCATAAAACTGTTGGTGAAAAAACGCTTGAGAATTACCAAAAATACGGTGTGGATCCAAAAGAAAATCTTGGCACAAAAGATCCCGTTGAAATAGGACGAATGGTCAGGAAGTGGAATATGGAATTTTTAAGCTCAGGACCGGTTGTTGCCATGCTTATTGAAGGG
>Ga0265292_1001485_pt1 | contig 20500 bp, 19 predicted proteins | sample Munlanlewell296A_FD_189080 | JGI IMG/M metagenome (GOLD analysis project Ga0265292, IMG submission 189080) | Leachate microbial communities from a municipal landfill in Southern Ontario, Canada - Leachate well 296A | ecosystem: Engineered > Solid waste > Landfill > Unclassified | place: Canada... | reverse complement strand
CAACTCCCGTTTGCTCTTTGGACTCATCATAGGCTCCCTCTGCGGATCGAGAATTCCGCGTTAGGGTAACATCTATTTTGAGCCAACGAATCCCACTAAAGTAACATTCGATTTGAGGCAATGCGCTGTGCAGCTCCAGCAGGCTCATTACGGTATAATCGCTGCATGCGTAAATGGCTCTACATTGCAGTCTTCACCTCTGGCCTGAGCGGTTTGGCGGTTGAGATGACCGCCTCACGCCTATTGGGGAATTATTTTGGCACCAGTAACCTCACCTGGGCCGCCATCATCGGGCTTATTTTGATCTACCTGACCGCCGGCTATTTTCTGGGCGGTTATTGGGCTGACCGCTCGCCGCATTATTCGACCTTTTTCAAGATACTGGCCTGGGGCGCGTTTGCCATCGGGCTGGTTCCGGTGGCAGCCCAGCCGATCCTGCGGGCTGCGGCAGACGCCTTTGATCAGTTGCAACTTGGCGTTTTGATAGGCTCTTTCGTGGTGGTGATGATCCTGTTCCTGCTGCCGGTGACCCTTCTCGGTACTGCCTCCCCTTTCGCCATCCGCCTGGCATTGAGTGACTCGCGGCAGGCGGGCAGCATCTCCGGCCGAATTTACGCCATCTCGACTCTCGGGTCGTTTGGCGGGACATTTTTACCCGTACTGCTGCTCATTCCCTGGATCGGTACCTACCGCACGTTCCTGGCAATCGGCGGGATGCTGTTGGTGATCGCTCTGGCAGGGTTGTGGGCAACTTCCGGCTGGAAAAAGGCAGCGCCGCTGCTGTGGATGCCGTTGATCATCGCCTTGCTGGCCATTTTCGGCGTCCGCGGGGCGATGAAAAACACCACCGGGTTGATCTACGAAAAGGATTCTGCCTACAACTACATCCAGGTACTGCAAGTTGGCGAAACCCGACTGCTACGATTAAACGACGGTCAGGGTGTGCATTCGATTTATAACCCCACCGAATATTTCTATAACGGGCCATGGGAACAGGTGCTGGTCGCCCCTTTTTTTTACCCGGCGCCGGTTGAACTTGCAGACGTGCAAAGCCTGGCAATTGTTGGCCTGGCCGCCGGCACCACCGCCCGACAGGCAAATCTAGTTTTTCCCAATATTCAAATGGAAGGCATCGAAATCGATCCGGATATCCTGGCAGTAGGGCGTGAATATTTTGGCATGGATTTGCCCAACCTGCACGTCACCGCCCAGGATGGGCGCTGGGCGTTGGAAAATAATCCCAACAAATTCCAGATCATCAGCGTGGATGCGTACCGCCCTCCCTACATTCCCTGGCACCTTACCACGCGGGAATTTTTCGAGATCGTGCGCAATCATCTGACCGATGAAGGCGTCATGGTGATCAACGTCGGACGAAGCCCGCAGGACCGCCGGCTGGTCGAAATCCTGAGCAGCACGATCCTTTCGGTTTTCCCGACCGTCCACATCATTGACCTGCCGGATTCATTCAATTCGATCTTGTTCGCCACCGTTCAGCCCACCGAAACCCAAGCTTTGATCGATAATTTCACCGCCCTTTCCGGAAAGCCTGACACCCCAGCGGTGCTGCTGCAAGCCATGGCTTTGGCCATCAACAACCTGCAACCAACGCCGGCTCAGGGATATGTCTTCACCGATGATCGGGCACCCATCGAATGGATTACGAACGATATGATCTTAAATTTCTTCTTATCCGGTAATGCGGAGACGCTTCAATGAAATTCACTTCAAAATTATTTCAGTTTTTGATCGCAATCGCCATTCCGCTGGGGTTGATCCTGACCGGAATGCGCATCTTTTTCACCCCTCCATTCGTTATTCTCGAATATAACATGCCAGGTTTCCCTGAAGACACCTATGGTTTCACCAAAGCGGACCGTATCCATTGGGCCAACCTGTCGCTGAAATATCTCAATAATGACGCCGGCATCGAATTTTTAGGCGACCTGCAGTTTGCCGATGGTTCGCAGGTGTTCAACGAACGCGAATTAAGCCACATGGTGGATGTAAAGCTATTCTTCAAGACCATGATGGCGATCTGGCTGGGTCTGGTCGCATTCCTGGTGATTGCCGGTCTCTTCGCCTGGCGCGCCCGCTGGCTGGCCCATTACTGGGCAGCCGTCTCTGCCGGCGGGTGGCTTACGCTTGGGCTGCTTGGGTTGATTTTGGTCACTGTTATCCTCAACTTTAGCGCACTTTTCACAGTATTCCACCAGTTGTTTTTCGTTGGCGATACCTGGCTTTTCTATTTCACCGACACCCTGATTCGCCTGTTCCCTATGCGGTTATGGCAGGACCTTTTCATTGCCATCGGCGCACTTTCGATCGGCGGAGCATTGTTTCTGGCCTTCAAAGGGCACAAGTGGGCGGATCGATAGCAATTACATCTGGCAACAAATGTAATTTGCCCCTCACCCCCGACCCCGCTCCCCGGTTTGTAGCTTGTTTTTCATTGACGGCCAAGCATTCGGGGAGCGGGGAGTAAATGAACTTCGAGTGTTTTTGCACCGCCAAGGCGGTGCAAAAACACTCGATTAAGAAAAACCCGCCCCAAGACTGGGGCGGGTTGGGTGGGGTTGAAAACCTTAAGAAAAACAGGATCCGAGTAGATTAAGTTAAAAGAAGCTCCTACAGTTTTAAGCGAGTCAATAAGCTGAAAAGATTCAGCGGACCGCTGCCGGGTTTTCTTTATCCATCGAGGGGTCAAAGATATGGAAGTTATCCATATTGACCACCATCTGGACTTTTTCGCCAATGGTGAAGCGGGTGCGGGGGTCGACGCGGGCGGTGAAATTGTTCTTGCCGCTGACCAGATATAGGAAAATTTCATTGCCCATTAATTCGGTCACATCCACCGTGGCTTCGATGGGTTCAGCATGGATGTTGGATGGAGCAAACATCGGATTGTGGATATCCTCGGGGCGAACACCCATGATCACTTCCCGACCTTCAAGGTGAGCATAGGTGGCGGCCTTTTCAGCGGGAATCTTCACTTTGCTGCCTTCCAGATCGACGAACAGGCTGCCATTATCCTTGCGGATGTGCGCCGGGAAGAAGTTCATGGATGGGGAGCCGATGAAACCAGCCACGAAGAGGTTGTTCGGGCGATCATAAAGGGATTGCGGCGTGTCTAACTGCTGCAAAATACCTTTGTTCATGACCGCGATGCGGGTCGCCATGGTCATGGCTTCCACCTGGTCATGGGTCACGTAAATAAAGGTGGTTTGCAATCCCTGGTGCAGTTTGCTGATCTGGGCGCGGGTCTGAACGCGCAGCTTGGCATCCAGGTTGGACAGCGGCTCATCGAACAAAAACACTTTCGGTTCGCGCACGATAGCCCGTCCCACGGCAACGCGCTGGCGCTGACCGCCGGACAGTTCGCGCGGTTTACGCTTGAGCAGCATCTCGATGCCGAGAATCTCGGCAGCCGTCTGCACCCGTTTTTGGATGTCCGCTTTCGGCAGTTTGCGCAATTTAAGGCCGAACGCCATGTTATCGTACACCGTCATGTGCGGATACAATGCATAAGATTGGAACACCATGGCGATGTCGCGGTCCTTGGGTGGAACATCATTCACCACGTTATTCCCAATCATAACCTTGCCGTCCGTGACCTCTTCCAAGCCTGCCAGACAGCGCAGCGCAGTGGTCTTACCGCAGCCGGATGGACCTACCAGAACCAAAAATTCCTTATCCTCGATCTTGATGTTCAGGTCGTTGATCGCAACGAAATCCCCGAACTTTTTCCAAACATGTTCGTACGTAACACCAGCCATTTCTTGCAAACCTCCCTTCGGAATGAGTATAGTGACTTGATTATATGCAACGAATGGGAAACGTGCAAATTAATTTCTTCTCCAATTTCACCACCGGATATTTACAACCTAGAACACACGTGCTATAATCAAGCAAACAGTCCCCCATCCCGTTTTCCCAGAGGTCGCCATGCCTGAAGTCCCGGAAATTGCTTCCCGCGCTCGTGAGTTGAACGTCGCCTTAGCCGGTAAAACCATAGCGGCTGTTGAAGTCCAGCAACCCAAATGTTTAAATGTCTCCGTCGAAGCATTCACCGCCGGTTTGACTGGCGCCGTGATCGAAAGCGCAGCCTACCATGGGAAGTGGATTCAGGTACACACCACTCAAGGTTGGCTGCTCGTCAACCTTGGCATGGGCGGCGAGATTTTACTGGTCACGCAGGCGACTATGCCTGAAAAACATACCATCGTGTTTGAATTTAGTGACGCCAGCTGCCTGTCCATCAGTTTCTGGTGGTTCGGGCACGTCCATTACGTTGCGGAAGGAGAGCTGCAGTCGCATACCCCTACCGCAAAGTTAGGACCGAATGTGCTCGACCTTTCACTCGAAGATTTTCGCCGCATCGTTGCCCGGCAGCGAACTGCAGTCAAGAGCTATTTGCTCGACCAGAGTCGCATTGCCGGCATCGGCAACGCCTACATCCACGATATCCTCTTCCTTGCGCGCATCCACCCGCTGCGCCGCCTGGAAAGCCTCTCCCCTGCCGAGGTGGACGGATTGTATCAGGCCATCCAGGACGGGCTGCGTCCCAGCCTGGCGAAAAATGGCGCATTTTACGAGAAAGATATCTATGGGCAAAAAGGGGGCTTTGGCATGGACGAAATTCTGATTGGCTACCGCGAAAACCAGCCCTGCCCGCGCTGCCAAACGCCGATTATCAAAATCAAAACCGGCAGCACCAGCAGCTTTATCTGTCCATCCTGCCAGGCGCTCCCAGCCGCTGTTTAGGTTTACTTGCAGCCAAACACTCGCGCGATTGAACGCCGGCTGGATAAAGGGGTTTTAGCGGTCATATTTTATGATCCAATAAATTTCTACGCTTCAAGTCAACATTTATCATAAAGCCGGACTCCTACTGTATAATGGGGCATTGTCCCCGGTTGGCTAGGGTCCACCACGGATATTAAGGAAATGGTATGCCTGTCTCGCAAAATGTACTGGACTACGATTTAAAGAAATCCATTCACCCGAACCGCCTGGTGGGACTGTGGCGCTTGATGACCGGGTTCCGCTTAAATTACCTGGGTGCCAACCTCAGCCTGGGAATTTCTGCCCTGGCAAAAACCAGTACCTACATGCTGCTGCGTTATTTCGTTGACCACCACCTGGTAGCGAGGGATGCCGTAGTTCCACTGTGGGGTATCGCACTCGGGTTTGTCGGACTGGCTGCCGTGGAGGGTTCATTTTCCTTCATGAGTGGACGACTGGCGTCGCTGACAGCCGAAGGAGTCGCCCGCCGGTTGCGAAATTACGTGTTCGACCATATTCAGCACCTGAGCTTCACCTACCATTCGAAGACCGAAACTGGCGAGCTCATCCAACGCTCCACATCGGATGTGGATGCCCTGCGTCGCTTTTTCTCCGAACAGGGCATCGGCATGGGACGGATTCTGTTCCTGTTCGTCATCAACTTCATCGCCATTCTGCAACTTAACGTCAAGTTGGCGTTCATCTCAATCGCAGTGATTCCGTTCGTGCTACTGGTCTCCCTCTACTTTTTTCGGAAAATTTCCAGGTTGTACGAATCCTACCAAACACAGGACGCCGTCCTTTCGACCACCCTACAGGAAAACCTGTCCGGCGTGCGGGTGGTGAAGGCTTTCGCCCGCCAGGAATATGAAATTAATAAATTCGAGCGCGACAACTGGGAAAAATTCCTCCGGGGAAAGCGCCTGATGCAAATGCACTCGCTATTCTGGCCGATATCCGATACAGTCTGCAACATCCAGATTGTGACCGGTTACTTGATCGGCGCTTTAATGACCATCAACGGCGAAATCACCATCGGCACGTACCTGGCTTATGCCGGCCTGATCGTGTGGATCATCTTCCCGATGCGCAACCTGGGACGCCTGATTGTCCAAACCTCAACCGGCATGGTCTCATACAATCGGGTCATGACCATGATCAAGGAAGACCGCGAACCCCTCGACCAGGGTGACTACACCCCCGCGGATGGCCTGCAGGGTAAGCTCGAATTCAAGCGCGTTGGTTTTGCTTACGAAGAAGGCAGTCAGGCGTTGGAAGACGTGACTTTTACGGTCCAGCCTGGACAGGTGATTGCGCTGCTCGGTTCAACCGGCTCCGGCAAGACCACGCTGGTCAACCTGCTGCCGCGCTTCTACGATTACACCACTGGCAGCATCCTGCTGGATGGGGTTGAACTGAACCGCTACCCGCGCCGCTACTTACGCAGCCATATCGGCATCGTCGAGCAGGAACCCTTCCTGTTCTCGCGCAGCATCCGGGAAAACATTACCTACGGCGTCGGGCGCGAAGTGCCGCAGGAAGAGATCGAAGCTGCCGCCCGCGCCGCTGCCATCCACGATGTGATTTTGAGCTTCGAAAAAGGCTACGGGACGCTGGTTGGAGAAAAAGGCGTCACCTTGTCCGGCGGTCAGAAGCAGCGTGTGGCGATTGCCCGCACTTTGCTCAAAAACCCGCGCATTCTGATCCTGGACGATTCCACCTCCTCGGTGGATACCGAAACCGAAGCTGAAATCCGCGAAGCCTTGCAAAACCTGATGAAAGAGCGCACCACCTTCATCATTGCCCACCGCATTCAGAGCATCATGGACGCCGACCTCATTCTGGTCATGGATAACGGGCGCATCGTTCAATCCGGGACTCACGCCGACCTGGTTGCGAGCGAGGGGATTTATCAGCAGATTTTTAACATCCAGACGCGCATCGATGACGAACTGGAAAAGGAGATCGCCAGTGTCGGATGAATATTTTGAAGAAGAGGAGTTCAAAGCCCAGGTCAACGGCAAAACACTGCGCCGCATCCTTGGCCTGACTCGTCCGCACCTGCGCTGGGTGATCGGTTTCCTGATCGCCATCATGGTCGTATCAGGGTTGGACTCGCTCTTCACATATTTGAGTAAATTAATCATCGACGAGGGCATCCTTGCTGGCAATAAACCGGTGCTCTACCGGCTGCTTGCCACCTACGGCGGATTGACGCTGGTGCAGGCCGCGGGCGTATTGAGTTTCGTATTCCTGGCTGGCGTGCTCGGCGAACGAGTGCGCTACGACCTGCGTCAAAAAATGTTCAACCACCTGCAAGGACTCTCGCTGTCCTACTTTAGCCGCACCCCGGTGGGTTGGATCATGTCCCGCGTCACCTCTGATTCCGAACGTGTAGCCGAGCTGGTTACCTGGGGCTTGTTGGATTCAACCTGGGCAATAATGAACATCGTGACAGCTATGGGTTTCATGCTGTACATCAACTGGCGTATGGCGCTCATCGTCCTGGCTGCCCTGCCAATCCTGTTCTGGATCGCATACGAATTTCGCAAGCGCATCCTGGGCGAATTCCGCAATGTGCGCAAGTTCAATTCCAAGATTACCGGTGCTTTCAATGAAAACATCACCGGCGTGCGAGTGGTCAAAGCACTGGGCCGCGAAGATGCCAACCTGAAGGACTTCAGTGTGCTGACCGGCGATATGTACCGCACCAGTTACCGCGCTGCCTGGCTAAGTGCGCTCTTCCTCCCGACTGTGCAGATCATCGCAGCCATTGCGTTGGGCAGTATCGTCTGGTACGGCGGCGGGCAGGCGCAAACTGGCGGCATGACCGTTGGCGGCATTCAGGCGTTCGTTTCCTACGTAACGTTTATGATGTGGCCAATCCAGGATCTGGCGCGCGTGTTCGCTGAAATGCAGCATTCCATTGCCTCCGCCGAGCGCATCTTTTCCCTGATCGACAGCGTCCCTGAAGTGAAAGACGGCCCCGAAGCGTATGACCCGGGTACCATGAAGGGCGATGTCGAATTCGAAAACGTTACCTTCTTCTACTCGGATGGCAACGGCAAGCCGGTGTTGGAAGATTTCTCGCTCAAGGTCAAACGCGGCGAAACCATTGCTCTGGTCGGCCCAACCGGCGGCGGGAAATCCACTATCGTCAACCTGGTCTGCCGCTTCTATGAACCCAAGCAGGGGCGCATTAAAATCGGCGGAAAGGATTACACTCACTATTCGCTGCATGCCATCCAGTCACGCATCGGCATGGTGCTGCAGACCCCGCACTTATTCTCCGGATCGATCCGGGAGAATATCCGTTACGGCAAACTGGCCGCTTCCGACCAGGAAGTCGAAAATGCCGCTAAAATGGCCGGGGCGAGTGATTTTATCGCCCGCTTCCCAAAAGGCTACGATGAAAATGTTGGCGAAGGCGGCAACCTGCTCTCGGTCGGCCAAAAACAACTGATCTCGTTGGCGCGCGCTGTGCTGGCTGATCCCGAAATTTTCATCATGGACGAAGCCACCTCGTCAGTCGATACCCTGACTGAGGCTTTGATCCAGCGCGGCATGGATACCATGATGGAAGGCCGTACCAGTTTTGTCATTGCCCACCGGCTTTCGACCATCAAACGCGCCGACCGGATACTGGTCATCGAAGACGGGCGTGTGGCTGAAGCCGGTACCCATTACGAACTGCTGCGCAAGCGGGGTAAATATTACCAGTTGTACACCACCCAGTTCCGCCACCAGATGGAACAGGCGCTCGATCCCTTTAGCCAGGAAGTTGTTCAAGGAGCGTAGCCCCAATCGTGACATCGATTTCGCTTTCCACCATCGCAGACATCCAGAATATTCTGCGCGCAGCCGGAGAAATTGCGCTTTCCCGCCGCGCTTCAGCCCAGGTTCACCTCAAGGCAGATATGACGCCGTTTACCGATATCGAGTTGGATATGGAGGCGCTGATCCTGTCCTTCTTACGCGAACGCTTCCCGGATTACCAGATCCTTTCCGAGGAAAACGGCACACAAGGACCGGTCAAACCGGCAGTCTGGGCGTTGGACCCGATCGACGGTACGAAAATCTTTCTGAATGGGCTGCCCACCTGGGGTATCTCGCTCGGCAGCATTGTCAACGGCCAGCCTGCCCTGGGATTCTTCTACATGCCGGTTACCCATGACTTATACTGGGGCGGCGAAGGGTATGGCGCTTTCCTCAATGACACGCCCCTGCCGGTCAATTTGGCGCAAGACCTGGATGACCCTTTATCTTTCCTGGCAATCCCGGCCAACGGGCACCGCCATTTTGAATTCGATTACTCGCACCTGCGCTGCTTTGGTTCCACCGCTGCCCACTGCTGCTATGTTGCCCAGGGCGCCGCAACCGGCGCACTGCTGCGCCGGGTCAACCTGTGGGACCTGGCAGGCGTGCTACCCATCCTGTCGCAGACCGGGGTGCAGGTTGAATATTACTCGCAGGGGGCTTTCTCACCTCAGCCGTATTTGAACGGCGGCAAGATTAAAGAAGAAATCCTAGTTGCGCGTGAACCGATATTGGGTAAAATACGTACGTTGATTCATCGAAAATAATAAGGAACGATAAACATGACCAAGCATATTCTGGTGACCTACGCCACCCGCGCCGGCTCGACCGGTGAAATTGCAGAGATCATCGGTAAATCCATCGCCGCCCGTGGCTTCGTGGTGGATGTCAAACCAGTGTTGGAAAAGCCCGCCCTGGAAGGTTACGACGGCGTGGTCATCGGCAGCGCCGTCCGCATGGGGCAGTGGCTGCCGGAAGCGGTTGAATACCTGAAAGCCAACCAGGCGGCCTTACAAAAGATGCCCGCGGCCATTTTCACCGTCCACATTCTCAACCTGGCAGACGATCAGACCAGCCAGGCTTACCGCGAAGGCTACATAGCCCCGCTCAAACCATTGATTCAGCCGGTCGATACCGCCTTTTTTGGCGGCAAGATGGATTCCAAGCGGCTGAAATTTGCCGACCGGTTAATCGGTAAATTGGTCAAGGCCGTGGATAGCGATAATCGCAACTGGGAGCGGATTCGCGGTTGGGGCAGAGGTGTCGCGGATAAGATGGAATAAGCAAACCGGATGCGCGATTGTGCCAGCCAGGCGTTGATCGTGTCCTGTTGCTAAAATCAAAGGATTTTTGCACCCTTTCATTCACAACGATGGAGGGAGTTTAAACCCGGTGTCCTTAAACAACCAAAAATCCCCACGAAAATCGTGGGGATTAAGGTGGCGAGGGTGAGGGTTGAACTCACGACCAAGGGCTTATGAGTCCCCTGCTCTACCACTGAGCTACCTCGCCAGCGAGCGAAAGTATAAACTAGGCATATATTTTTGTCAAATAGTTGGCATTCCTTTTTTAGGTTACTTTTGAAAACCGATATCACTGAAACCTATTGTTTACAATTATTTTTGCTTATGGGGTTGTGTTAATATCTTGTCCACAATGAGGGCATATGTTTTGCTCTAGTTTCTGTTTCTGTAATTCAGAAGCGAAGCCTGATGCAATTATTCCCGCTGGGAGAGCAAATAAACCTATCCCCAAAACTGCAATAAATGCACCAATAATTCTGCCTAGAAGGGTCATTGGATAAACATCACCATAGCCTACAGTCGTTAATGTGACTGCCCCCCACCACATGGCTTTTGGAATGCTCCCGAATAATTCTGGCTGAGATTCACGCTCAATGAAGTACATTAAACTGGAAGCCATAATCAGTAGAACGACACTTGAAAATAACGTAATGACGAGTTCTTCTTTCTTGGACTTAAGTACATTGGCTAATTTATTAAGAGACTGCGAGTACCGCCCCATTTTAAAGAGGCGAAATAAACGGAAAAGGCGGACGGCACGAATAAATCTTAAATCCATTCCACCCAACGGTATGTAGAAAGGCAGGAAAGATAATAGGTCTATAAGCATCGAAGGTGATAAGGCATATTGAAGTCGCCCTAAAACTGGCGATTTATACTTTTGTTGTTCCGTACATGTCCAAAGGCGAAGTATATATTCAACTGTAAAGACACCAACTGAGAATAGTTCAAAATAATAAAAATATACTTTATATCTTGAGTAAAAGCCCTCTTCTGTTTCTAATACAACAGCTAAAATATTGAGAAAAATAAGAATCAGCATTCCGAAATTAAAAACTCTACTCGCACCACTATCAGTATGAGTAGGGTCGATAAATTTGAATATGGCTCGTCTGAATTTGTGCATAATGGGTTTACTTTCTACTTAGTTCAAGGCCGAGCTACAACCTTCCCCCGGTAAACCAAATTAATGTGTATGAATTATAGGTAATATTTATATAATAGTTACTACATCCAATTAAGTCAAAAATAATGGTGTCATAATAATGGCTAAAGTTATCAAACTTAAACAACCTTACAATGTGCTACCGTCAATGGGTTTACCTTTTGTCAATTATATAGGTTGACAAAAGTTGTACAATGAAAATGAGGGGCATTGAAAGGGGATTATATTTTCGTGAAACGGAAAAAAAATAAAAAATAATTTGGATTGTGGTTGGGATAATGACGGCTTGCTTTCTAGGGATCGGTCTTTTGCCTGATACTCAGCCTAACAATAAAACTGCATCACGAAGCGATCAGACCCTAACTACTCCAACTACTGAACCGGTTGCACAGGCATTCACTCCGACTGAAATCATACCAACTTCAACACCGGCTGCGACACCGACCAAAGCTTTGGTTTTCCCTTATACCTGTATCCCTGTGAATAATGGGTTTCAGACCGGTTTGGTGACCCGCATTGTGGACGGTGACACAATCCATGTCAACATTAACGGTCAGGATTTCGTAGTCCGGTACATTGGCGTAGATGCTCCTGAATTGGATTCCGGCGATCCGCTCGGCGAACAGGCAAAACTTATAAATGCGGAACTGGTTGAAGGCAAAACCGTGACCCTGGTGCGAGATGTATCTGAAACCGATTCTTTTCATCGTTTACTGCGTTATGTTCTGATAGGGACAACTTTTGTGAATCATGAGCTGATCAGGGCTGGAGTTGGGGTTCCTAAGCAGTACCCGCCTGACACAATATGCCAAGAGACTTTGGATAACGCTCTCGTCGTTGCAAGAACTAACCAACTCAATATCAATCCCACACCACCCTTGCCCACAGTTGATCTAGATCCGACGCCTGAGATTCAGCCTACCCAAGCAATTGTCTCTGCCTGTCCGAACGGCTGTACCACCGAGCAGGCTGGATGTTCGATTAAGGGAAATATCTCATCGAGTGGCGAAAAGATTTATCACATGGTGGGTATGCGTGATTACACCAAAACCGTAATTAGTGCTGAAAAAGGGGAGCGTTGGTTCTGTACCGAAAATGATGCGGTGGTGAATGGATGGCGGCGGGCATTGAGGTAACTCTCTTTAGCCAAACCCCAACCCGCGCTGTTTGAACGATACGTAATTCTGATGGGTGCCGATGACAATATGATCCAGCACTTCGATGTCCAGCAACTTGCCGACCTGCACCACGGCGCGCGTCAGGGCGATATCCTCCGGCGAGGGTGTCGGGTCGCCGCTGGGATGGTTGTGCGCCAATAATATCGAAGCGGCGTTGCGCAGGATGGCGGGTTTGAACAATTCGCCGATGCGTACAGTGGAGGCATTCAGCGAGCCTTTATAGATTTTCTCGGTCGAGATCCAGCGGTTGCGGGTATCAGCCAGCAGCACCCATAAGTGTTCCTGGGTAAAGGCCGCCATCTCGAATTTGACCAGGTCAGCGGCGGCCTGCGGGTTGTTCAAAAACACCGGCTCCTCGGGCGTCTCGCGCACCAGCCGGCGTCCCAGTTCGATGGCGGCTTTGAGCTGCGCTGCTTTGGCCATGCCCAGCCCGCGTTGGCTGGCCAGTTCGGCAAAAGACGCCTTCTGCAACCCGCTGAGTCCTTTCATATCATTCAGCAGGCGCTGCCCCATCTGTACGGCATTCTCGCCCGCCACGCCTACCCGCAGCAAAATAGCTAGCAGTTCAGCAGTGTTGAGCGCTTCCGGGCCGTTTTCTGCAAGGCGTTCGCGCGGCCGGTCGCCGGTCGAAAGGTCGGATATCCGGTAGGGATGAGCGCTATCTTTCATGGTGAGGTCTCCGTTGGCTGCTTCCGTGCAGGCGATCTAAACTACGCAAAAACTATAGCAAAGCCTGCCTTTCCGCGCAAGCGGCAAGACGGTCAGGTTATGAAAAGCCAGCCGGGGGCATCCATGCTATAATTCTGGCATTGGAGCCGCCATGGACCTGGAAACGATCCTTTTCAGCGATTTATCTCTGACCCTGACCGCCATCGCAGCCGGCTTTATTGCAGCGCTGTGGCTCAGTCTGGCAGTTTGGACCTTCCGGGATATTCGCCGGCGGGCGCGTGATCCATTCACCCGTATTCTGGCGGTGCTACTGGTGCTCCTGTTATTCCTGCCCGGGTTGCTGCTGTATCTGATCCTGCGACCGTCCATCACGCTGGAAGAGGAGTACCAACACACCCTGGAAGAGGAAGCGCTACTGCAAAACATCGAAGATGCTGCTCTGTGCCCCGGCTGCAACCGGCGCATCCAGCCGGACTGGATGGTTTGTCCCTCCTGCCACACGCTGCTCAAAAAGCGCTGCCCCAACTGCAGCAAACTGATGGAACTGCCCTGGAATTTGTGCCCTTACTGCGCCACACCGCTGCCTGGCGTCCGGTTGGAAAACGCGACCCGCGGGGACGAACTGACCGACCTGCCGGATGAATCTCCAGCAAAAAATGAAAACGAAACCGGCGAGACGGAAAGATATGCAGCAGTGGAAACGGATGATGATTGGATTTTGTTCCCCCGGGCTGGCACGGAAGACCCGCAGCCCGAGACTCCCCCACCAGGCAGTTAAACGCCAGGACCTAAAGGTAAACCTTATTTATGCGGAATCCTCCAACACTTGAGCCGGTTGATTATCTCCTGATAGGCCATATCACCAAAGACATTACTCCCACTGGTTATTCACTGGGCGGCACTGCCACCTATTCAGCCTTGACGGCGGCGGCTCTCGGGCTGCGCGTGGGCATCGTCACCTCGTTCGGGCCCGATCTCGACCTGCCCGAGCGCCCGCGCATCCAGATCTCGCCGGTTGCCGCTGAAACGACGACCACCTTCAAGAATATCTACACGCCAGCAGGCCGCATCCAGTACGCTTATCACCCGGCTGCCCGCCTGGACCTGTCCTCCGTGCCGGAAATCTGGCGTAACACGCCCGTCGTTCACCTGGGGCCCATTATGCAGGAAGTCGACCCTAAACTGGCGCGCGCATTCCCCAATTCGCTGGTTGGTCTGACGCTGCAAGGATGGTTGCGCAGTTTCAATGCAAGCGGTCTGGTGCATTACACCGATTGGCCCGAGGCGCGTTTTGTGCTCGAATCGGCCCAGGCCGCGGTTTTCAGTATCGAGGATGTGCAGGGGGATGAAAGTATTGTTCAAGAACTGATCTCTTCCATCCGCGTGCTGGTGGTCACCGAGGGCGCTGCCGGCGCCCGCCTGTACTGGAATGGCGACTTGCGCTACTTCCGCCCGCCGATCATGGAGGAAGTCGATCCAGTCGGCGCCGGCGACATTTTTGCTGCAGCCTTTTTTATCCGCCTGCAGCAAACCCGCGACCCGTGGGAGGCTGCCCGCTTTGCCACCCAGCTGGCATCCGTCAGCGTCACCCGCCTGGGGATCCAGGGTATTCCCACAGAAGAAGAAGTAAAAGCCGGTTTGATAACCATCCTCCCCTGATCTGGATTTTATGGCCAAGATTTATGCGTTTGTCAATCAAAAAGGCGGGGTCGGAAAGACAACGTCAGCTATATCCCTGGGGGCATACCTGGGGCAATACGGCCAGCGAGTGTTGCTGGTTGACCTGGATCCGCAGGCCAATGCCACATCATCGTTAGGGATCGATAAACGCGGCATCAAGAACGGGATGTATGAAGTCCTGATTGGCGGACAGCCGGTCGGCCCGACCGTTTTGCACAACCCGCAATATAAACTATCGGTTTTGCCCTCCTCTCCGGCGCTGGCTGGCGCGGAAATTGAACTGATCGAACTCGAGCGGCGCGAGCATCGCCTGGCAGAAGCCATCGATGGCACTGCCAGCCATTATGATTATGTCTTGATCGACTGCCCGCCCTCGCTCTCCCTGTTGACCGTCAACGGGCTTGCAGCCGCAAAAGACGGCGTGGTAATCCCGGTGCAGTGCGAATACCTGGCGCTGGAAGGACTTGGCCAGTTAGCCCAGACGATACAACGCGTACGCTCCTCCGTGTTCCCCAATCTGGTTATCCGCGGCGTGGTGATGACCATGTTCGACAGCCGCACGCGGCTGGCGTTGGATGTGGTCAGCGAGGTGCGCAAGTACTTCCCCACCCAGGTATTTCAAACCATCATCCCGCGCAGTGTCCGGCTGGCAGAAGCGCCCTCATTTGGCATGCCAATTTCGGTTTTTGCGCCCGATTCCTCGGCAGCCAAAGCCTACGCGGCGCTGGCGCGGGAAATTTTAGCAGGCGACGGAATTCAGGTCCCTGTCATGGATCAAGAAGGTGGGTAAAAATGGCAAGAAAAAGCGGTCTGGGTAAGGGGTTAGACGCATTAATTCCGGGTGGGGAGAGCAGCACGCCAGATGGCGGTACGCTTTTTCTGGATGTGGATCAGATTTCCCCCAATCCATCTCAGCCGCGCCAGGATATGCCGCCGGAAAGTCTGACCGAATTAGCTGCCTCGATCCGTGAGCATGGCATTCTACAACCGTTGATCGTCAGCCAGGGGACGAACGCCAACCAATATGTCTTGATTGCTGGCGAACGCCGCCTGCGGGCTGCCCGCTCGATCGGATTAAAGACCGTGCCGGTGATTTTGCGCCAGGCTACCAATCAGCAGCGTCTTGAGCTGGCGCTGATCGAAAATATCCAGCGCACCGACCTGGCCCCGCTGGATACTGCCGAAGCCTACCGCCAACTGGCCGATGAATTTGGCCTGTCCCACGATGAGATCGCTGAACGGGTTGGCAAGAGCCGGACAGCGGTAAGCAATACGTTGCGCTTACTTCGCCTACCTGATTCAGTGCGCATTGCACTGGTGGAAGAAAAAATCTCCGAAGGTCACGCGCGCGCGCTGCTTGGGCTGGCCACATCGCAGGCTCAGTCAGCGGTGCTGCAAAATGTACTGGCCAATGATCTGAGCGTGCGCCAGACCGAAGCTCTGGTCCGCCGCTACAACGGCGAACGGCCGGCAGCAACCAAACGCGCAGAACCCGCCCCGGAGATCCAGGCGCTGGAAGAACGTCTGCGCGACGGCCTGGGAACGCGCGTCACGCTGCGGCACGGTAAAAAAGGCGGCACGCTGGTTATTCACTATTATTCCAACGAAGAACTTGATGGCCTCATTTCGCAGATTCTCCGAGATTAACCATGCTCATCCTGCATAACATCAACGCCTACACTTTATGGCAATCCCAACCTCAGATTTCTGCCCTTGCCATTCGCGACGGGAAAATCCTGGCGGTTGGACGCCAGGAAGATGTGCTGGCGTTAGCCGACCGGAATACCGAACGCATCGATTTGCGCGGCGCGACGGTGTGGCCGGGTCTGACGGACTCTCACCTGCATTTGCAGTTTTATTCGCTCGGGCTGAAATATGTCGACTGTGAAACCGAATCCCTGGCGGAATGTTTGCGGCGGGTGGCTGCGGCAGCGGTTGACACCCTGCCTGGTCAATGGGTGCGCGGTCACGGCTGGAACCAGAACGACTGGCCGGAAGGGTTTGGCATTGCTGCCATGCTCGATGCATTCGCCCCGGACAAACCGGTTTACTTGACCTCTAAATCACTGCATTCCAGTTGGGCAAACTCCTTCGCGCTGCGGTTGGCAGGTATCACCGGCAGTACGCCCGACCCCACTGGCGGGGTGATTCAACGCGACTCGGCCGGTAATCCGACCGGCATCCTGTTCGAAAGCGCCATGGAGTTATTGGAAAACATTATTCCTGCTCCCACCGCTGACGAAGTCGCGGCTGCCATCCGCAAGGCTCAGCCAACCCTTTGGCGCATGGGATTGACCGGGGTGCACGACTTCGACCGCCGCACCAGTTTTATGGCGCTGCAATCGCTGGATGCGGCCGGTGAGCTCAAATTGCGCACCGTCAAGAGCATTCCCCTCGAAGAATTGAGTAACGCAGTCGGGGTAGGTTTAAACACCGGGTTTGGCAGCGAATTTTTACGCATCGGGTCGGTGAAGCTGTTCGCTGATGGCGCCCTTGGGCCACAAACCGCCGCCATGCTGCAATCGTACGAAAACGAACCCGCCAATACCGGTCTGCTCTTTCTGGATGCCGAACAAATCCTGGAGCACGGAATGTTAGCTGCAAAAAGTGGAATCAGCCTGGCCACTCATGCCATTGGCGACCGCGCCAATCATGAAGTTCTCAAGGCTTACGCCCAGATGCGTGAGTTGGAAACCCGCGAGAAACTCCCGCACTTACGCCACCGCATCGAGCATGTTCAGGTGCTGCACCCGGATCACCTCAAATTGCTGGCTGCCAACCAAATCATAGCCTCCATGCAGCCCATCCACACAACCTCAGATATGGATACGGCTGACCGCCACTGGGGAACGCGCGCACGTTACGCGTATGCTTTCAGGACATTGCGGAACGCCGGCACCCGCCTGATCTTCGGCTCCGACGCCCCGGTTGAATCACCCAATCCATTCTGGGGGATCCACGCTGCGGTCACCCGGCGGCGCCATTCCGGCTACCCGTCTGCGGATGGTTGGAATGCGCAGGAACGCATTACCTTGCAGCAGGCGTTGGAAAGCTACACCGTCCATCCGGCCTTTGCCGCCGGTTGGGAGCACCGCCTGGGTGCACTTGCGCCTGGTTACCATGCGGATTTGATCGTTCTTCCGACCGACCCCTTTAAAATGGAGCCTGCCGAGCTTTATACTGTCAAACCGGAGCGCGTGATGGTTGGCGGGCAATGGGTTTTGGGTGTTTAATATCTGAAGAACCATGGACCACGCACAACCGCTTACCCCTGAAGTTCTTGTCCCACGGCTTGGGGATTATCTCATCGAGCGCCAGTTGATCACTCCCGAGCAGTTGGCTTATGCGCTGCAGCAGCAGGCTGCCATCCGCAATAACCAGCAGACCGTCCCACTTATTGGTCAATTGCTGGTTGAGCTTGGCATTCTCGACCGCAGCGCGCTCGATCAGGCGATCACCGAGCAAGTGCTTCAATTACGCTTTGCGTTGAAAGAAAACAACCGGCAATTAGAGCGACGCGTACAGGAGCGAACCGTAGAACTCGAACGGGCGTTAGTCCGTCTGTCAGAGTTGAATCAGCTCAAAAGCAACTTCCTGGCAAATATCTCACATGAATTGCGCACGCCACTCACGCACCTTCAGGGGTATATCGAGTTGATACAGACCGGCGGCCTCGGTCCATTGACCCACGGTCAGGTAAACGCTCTCGATACCATTCAGCGTTCAACGGACCGGTTGAGCCGGTTGATCGAAGATTTGATCCTGTTTGCAACTTCAGAAAAGACTGAGATACCCGTGCTGCAAAACGCAACCGATCTCAATATATTGTGCACGGATGTGATCAATCAGATGCAGCCCAAGGCACGGGATCAAAAGTTGCAACTGATATTGAAAATCTGCGCCGATGGCGCAATGGCGTATGCTGATCGCGAGAAAATTGGCTGGGTGATCCATCAATTCCTCGACAACGCGGTGAAGTTTACGCCGCCGGGGGGCGTCGTTACCCTGGAACTGATCCCGGACGAATTGCATTTCACCGTAAAAGTCAGCGATAGTGGAATTGGCATTCCGCCTACGCGGTTGGGCGAGATTTTCGAGCCATTCCATCAGCTAGACGGCTCTTCGACCCGCAGATACGGCGGCACCGGCCTGGGATTGGCTCTGGCGCAGAAAATCGTGGAAGCGCACGACTCCACCATCCAGGTGATATCCGAACTAAGCAAAGGCAGCCAATTTTCGTTCGAACTGAAGAAAGTGTTGGAGGGGAATTCATGAAGACTGCAACTCAGGTTCCTACAAGAATTTTTCCGCCTGTCGATGTCACTTTCCTGTATTTGATCAATAAAATTCTTAGCGGCGTGGAGAACCTGCATGACGCAATGAACGCGTTGGTGCCGGTCATTCGAGACTATTTTATTTTCGACAATGTTGTGGTATTTTTGGTCGATCCGATGACCCTCAATCTTGACGTCGTCTATGCCCGGGCTACCGGACGCGGCAAATCCGCAGAGGCCGACGTCGCCTGGGGTGAAATTATCGGCAGCCAGGTCATCGATTCCAGGCAGGTCATTTTACAGGAACCGCAAGACACAGCCCAGATTGACAGGCTGCGCCGGCCGTTTACACTGGGCGTGCCGCTCATTTCACATGCCGAGACGTTGGGAGCCATTATTTTTATCCGCTTTGGCAGCCCGCAGTACACCCCTGACCAAATTGCCTTTGCCGAGTATCTGGCAGACCAACTGGCAGTGGTCGCCGCGCGTGAAAATCTCATACGTGAGAACAAACGCCTCGAATTCCAGTACCGCGCATTCCAGGTGCAGGAAGATTTCATCTCCACCCTCTCACATGAATTACGCACCCCGTTGGGGTTTATCAAAGGCTATACCACCACCCTGCTGCGCACGGATGCCACCTGGGATGAGCAGGCCAAAGAAGAATTTCTGACCATTATCGACCATGAAACCGACCGGATGCAAGACCTGATCAGCAATTTGCTCGATTCAGCCAAGTTGCAATCCGGTCAAATGATCATGGATCTCCAGGTTGTGCGGCTGGACGCTTTGATCAAGGATGTCATTTTGCGTTCCAAGCTGCATCACCCAGCTTTAGACATACAGGTGGAAATTACTGAACCGATCAAGCCCATTCAGGCAGATCCGCGCCGTTTGGCCCAAACGTTGGAAAACCTGATCAGCAATGCGGTCAAATACGCGCCTGGGGCGCCGGTAAAGGTTAAGATTGCTGAATTATCCGATGGAGTCCGAATCGAGGTCAGTGACACCGGCCCCGGGATTCCTGAAAAGTACCAGGCTAAGATCTTTGATCGCTTTTTCCGCATCCAGGGCTCACAACAGACCACCCGCGGAACAGGCCTGGGGTTGTTCATATGTAAGCAAATTATACAGGCGCATAATGGCAAAATCGACCTCGTTTCCCGGGTAGGAAAAGGTAGTACTTTTAGCATTTACCTTCCCGAACGGGTGGAAAATTAGGCATTGTTTTAGGAGGGAAACATCATGAGTACCCGGATATTAGTTGTCGATGACGAACAGTTGTACCGCCACTTGCTCAAAGTGAATCTGGAAACGGAAGGCTACGAAGTCAGCGCAGCCAACGATGGAGAACAAGCCCTTGAAATGGTTACCAGCCGACAACCTGACCTGGTTATTCTGGATGTGGCCATGCCGCGGTTGGACGGGTTTGAAACTTGCGAGCGCATCCGCCAATTCTCGGACGTTCCAGTTATTATGTTGACCGCACGCGGTGAGGAGCAGGATCGGGTGCATGGGCTGAACGTCGGAGCGGACGATTATGTCCTGAAACCCTTTTCAGCCACGGAATTGGTTGCACGGGTTAGGGCAGTCCTCCGCCGCGCAAAGTCCAACCAGCAAATGACATTT
>Ga0265292_1001484_pt1 | contig 20514 bp, 23 predicted proteins | sample Munlanlewell296A_FD_189080 | JGI IMG/M metagenome (GOLD analysis project Ga0265292, IMG submission 189080) | Leachate microbial communities from a municipal landfill in Southern Ontario, Canada - Leachate well 296A | ecosystem: Engineered > Solid waste > Landfill > Unclassified | place: Canada... | reverse complement strand
ATAAAATCTGACCTGATTTGCCCGGATAATATAAATCTTAGTCCCGGCCGGATGTGATTCTACCAGGGTTGAAACTAACGTCACCGTATTTCCGGATGGCGAGGTAACGGCGTGAGTTGCGATGAGCTCCGCATTCTCACTTCCCGGTTCACGAAAGAATAAAATATTATTGATTGCCGCGCCAATAATTGATTTTACGGTGATAGTAGAATCACCGACGGTCGCATCAGCGTCAAGCACCAGAGTTTCCGCTCCGGTGAACAATTCGCTAATATCTGCGTATATTTTTTGTATTGACATATATTATGCCTTCGTTTCTTCTTTGTTTTCTTTTGCCTCGTGGGATTTAGAGTGCAACCGTAGGTTGTTATTTGCGACCGCAAGGCTCTTACCTTTAGCGACAAAATCGCAACCATCCACTTCGCACTTCGATTCCACGACAGCATCGTCTTTCGCCTTGCTAAAAATTTTAGCCTTACATTCGTCGCAAACCAATGATTTAATTCTCTCGATCTCCTTTTCCGCATCATCCAGTTGTCCCAGATAAGGAACTTGATGACGGGATTCTTTTGGGAGTTTTCCCATCTCCGCTAACCTTTGATAGTTTGGTACTCCTGCTGACATAGTTTTTTTTATTATGGTTGTTAATTAAACCGATCGCTCGACTAGGCGACCTAGATATTTGTATTTAAACTTTTCCGAGCCTCCAAGCAAAAGACTTAACTCTACTTGAGAACAAAATGTCTTTGATTTTTTGCATATTATATTTAATTAAAATAATTGAAAGAAGTTTCCAGGAGAAGATGCTGTCAGTAGAGTTAATGTCCCACTTGACGTAAATTTAACCCAAGTTTCTGCACCCGATGTTCCTGTTGAGTTTCCTCCGGTGTGACTACTAAAATCCGCGGTTGTATAAACTACAAGGACAAGACCTGAACCGCCACCTCCTCCCGTACTATCAGCTCTTCCTCCTCCGCCACCACCAGTATTTGCAGTTCCTGCCGTTCCATCAACCCCAATACTCGTTCCTCCAGATCCGCCTCCACCTGATCCGCCCGCTCTTGCTCCTGCTGGAGTACCTCCTCCGTGACAACCTCCTCCTCCACCACCACCGATATATCCTCCAACTCCTGAACTTGTCATCGCAAGTAAATCTCCAACACTTGCATCTGCTATTCCTGCTCCACCGTTTTGAACAGATGATGCACCTCCTGCACCTCCACCGCCTCCGCCTGCCCAATAAGTAGACGTAGCATCTCCATTTCCTCCATTATTTCCTTGAACAGGTGAAGCAGTTCTAGTTCCTCCAACACTACCTGCAACATATTGAGAACCTCCACCAGAACCTCCGTTTCCTCCATTTGTAGATCCGCTTGTTCCAGAGGCACCACCTCCTCCTCCGGTCGCCGTAATCGTACTAAATATAGAATCAACCCCCACATTAGCCGGGCCTGGCGTAGTAGTATTATCGTAAACACCTCCTGCTCCAACCGTTACTGTATATGCCTGTGCTGTAACCGTAAGTGCAGAATTATAAATAACACCGCCAGCACCTCCGCCGCCTCCATTACCACCACCGCACCCAGAACCTCCGCCTGCTACTACTAATACTCTAGCTGTTGCCATATTATTTAAAATTTAAAATAATCAAATTTCTTTAAACATATTATATTTTTACGCACTAGCTACACACCGCCACTTAGATGTGACTGTGTTCCATACAAATCCTACATCAAGCCTAGCTGTCGTTACTGTCGTTGTTGGCAAGGCGACGGTGGATGCTTCAAAAGAAGTTCCCCAGGTTATAGCTCTGGCGGCAGTTCCTGTAATCGCAAGCCATAATGTTTGGGCTTCTGTTGGCGTTCCAGAAAGATTTGTAGTAAAAGATGTTATGGCTTCCGCCTGTGCGGTTAGGGAATAAAAATCAACATTATCAGTATTAATAGTTGGAGTAGCGTGTGATGTTGTTGTGCCCGTCCTTTTTGTTATTCTTTTATTTGTCAATGTATTCGTGCTTGAAATTGAAGGTATAACTACACTTTCTACCGCTATAACTCCTGCGGCACTTCTTGAAATAGTGGTATCAGTAGCCGCCCCAAGCTCTATAGTAGCAACCTGAAGTGATGTACTTATCACAAAAGCACCAGCACCCAAACTTCCTGCTAAAACTGATGCGGCTGGGAGCCCGGTGCAATTGGTTAAAGTTCCTGATGTTGGCGTTCCTAATACGGGTGTTGTAAGAGCGGCGGAGGTCATTGTCTGAATTCCGGTAAAAGTATTAGCGGCATCTGTTCTGGCAATCGTGGCGGCGGCATCTGGGAATGTGTAAACCCTGGCTACCGTGGGTCCTGCGGCGGTAAAGAACGCTATGCCAGTTCCACCGTTAGCCGTTGGGAGTATCCCAGTAACACCAGTTGTCAGAGGCAGGCCAGTCAAGTTTGTTGCCACGCCTGAAGTGGGCGTACCAAGCAAGGGAGAAGCAAGGGTTGGGGAGGTAGCAAGCACCGCACTACCTGAACCCGTCACCGCTATTTCTTCAATCGCTCCGGTCGCGGCTGTCGCCCGACCGAGCATTTTCGCGGTGGACATCGTGATACCGGTGCTGACAACCGCGCCCGTTGCCGCCTTTCCCGCAAGATCAGTATTGTCGGCAATCGTTCCATCTCTATCTTGGAATGTATAGGTTCTCGCTACGGTGTTTGCGTTCGTGAAGAATGAAACAATTGTATTGAGGGCGTTTTTGAAGTTTATCTTAAAGAGTGTAAGTCCTGCATAACCACCAGTTGCGTCTTTATTGGCGCTATTTTCTGCTGTGAATCCAAGAGATGCCTGTTTACCGTCTAATTGGGTCTGAATTGCAGAGGTTACGCCGTCAACAAAGTTTAATTCTGTTCCTGTCGGCAAAACCGAAACCGCACCTAAGGTAAACGGGGTCGGGATTATTACCGTGCCCGTAAATGTAGGTGAAGCAAGCGGGGCTTTTAATGCTAAATCAGTGTTATCAGCGAGTGTGCCCGCCCTATCTTGAAGCGTATAAATTCTATCGGCTGTATTTGTATTTACAAAATAACCACTAAAAGTGTTAGCGACATTCCTTAACTTCATTGTGGTGTCTAAAAAAGTTTTGATTCCAGAGTTCGTTTGAACTGATGCTAAAATCATATCGCCAGCCCCAGCCGCCACCCAAGTCGGTGCCAGAGTAGTACCATTGCTTTGTAAAACTTGGCCTGCTGCGCCGTTGGCTAATCTTGTTGGAGTACCAGAAGCTCCGCCATAAATTAAATCTCCACCCGTTGTCATCGGGTTAGTCATTTTGGCATCAAGTTGAGTTTGAATATTCGATGTAACCCCGTCAACAAAATTTAATTCTGTTCCCGTAGGAAGCACCGAGACCGCGCCCAAGGTAAACGGAGTTGGGATTGTCACTGTTCCTGTAAAAGTTGGCGAAGCTATGGGAGACTTTAAATCAAGTGCGGTAATACCTGCAAGTCCTCCCGCGGGGACAGCTAAGCCGTTTTTAAGGATTTTAGAATTAGCCCCGTTCCATTGAGGAATATAATCAGCACTATTTGTAGCTGGACCGATCACGTCCCCGGCGCCAGTGCTAGCATTGGTCCAATTCGTACCGTTAAAAATAAGGGCTTGATTAACCGTCGGACTGGTTAAATCGACATCAGACAATAATTCAAGAGAAAGGGTTTCACTTAAGGTGGAATTAACGAAAGTCCCGGATTCTTTACGGATAAATTCTCCAACCGAAGAATTGGCGAGAGTGTTAAGTCCCTGCATCAACGTATATTCTGCCGTGGTTAAATCCTCGCGATTAATTACTGGCGTAAACTTATCATAATTGCCGGCCATATTATTGAAATATCATTTTAATATTTAAACCAATCTCTTGAATTTTTTTCTCAAGTCGTTTTTCATATATTGCCAGATCAGATTCCTTGCGCAATAAAAAATCTTCTTTCTCTTGCAAACGCTTCCGTTCACCCTCAAAGGATGCCGTAATGTCAAGACCCTGTTTATTGCTGGATTGCAATATGGAAATAATCTCATTCAACTCGACCAATTCTTTATTTTTTTTATCCAACTCTTCGGTTGTTTCCTTAACCATTTTTGCAAATTTGTTTTTTTCGTTTAACAAAACACTTTCCTGATTTTTTAAATTGATCAACACAGAGTTTAAGCGATTGATTTCATTATTTTTTTCAGTACCCACCTTCACCAGTCTAAAAATTTCATCATTGCTTTTCTGCCGTAATCCATCCAAATATTCTATTTCGTTCTCCAGAGATTTAATTTTAGCTTCATGATTATTAATTCCTATCTCAAGATTGTGTTTTTTATTGTCGACTTCTTTTAAAAACTTTTTAGCGTCCGTCACCCTACTCTCATAATCGACCAGGGTGGTAGATCGAAGTTCAATCTCCGATAAACGACCCTCGGTAAAAGCACTCTTATCCCGGCGCATCGATTCTAAAATCAAATTACGAGAGATATTAAGTTGCTTGATCTCTTTTCTTTTTTGATCATTCTCGGCTTCCAGCCGGGATTTTTCAATCCCGGCGGAAACCACGGCACGGTCGTAATCGACCATCCTAGTATCAACTTTACTATTTTTAATTATTCTCAAGGTCATAAATTTATACTTGAGTATTTTTCTCGTATATAACCTCTACTCCTTCTCCTGAAACAGTGGCATCCAGCCAAACCAGATCGGTGCTATTAACCTGTAAACTTACCGCCTCATTATTATCTAAGGTAAAACTTCCACCGCCGGTATTAAGCGCCGTGGCCGAACTGTAACCGACGTGGATAATCCCGGTGTTGGCGTTTTTTGCTTTTATAGTTACGCTCACGCCGTCAGGAATGTATTTTGTCACTGTTATTTTAACCGTCGCGGCGGCGCCCTCGTCTACCAAGTCATCTTTATCCAGCAAAGTAATAGTGCCGGCGGTAACGGTTTTAATGGTATAGGTGCCGTCATTAGAGGTTGATCCGCTAACCGTGATTACATCGCCCGGCTGAAAACCGGCAACAATAAATCCACTAGCGGAATCAGTAATTGTATCTCCGACGGCGATTGCCTCGTCGTCATTTTCCACGAAGGCAATAGTGCTTGCTCTTCGTTTAACCATTAATTGTTCCGGAGTTCCAGAGGCTGTTACGGCCATTTGAAAGGTGAATGGGACAGGAAGATTGGTTAGTCTAGTTGTCATATGTTTGTTGTTAAATTTTCATACCCCCCTCCCTGTTGTGAGTGTGACACAGAGGGAGGGGGTGAAAATTCAATAATTAATTTTTAATTATCGACTTTTTTATTCAATGCAGAAATAATTCCAACTAAACGCCGTAGCTTGAGTAAGCCCGGTTGAAGTTGAAACTATTGTGAAAGTGGTCGTCGTAGAATCAGTTTGAATCTTTGACGTTACCATTTCCGCGGCCGTAGCCGCATCTGCCGGGACAAGAAATACTGCAGGAGCGGACGCATACGCTTTCGCGAAGGTAACCGTCATAATAATTCCTGTTCCGGTCGGCGTACCAATCGTCACCGTAACGTTGCCCTTCGTATCTGTACTCCCTGCTGTGACCGCCGGGCCGGTAGGGGTTGTTCCCGCACCAGCACCAGCTGCCGCGGTAGGAGCGGTTCCAGCTGAAGCTAAGTGGCCACCGAGTTTAATGGCAAACACATTATTAGTACCATCATAAGCTCGGAAATAAAAACCGGTTGTCAAGGTCGCGGCCGTGGCCGAAATCAATAAACCAGTACCACTTGTGAGTGCCGCCACAGCAATGCTTTCAGCAATGCCGGTTTGTAAACCGCTTGCTGTTAAAAGCATCTGTGTACCCGCAGTTGAAGCAGTAGACGACAAATCAAGAACATTCCCGGTAGTGGTGCCTGTATCAATGCCAGTAGAACTTACACGAAGCACTGAACCGCCGCTTGCGATAGCGCTGGTAGTATGAGTTAGACTGAAACCAACTCCGGTTGTAAGACCGTCGAAACTGGCAAGTAACCCCGTTCCACCAACGATTGCGTCAGCAACCAACGATACCACCAATCCTGCGGTGCTACCGGATGAAACCAAATCAAGAAGTGTTCCCTGACCAGTACCGGTATCTACCGAAGTAGAGCTCACCCGAAGCACCGATCCAGTCGTAATAACTGAAGTAGTGTGGACAAGCGATACTCCAATACCTGTTGTCAGTCCGTTAGCGGTAATTAATGCTCCACCACCCGAAGTGGTCGCGGAAGCAATAATATTCAATGCTGTCCCTGTAATGGCAGGATGAGTAATTTTTACTCCGTTGCCAGTGCCATCGGCATCCATCAGAATCTCAAGTCCATTAACCGTATCAGTTAAAGTACCCGCTGTTTGAGTCGCGACATTCCCCAAATAAAGAATTGCGCCCGTTGCCGTCAATGTTCCGCCAGCACCGTTTTGTATACTAGTGCGAATGATTGACAAAGCATCGTAGTCGTCAGCGACAGTTCCAGCCACAGCAGTATTCGTTCGAGAAGAAGTTACATCAATCAACTGTCCAGTTTTAGCCACGAGCGTGCCACTTGAAGCAATATGCTCAAAATTAGCAATCTCACCAGCTGCCAAAGAAGCTGAAGTTGAAGTTACATCTAATCCCGTTCCTGTAGTAAGCCCATCCACTGAAATTTTCACCACGCCTTCACCGGCAACTGCGCCGGGAGTTGTTGCGGCATCTGCCACAATCTCTAGCGCCGAACCAACACCCGTCTGGACTCCAGACGTAGTAAGTCGCAACGCCGTTCCCGTAGTTGTTGAAGTTGTCACATCAACGGCCGTAGAAAGCGTTGTTGCCGCCGCCATGGCGACATACAATGCCGTTCCAGTTGTTCCACCGGTCGGCGTAATCGCCACGAAACTCGATGCGGCAGTTCCGGTAAAGACACCGGACCCTTTTACAATCAAAGCGTTATTCGCTAAAAGCGAATCGTCCGTGATCGAAACCACATCGGCGGTACTGGATGAAGTAATCGCAACGTTACCAGAAGATAACACGAGGTCACCAGCCGTCAACGTTAAGGAGGCAGTACCAACTGCATTGCCGGTAATGGTGGTTGCGCCATCATTGCTGACAAAGAATTGAGTAGCGCCAGCCGTTGAATCGTAACACTCGATGTAAGCTCCATTGCCGGAAGTGATGCCTGCCTCTGACATTGCAAGATAAAGTATTGCTCCAGTAGTGATGCCGTCTGCTGTAACGCTGACCACGTTGCCGGTTGTCACTGAACTGCCAGTAATACTCAAGGCGGTGTCGGTATCATCGTTCGTGAGAGCGATTTTACCATTCGACATCAACATATCACCAGCGGTGATAGTGAGCTTGTCCGCGTCAGCTGTACCACTAATAGTCAAACCATTAGTGACAACCACCGAACCACCACCAGCGCCCAGGGTTATAGTGCCACTTGAGACACTACCAATTCCAATGGTGCCAGCACCAGTCGCATTCAGAAGCAAGTTAGAGGCAGCAGTCACGCTGGCGAAAACCAGACTTGCGAATGTACCAACACCGGCAGCCGTCACCGACCAAAGTGAACTAGTCCCATCGATATCTTTTCCCGAGCCACTCTGTTGAAGGTTGATTAAACTCCCCGTAACAGCGGCCGAACCAGTAATGTCTAAGACATCATTGGTTGCGTGAGAGCCGGCGAGTAGAACGGCTGACGCATCAACCGTAATACCAACCCCGTCATCATACGCATCGTTCAGTGTGTAGTTGACCAAACCACCAGCAGAACCAAGCGTGGTAGCAGAGCTACCATCCCAAAAACGAAGTGACGATCCTGAACCTCTGTATAAAATAACGTCGTTGGCAGAAGATGGATCATCTCGATTGGAATCGAAACGAACACCATTGATACTGTCGGCACGACGCGATTCTATATTGATGCCTCCGAAATCGGAGGCTCTACCTGAATCGTATGTTCCCATAAAAGTATAGTGGGGCCGTGAGGTTATCAGTAACTCCGTTGGTCACGAAGGATAAAAGATAAAATCACGGCGCCCTGATGAATTAAATTTAAGTGACCTTTACTTCGTTTTTCAAAGACTAGACAGCGGTCGCGGCTGCACCGACAATCCACTTATAGTCGAGAATACCGTAAGCGTACGAAGCGGATGACTTAAAATTCCAGTCGTCGGTCTTGAAGTCCTCTCCATTACCACCAATAGTCGGAGCGGTAAAGGTTGGCATTTCAGAAAACTCAAGGACTGCATCCTTGCGTTTAAGGTCAGCCAACATCCAATAATAACGTCCGGTAGAGGTAGGTGCTCCCTGATTAGTTGTCGCTAAAAACGGCAACTGGATATGGTTGTACTTTCCTTTGTAGACGTTATCTGCGCGCTCTGCAGTATCAGGAGCGCTGATTGAGCGCATGAACTCTGCAACGACGTTCACGATCGCCGGATCATCAGAGGTGATGATTGTATCCGGTTTAGGAATGACCTTCATGTCATTCATATTTACCATGTTCCTGAACAATCTTTCGGCCGCTTCCAGATTGGTGCGGTTAAAAGCTAAGGTACCATTAAGGTTGTCGACGTTAGTCGAACTGCCGGTAATGGTGTGGCTGTTAGAGAAGATTTGCACGGCATCGCCGGTAACCGTATTTACGGTTTCACCGTCCATATTCGTGTAGGTGCTTCCCTGTAAGCCGAAAGTGAAGAGATGGGTAAGATCCAGCTCAATTCTTTGAGCGGTGGATTCGCCAAGCCCGCGCATCTTCTTTTCAATCTCGCGGTACTTGTCGTATTTTCGCATTTCCCAAGTCACGGAATCGCTCAAACCGATACGAGATTTCGTAAGGTTTAAGGTATATCCTTGACGCGGTGAACCGACTGCATAAAGTCCGCCCTGATCTTTTCTCCTGGCGAAACCCTGCGAATCGATTTGCGAATGTTCAGAAGTCAGGTTGTCGTTTGGTGAAATATCATACAGCAAACGAGCAGCCTTTTCCACTGATTCGTACTCTTCTCTCCACTGGACCAACGCGTTTTTCACGAGGTCATTAAATTGTGAAGTGAGAATAGGCATAGTTTTTTATTTTGTTAATTAATTTTTTACTCTAAACTTCGTTTTCTCACCTCGTTTTTATTTAACTAGGCAGATGTCACGCCCAGAGGACCGGTTTTTCTCATCATCTTGCAGAGAACCTGCGTTGTTGAGATAATCCCGATAATCTGAAACATGCCGTAAGTCGAGGCGTTAATATCGATAGAATTTTCATCGTCGATATCAACGATTTGACCGACATCTTCAGCTGCGGCTGTTCCCGTTGTAACGTCGCAAAGGAAGATTGCATCAATGCCTGGCACTAAAACTGGAACCTTTTTGTTAGTAGCATCACTTGACGCTACAGTTTCCTGTATCAAGCCAATAAGCTGTTTAGTGCTGCCGTCTACCGCCTTGATCAAATAACCAGTGGTATCAATTTGTACCATGTCGTTAAAAGTATAGGCGGTGGAAGCGGTTTTTTTAAACCACTCAAGATGCGTTGCCGCATCAGCTTTATATAGAGAGATAGCCATAATAGAAATTTATTATTGGCGATATCATTCCAATCGCTCTCGCGACGGAAACAGTATCATTCCAACTGTTAATTAAACTTTTGAGATATCCAACACGTTGTCCTTCAAAGGATCGACTTTTTTAACCTTCTCCGGATCGGTGTGCATGGCACGGGCCATCTCCTCGCCCTTCGGCGACAGAGTGCCGGTGTCCTTTTTATCGCTTCGATCGCCGGCTCCGCCAGAGTTATAACCGGATCCAAGTTCTCCCTGAATCCTGCCCTCGCGAATACCGCGTTCGTGTTCCGATTTTAAATGTTCCTCGAGTTTTCCGGTAGACCTTTTATGCTCCAACAGCGCTGCTTCCATACGATCAAGCACGTCCTCTTTTGTGACCTCTCCTCCTTTAAATGTCAGATTAGCCATGAGTGCGGCCCAATTAACGTCATCGACATATTCCGAGTGAGCTTTTAAAAACTCTCTTTTTGCGAGTTTTTCTCCGGCATCACGCAAAACCTTGGTCGTGGCGGCCGTCGCAGTTTCGGCGATCTTTTTTTCGTCAATTACTGCTTGAGCTGGCTGACCTCCGCCTTCGTCCGGTTTCTTTTCAAGTTCCCGTTCGTCGGCCTTTTTTTGTAGCAACCCTGTTTTATAATTGTCCCGGTCATCCTCGATTTTTTTTAATTCGGATTTTTTAATAGTGACGGTTTCTTCGCCGTCCCCGGCGCCGTTTCCGGCTCCGGCGGCTGCAGCGGCAGCATCGGCGGCAACTTTATCAGCTGCGGCTTTTGCGGCGGCATCATCACTACCACCTGCTCCCTTAATGTCTGTTTCGTTTGGCATATTTTTAAAACCATTATTTTAAATCGCTATGGTTCTTGCGATCTTATACTAACGGACAGTTTATTTGTAGGGGACTGCACACCGGAGGTAAGCGACTTGGAAAACGAAGTGGAAAACCAAATCGTAATCTTACCCCGGATGTGCAGTACCTTACAGCACTGCTTCGTTGTTGTTAATTAGTTAATTTTCAATGAACTACCCGACTGCCTCAAACGCTTCAAGCAATTCACCAAATTCTTCAATGTTTGCTACCCATTGTTTGCCCCAACCCTCTCGTTCGAATTGAATCTTTAGAGTTTTAATTCCCTCATCATCGATACTTATTTCCACAACATCCTGACCACGTTCTTTATTATAAGTTCTCCAGCCGTTATTTATTTCATCAACAGCCACCTTCGCCTCTTCTTCAGACAATTTCTTATCTACCACGCCTGCGCTTAATGCTTCTGCCTGCTCGATCAAAGACTGATATTCAGCGATATGGGTCTTTAGTGCCGGCAGAATGTCGCTTATCGTACTTTTAATTTCTCCGGTAGTAGGGAAATCTTTTGGCGCAGTCCTTCTAAGATTATTATAGATGGTCCACGCGAAGATTCTCTTAATTTTCAACATTTTTGTACTTGACATAATGGTTCGTTTTTAAGTTTATTAATATTTATTATTTTTTAACCCGCTTTTTCTTTTTCTTGCCTGATTTTTTTGTATCAGACATCATGCCTTTAGGTGGCATCCCGGGCATCATTGGTTTCATCATCGGTCTCGCCGACATTGACGATTCATTCATTGATGATGAAAATTTTCTGCCAGAGTCGCCTTTCATTTTTTTACCCATATTCGTATAATTAATTATTAGTTGTTGCGGCTGACTTCTTTTTTTCCTCGGCTGATTTTTTATTCTCCACCGACCTTCTCATCTCGTCAAACATATAGAGAAGTTGGAGCCGTCTGCCGATAAGAATCATATAGGTATTATTATCTTTGCCAAAGGATAGTTCTTTAAGAATCTTCATATCCTCATAAGCAAAATAACTGCGCCAGCCCCGGTCATCAAAAGTCCGGAATGCCCACTCTTCGAGCGATTTTTTATCTATCTGCTTGTAATCAATTTTAAGTCTCAGCGAAGAATCAAGCAACCGCAGAAGCAAACCAATTAAAAATATTTTCATACTTCGTTTTATTAATTAACCATTTCACCAACTGGATTGTTCTGGTCCGACCCGGTAATGTCGGAAATCATCCCGCCATCACCACCAGCGCCCTTAGCTTTTCCCGCCACTCCCATCGCCATTTCCAACCCCTTCTCTTGTGTGAAGTCCATCGGCTTAGGCAATTTATATCTGCCGGCGTCGTCGTTGTAATTCTTAATCAGATCGCGGAATAACAACTCTTTATTCTCGGCAAAATATTCAGGAAAAACCTTGTTGATCAAAGATATTTTTTCAATCGCCATCGCCATATTTATCGCCTGCGATGACTGCCACAGTGATTCCGGCACTATTTCAATATCAAAAGAAAGATTATCCAGATAACCATACGGCAGGATCACCTTCTCATACGGCTTGCCGGCAAGATAATTACGTTCCTCTTCCGCCTCCACATCCATGCGCATTGCTTTCTTGTCGGACATTTCCTCTTTCGGCCTAAACTCAACGCCCAATGTACCGCGAGCGCCGTCAGAAAGCTCCGCCCGATCAACATTAAACGTCTGAAACTTTTGTATTAATTTTGTGCTGCCATCTTCACCGATTATTTCAACCAACTTCGGCATATTGTAGGTGAGCAAAATATTCGGCAGGCGCAATCTGACTTTTTGCAGCCACAAACTCTCAAGAAACATAAAGAAAATTCCCTTGAGTTGCCTTGCCCGCTCATCCGCGGCCACGGCCGCCCGGGCGGTAACATACTTCTGCGGCACACCCTGTTGTTGCGGATCAAGCGTGGTCAGGTCCAATCCCTTCGAAATCAAATCGATCATTTTCACGTCAGAATCAGTGATGCCCTTCAACTCCATCTGTTTCACCTGGCTGATATCATCAACGTAAATTTTCGTATCGCCGGCAACCACCTCGTCCTCAAGGTCAAGCATGTCCTTATTCACCATGCCGATTAAGAGCGGTGGAACCATCGCCCGGTATTGTTTATCAAGCGAGGTGTTATAAAGCGTATTTAAAACATCACCCTCGCCCATCGCGGAATTAGGCAGTGAGTTGCCATAAAAGAAATCAGTATTTGCGAACGGCTCATAAATTGTCTTAGCGATCGGATAAGCCGGGCGTCCCATGTTCTTGCGCGTAATATCCGTCCAGAGCATCGGTCCATTATAAAGTTCAACGCCGTTAGCCACGATCCGATAAGCTCCGCGCCGTCCTTTATATTTATTCATATAGCGCGTTACCAAGAACCCGCGGTTATCAACACAACCCTCGCTCCAGGCTTTGTGAAAATAAGTATCATGTTCACTCACCTTAATGTCGGCCAAATTTTTTACCCGCTCCGAGTTAGGGTATTTACCATAGATAACGTCAAACCTTTCCCGGTCGGCATAAAATGATTCCATAATAATAGCCGGTTCTTCCTGAATATCTCTAATGTAAAAATTTTTAATAAGCAAATTCATCAGTGGCACCTCATAGGAGTATGGTTCGCCGTATGATTCTTTTTCCAGCAATTCCTCCTCGATATCGCCAGTCAGAAGATCAAAACTTTTAATCCGCGCTTTTTGATAAACGTTTTTCTGAATATCCTCGCAAGACAGGACGGTGCCATGACCGACGTTCGACCACGCGAGGAAAAATAAATCTTCCTGCGGATTGCCCTGATAATAAGAATGACGCACCAGGTTTTTTGCGATATCGGCGGCAAAATGGTCAAACTGATCGTCATTATTAACCGCCTTAAAGTGCATGTCCGGCAGATCGCGGGCTGTGGCCGCGAGCAGCGCCTTCGCCTTGTTCGCATACGCGCGCGTGGCGAAGTTCGCTTGCCAGTCCTCTTTGCCCTGACTGCCCTTATCCAGAACATAAGCGTTCAACCGTTTCTCACTATCGTCGATAAATTCCTTTAAGGTTCGGTCATTAAACTGGACATAAGATTGATCACGCTTTTCGATCATGTCGGCACGCTCGTCGTAGACAAACTTAATCCTGTCCAACTGTTCTTTAGTTGGAGTATATTCAATTATTTTTGTTTCCTCTAATGTTAAAATATCGTTAGGCATATTTTTTTACGTCATCTAAAAATCCCAATTTAATTGCTTTCTTTTCAGTGACCGGCGCGATCTTTACTAATTTATTAAACGCCGCCACCTTCTTGTCCCAGTGCTGATCGTATTTAAACCTGATTGCTTCCTGATCCTGCACTAAGCGTGGATCAATGTTGCCCTGCGTATCTAGCACTGACTTACCGTGATGGACTAAAACGTCCAGCGATTCCTTAACCGTCCGGAAGAGTTTTTTTCGCATCATCTCAATCTTCACAAAATTCTGATCCTCGATCGGATAACTCATCCCGAAAGTCAAGCCGTGAATCTTAAACGCCATTGTCATTAAGACCGACTGGCCATCCACTACTTTTTCCCAGTAATAAATCGGCGGTATCTGTATCGCCATATTACTCATCACCGCCGGCGGGACATAAAGCTGTTCCTTTTTTGCGAAAGGAGCAAGCGGTTCTGCGGTATTTTTACCTGACCCAATAATCGGTATGTTCATATTAATATCCTCCCATCGAAACTTTAACGCCCCTCCCGTGCGTGTGCTTTCTCCTCTTTGCTTCACGCTTCTTCCGACGCTGTTCCAGGTCGCCATGCTCCTGCCGGACAAAAGTCAGCATGCCGGCATCCGCCACGTCCGGAGAATCAACTCCATTAGCCCTCATCTCGTCCTTACTCTGTACCCGCAAGCGACCCTTGCTGTCCGGTTTATACCTGATCTTTGTCAACTGGAACCATTCATCATCTGCCGACAGGCGACCGCCCTTTTTTATCCATTCCCGAAATCTCCAATATGCTTCAGCTCTGATATTTACGAACCTGCCCTGATCGATGGCTGTCATGCCGACATTAATACCACGTACCGGTTTTTGTTGATAATGTAAAGGATCAACTGCTCCACCGCCGACACCAACGTCGTCGATAAATACATTCTCCGCGCCAACGCTCTTTTCCGTCATGAAGAAAAGCGTTTGCCCGGCGATCTCCGTTAAATTATCCTGCCGGCTCTTAGCGAGAATTTCCAGAAAGTTCATACTCCGCAGCGCCCAGACGGTCATATTCGCTCCGCCACGCGCCACGTCGTTACCAATCCGCTTCTCGCCAATATGCGCGACCACTTCGCCCGGCTTGACCATCGCCCGCTCCACATCATCCTCGGAAATCAGCTGCGTCCAACCCTTAGCGTCGATGTCATCCGCCTCCGGGAATTTGTTGTCATAAAGAACACCAAAGTACGGTTTCTTTCTCATCTCCTCGATGAACTTCGCGGTTAAGCGATTCTCTTTTATGCCGCGCTCATAATCGATATTAATCTTATAATAAGCGGGATCCTCCCTTGCTTGAAGGAAATGTCCTCGAGTGAACGGGTTGCCGATCTTTACTACGAAGTCCGTACCGAAGCTGGTGAACCCGCCAACCATGCGCATCGCCTTCGCATCCGCTTCATCGCTAATCAGCGCCGCCTCGTCCTCAACCACGTTCGGAGAGCCAAACCCCATCAGAGAGTTACCGACATCTTCCGACTGTTTAAGCCGAGATTCCGCCGACAAGATGAATATCTCGCCGATCTGATTATTGCCTATATCAAAGGTCAGTCTGTTCTTACTGCGCTCGCGCCGTACCGTGTCCGCATTCTCACCCTCCTTCAACTTGAACCGATCCATCGTATACTCATTCTCAAACAAATGCTTGATCACATAACCCATAATAATCTTCGCCTTACTCTGCGAAGGCGCGATGATCGCCCACTTCTCCGGGAAGGTCGCCGCCCTGGTCAGCACCGCCATCGAAACCGTGTCCGACTTGCCGTACTGGGTGAAGGTCATGATGTGAATCCGATTCTGTCCGGTAGGCGACTGCTTATAAAAGATCGCGTTGAAAATCTCCTCCTGCCCGGGCGCCAGCTCAAACGGCTGGCCATAATCGTTCTTATAAAGCGAGCGCACCAATTCCTTAGTCGAGGCCGTCTTGATCGTCTGCGCCATCTCCGGAGAGATCGCCGTCGCCGGCTTCTCCTCCTGCCCCGCACTCAACATCTTCTCCAGTTGTGATTTTGCTTCGTTCATTCGTTGTATTTTTATATGGATTACTCGCCAGATTCCTGATCACATGCTCGACCAAGATTATCCCCTTCTTCTCCTCGCTGATCTCCGTATACTGCTTAGGCTTCCCCAGCACCCGATCCAGCGCGTAGACGATTGCCGGCAAACTGGGCGGCACCTTATAATATCTCACCTCATTTTTCCCTCCCCCCTCCTCCATATAGACCCCCTCGATCAGCTCAAACAATTTATCCGTCAACCATTTCCCCTTCCGGCCGATCTTCTTCGTCACCTTGTCCTCCAACTGCTGCCTGATTATCCGCCGCTTGCCGAATGACTGTGTCCCCATAATAAAGCCGCGCGCCATCTGCTCGATCTTCTGATCCGAAACGTCAACCATTTCCAACTGCTGCATCTCTTCCGGGGTGGCGATGGTCTGGACAACACCGGCGGCGATTTCCTCATCGGTTAATTTTGGTAAAACAACCTTTGTCATATTATTCCCACTGACCGCGCGCGTTCAAAAGCTCGCAGCGGTCCGCCACACAGTCAGCAATCTCCTCGACCGACAGCTCCGGATCCGGAGAAAAATTAAAATTCTGCGGCTCCTCGGCCGTATGTGATCTCGCAAACACGGAAAGATCACCCCGGTCGCTGTTCCAAAATAAACTCTTAACTGATTTGTTGCCGCGGCGCCGAAGTTCGGCGGCGACTAATTGTGAAAGATTCTGTTCCATAAATTCGTTTTTATATATAAAAAAATCCCTGCCGCTCTTACGAGCAGGGATTTTTTTGTTCTTAAAGAGTAGGAAGCAAACGAATGATGCGCTTTATTCATATGCTTAAAGCGTAACATCTCGCCGGCGCTCGAACGAAAAACCGAGAACCGCACCCTCCTACACCTAATTCCAGCATATCATAAACCAGAAATTAACGCAAGGACATTTACTATATTTTGTCAAGGGGTACCAGTGGAAGAATAATTGTTTTTAATAGCTATTGACCATTCTTCAATAAACTGTTCCAGTGTGGTCGCCACCAGAGAAATGCCGCCGGCATGCTTTACGTTTGACAAAAAGCCTTTTTGTTCGTCTGATAAGCGGTTGGTTCCGATCTTCACCTCGATAGTAATGAGTTGGCCGTTTAAACAGGCGAGTATATCAGACACGCCTTTTTTGGCGGAGGCTCGGAACGACTGCATTTTGGAATCGTAAACGCCGACAGAGGAAGCCCTCCACGCATAGCCACCCTGCCGATAGACGAAATCGATAATCTGGTTGGTTAGCTCGGTAGACTTGCTCATATTTTAATTATACCGACAAAGGGAAAAACCGTCAAGAATTATTACCCTAGTCATTAGTACCCAGGCACGTATGGCAATTCCCCTTCTTTCTTTCTTATATATATTTATTAATATACACGTATGCAGTATCCTACGAACAGTTAAAAGTAAAAAGAAAAAAAAAGAGCAATCGGTATACGCCTGTGGGTCCTAATGACTGGGGTAATAAAATGACTAATATTAGATAAGTTATTTTTAATTTGACAGAATTATAAAAATCTGTTATTACCCTAAATAGTCTTATTTACCTACTAGTGAAAAGTTGCTTGACATACAGAAGTATTCTTGATAGAATGTTAAGGTAATCTATTAAGAATGAAAATTATGGAAAAAAGACTAAAAAATCTTCAGGTAAAAATTAATGAGGGGGAGGGTGAAATGATTGACGAGATCGGAAAACACTTTAGTGTTAATAGTCGACCCGAGGTAATTCGTCATTTAATTTCTAGGATGCACAACAAATTGTTCCCGCCCTATTTACTGCGAGGGGAATCTGACAGACCGAAGGCTCCGTCTAAAATTCCTTTAACTAACGAACAGAAATGTGAGTTGAGGGGTGGCGTGGTCGCGAGAAACGACAACGGATCAATGATGGCGAAATTCACTTATCCCAGTGGAGCTACTCGTTGGATTCCACTTGATCGACCAGACCTCTTCCCGGACATGACAAAACTTTAGTGAGGTGGACCACCCTTTTAGATTTGAATTTGTTTTGGTAAAATTCAGATGGGCTACCACCCTAAATCAACATGACCACCTTTTGAAAAATTGGTGGTTTTGTTTATGGCGCCACGCGGGGGCGTAATAGGGTGGTTATATAAAAAAATATAAAAGGACCGTCGTTTTTGGGGCTGGGGGTCGCGGCCGGTTGCGTGGCACAAAATAACCGTCCGGACAAAAAACAAGCACAAGCAGCGCGCAGCGCGCAGGGTGTGCATAAGTGGAGGTTGTTTTGTGTTTGTTATTTTTCGCATTTTAGATAAAATGCGAACATTAGATTTAAACAAAGGGCTTGACAAGAGAAAAATTTTAAGGTAAAATTGAAATTGACACATAAGATAGATGACACTTTCAACGGCCCGCACCTTGACAATAGATAAGAGATATTTAACGCTAATATTAGTTATTATATTACTAATAAATATTTAAAAAAAAATAAATGCTTTTATCTCTTATCTATTGTGAGGGCGCGGCTAAGCGCTCCGAACATTTAAAAATATGAACAAGCAAAACGAAGGTCGGCGCATTGATGAAATGACGCTGCACATTTACGCCAGCGATGAGGGCGGGTATAAATTTGACATATACGAGGGCAGCCCCGAAGAAGTCGCTGGAGATGAGCGGGAGAGCCTGGACGGCGGGCATTGCACCGGAACGCAAGCCAACGCCATAGATATGGCCAGCGCACAGGCGCAAGCCCTTATCTCGCGCCAAGACAGCAATGAAGGTTTAACAAAAATACAGTTGAAGGCGATTAAAGAACCTTGCCCAAATTGTGGCGGTAAGCTAAGGGAGGTTGAAGGGACTGATGAAGACTCGGAAACGGGAGAAAATTATTTATGGTGTAACGGTTGTTTGCTATCTATGGACGGGGACGGCGGTTATACAAAATAAGCTCTTGACCCCGCGCCGGAATAATCCAGCGCGGAGATGAGGAGCTAATAAACTAAAATAAAAAGCTATGATAAATAAATATCAAAGCGAATACAAAACACAACGCCAAAAGCACAAGGCAGCCAACGAGCTCGCCGGCAACGCGGCCGCGCTGATTTGCGGCCTAGCCTTCATCGCCGCTCTATTGTATGGACTACTCGCCGGCATTAAGCGGGCGGAAGTGGCGGAATGTTACAAGTGGCAACGCTGGACGCTGGACTATCCGCTCTATTCATTAATGGATAGCAAGCGCGCGCAGTGTGCGGCGTTCGGACTAATAATAAAATAAAACAATTAGCCATAATTTAATCAATTAAATATAAAACTATGAAAGAAGTAATTTATGAAGACTTTTTAAGGGTTTTTGCTTCAACTGTTAAAATGCCTGAAAATAAACATCAGTTAATGATTGACTTGTTTACTTTTTATAAGTCCGGGGTAAAAAATGAAAATGAGAGAATCGGCCAAAAATTGCAGAATTTAATCAATTAATAAAAAACGCGTATGAAAACAAGAATAATCAATCCGCTTTCCGCTCTTTTCTTTAATAGAAGCGGCAGCGCGGAGGTTAGGGGTGAAGTTTATATCAAGATTGAATACACGGAGGGCAAATTGTCGCTTTCCGGCGTAGAAGCGCCAACGCGGGACGGCAACGCGCTTGGCTCTTGTGGACAAATTAGCAGTAAATTGTCGGAATATAAAGAGCCGCGGTTCAATCAGGGATGGATGGAAAGGGATTTTTATCGGCTTAAAGAATACTGGCGGGTGTGGCATTTGAATAATTTGCAGGCGGGTTGTGAACATCAGCGCGCTGCTCGCTGGGAAGATAAGCGTATCAAGCCGGAAGAGTTGCCGGATTGTCGCAGTAATAGAGATGAGGGCGGTATTTTGGCAATATGGGTTTATCCGCTTGAGGCAAGGGGAGAAAAATTTGTTAATAATGACAGTTGCCATAAAGACGGGCTACTTACAAAGGCTTGTCCGAATTGTGGCTATAAATACGGCTCGGCCTGGCTTAAAAAAGAAGTGCCGGAAGAGGTTATAAATTGGCTTTTCGCCTTGCCGGTTACTAAAAATAATCCGGCGTGGGTATAGATTGGCTCTTGACAGCGTGCCGGTTTATGGCCGGCTCGCTGATGAGGGGCTTAACCCTTGTTAATTAAAAAATATGATTTGCTTGAGATGCGGCAATGAAGCCGCAGTGATTGAGCAAGCGCCGGACAGTTTTTTCCGGCGCGTTCATTGCCTTGCTTGCGGCTGGTTGTGCTGGTTGAAGGACTACAGCGCCACGGCAGCGGCGGAAGAGCAGCGGACAAGAGAGCTGGAGGCTGAAGGCTTGACGCGCTCGGACGCGCAAGGCGTGGTTGAGGCGGAGAATAGGAAGGCCGGAAGGCCGGCAATATGCGTTTATTGATTGGCTCTTGACTATGCGCCGGAGCAATCCGGCGTATAGATGAGGAGTTAAAAATTAATAGAAGGGAAGGTGATTTTATGAGCAGCTATAATGAACTAAAAACAAAGGAGCGCGGCGCTCTTGCTCTTGCCGATAAGTTTGCGGCAGAAGCAGAACAAGCGAAGGCGGCCGAAATAAGAGAGGATGGCATCGCCGGCTGGCGCGGCTATAATTTTGAGAGCTCGTCCGGCTTAACACCTGAATTTGCGGAGTTTGCCGCGGCGATTAAAAAAGAGCTAAAAAAGAGAATGACGGGTTATGAAATGGTTAGCTTTATGCGCGGACACTTTTTTTGCTCGGCGTTTATGAAGGAGCTAAAGAGCGGGAAGCTGGTATATATTAGTTTTGGAGATGTGCGCTATTCGCCGAATGACTGGATTGACAATCTATTAATAAGAACGGCGCAGCACGACAAGGAC
>Ga0265292_1001483_pt1 | contig 20525 bp, 16 predicted proteins | sample Munlanlewell296A_FD_189080 | JGI IMG/M metagenome (GOLD analysis project Ga0265292, IMG submission 189080) | Leachate microbial communities from a municipal landfill in Southern Ontario, Canada - Leachate well 296A | ecosystem: Engineered > Solid waste > Landfill > Unclassified | place: Canada... | reverse complement strand
GTTTTCCTGGACAAATTGTTCACTGTGTCATTTGGTCAATGCTATTCTATCATACCATCACTATTTCTGTTCTTTATCATGCTTGCAGTAGTTCATCAACCCGTTACAGCACAACCTGCCCGGTCGTTGTTTTCGTCGGATTCGTTCCTGGTGTTCATTCCTTTTTCGAATCAGTCCGGGTTCAGCGGTAACTGGAATCTTTCCGTGGATATTCCCCGGTTTGCAGCAGCATATACGCGGCAGAGGTTCAGAGTCGGCATTGTGTCACCGGAATACGTACGCACGTTCGCAATTGATCGGTCGATCGATACCAATGAGATGACAAGAGTTGCTAATCTGAAGATGATTGCAGAACATTTTAGAACACGGTTCATTGTGACTGCAGACATTCAAGAATTTTCCATCTCCCGGTTTATGGTTTCCGAAGTTCAATTGGCCGGATACGAAGCGTTTTCCGCCGAAGTGAAAATTTATTTTTCGTTGTACGATGCGGCACAATTCGGTACTGCCCGGACTCCCGTTGTGTATGAAGGTGAAGCAGAAGGAATCGTGAAAGATCGGGGATTGGGAATTACGCTCTTCGGCAAACGTACCGACCGGACCAACAAATATTTTGCGCTCGATGAAATTGCGTTCGGCAGCGAAGCATTCGTCAACACGATTATCGGCGAAGCGCTATTGAAATGTATGGATGATCTTGGAGCGAAGCTCGAACGCTCAATTCCGTCGCTGGTCAGCAAAAGTGTGGTGCTTTCCTCCTCCGTCATTATCGACTCGACAAAAACAGATCCTGCCATTGCTATCACTCGGAAATTGCTGAACGGCGAGATCGTTATGGTAGATGAAGACGATGTTTTTATCAGCCTTGGATCGGCTGATGGAATTGTTGTTGGCGATATCCTTCCAGTGTTCGGCGGTGAATCTCCGGTGACAGATCCGGGGACAGGTATTGTTCTTGGAACCAGGGAAGAACGGGTTGGAGAAGTGCAGGTGATTGAGGTTCGGGCGGACCATCTCTGTTTGGCATTGATTGTTACTGGTAAAGGATTGATCGAACCGAAACATCGGGTCCGGAAAGTATTCGTTCGATAACACGGCAAACCGAATTATTCGTTGGGTCATGTGTGGTTTTTAGAACACATTCATCTTACCGAACTCCCGCTGACCGTACTACATATTGAGATTAGCGGGCAGGTGTTTTGGCATCGTTATAGTTTAAAAGATGCTGACACCCATCAGTAGAACGATATAATTTACTCAAATTGTCCCGCTACTTTTCGTTGTAACCGCTTAATTTTATTCGTATTTTTTATGATTATGGAACGATCATCTGCGAAAATATTTCTGTTGCTCTTCGTCCTCAGCTCTGTTACATGGCTGTATGCGCTCTCCATGAAAAATATTACCGCTGGTAAATTATTGAAATTTGGAACGGTGGTATTCGAAACCACTTTGGATCCGGCAAAAGAGCGGGAAGTCTATAGGTCTGTTGCAGAATATTCTGTAATTGTTTTTTTCAGCTATCCAATTGTGCTGATCACGGCATTCGGATTTTTCAAGACAACAAACCGTATGTTTGCAACGGACGGATGGTTGCTGATGTCTGCAATTCTTCTTTTTATGTTTGTGCCGGTAGAACTGTTTTGTTTTTGGCTGGACTGGAAAATAGTGGGACTAAATTATTGGGGTGAATGGCCGTTGGAAGAATTTCGCAAAGCGGCGCTTGCTCGTATTACTGCGCTGGCGGGTGTACCGCTGATCGCTCAACTCTGTTATTTCACAATACCGGTTCTTGTGCTATGGAAACCGTTTTCCCGTAAGTCTGAAATTCTTCCCTGAACAAAAAGCGAGATGATTTTACCGCGATGGCAATACACAAAAAATAGATTCTCTATTCCACAGAGGGTTTCTTTCGATGAGTTTCCGCTGGTTCTTTCTTCTCTTCCTTATCATTCACTTATTCGCATTTGCTGATTCCCTCAATATTGCACTGTATGAAAACCGTTTGTTCAGTATGTCGGATTTCTTTCATCCAGTGATGATCCGAATATTGTTATCACTACAAAAATGAATCCCCGATTTTTATTGGATCATAACATGTTTTCATAGCTGTCCAAAATAAAACCCTTATTGACAAAAATTTAGCGAAACAAGTCGATGTATGGAAGATATGTTATGTTGAGAAAAGTAAGCCCTCCCCTACATTTCTTATAGTGTTGGATGAGATGTGGGAGGGAGCGAAATTTAGGAGGATTGAGTGAGCTTGTTCTCCCCCCTACCAAGGGGGAGATACAGAGGGGGTCTGAAAACATGAAGGGACTTTTGATGGCGTTTTTTTCCATCTACAGGCAAGTGCGAACGGGATTCAGCGAGCGCGTTACATTTCGCAAGTGGTTCTTGTGCTTCTTTTCTTGTGCCGACCAAATCTTTATACCATGTCGGCATTCCTTCGGAACCCCGTCAAGAAAAAGAAGGAATAAGTTTTTCTTTTCTATGATTTATTTTGGACAAGTATGATATGTTTTTTTTAATAGAATTTCTTGCCGAACCTAACTCCAATGTTGGATTTTCATTCGGAGTTGAGTCGGCGGATTCGGTTCTTATTTCGAGCGTTGCATTTCCTGTGTTTACCAGCCAATTGTTTGCGTTACATTTTAGAATGCAAAATTATTCAGTCTATCAATCCCGCGACCTTGTTCAATGGGATTTGCACACTACTGGGGAAAATACGGATACAGTGCCAGGGAGAGTGAAGATTGAATCGGACAGGAAATGGAAATACATCAAGGTACCATTCTTGTTTCAAGATAAGATATTATCGACGGGGATATGTGTTGGTATTCCCGGTATTGATCACGTAATTCCGGATTATTTCGTACTTTCGCCGAACTACCCCAATCCGTTCAATTTGCAGACCACCATCACGTTCGGCCTTGCACAATCGGAATTGTCTTCACTGAAAGTGTACGACGGGCTCGGCAGTGAAATCCGATGGAGAGTGAATGAATATTTGAGCGCAGGAACGCATCTCAGGAATTATTCGGCTGCGGAATTGAATAGCGGGTTTTATTTTTATACATTATGTTCAAATAGTTCCTCCAAAACAAAAAAATGTTGATGGTGAAATAAGGACATGAACGCAGAAGATTTTTTGCCGGATCTCGAAGAGCTTGCCACCGAAATGGGAATGAAGATCCGTTATGAAAAAGGGGATTTTGACGGCGGGTATTGTATTTTGAAAGATCAACAGATTATTGTCGTAAACAAAAAACTGCACGCCTCCCGTAAATCGGTGGTGATTGCCCTTGCGCTGGGAGAAATTGGCATCGAAAACCTTTTCGTTAAACCGAATGTGCGGATGTTCATCGAAGATGAATTGGTGCGCGTTCGCTGATTTCCATCTTCTCTGACGGCAACCATATTATGAATATACTTGTCATTAACGGACCCAATCTCAATCTGCTCGGCACGCGGGAACCGCATATCTACGGTTCCCAAACGCTGGCGGATATTGAACATGAACTTACCGGCCGGTATCCTGAAGCGCATTTCACTTTCTTCCAGTCCAACCATGAAGGCGCAATTGTTGATGCACTGCAATCCACCATCGGGAAAGATTTCCACGGCGTGGTGATTAATGGCGCTGCCTTTACACATTATTCCTATGCCATCCGCGATGCAATTTCCATGTTGATGATTCCGACCGTGGAAGTGCACATCTCCAATATTCATCTCCGCGAAGAATTCCGCCGGCATTCTGTCACATCGCCTGTCTGCGTCGCGCAGCTTTCCGGATTCGGCTCGAACGGATATTCTCTGGCGGTCGAAATGCTGCTCTATCATAAAAGTTCACAGGGAAAAACTTCCGAATGATCAAAGCCGTCATCTTCGATCTGGACAATACACTCGTCGATTTTATGGCAATGAAACGTCAGGCAATCGGTGCGGCGATCAATGCGATGATCGATGCCGGACTGAAACTGACGCGGGAAGAAATTCAGCAACGGATTGATACCATCTATCAGGAAAAGGGGATGGAGTTTCAGAGTGTATTCGATCAATTATTATATGATGAGTTTCAAAAGGTTGATTATAAGATTCTCTCTTCCGGTGTTATTGCCTATCGTCAGGCGCGTGAAGCGGCGCTCTCCCCGTATCCGCATGTCTATACGACGCTGATGAATTTGCTGAAGATGGGAATAAAACTCGGTGTCGTGTCAGACGCTCCAGCAAAAGAAGCATGGCTGCGGCTAACGTATCTGAATCTCCATCACATCTTTGACCATATCGTTACTTTTGAAGATACCGGCAAACGCAAACCGGATCCGGCGCCGTTCGAAAAAATTCTCTCGCTGCTGCAGGTTGCACCATCCGAAGCGTTGATGATCGGTGATTGGGCGGAGCGGGATATGGTTGGCGCTTCAAAGGTCGGAATGAAAACTGTCTTTGCCCGGTACGGCGACACCTTCGGCACCGTTGAAACCAATGCGGATTATGAAGTGAACGACATTGCGGACTTGATCGATATTGTGAAGAACCACAATACTATGATGTCATTGAACTCCTAGACTCTCATTGTTAAGGCTAACAATAACTGTATCGTGTCATTTCAACCGGACGGTAGTTTTAACTTGATGTGAGAGAGAAATCTGAATTTGATTTTTACCATTTCTAAAACGGATTTTTCGATGTCCCAAAAAGCAGGATTCCCCAAAATAACAATTGTAGTGAATTATAAGAACATTATGTGAAACCGTATGGTCACCGGTATCGGCATCGACATTATCGAAATATCCCGCATTGAACATTCCATTGCTCAGTATGGCGATGCATTTCTGAACAAGCTCTTTACCGCAAACGAAATCCAATACTGCAAATCCAAACAATTCCCCACACAGCATTTTGCCGCACGGTTTGCTGCGAAAGAAGCATTCAGTAAGGCGGTCTCCACCGGATGGAGTGGCGAGTTTGAATGGAAAAATATTGAAGTGAAGAACGATCCTACAGGCAAGCCGGACTTGATCCTTTACGGCAAAACAGCGGAAGCACTCAACGGATATTCAGTGTTTCTCTCCATGTCGCATTCGGATTCTACTGTGGTGGCGTTTGTAGTGATTGAAAAATATTTTTAGACCCGTTTTAAATAAAACGCACTGTATCTATTACCATATAATACCGTGAGAAATCTATTCGTCTCGGAAGAGTTTTCGCGTTGTACCTGCTGCCGAAAATTCAATTCCGAAGTTGGTGTTTCTCAAGGATGAAGTTTTAAAGGTGATGTTGTTCGCAGCTTCGCGCCGGACTTCATGTAGGTCTCGTGTATATTCAATAAAAAGAGGATCCCGATAAACAAACATTCCCTCGGGTGTTGTCACCAAGGCAGATTCCTGAATAATCAGATGTAGCCCGTTCCAGAGTAAATCGGTAATAATTCCATCGGTGATTTTCCCCGCATGATACATCTCTGAACTCTTTTCGACGGAAACGATTGCAATCTCTTTCCCGGAAGTGAACGCTATATATTTGTTGTCGTCGGTGAATGCAGCTTTCCGAAAAAGTATATTCACATCTCCCGTAAGAGTGCCGTTATTGGAGATGATGGATGCAGATTGATACACCAATCCATCCTGAAAAATATAACTGCCCGCTGCGATCGTTTGCTCGTCCTCTGACATCACCACTTCATACCCCATAGCAAATGGCAGCGTTGTTTCCCATTGTTTTGCTCCGTCAACAGAATATTTCCGAACAATTGCTTTTGGCTGCGTTACATCGGACGTAAGAAACACAATCGACGATTGACCTAATGCGACAGTAATCGTCCGTTCATAATTCGGCCCCATCTCCTTGAAGAAGTTTTGTTCCCACACTTTTTTCCCTTCCGAATTATAGACTTCCACAAATCCGTCAACGACGTACGATAATACGACTATCCCCGTTGTGTGATGAACATATGTTGTAGGGAACGGAACATCGAACGGGATGGAACGTTCAATGGTGCCAATGATTGTTCCGCTCTTCACCAGTTGTACACGGAAGAGATTATTTTCTCCGGCATGTTTCGCTCCGCCACGCTGTTCAACATTCAAAGAATATTGCGCTGAGGACAAGGAGAAAACAAAGAATGTTAACAAAAGAATTGGTGAAAAAAAATGGAATGTGATACGACGATGAGATCTCTCATCCCGATGCATTGTTGGCGTAACAATTTCTTGCTGCTTCGGAAACCGAAATGGCAAGCATTGTATGTGTGTATTCATTGTTATCATACATACTCGAATCGTGGAAAATGAATAAAGCTTCAGCGAGATCACTTCAACAACACCAACGATTTTGTCGCAGAAAAATTCTTCGTCCGCAGCCGGTAAAAATAGACTCCCGACGCACACCCTGATCCATTCCATTGCACGGAATATGTCCCAGGCATCATTTCTTCATCCACGAGTGTTGTTACTTTTTCCCCAAGGACATTGTACATATCTAATGTTACTCTCTCAATCGTGCCGGCACTTCGTTGTTCTTTTCCCAGTAATTGAAAGGAAGAGGAGAGCGCAAATCGAATGATTGTTGTCGGATTAAAAGGATTGGGATAATTCTGTTCCAATGTATATTCTGTCGGAATCGATCCTGCGTTCTGTTCAACAACGGAGGTTGTGATACCAAAATACTTCAGCACTGCTCCCATCACTGCATCGCGTTCAACGTTGGTGTGGATTGTCTCAAATGGCAATGCCAGCAGTGCAACAGCGCCCGGCGATGATCCACCTGCAAACGTTCCGCTGAACGCTGTCATGGCTCCCAATCCGTTGCCGTAACTTGCAACGATGGAACTGCCACCAAAAACGGAAAGATAATCCGGATAATCTTCGCGATACGGAGATCCTTGCACGGTATCGCCGTATCCGAATGAAATTGCGCTCATAATTCCAGAACCAATAACAGAATAACTGCCCGATGCATCCCCGGCATAATCTGCTTTTAAATATGTATTTAAAAAATCTCTGTCGGATTGTGTCGGTCCGGAAAGTCGGTCCAGATCGTACGCCACTTCGGAACCCGAAACAAAAAGATTCCCTCCGGTTTTTAAATATGCCGCTGCTTTTGCTTGTTCGTTCGTGCCGAATGTTTCGTCGGTGGAACTTTCATCGCCGAACATCCAGAGAACAGCGTTGTATCCGGATAACGAAACAGAACCATCTGTGACCGCACGATTATGAATCGTCTCGAAGCGAATGGCGATTGATTGTCCTGCAATAAGTGCGAAGGGATGGAACAGTTTTGAATAACTTCCGCTTCCGCCGTTTCGGTCGAATGCGTCGACCACGAGCACTTTTTTCCCGGTGAGATTCGGTCGTAGTCCGTACGAATCGCTGAGTTCGCTTTCGTTGGTGATTGCGGCGGAATCAACGGCAGTCATTCGAAAGTAGACCGGCGTCGTGGAAGTAATTCCTTTAAATGAATAGGATGTCATCGCCGGTTTTAAAACAGCTTCATTCTTTTGCAGCGACCAGGACGTACCGTTAAGCGATGAGTACAACCGATATCCTTTTAGGTCGGGCTCGGTGTTGGGGTACCAGTTAACAGTGATCCGGTTTGTAGAATCGTTGAGGACTGACTTTAAAACCGGAGGCGCCGGTGCCGCCAGGTCCTGCGTAGAAATTTCAAATGGGACGAAAACGGTATCTGCATTGCCGTGTGTATCTTGAGCATAAACCATTACCTGATATTGACCGGCGGGAAGCAGCGCTGAACTGAAAGCACTGTTGTCGACACTTTGTAGTCTGGATGTGCCGATATTTCCTGTGCCATTGGTCAGATAATAAATATGTTGGGATGTGGAAGAACTTAACGTGTATACGACGTTCGAACTGGCATCGTTTGGTTTCCAGTCGAACTTATATCTCACTCCGTCTACACCGGGATTGTATACAACGCTCGATTTGTCCGCAGCATAGATCTTGTAGCCGGTATGATACACGCCGTTATTCGATGTTGATCCGGAATTAGGGATCGCATTGGCGTTCACTTCCACCAACTGTGCGACGATATCAAATAAACCGTACACTTTATTATTGGTAAATTTTACGCTTGAATTGTCCTGGTAAAATTCCACGGAAAGTACTTTCGGTTTCCATGTATCCACATACGGCTCAAGACCGCCCGCTTTTCGCAGTGGATTTGTTTCATAATTAAACGCTCCGTCAACAAGATGTGTGTGTCCCTGACCGGTGAGAATATTGCCGAGAATTGTAACACCTTTAGTTACCTGTTGACCCAAGGTTAATGAAGGATTCGGTGCGATGTGGACATACGCTATATTTTTACTGACACCGTTCACTGTTCCCTTTATACGAACATACGCGCTGGTTCCTTCCGGTGAAATATCTGTCACTTGACCGTTCAGTACGGCATATACGGGTGAATTATCCGCTTTGGGAATATCGGCTCCGTTATGAAAATGGTTGCTGGAAAGGGTGTTTCGGAATTCACAAAATGTCCCGGTGATACTTTGTGATGTGGCAAACGGAGTGACCGGCCATTGATACGAAATAGTATCCTGACAGAAGGAATGAGAACTGAGGAAACCGATGAGAAGGAAAATTTTCTTCATAAGAGGAACAGTTGTAAAGCTGTTGCATTATATCGCGCTTTCATTGAATCAATGTATCAATAATTCAATGAACCAATTATTGCATGAGCAATTCTATTGTTTCTTTTACGAATCTTGGATTGTTGCAAATAATTCCGTCAACGGAAAGATCCAGCATTCGCTGAACATCCCGCCCTGTTTTTACACCGTACACATACAATGCATATCCTGCGTTATGGGTATCCGCAACAACATCGCTGTTAATCTGGAACTTGCTGCACACGAAAAGTTTCGCACGCGAGTTTTTCATCAGTGTGGATGGGGATTTCCGAAAATGTGTGATGGGATTATAGATCACACCGGTGATAATCGATTCATCAATTTCGCCGATCTCTCTGATCAGTTGATGATTGAATGAGGTGAAGAGAACTTTGGAAAGTGCTTTTGCTTTTTCCGCTTCCTGAACCACCAGTTCGACGGCGGGGGTGCCATTTGTGCTGACCACGTCCGGTTTGATCTCGATGTTCAGGCGGACATCTTTTTTAAGCAATGGGAAAACATCTTTTAACAGTGGAATTCTTTCACGGTGAAATTTTGGGGAAAACCACGATCCGTTGTCGATCATCGTTAATTGGCGGGAGTGTTTTTGGTCGATCGCCCCGCTACCGTTCGAAGTTCGCTGAAGCCTCCGGTCGTGAAAAACCACGGGAATATTGTCCGCCGATAGACGCACATCCAGTTCAAGCATGTCGCTTTTAGCTTCGATCGCTTTCTGAAATGCAGCAATGGAGTTCTCCGGCGCTTCGTCCGAAAATCCCCTGTGTGCAATAATGAGAGGTGGTACTGGTGTCATGACGTGCGAAAGAGAGAAGACCGGTGTTGAATTAAAAGATAGATTGGTTCAATGACTCAATTTCACATTTTTATTTCAAGGCTTCGAGCATTCGCTGGGCAACCACTTCTACACTTCCCTCACCGTTAACGGAAGAGAGTAAACCGCGCGATTCAAAATACGTTTTTACCGGTGCGGTGCTCTGCTTATAAATAGTGATCCGTTTGGTGATGGTCTCTGCTGTATCATCGGCGCGATGTTCCACCGACAAACGTTTCACCAGGCGTTCCATGATGTGCTCTTCTGTTACTTCAATATAGAGAACCCGTTTCAGCGAAATATGGAGTTCCTGCATCATTGTTTCCAGCGCTGTTGCTTGTTCCACTGTGCGAGGAAATCCGTCCAAAATAATGCCGTTGACACATTCGTGGGATTGCAGGACGCTCCTGATCATTCCGATCATAATATCGTCCGCAACCAGATTGCCAGCATCCATCAGCACTTTAGCTTTTATGCCGAGGTCCGTTTGATGTTTGATTTCTTCCCGCAGCATATCGCCGGTGGAAATGTGGGGAATATGAAAACGTTCGGAAAGAATCTTTGCCTGTGTTCCTTTGCCGACGCCGGGAGGTCCGAATAAAATTATATGCATAAGAAAATATTTAACCACAAAAGTACGAAGAACATAAAATTATAGGATAATCCGTTTTACCGCACCTTTGAAATGGTCAACGTTAAAGTTTATGAAAAGTCCGATTCGATTATGTATGAGTTTTAAATAGGTAATTAACTGACTGTGAAATAAGGGCGACATTTCTGTAACCACTTTTAATTCTACCACAACTTTTTCATCCACCCAGAGATCAATTCGAAATCCTTCTTCAAGAGTTTCACCGTCAAATACAACTGGAATATAGTGTTGTCGTGAATATCGAATTGCGCGTTTTATAAGTTCGTGGCATAAACATGTTTCATATACTGATTTTAAAGGGCCGGGTCCTAACATTGTAGATACATTAAAAGCGCAATCAATAACGACAGTGATTAATTTTTCTGTCTTGTATCCATTTGCTGAAATGGTGTTTTTGTGCCTTAATGGTTAACGAGAAGTCTTTCTTCTTTTACCGCCAGTTGCCCGCACGCCGCATCAATATCGACGCCAGCGCTGTGACGGATGAATGTAATGACATCATGACTCCGAAGCTGTTGCCAGAATTTTTCCACTCCCTCTTTCGACGCACCGTGCAGTCCTGCGGAATATCCCTGAGGATTGGTGAATTCAATTGAATGGAAGGGAATAAGATTTACCCGGCAATCGAGCCTACGAGATGCCTTTACAAGCAACTGCACGTCCTGCTCCGTATCGTTGACACCTTCAAAAACGATATATTCCAGCATAACACTCTTTTTTGTCTTCTTATTGTAGTATTCCAATGCCGCTAATAGATCTTCCACTTCGAATTTTTTCGTAATCGGCATCAGTTCCGCCCGCACTTCACTCCGTAGGGAATGAAGGGAGAGGGCCAGTTTAATCTTTCGGTCTTCATCCGCCATTTTCCGGATATGGTTTGCATACCCAGCGGTGGATAAGGTGATCCGTTTGGGACTAAGACCAATCCCATTCTGATCGGTTAGAATGTCCACTGCGGACATGACATTATCGTAATTCAGCATCGGTTCTCCCATTCCCATAAAGACGATATTGGTGATCGGCTTTTCGGAATTAGCCTGAGCGGTAAGGTACTGGTTCAGAATTTCCCCGGTGGACAGATTACGAATGAATCCCATACTTGCCGTTGCGCAGAATTTGCAATCTAGCGCACATCCGATTTGTGTGGAGACACAAAGTGTCATCCGTTCATCGGCATCCACAGCTGTTGTTCTTGGCGGAATAAGTACGGTTTCAATCTTTTTCCCGTCGGAAAGTTCATACAGGAACTTTACTGTTCCATCCATCTTTGAGGTTTGAAACGTGGAAACGGGAAATTGTTCGATTTCAGCGGATTCACTCAGTTTTTGCCGGAGGGGAACTGGGAGATTGGTCATGTCTTCAAAGGATGACTCTCTATATTTATAGAGCCACTGATAAATCTGGGCAGCACGATACTTCGGTTCCCCTATGGAAACGACATAGCGTTCAATTGCGGACTGCGATAAACCTTTGAGATTGAGTTTAGCCATAAGAAAAAAATTAGACTTGGGAGGTAGAATCACCAGCCAAGTCTACTGTAAAATAGCAAAAATGGGTAAGGATTGCAATGAATGGTAGTGTCTTAATTTAGAACATTACGTCATGCCGAACTTGTCCCGCTGTATGGGATGCCTTTAAGCGGCATTTCGGCATCTAAAATCATTATGAAAGATGCTGACATTCCTGCCTGCCGGCAGGCAGGCGTCAGCATGACGAGATTATTATGCTTCAAATTAAGACACTACTCAATGAATCCGCTCATCCATTTTCATTTTCCCACACTATACTTAAGCCTTTTTTGGATTTTTGCACAGGAAAAAACTCTTATCCGTGCCCTTTCTTGCTCCACATACTACCAGAACTGTTTTCCCGACTATAACAGTTGCGCAGGAAATATTCTTTCTTTACTCGCATAATAACGATCGCGTAGTCTAATGTTTTTGTCACAACAGTTTTTCTGATTAAGCCAGACTGCTCTTCCTTTTGCCTCTCACGTGTAATTTCGATACTTTGTTGTTATTTCTCTAAAGTCCGGTCTCTGCCAGGCTTTTCATCATTCGAACTTTATGTGATCCATGGCTAAGACAAAAACATCACCGACAACACAACTCCATTCAACAAGATCTCCGCTCATCATTAAAGGTGCCCGGGTTCATAACTTGAAAAATATTTCCGTGGAGATTCCGCGCAACAAACTGGTGGTGATCACCGGAGTGAGCGGATCCGGGAAATCTTCGCTGGCATTCGATACGATTTACGCGGAAGGGCAGCGAAGATATGTGGAATCGCTTTCTGCGTACGCTCGTCAATTTTTAGAACGGATGGATAAACCGGATGTGGATGTCATTCAGGGGATGTCACCGGCGATATCCATTGAGCAACGGACCAATACCCGCAATCCCCGTTCGACAGTGGCAACAACAACGGAGATCTACGATTATCTCAGGTTGCTATATGCCCGCATCGGCAAAACATTTTGTCCGAAATGCGGTAGAGAGATCACGAAAGATTCCGTCCATTCGGTGGTGGATCGTCTGCAGACGTTTGCGGAAGGATCGAAATTCTACGTGATGTTCCCGATGCATTCTCATGAAGGGAAAAGTGTCGCACAGGAGATCGATACGCTGAAGAAGCGGGGTTTTTTCCGGTTGGTGGTGAACGGAGAGATCATCGATGTGAACGAACAAAAGTTTACGGCGAAATCGAAGAAAGATATTTTTGTTCTGGTGGATCGGTACATTCTGCGAAAAAAAGAGATCCAGAGTCAGAACCGGTTGGCCGATTCCATTCAAACGGCATTTGTAGAAGGGGATGGGTATGCCTCCGTTCAGAATCTTGAATCAAAAGAAGTAATTCCGTTCAGTCAGCATTTTGAATGTCCGGTTGACCAGATTCGCTTCGAAGAACCGGAGCCGCATCTGTTTGCGTTTAATTCTCCCATCGGTGCCTGTCCGAAGTGCCAGGGATTCGGCCGTTCCGTCGGGATCGATATGGATCTTGTCATACCGGATCAGGAAAAGACACTGAAAGAAGGAGCGGTGATGCCGTGGACGACGCCGAAGTTTCAAGAGAATCTGCGCGATCTTGCGCGGATCGCGTACGATGCCGGTGTGCCGATGAACGTGTCGATCAGAAAGCTGACAGAAGAGCAGATGAAGATTGTGATGAACGGATACGGCAAAGAGTTCGACGGCATCAACGGATTCTTTAAGACAGTGGAACGGAAAGCCTATAAAATTCAATACCGCGTGTTGTTGAGTAAATACCGCGGTTATACTGTGTGCGATGAATGTAATGGGAGCCGTCTTCGAAAAGAAGCGTTGTATGTTAAGATAGGCAGAAGACCGATCGGCGATGTGGTCTCTATGAATATCGAACAGGCCGATGAATTTTTCCGGCAATTGGCACTTTCCGATGTTGAAATGAGCATCGGTAAGCGGATCCTCGAGGAGATCAGAAAACGTCTCCGGTATCTGGTGGATGTCGGCGTCGGTTATTTAACGCTGGACCGTCTTTCCAATTCACTCTCCGGCGGCGAATCGCAGCGCATCAATCTTGCAACATCAATTGGTTCGTCCCTGGTCGGATCGATCTATGTGTTGGATGAACCGAGCATCGGATTGCATCCGCTGGATAATGATCGGCTGATTGGCATTTTGAAGCGGCTGCGCGACGTGGGAAATACCGTACTGGTTGTGGAACATGATGCGGACATGATGCGGTCCGCGGATCAGATTATTGATATTGGTCCGAAGGCAGGAGAGCGGGGGGGAGAAATTATTTTCCAGGGAACATTTAACGAAGCACTGAAAGATCCGAAATCACTCACCGGACAATATCTGTCGGGGAAATTGGGGATACCCGTTCCGAAAGCTCGCAGGAAACCTGTGACCATTACCTCAAAAATGACGGTCAACGGTAGAGATTCCATTAAGATCCTGAATGCATTCCAACATAACTTAAAAAATATCGATATTGAAATTCCGCTGAAGATGTTCGTCTGTGTTACCGGCGTAAGCGGATCGGGGAAAAGTACGCTCGTTCATGATATTATCGGTGAAGGGGTGCGGAAGCGGTTAAACGGACATATCGGACGGTTGAGCGGAGTTCATGAAATTAAGGATTGGGAAAAGATTCAGTTTCTGGAAATGGTGGATCAGTCTCCGATCGGTCGTTCGCCCCGCTCCAATCCCGTAACGTATATCGGTGTGTTCGACGGGATCCGGGAATTGCTTTCCAAAACAAGTGCGGCGAAGATGCGAGGCTACCAGCCGGGATTTTTCTCGTTCAACGTACCCGGAGGACGCTGTGATGTGTGCGAAGGGGACGGGCTGCAAAAAGTGGAAATGCAGTTTATGGCGGATTTGTATCTTACCTGTGAATCGTGCAACGGCAAGCGGTACAAAAAAGAAGCGTTGGAAGTGCGATGGAACGGAAAGAATGTAGATGATATTCTCGCACTGACGGTCGAAGAAGCGATTGCATTCTTCGGGAAGTATTCCGACGGGAAAAAAGTTAAACAAAAACTTCAGGTGCTTGATGATGTGGGATTGGGATATTTGCATCTCGGTCAGGCGGCAACAACCTTGTCCGGAGGTGAAGCACAGCGCATTAAACTTGCAACGCATCTTGTTGAGCAGAAAGATGGACATACGCTCTTCATCTTTGATGAACCGACGACAGGCCTTCATTTTGACGATATCACAAAACTATTGAAATGTTTTACCGCGCTGCTGGATGCCGGGAATTCGCTCTTGGTGATTGAACATAACTTAGATGTTATTAAATGTGCCGATCATATCATCGATATGGGACCCGGCGGCGGTGACAACGGCGGATCAGTGGTTGCAGTCGGTACGCCGGAAGAACTCGCGAAAATTCCGCAATCATACACCGGCACTTTCCTCAAAAAGTATTTGTCATTACGTACGACACCATAATATGAGTGACCCATTATGCAAAAAAAGTGATGTGACAAAGGTTACAGAACATCCTCTACAACAAGTCTTTTCTTGTTCCACTCTTCTAAATTTCTTATATTCAATAACTTATATCCATTTTTGGGCCCTTAGCTCAGTTGGTTAGAGCAGCTGACTCATAATCAGCGGGTCGCTGGTTCAAGTCCGGCAGGGCCCACTGTTTTTTCTTTAATCTCATTAGGGTTAAATTCCACGCGGCGTGCCGCGTCATTCCAGTGAATGCCGGAATTTGGAACCAGGATGCCAGCTTGCCTTGCCGGTAGGCAGGCGTATGCTGGCATGACAAATACCTCGCCGAGTGCGGCGAGGATCTTTATTAAATTGATTTTTGGAATTTTGAATGAAAATTACAATTGTAGGAACAGGGTACGTCGGTCTCGTCACCGGAACCTGTTTTGCAGAAACAGGAAATCATGTTATCTGTGTTGATAATAATCCCCAAAAACTTGCCAAACTTCAAAACAAAGAAGTTACAATCTACGAACCCGGCCTAGAAATTTTATTCCAGCGAAATATCCAGCAAAAGCGACTGGAATTTACCGGTGACTTGAAATCTGCGGTGCTGTCATCGGAATTTATTTTCCTCTGCTTACCGACACCTCAAGGGGAAGACGGTTCTGCCGATTTAAAATATATTCTCGGCGTTGCAGACGATATCGGAAAAATTTTTACTGAAGCGGGAGGAGATGCGCAGCACAAGGTCATTATTAACAAGAGTACCGTTCCGGTGGGGACTGCGAATCTTGTGTTTGATGCGGTGAAAAAATATTCCGTGCGGAATTTTGATATCGTGTCGAACCCCGAATTTCTTCGTGAAGGATTTGCGGTTGAAGACTTCATGAAACCGGACCGGATCGTTATCGGCACAAAGACGAAATATGCCGCGGACAGGATGCGGGCATTGTATGAACCGTTTGTTCGCCAGGGAAATCCGATTATCGAAATGGATACCGCGAGTGCGGAAGTGACAAAATATGCTGCCAACTCGTATCTCGCGATGCGTATTACCTACATGAACGAACTGGCGAACTTCTGCACCTCGGTGGGGGCGGATGTCGACCTTATTCGCAAAGGAATGGGTTCCGATTCGCGGATCGGAAAGCGGTTCCTCTTTCCGGGTATCGGGTACGGCGGATCCTGTTTTCCCAAAGATGTGAACGCACTGATTAAAACGTCTGTGGATGCAGGCGCAGAGATCAAACTTCTTACCGTCGTCGATCAGGTGAATAAGAAGCAAAAAGAGGTGCTGGTCGATACGATACTGAAGTATTACGACAATTCAATCCGCGGAAAACACTTTGCCGTGTGGGGGTTGGCATTTAAACCCAATACGGATGATATGCGTGAAGCTCCTTCCGTGGTGATCATTAAAAAACTGTTGGAGCATGGAGCAACCATTACCGCATACGATCCTGCGGCGAATGAAACGGCAAGATTCGAACTCGGAGAGTCCATCGTGTACGCCGAATCGGAGTATCGTGCATTGGAGAATGCCGATGCACTTCTTGTATTGACGGAATGGAATGAATTTCGCAATCCGGATTTCTCCGTTATACAATCATCGTTGAAACATTCAATTATTTTCGATGGTCGTAATATCTTCGATCCGATAAAGATGCAAGAACTGCGGTTCACATACTTCAGCATCGGCAGAACACCGGTGATCGCGCAATAAAAATTGCACCACGGAGGAGACGGAGAAAAATGTAAGCCGAAGCGACATGTCAAGTTTTATTGCCAATGCTTCGGTTTAAAAAAATATTATTAACCGATGCTACACATACAGTAATTTTTTGGGGGACATGGTTCGGCGTGGCGCAGAAAAGTTGGTCATCCTGGGCAAGCACCGCACATTTTGAGACCCTTCGACGCAGCCTCCACGGAAATCTGGCTTTGCTCAGGGTGACCATGGCGCAGCGCGCGTCGACAGATGATCAAAGGCAATATTATTTTTGAGAAATGGCATTAGTATCCAGCACCCAGTATTTTTTTCACGTAATATAACATCTAGCATCAAGAAAGTTTTTCATTCATGAATACATCAGTTGTTACCGGCGGCGCAGGATTTTTAGGCTCTCATCTTTGCGAGAGGTTATTGGCCGAAGGTCACAACGTGGTCTGCCTAGACAATCTGCTGACCGGGTCGGTGACAAATATCGAACATCTTTTTGCCAATAAGAATTTCACATTCCAGCATTATGATGTAACGAATTTTATTCATGTGCCCGGCGATATTCACTATGTCTGGCATTTTGCGTCGCCGGCTAGCCCGATTGATTATCTGAAATTTCCGATCCAGACGTTGAAAGTTGGGTCGCTGGGAACGCACAAAGCGCTCGGATTTACGAAAGCAAAAAATGCCCGTTTCCTTATTGCCTCAACCTCCGAATGTTACGGCGATCCCGAAGTGCATCCGCAAGTGGAAGAATATTGGGGAAATGTCAATCCCGTTGGTCCCCGTGGCGTGTATGACGAGGCAAAACGCTTTGCGGAAGCGATGACAATGGCATACCATCGGTACCACAATGTGCCAACTCGGATTGTTCGCATATTTAATACGTATGGTGAACGGATGCGGATCGAAGACGGCAGGGCAATTCCTGCGTTTGTCTCACAAGCACTCCGTGGCGAAGATGTAACCGTGTTCGGCGATGGATCGCAGACACGCAGCGTGTGTTATGTCTCCGATTTGATCGACGGCATTTATAAGCTGATGATGTCCGATTATGTGATGCCGATGAATATCGGAAATCCGGAAGAGCTGACGATGCTTCAGTTGGCACAAGAGATTATCGCGCTGACGAACAGTAAAAGCAAAATAGTGTATAAAGAATTACCGGAGGACGATCCGAAGATTCGCCAGCCGGATATTACCAAAGCCCGGACGATTCTGGGATGGGAACCGAAGATACACCGGGCGGATGGATTGCGGAAGACTATCGGATATTTTTCCAGACAGTTGCAGAACGGTGCGCGGTGAGAGACGGGTGTACAGACATGTTGTTTTGTTAAGAAATTAATTGGCAGAGGCAGAAATTATGATTAATAAATTTTTCATCGCGTTCATGATCTTTATGGTACCGGTGATATTATATACGCAGGATCTTAGCAGTCCGGAGATTAAACAGCAGGCAGAAACCCAGCTGCAAACGATGACACCGCAGGAGATCGATGCGAAAATAAAAGAATCCGGGATGACGCAATCGGAAGCGCAGGCGAAAGCAAAAGAATTGGGAATCGATCTCAATTCGTATCTGAAAGGCTATAAAGCCCCGGGGACGGGCGGTACCTCGGTTCCTTCTGCTCCATCGTTAACACCAGCACAGACCACTCCGGCCGCCGGAACAGAAAAAAAGGCTGCGCCTGCGAAAGAAGAGCAATCGAACGAACCGATCATTAAAAAAATTGCGCCGCGAGGACCTGTTGACGCCGAGTTATTCGGACAATCATTTTTCAAGTCCGGGAATGCAAATTTTACCCCCTCTCCATCATTTTCCGAAAAAGAATATGTTATCGGCGGGGGCGATGTGCTAAAAATTTCGATGTGGGGAACGACCGAAATGACCAGTGAATATACGGTGGACAAAGACGGTCGGATTATCGTACCGACGGTCGGACCGATCTTCATCGCCGGTTTCAGTTTTGAAGACGCCAAGAAAAAAATCCAGATGACGATGTCCAAATCGTACTCGGGATTGATTGAATCGCCGCCGAAAATATTCCTCGATGTATCGCTTTCGAAATTGCGTCCCATTCGTGTGTTTATGATGGGTGAAGTGGAGCAGCCCGGAGGATATTTTGTTAATAATTTCGGGAATGTTTTTAATTCTCTTTTTGTCGTTGGTGGACCAAAAGTAAGCGGTTCGATGCGTGATATCCGGGTGATCAGGAACAACAGAGTGATTGCAAAAGTGGATTTGTACGATTATATCATCGGCAATACAAAAACGAACGATCTGCGCATTAACGACAATGATATTATTTTTGTTCCGCTCGTCGGCAAGGTTGCCACCATTCACGGTCAACTGCTCCGGACAGGGAAGTTTGAGCTGTTGCCCGGTGAAAATCTGAAAAAGTTGGTAGAATATGCCGGGGGTTTTAAAAGCAACATCTATAAAGAGCGTATCCAGGTTGACCGGATCATTCCAATGAATGAACGAGTAAAAGGGGGAGCGGAACGAAAGGTGTTTGATGTTGAGTTTTCAGACATCGCTACAGGGAAAAAGGATTATACGCTGGAAGACGGCGATATTATCACGGTATTTTCAATTTTAGACACTCGGGTAAACATTGTTGTTGTGAACGGAGCAGTTGCGCGGCCGGGGGTTTTTCAAATTGAAAAACTTCAAACAATTAAGGACCTACTAGCTGCGGCGGATGGTTTATTGCCGATCGCCTATCGTAAGCAAGCCGAATTGATGAGAACACGCCCCGATAACACGCTGGAGGTAGTGACAATCAATTTGGAAAAGGTGATGGCGAACGATCCGAAACACAATCTCTCCCTAAAACAATTAGACAGACTCCGTGTCTATTCCATCTATGAATTAAATGCTCCCATGACGGTGACCATCGGCGGTCACGTCAAATTTCCAGGAGAGTATCCGTACGCCGACAGTCTTTCGCTGAACAAAATCCTTTTTTCCGCCGGCGGATTAGGGGACTCCGTGTTTCGCGCCAATACGTTTCTGGAACGCGGATATATTTCTCGATTGAATCCCGACCTTCTCTCTCGGTATCTTATTACGTTTAATGTTGCCGATGTTGTTGATTTTCCAACAACAAAGGACCTCGTTGTTGCTCCGGGAGATGAAATTCGCATTTATTCCAGGGCGGAGATGCTTTCCGGCAGAGGAAATGTGTCGATTGAAGGACAGGTAAAACGCCCGGGTACGTATCGGTTGGAAACAAATCTTACGTTATCCGAGCTGGTGTATCAGCATGTCGGTTTGGCGGATACGAATTACCGGAAAACGATATTCCTGGAGCGGGCCGACCTTCTTCGAGAAATGCCGGACAGGCAAACGACCCGTATTGTTCAGTTTAACCTTGGGGAGCTCTATAACGAGAAAAAAGGAGACACGCTGCTTCTTCCGAACGACCGCATTATTGTGTATGCAATGAATGCCGTAGAATTGGCTCAGTACCGCGTTCAAATTTTTGGGAGAGTAAAGAAACCGGGAGAGTATCAATTGTCGAAAAATATGACGCTCATCGATCTGCTGTTGCAGGCCGGCGGATATACGGCAGACGGATGGAGCGTTCAAGCAGAAATTGTTCGTGCTGGGAATAAAGATCTCGGAGAAGACTCACTGGTTCATGTGCTGTTTAACGAATTGCCGGATCTGTTGTCGGAATCTTCGGCGAAGTTGGATATGATAAATACTTCGCCGGCGGCAAAATTTTTTCTGAGAAATTTGGACAGAGTTTTTG
>Ga0265292_1001482_pt1 | contig 20533 bp, 12 predicted proteins | sample Munlanlewell296A_FD_189080 | JGI IMG/M metagenome (GOLD analysis project Ga0265292, IMG submission 189080) | Leachate microbial communities from a municipal landfill in Southern Ontario, Canada - Leachate well 296A | ecosystem: Engineered > Solid waste > Landfill > Unclassified | place: Canada... | reverse complement strand
GTTCTTTGACATATTGGTAAGAAAGTTAGTAAAATTGATTAACTCAAGAAAGTAAATAAGAGCGCATGGTGAATGCCTTGGCTCTCAGAGGCGAAGAAGGACGTGACAAGCTGCGATAAGCAACGGGGAGGAGCAAATATCCGATATATCCGTTGATTTCCGAATGGGGCAACCCACCACGATGAAGACGTGGTATCCTGACGGTAAACGTCAGGAGGCAAACCCGGAGAACTGAAACATCTTAGTACCCGGAGGAAAAGAAAACAAAAGTGATTCCCTTAGTAGTGGCGATCGAACGGGGAATAGCCCAAACCGATAACGTTTTGGCGTTGTCGGGGTTGAAGGACCATTGACATTATTATTAATATGAAATGGAATATGTCTGGAAAGTCATACCATAGAAGGTGAAAGTCCTGTACATATAAGTATTAATAATATAAGTGGTATCCTGAGTAGGTCGGGACACGAGAAATCCTGATTGAAACTGCCGGGACCATCCGGTAAGGCTAAATACTTCTGAGAGACCGATAGTGAACCAGTACCGTGAGGGAAAGGTGAAAAGTACCCCGAACAGGGGAGTGAAATAGTACCTGAAACCGTGCGCTTACAACCTGTCGGAGCCATGCTTAGGCGTGGTGACGGCGTGCCTTTTGCATAATGAGCCTACGAGTTACACCTCACTAGCAAGGTTAAGACTTTAAGAGTTGGAGCCGAAGCGAAAGCGAGTCTGAAAAGGGCGTATAGTTAGTGGGGGTAGACGCGAAACTTTGTGATCTATCCTTGGTCAGGCTGAAGTTCCGGTAACACGGGATGGAGGGCCGAACTAGTTGACGTTGAAAAGTCTTTGGATGAACTGAGGATAGGGGTGAAAGGCTAATCAAACTGAGAAATAGCTCGTACTCCCCGAAATGCATTTAGGTGCAGCCTCGTGGTGAGTCTTGCAGAGGTAGAGCTACTGATAAGGCTAGAGGGCTTCACCGCCTATCAACCCTTGACAAACTCCGAATGCTGCAAGATATACACGGGAGTGAGCCTGCGGGTGCTAAGGTCCGTGGACGAAAGGGAAAGAACCCAGACCATCAGCTAAGGTCCCAAAATATATGCTAAGTTGAATTAACGAGGTGCGACTGCTTAGACAGCTAGGATGTTGGCTTGGAAGCAGCCATTCATTTAAAGAGTGCGTAACAGCTCACTAGTCGAGCGGTTGTGCGTGGATAATAATCGGGCATAAGCATATTACCGAAGCTATGGACTAACGCTTTTAAGCGTTATTGGTAGGGGAGCATTCCAGTCAGCGCAGAAGATGTATCGTAAGGTATGTTGGAGCGGCTGGAAAAGAAGATGTAGGCATAAGTAACGATAAGGCCGGTGAGAAACCGGCCCACCGAAAGACTAAGGTTTCCTGATCAACGCTAATCGGATCAGGGTTAGTCGGGTCCTAAGGGTAAGCCAAGCGGCGATCTCGATGGACAACTGGTTAATATTCCAGTACCACCGTGTACTGCGAAGGGGTGACGGAGTAGTGAAAGATCCGCGTACTGACGGAATAGTACGTTAAAGGGTGTAGTTATATCACGATGTTAATAGCTTCGTGATGATGAACCTGACAGTACCATGAGCCTTCGGGCAAGTGGATAGTGATCCTAAACAGACTTCCAAGAAAAACCTCTAAGCTTCAGGTACATGGTGCCCGTACCACAAACCGACACAGGTAGTCGAGGAGAGAATCCTAAGGTGCTCGAGTGATCCGTGGCTAAGGAACTAGGCAAATTAGACCTGTAACTTCGGGAAAAAGGTCTCCGTCGCAAGACGGACGCAGATAAATGGCCCAGGCGACTGTTTAGCAAAAACACATGGCTTTGCGAAATCGAAAGATGAAGTATAAGGCCTGACACCTGCCCGGTGCCGGAAGGTTAAGAGGGGGGGTTATTGTCCCGACTTGTCGGGATGAGAAGCTCTGAATTGAAGCCCCGGTAAACGGCGGCCGTAACTATAACGGTCCTAAGGTAGCGAAATTCCTTGTCGGGTAAGTTCCGACCTGCACGAATGGTGTAACGATCTGGGCACTGTCTCAGCCACGAGCTCGGTGAAATTGTAGTCCCGGTGAAGATGCCGGGTACCCGCAACGGGACGGAAAGACCCCGTGAACCTTTACTATAGCTTAACATTGATTTTGGGTAAATAATGTGTAGGATAGGTCGGAGACTATGAACCGGTTTCGCCAGGAATCGGGGAGTCACCCTTGAAATACGACCCTTTATTTATCTGGAACCTAACCCCCTTTGCAGGGGAGACATTGTTTGGTGGGTAGTTTGACTGGGGTGGTCGCCTCCAAAAGAGTAACGGAGGCTTCTCAAGGTGCCCTCAGCACGATTGGTAACCGTGCGCAGAGTGCAATGGCATAAGGGCGCTTGACTGTGAGACCGACAAGTCGATCAGGTACGAAAGTAGAGCATAGTGATCCGGTGGTTCCGCATGGAAGGGCCATCGCTCAAAGGATAAAAGGTACTCCGGGGATAACAGGCTGATCGCCGCCAAGAGCTCATATCGACGCGGCGGTTTGGCACCTCGATGTCGGCTCGTCACATCCTGGGGCTGGAGAAGGTCCCAAGGGTTCGGCTGTTCGCCGATTAAAGTGGCACGCGAGCTGGGTTCAGAACGTCGTGAGACAGTTCGGTCCCTATCTGTTGTGGGCGTAGGAGATTTGAGAGAACCTGACACTAGTACGAGAGGACCGTGTTGGACAGACCTCTAGTGTACCTGTTGTGGCGCCAGCTGCATCGCAGGGTAGCTATGTTTGGAAGAGATAAGCACTGAAAGCATCTAAGTACGAAGCTCATCTCAAGATGAGATCTCCTTTAAGGGTCGTTGAAGACTACGACGTTGATAGGCTGTAGGTGTAAAGGCAGTAATGTCAAAGCCGAGCAGTACTAATTACCCGTAAACTTTCGGGGTATGATTTTATTAACTTTCCTTTCCGATGTGTCATAAGGTATTAAACGCCTTTAGGTGACTATAGCGGCGGGGTTCCACCTCTTCCCATTCCGAACAGAGAAGTTAAGCCCGCCAGCGCCGATGGTACTGCAATTGTGGGAGAGTAGGTCGTCGCCGACTTTAAATAAAAAGCCCCTTGGTTTTCCAAGGGGCTTTTTATTTAAATGCACCCTTTTGTTTTATGAAAGCATATGCTTGTTAGTAGAACTTATACCTTTTATCAATAATATTAGCACCCTTGCGGAGAGCTTCGTATGCCTCATAGTTACCTCTCATCTGGAAGGTTACTTTCAACCTGTCCTGTAATAATTTGAGGTCTTCACCCTGAGATGTTGTTACAGTATTGGCAGCCAGCATATAAACGCCATTGGTGCCTTTCACAGGACCAGTAACTGTTCCCTGTTTTGCAACTGAAGCAGCCGCAATTAATGCTGGTTCAGTACCGACACCCTGTACTGTGTATGACCTGAAATTTATCTGAGTAGCCTCTTGTACTGTAAGTCCCATTGTCCTGGCTATATCATCAATAGTTTTTCCTGTGCCATTATTCTTATTAAATTCAGCTGATATAATATCAGCTTTTTTGTCTTTTATCAGAATGAACCTGATATCATTCTCTACATCCTTTACAGTAGCAATTCCATCCTCCTGTACCTTAGTGCAATATGCAACCACGTACTTGTCTCCAACTTCAAAAACTGCCTGTTGGCTGTTGTCAAGAACGATCTTTCCTTTTTCGGTCTGGAATAATGAGATTATCAATGACCTCGGATTATCAAGCCCGGGTAGTGTTTTTTGCTGTGGAGCAATATCATTAGCGACCCTCTTGTTCAAACCCTTTTCGGCGATCGATTTTGTAAATTTTTCATAGGTATCGTTTGTTCCGGCAAACTGGCTTGCTTCACTATATGCCTTCTGGTTTGTAACGGAACCGGGTATGATTTTTCTGTCAATAAATCCAATACTATATTTCCTGGAATCTTTCGACTGTGCAAGAATTTCAATAATATGTATACCAAAGGTTGTTTCGGCTGTTTTTATCTCACCTTTTTTCCCAGAAAAACATGCATTATTAAAAGGAACAACCATCCTGCCTTCCGGAAACCAGCCAAGATCGCCACCAATTTGTGCTGAACCCTGATCATCAGAATTTGCTAATGCAAGCGCTTCAAATGGAGTACCTGATTTAATTAATTTAATGAGACTGTCAGCCTGCCGTTTTACAACTTCTAACGACCTGGTCTGGTTGGGTGTTAAAAGAATATGACGTACGTGTACTGAATCGGGTCTGTCGGCAACTGCAAGTAATCTGGCTACTTTATATGATCCATCCTCAATATAAGGCCCGAAAATATCAGCCAGATCCTCTTTCTTAACATAATCCTTCAAATTTTCAGGGACCATGCTCAAAGGGGTAAAAAAGCCAACATGACGTGAGTCGGCAGTGAGATTGATAAACTGAACAGGATCTGTAGCAGTGGCAAATTCTTCTTTTGTTTTGTTAATCCATTGTTCTGTCTGTTTTATATCATCTTCAGATGGGACAACATCAAATGTCACATACTCAATATCCCTTATTGCAGTTCTTTTGTAGCTCTCTTTATGTTTTGAATAATAAGACTGTATATCACTTTCAGAGATGGTGACCGAAGAGTCGGACAGAGAAGCATAATTTTTAAGAATGTAACTGAAATCAACAGTAGTACCGGCAAGATTTTTGTCAAATTCTGCCTGTTTTGAAGTAACATATAATCCTTTTGAGACAAGATTATTATATTTAGTATTCATCCTGTCGTTAACGATTTCATTTTCAAAGAATAACCAGTATTTTTTTGCTGTTTCGTCAACTTCAGTCTGCTTAAGGAAGTTCACAAGAAATGATTTATTAAAAGCTCCGGTCTGCTGGTCGGTAAATAATTGTTGAACTATCTGGTGGGGATTGTTGCCAAGAACCAACTCGTCAACCTCTTCAGTGGAGACTCCTATTCCGAGTTTCTTATACTGGGTATCCAGGATTTTTTCTCTTACTATCTGCTGCCAGGTCTGCTCTCTTATCGTCTCAGTGGTAGCTTCGTCAATATTCGACCTTCCTGATAATTTATAGATCTCCAACAGATTCTGTAACCTTAAATCATAATCCTGATACAATACCATCTCTCCGCCTATTTCACCAATTTCATAGTATTTTTTGGCTTTCATTCTCTGCCCTCTGCCATTTCCGAAGAAATCGCTCACAACAAACAATAAGAGTGAAAGACCAATAACTCCCGCAACTAATACTCCGGCTTTTTCGCGTAAAAATTGAAGTGTTGACATGTAATATGTTCTTTAATAATTAATAGAAATATACCTTTTTTAATACAGGCGACAAATATAACAAATTTTCATTAAAAATCTGACCTGATAATAAATTGTTGAGGGTTCTGCAATCGTTAGTAATAGAGTATTTTAGAAAAACAGATGCTTAATGATGGATAGCAGGTTTAACTTTCCCCGAACTCTTTTCCCGTTATTCAGAACAACTACCTCCTCTTCATTGTTGCAGGGTCAACGCATTTAAATTTTTAGGATTTTCAACAAGAAGTTGTTATCCCACCCAGCTTTAAGCCTTTTTGTTCTGAGGCTCAACTTTTTTGAGTCTTCTTGTTTAAGTAGGTTCAAGACTATTTTTCTTACGATTGCAAAATTTTGTGCGGAGTTTTTATCACGCTTTCTCTGTACCAGCAATGTCGGTGATGAGTATACACTAACACCTGAGTTCAAGGGAAAAAGAGAAGGAGGTCCAAAAAATAATTCAATTCACGAAAAAACATATAAAATATAGAAATAAGCATTAAAAAGGGGGGAGGTGTTGATAAAAAAACATATAAAAAATAAATATAATAGAAAAAAATAGGGTGTGTATTAAAATATAGCTATTATTGTAAAAAATATTTATAAAAATGGCAGAATTGAGATTTAGTGCACTAAGAGAGGTATTCAACAGGGAACACGTTGAAGTTACAACACCATCGAAAATTGTATCCGAATACTTCGGAGAAAATGTTTTTGATCTTCCAAAAATGGAGCATTACCTGTCCAAGGAGGCATATAAAGTAGTGAAACGTGCTATTAATGAAGGTAAATCACTGAACCGGCAGGAAGCTGACCAGGTTGCAACCGGACTTAAAGCGTGGGCTATCGGGAAAGGAGTTACACATTATACTCACTGGTTTCACCCTCTTACCGACGGAACAGCAGAAAAACATGACGGATTCATTGAGGTTGGAGACAACGGACAGATCGTTGAAAATTTTTCCGGAGAAGTTCTTGTTCAATCAGAACCGGATGCTTCAAGTTTCCCAAGCGGGGGTATCCGTAATACATTTGAAGCCAGAGGATACACTGCATGGGATGTTTCTTCACCTGTTTTTATTGTCGGGACCACCCTTTGTATACCAACAATATTTGTATCATATACAGGAGAGGCTCTTGATTACAAGGCACCACTTCTGAAGGCTTTGTCAGAACTTGATAGAGCTGCTGTTGAGGTTTGCCAGTATTTCGATAAAGATGTAAACAAGGTAATAGGTACCCTCGGGATCGAACAGGAGTATTTTCTTATCGATGAAGCACTATATTATGCCCGACCCGATCTTATGCTTGCTGAAAGAACCCTTATGGGTCATCAGTCATCTAAAGATCAGCAGCTTTCTGACCATTATTTCGGATCCATTCCGGGAAGAGTGATGTCTTTTATGGAAGATTTTGAGTGCGAGTCTTATAAGCTTGGAATTCCTGTTAAAACACGTCATAATGAAGTGGCCCCGAATCAGTTCGAATGTGCCCCGATCTTTGAGGAGGTAAACCTTGCAGTTGATCATAATCAGCTGCTTATGGATATAATGAAGAGAGTTGCCCGCAAACATAAATTCAGAGTTTTATTTCACGAGAAACCATTTGCCGGAATAAACGGTTCAGGGAAACACAATAACTGGTCGATGGCTACCAACAAAGGAGTTAATCTATTATCTCCCGGGAAAAACCCGAAAACAAATCTTCAGTTCCTTACTTTTCTTGTAAATGTCATTAAAGCTGTCAATGATAACAATGAAGTTCTCAGAGCATCAGTAATGAACGAGTCAAACTCTTACCGGCTTGGGGGTCATGAGGCTCCTCCGGCAATAATCTCTGTCTTCGTGGGTACTTACCTGACAAACATGCTTGAGAATATTGCAAGAAAAGTGACTGATAGGAAGATGACCCCGGCTCAAAAGACGGAACTTAAACTGGGAATTGGTAAAATACCTGAAATTCTGCTCGACAATACCGACAGGAACCGGACTTCTCCTTTTGCTTTCACCGGCAACAGGTTTGAGTTCAGGGCTGTAGGTTCCTCAGCTAATTGCAGCGCATCAATGATCGTCCTGAATGCTGCTGTAGCTCACCAGCTGACACAATTTAAAAAAGATGTTGATCTCATTATTATTAAAAAGGGAAGAAACAAGGATGAGGCCATTTTTCAGGTGCTGAAGAAATACATTCTTGAGTCGGAACGGGTGTTATTTGAAGGCGATGGCTACAGTAAGGAATGGCATCAGGAAGCACAGGAAAGAGGCCTTTCCAATATTGTCAGCGTTCCTGAATCAATCAGCCGTTATCTCACTGAAAAATCCAGGGATGTACTTATTGGAACAGGTATCTTTACCGATAAAGAACTAGAAAGCCGCGTAGAAGTCGAATATGAGAAATTCACTAAGAAGGTCCAGATTGAAGCCCGCGTTCTGGGTGATCTTGCTATCAATCACATCGTTCCGACTGCTATCAGATATATGACATCTCTTTTAGATAACGTTAAAAGTCTTAAGGAGGTTTTTAATGATATTGAGTTTGAAAGACTTGCAGGCGCCCGCAAAGAGGTGATAGTGACTATCTCAGATCATATATCAAATATCAAGAAACTGGTCAATGAGATGATCGAAGAACGTAAAAAGGCTAATGTGATTGAGGGCTCTTATAAAATGGCGTTAGCTTATGAAAATAATGTTAAACCTTACCTGGAAGAGATCCGTACGCATATCGACAAACTTGAACTCATTGTTGATAATGAGATATGGCCGCTTCCCAAATACAGGGAATTACTTTTCACAAGATAAAGGTTGGTTAGTTTTTTTTCATGCTTTGAGTAGAAGGATTCCTGATTCAGGGATCCTTTTTAATAATAATAATTGTGGAGCAGTCACGTTAACTAATATTACCAGAATTCCTTAAATTGATTACTTTTATGGTCAAATTGAAGGCAGAATTATGAAACGATTATTATTGCTGATCATAATGTTGATTATTGTAACTTCTCCGGAAGTTACAGCACAGAAGCGAAAAGCAGAGAGAGCCTATTCCTCCTTCAGTGCCGGGGAGTATTTCGATGCGATAGATCAGTTTAAGAATACATATTCAAAAACCAAGAAAACTGATAAAAATTCAAGAACCGAACTGGTGTTTATGATTGCCGAATGTTACCGCATGATCAATGATCCGAAAAATGCAGAGACATGGTACAAACTGGCAGTTAAATCCTCATATTCAAAACCCGAAGCCCAGTATTGGCTTGCGGAATCACTGAAGAAAAACGGTAAGCACCAGATGGCAATTGATGAATTTAAAAAATATAAACAGGTAGCTCCGTCAGATGCCAGGGCTGACCAGGAGATACGTGCCTGTGAGTTGGCTCTTGAATGGCTGAGGAACCCTGAAGCATATAAGGTTGATGAACTTAAAGACATAAACTCAAAAGAGTCAGATTTCAGCCCGGCCTACGGACGCGATGATTTTAGACTGATTTATTTTACATCCTCACGCGATGATGCGGCTGGTAATAAAACCCATGGTGCAACCGGTCAGAGTTATACAGATATCTTCGAAAGCCGGATTGATAAAAAATCAAAATGGAGCACCCCTGTTCCTGTCGAAGTCATCAACAGTGAGTTCGAAGAAGGAACTCCTTCATTTTCATCTGATTATAAAGAACTCTATTTTACAAGGTGTGAAGCGGGAAAACGCGAAAAAAAGGGTTGTGTAATTATGTACTCAAAAAAAACAGGCGATAAATGGAGCAATCCTAAAAATATCGGAATTCTGCCCGATTCAGTCGTAGCTGCACATCCTTCACTGTCTTCTGACGGCTCAACATTGTATTTTGTATCGGATATCGCAGGTGGTTTTGGTAAAAAAGATATCTGGAAGATAACAAAGACCAATGGAGGAGGAGCCTGGTCAAAACCGGTAAATCTTGGTCCGGATATTAATACTCCTGGTGATGAACTCTTTCCATATGTCAGAGAAGATGGCACATTATATTTTTCGTCCGATGGACTGATAGGAATGGGGGGCCTCGATATTTTTAAAGCAAAACCGCAACCTGACGGAAGCTGGGTGGTGCAGAATATGAAACCACCGGTTAACAGTTTTGCCGATGATTTTGGTATCACATACGAGAACGGAAATGAACGTGGAATATTCAGTTCAACCCGGAAAGGAAAAGGTAATGACGAATTGTATTCTTTTGAGTTGCCACCTTTGAAATTCAATGTTACAGGACTTGTTAAAGACGAAAAAACCGGGACAGCAATTACCAGTTCTCTTGTTCAACTCATTGCAAGCGATGGATCGAACCTTCAGGCCGAGACAGGTACCGGGGGGGATTTCAAATTTGCTCTCAAAGCCGATGTTGACTATATTTTCCTTGCCTCAAAAAGAGGTTACCTTAACGGAAAAGAGAAAGAGACAACCAAGGGACAGGAGAAGAGCCGCGAATTCATGGTTACTATCCTGCTTACAGCAATCGATAAACCAATTGAACTTCCCAATATTCTGTACGACTTTGGTAAATGGGACCTTAGACCGGAATCGATGGTTTCGCTCGACAAACTTGTTGAAACACTTATTGACAACGAGAATGTGACAATCGAACTTATGTCGCATACCGACTCGCGTGATACAGAAGAATATAATCAGGATCTCTCACAAAAGAGAGCCCAGGTTGTTGTTCAGTATCTCATCGATAAAGAGATTGAGCCTCAACGACTGTTGCCTAAAGGTTATGGTGAATCAACTCCGAAAGTTGTTGATGCCATAATAGCAGCACAAAATCCTTTCCTGAGAACAGGTACTGCCCTTTCAGAGCAATACATTAATACCCTTGCAAATGACGAACAGAAAGAGATTGCTCATCAGATAAACCGCAGAACAGAATTCAGGGTACTGAGAACGGATTATGAGTCACCGAAAAAATAGCATCTCCAGATGGGAGGGGCTTAAATATGATTATTATTTTAAATTCCACAAACCAACAACTGTGAACGGTAAAGAATATGCGGTTTGTTCGTACATCCACGACCTGCATTTTAACGTCAAGATCGTCAATCCAAAGCACCCTGTAACAAAAGGATTACAGGATTTTGAGATTTTCGACGAAACATATAAAGATTACTATGTCGAAGCAGGTGTAACACCTTTACTGACAACCGAAGAACCCAGCAGCACCCCGGTTATCGGCTGGACAAAAGAATATGGCAAAGCACGGGTCGTTACCCTCCAGAGCGGTCACGATGTCCCCACTTTCGAGAATCCCAACTTCAGAAAACTTCTGAAACAATCTATTGAATGGGTGTGTAAAGGGATAAAGTAATTATTCTGAGATTCTTTCTTCGCGATTTTATATTTTTAATAATTGATTGCCTTTTTTGTCACAAAAGACAATCTCATTAGTCATACACTTAAACCTGGTTAATTAAAGCAGTTTTCCTTCATGTCTTTTGATGAAGTTTATAGGAAACATTATCATGAATTGAGACGATTCGGTCGCCAGTTGAACGTTTCTGTTGAAAAATGTGAGGATCTGACCCAGGAGGCTTTTTTAAGGTATTATCTTGAACTTAAAAAGGATGTGGTTTTTGATAATCCCAGGGCATGGCTTTATAAAGTTTTTCTGAATTTATTTAAAACACACATCAATTCAACTAAAAATGAACTAAGAGATTCAGAATTATTGGTGAGAGCCGAAGAGCCATCCGGCGATTTACAGGAAGAATATACAAAGAATGAGAAACAACGCATTGTACTTGAAATGCTTGACCAATTGACAAAAAAGGAGAAGGAGCTTTTGTTATTGTACCATAATGGTTTTTCCTACTCTGAAATGGCTGAGATAATGGAAATAAATCCAAATTCAGTTGGAAAAACCCTGGTGCGTGCGATTGAAAGACTTAAAAAAACACTAAAAATTCAGTACCATGAAATGTTTGAGTAGAATAGAAATGCAGGAATTTATCGATAAAGAGGTTGCCCTTCCTGCTGAGAATGAGATACTAAGTCATCTGAAGAATTGCGAGAAATGCTCATCACTTTATATACAAGTTATTGAAGATAAAGCGGTGATAAACAGTCTGTTAATCGAAACAAATATAGATAGTAATTTGAATTCAATACCTGAATTCAAACTTCCGATCAGGAACAAAAAGAATATTAATTCCTTAAGATTAATCACGGTTTTAGTGGCAGCATCATTAATCGGATTCATCTTTTTGTTTCGCTTTGACAGGGAACCGGTAACAGAAAAAATACCGGAGGCCGAAATTATTATGTATGAGTACCTGGATGGAAAAGATCTGAACAAACTCTGGCACGACAAGTCACAGATTCTCATCATTCAGGATGAGAAAGGTAAAGTAATTCAATCATTTATAACATATTAATACACCTCATCATGAAAAAAGCAATTCTGATCATACTGATTTCAGGACTTTTTGTAAGCTTTGGCTCTTCACAGAAACTGCTGGACATTTATAAAAATGGTCCTGTGAAACTGGTACCTGATAAAAGCTATGGTGCTAAAAACAATTGGGAAACTTTATTCAACCTTTATTATGACACATTAAATACACATGGTCAGTTCAGAGAAATGGATAAAAAAATAATTATTGCTCCTGACGGATCAGTATTTATGAGTCACAATAACCGATATGAGATTTGGAAGTTCAGTCCCGATGGTAATTTTGTAAAAAGCTTTGGAAGCAAAGGAGGTAAACCAAATCAATTTCCTATGAGGCCTGATATCCAGCCAGTTGTAAATGGCAAATATGTTTTCACTTCTGATGTTAACGGACGACTGAAGTTTTTTGATCTTGATGGGAATTATATCAAGTCCATTACTTTGAAGTACATGGCTTTTAATTTTCAGCCATTAAATAATGGAGAAATTTTATTGCATGGAATGGTATTATGGAAAGCCGGCTGGAGAAATATTATAGTCAAATTAAATGTAACTTCAGGTTCAGAAAACATCATTCATGATTACTTTACTGATTATGGAGTATCTCTTACTTTAAAGAATGTAGATTCTCTCATTACTTTGATTAAAGCAAAACGCAATATCCGTCTTCCCGATAGTTCTCCATTTATGAGTCGTCCTGTAATTTCTTTTTTACGTGATGGGCAGTTTATTATATCTAATTCTATGACCGGGGGAATGAAAGTTTACAGCACTAATGGGAAAGAAAAATTAAATACTAAGATGGATATTGAGCCTGTTTCAATTACAGAAGATGATGTAAAGCAAAATTATGAAAAGATGAGACAAAATTATTTAAAAGCAATTGAGGATCTTAAGAAAATCCCTTTAAATTCTGACGAGCACATACAAACTTTCCCTTCAACCTCTAATGAGTACATACAGAGATATATAAATATAAATCAAAAATTCTTAGATAATTCTGATATCTATAAAGACATCAAAAACTACTATCCTTATTTACCATACTTTTCAAATATTATTCTTGATGATGAGGGAAACTTCCTGGTATTTGAATTCACTGGTAAGGAAGACGCCGTTAATAATGTCTTTAATGTAATTGCGTACGACAATACAGGTAAAAAATTAGCCAGAACCAGCTTTACATGCGATGATTATGACCTTAGTTTCTCTGAAAGCACATTCATTATCTCAAAAGGGTATGTTTACGCTGTGGCAAAAATGAAAAACTACACCGGTATGCCACTAAGATTAGTTAAATTTAAAATGACCAATTAGCACCTTGCTTTTATAAAATTTCTTGATCGATAACAATAATTAGCTTCTGGTTTTTATACCTGCACTTTAGTATTGTTAGTAATTTGTGGTATCCGGGAGAAAATTTTTCTTCTGGATATTTCTCTTTTTCCTATATACTGATAGTCAAAACATAAACCTCAATTACCGTCGGTTTTAACCGACGGTTTAGCAATATTCTCTCTTCTTCGGGACTTTAGTCCCAAATAGTAAAAATGTTGGACTAAAGTCCGCAATTTGTAGAAGTTTAAAATCCGTTGGCTGAAGCCAACGGTAATTGATTCGACTGCAAAATTTTTACCTCAATTGTCAGTCTTTATATAATCCCACACTGCAGCCCACTTCGACCAAGCAACGAGTAACAAGCACCCAGCCCCATTTCTCTCAGTTAACTTTTTTACTATCTTTATCACCTATTTAAGAAAACATGTCCATAGAATCAAAATACAGCAAAAGAGGCGTATCTTCAGCAAAAGAGGATGTTCATGCAGCCATTAAGAATATTGATAAGGGTCTGTATCCTAAAGCATTCTGTAAAATAGTTCCTGACTTTCTTGGTGGCGATGATGCTTACTGTAATATCATGCATGCTGATGGAGCGGGAACAAAATCATCACTTGCATATATTTACTGGAAGGAGACAGGCGATCTTTCGGTCTGGAAAGGAATAGCTCAGGATGCTATCGTTATGAACCTCGATGATCTCCTTTGTGTTGGCGCTTACAATAATATCCTTTTTTCATCAACAATCGGACGTAATAAAAACCATATCCCCGGAGAGGTTCTCTCTGCAATCATTAATGGAACAGAAGAGGTGCTTGAAGAACTCCGGAACCTTGGGATTGGCATCTGGTCAACAGGTGGGGAGACAGCCGATTTAGGCGATCTTGTCAGAACTATTGTTGTTGATTCAACAGTTATTGCCCGGATGAAAAGAGCCGATGTGATATCAAATTATAATATTAAAGAGGGCGATGTTATTATCGGATTATCATCGTTTGGAAAGACCATTTACGAAAAGGAATATAACAGTGGTATGGGTAGTAACGGACTTACATCAGCCCGGCACGATGTTTTTGCACCTTACCTTGCTTCAAAATACCCTGAAAGCCTTGATACAACACTGGCTTATGATCTCATCTATTCTGGCAAGCTTAGACTAACAGACCCGATAGAAGGTTTAAATACCGATGCCGGAAAACTGGTGCTTTCACCAACCCGTACTTATGCACCGGTAATTAAAAAGGTTATTGAAACCATGCGCACTGAAATACATGGTATGGTTCATTGTTCAGGCGGGGGACAGACTAAAGTCATGCATTTTGTTGATAATATGCATATTATTAAAAATAATCTATTCTCATTACCACCATTATTCCGGATAATTCATGAACAATCCGGAACACCCTGGAAGGAGATGTACAAAGTATTCAACATGGGTCATCTGTTCGAGATCTACACCGGGAAAGAGAATGCCTCTGAAATCATCAATATCGCAGCCGGATTCAACCTTGAAGCCAGAATAATCGGGTATTGTGAAGCATGGGATAAGAAAAAGCTGACAATAAGTTCTGAATTCGGAACATTCGAATATTAGCAGAACTTATTCGAAAACGTTTTATCTCATTTCCCGACCCTTTCTCCTTATCAATCCACCTCATCCCCCGGCCCCTTCTCCTGTAGTTTTAACCTCATCCCTATAATCCCTTCTCCTCAAGGAGAAGGGATGTAATATAAAGATAATTAATGTTTTAGCCCTCTCCTTCAGAAGAGGGTTGAGAGAGGTGAAATGAGGAGAGGGATTGGGGTGAGGTAAAAGAAAAAGATTTATTTTTTCCCCATTTCTTATTATCTTTGCACCTTGAAAATTAATTATGCTATGGCAAGCAACATTATTCTTGAGAGGCTGGAGGGTGTGAAAACACGGTTCATAGAGGTCGGAGACCTTCTTATTCAGCCCGAGATTCTCTCGGATATGAAAAGGTATGTCAAACTAAATAAGGAATATAAAGATCTCCTCCCTATAATTGAGTCGTACGAAAGATATAAGCTGACTCTCAGCAACATAACCAGTACCAAAGAGCTACTTGCAACCGAAAAGGATGAAGAGATGCGCGAGATGGCTAAGGCTGAACTGGATGAGCTCACATCGCGCATACCCGAAATGGAAGAGGAGATAAAGATGCTGATAATCCCTGCCGATCCCGAGGATGAGAAAAACGCTGTTATGGAGATCAGGGCAGGAACAGGAGGTGATGAGGCAAGTATTTTCGCAGGCGATCTTTTCAGGATGTACAGCAAGTTTTTTGAATCAAAAGGATGGAAAGTTGATGTTAATAATATCTCTGAAGGAACTGCAGGAGGTTATAAGGAAATTGTTTTGAGTATCTCCGGTGATGGTGTTTACGGTATAATGAAATACGAATCAGGTGTTCACCGTGTACAAAGGGTTCCCCAGACTGAAACACAGGGGCGTATTCATACTTCCGCTGCATCAATTGTAGTACTTCCTGAAGCCGATGAATTTGATGTCGATCTCAGAACTGAAGATATCCGCAAGGATACTTATTGTTCTTCAGGCCCGGGAGGCCAGTCGGTCAACACAACATATTCTGCAATTCGCCTTACTCATATTCCTACTAATATTGTGGTTACATGCCAGGATGAAAAGTCGCAGCTTAAAAACTATGATAAAGCATTAAAAGAACTTAGAACAAGGCTCTATAATCTTGAATACCAGAAATATCTTGATGAAGTCTCACGCCGGAGAAAGACGATGGTGTCAACAGGCGATCGCTCTGCAAAGATCCGGACTTATAACTATCCACAGGGAAGAATGACCGATCACAGGATCAACCTTACTATTTACAACCTTCCCTCAATCCTCGATGGTAATATCCAGGAGGTTCTGGATAAATTACAGATGGCTGAAAATACTGAACTGCTTAAAGAGAACAATATCTAAACCGGTTGATGATGAACCATTTAAAGTTATTTGAAAATATCGTTAAGAAGCACTCTTTTCTTTGCGTCGGACTCGATTCGGAAATTGAAAAAATTCCTTCATTTCTCCTTAAAGAAGAAGACCCGGTATTTGAATTCAACAAACGGGTTATTGATGCAACTCATAAATATTCAGTAGCATACAAACCTAATGTTGCATTTTATGAATGTTATGGAGCAAAGGGGTGGACATCGCTTGAAGCTACAGTCAGGTATATAAAGGAAAACTATCCTGACATCTTTGTAATTGCCGATGCGAAACGGGGAGATATCGGAAACACCTCAAAAATGTATGCGAAAGCTTTTCTCGAAAATATGCCTTTCGATGCTATAACAGTTGCTCCTTATATGGGCGAAGATTCCGTAACGCCATTCCTTTCATATAATGATAAATGGGTTGTTCTTCTTGCACTTACCTCCAACAAAGGTGCTGATGATTTTCAGTATCACGATGAAGATGGAATAAAGCTCTTCCAAAGAGTACTGTCTATTTCACAGAAATGGGGTACCATTAATAATATGATGTATGTTGTTGGTGCAACACGTGCCGAAATGCTGAAAGATATACGTAAGATAGTGCCCTATCATTTTCTTCTTGTTCCAGGTGTGGGAGCACAAGGCGGGAGTCTTGAAGATGTGTCCCGTTATGGGTTGAACTCCAAATGCGGCCTTCTGGTCAACTCCTCAAGAGGAATTATCTTTGCTGATAATAGCGAAAACTTTGATAAAGTCGCAGGTGAAAAGGCAAGAGAGATCCAGCTGGAAATGGAAAAATATCTCTCCGAAAGAAACCTGATCTGAGTATCTTTAGTTTAAGTTTAGTTGAGATTGCTTCGTCGCTGCACTCCTCGCAATGACCTTATACTTTATCAGATATACTGCAACTCACAAAACGAATCTACATTATTTGCACTGTCATTGCGAATCCGACGAAGGAGGACGAAGCAATCCCATTTAACATCCACAGAACTTTATTACTGCATTACGACCGCAAAAATCTGTATTTAATGATCAAACTGTATTGATTATTAATACTTTTTTTTATATCTTTATATCCTTGCTGCTTTCTCATTTAATTCGTGCTAAAATGAAAGAGGAGTTTCTTCATTATCTATGGAAATACGGTCTCTATAACCCGGATAAGCTTTTCGATAACGACGGGAATAAAATTATTGTCAAACATCCAGGAGAATATAACCGCGATTCGGGGCCTGACTTTTTCAATGCCCGTATCTCTATTGCCGGTACCGAATGGGCAGGTAATGTTGAAATACATACGAGGTCATCTCATTTTGATAATCACGGGCACCACAATGACCCGGCCTTTAACAATGTTATCCTTCATGTAGTTGCTGAAAACGACAAAAAGGTTTTCAATTCAAAAGGAGAGGAGTTGCTGACTATCGTAATAGCATATGACCACGCACTTTATGAGAAATATTACTCCCTTGTTTATAATCCTTATATAATAGCCTGCCAGGATGAAATAAAGAAACTCGATAGCATTCTTGTACGCCACTGGCTTAATTCGCTTGTTATTGAAAGATTGCAAAGTAAATCAGAATTAATTCTTAGTATATTTTTAGAAACCGGGAACGACTGGGAGGAGGCATTTTACAGGTTATTGACACGATATTTTGGATTCAGGGTTAATACCGAACCTTTTGAGATGCTCGCGACAGCCCTTCCTTTCAGGATAATCCGCAAACATGCTGACAACAGGTTTCAGATTGAAACTCTGCTTTTTGGAACAGCCGGGATGCTCGAAGAAGGACTTTTTAAAGAGGCTCTTGCGGATGATTATTATCGCGACCTGATTAAGGAATACAGGATTCTTTCAGCAAAATACTCTCTTCAGCCTATTCATGGTTGGCTATGGAAATTTTCCAGATTGAGACCTGCTAATTTTCCGACAGTCAGATTATCACAGCTGGCAGCCATGCTTTCTCTTGCAGGCGGACTCTTCTCTAAAGTGTTAGAAACAACTGATATAGGGCAGCTTAAAGAGGTGTTTGAAGTAACTGCTTCTGATTACTGGGACGACCATTATGTTTTCGGCAAGAAAAGCAGGAATATTTCGAAATGCACCGGAACGCAGGCAACCGACATATTTCTCATAAATGCAATCATCCCGGTAATATTTGTCTATGGCCTTAGCAGAGATTGCCAGGATATTTGTGAAAGAGCACTTACCTTCCTTGAAAATATCCATGCCGAGGAGAACTCAATTACAGAAGAATGGGAAGCAGCAGGTATCGAAGCAGAATCAGCTTTTTATTCCCAGGCACTGATCCAACTCAGAAATGAATATTGCAAAAAAAGGAAATGTCTCGAATGCCGCATCGGAAGTAAACTAATCAGCATGGGGAAGAAACTAAAGGATCAAAAAGACCTTATGCTGGAACCATGAGCGGGAGATGGGGCGATTCTGTACTTCTTTTGACGAAAGTCATATTTTGTTTGACAAATAGCTGAATGATAACGTTATTCAACGCAACGTTTGGTATAGTTTTTCCGTCTTTATGATAACACAGTAACAATTATTCTTTATACTTATTCGTTCCTGTAAAAATAAATAATTCAAGAACTTTGTAAAAAAAAGCCAATTGTTTGATAATTTACATAAAAAAGCCTTATTTTTGCGTTCCAAAATTGGAGACTCGATTTATTTATGGATAAACAATATTTTAATTAGAGACATGTATTTAACAACTGAAAAAAAGCAGGAGTTTTTCAAAACGTTTGGAACATCTGAAGTCGATACCGGTACAGCAGAAGGCCAGATAGCGCTGTTTTCGTACAGGATCAATCATCTTACAGAACATCTTAAGAAGAATAAAAAAGATTTCAGTACCCAGCAGGCGCTTATCAAACTTGTAGGGAAAAGAAGGAGACTTTTGGACTACCTGAAAATAAAAGATATCGAGCGGTATCGCGAAATCATAAAAGCGTTGAAATTACGTAAATAGAGTTAAAAGGCAATTCAAAATTGCCTTTTTTCATACCGTTTAAAAATATTTTGTAATTTCAATTTTCATAAATCACTCATATAATGTTTAAAGTAAAAGAGAAAATTATTGATCTCGGCGACGGGAGAACAATAACCCTTGAAACTGGCAGAATGGCCAGACAGGCCAACGGTTCTGTTTTGTTAAAAATGGGAAAGACAATGTTGCTGGCTACTGTTGTTTCAGCACAAGATGCAAAGGAAGATACAGACTTCATGCCGCTATCGGTTGAGTATAAAGAAAAGTATGCTTCATCGGGACGTTTTCCTGGTGGATTTCTGAAAAGAGAAGCCAGACCTTCAGATTATGAAATACTTATTTCAAGGCTGGTTGACAGGGCATTAAGACCTCTTTTTCCTGATGATTTTCACGCAGAAACATTTGTAACTATCAGCCTTATATCGGCAGATATGGACATAATTCCCGACGCACTGGCAGGTCTGGCCGCCTCGGCGGCCCTTACAGTTTCAGATGTTCCTTTCAATGGCCCCATGTCGGAAGTAAGGGTTGCAAGGATAAACAATAAATTTGTAGTCAATCCGACTGCCACTCAACTTAAGGATGCAGACATCGATCTGATGGTAGGAGCCACATACGACAATATTCTTATGGTTGAAGGTGAAATGAAAGAAGTTTCAGAAGAAGAAATGCTCGAAACTCTTAAAATCGCCCACGATGCCATTAAACTACATTGCAAAGCACAAATGGAATTTGCAGCAGAGGTAGGTTCTACAGTTAAGAGAGAGTATTGCCACGAAGTGAATGATGAAGATCTCAGAAAAAAAGTCTGGGACGAAACTTATAACAAATGTTACCAGGCAGCAAAATCATCAACTGCAGATAAGCATAAGCGTCTGGATGCTTTCGAATCTATCATTACTGAATTTCTTGGTCAGTATACCGAAGAGGATGCTGCCAATAAAGCACTTGTTAAAAAATACTACCACGATGTGTTAAAAGAGGCATCAAAAAGACTTGTCCTCGATGACAACACTCGTCTCGATGGACGGAAACCAGATGAGATCAGACCGATAATGTGCGAAATAGATCCTCTTCCTGCCACTCATGGCTCAGCTCTGTTTACAAGAGGTGAAACCCAGTCGCTTACAACAGTTACACTGGGCACAAAACTGGACGAAAAGATTATTGATGATGTACTGAATAAGGGAAAAGAAAAATTCACACTCCACTATAATTTTCCACCGTTTGCCACAGGAGAAGCTAAACCTGCTCGCGGGACAAGCAGAAGGGAAATAGGTCATGGAAACCTTGCTCACCGTGCCCTAAAAAATATGATGCCGTCTGATGAGGAAAATCCTTATGCAATAAGGGTTGTTTCAGATATTCTTGAATCAAACGGTTCTTCGTCTATGGCAACAGTTTGTGCCAGTACCCTCGCTCTAATGGATGCAGGGATTAAACTTCGGAAACCTGTATCAGGAAT
>Ga0265292_1001481_pt1 | contig 20542 bp, 19 predicted proteins | sample Munlanlewell296A_FD_189080 | JGI IMG/M metagenome (GOLD analysis project Ga0265292, IMG submission 189080) | Leachate microbial communities from a municipal landfill in Southern Ontario, Canada - Leachate well 296A | ecosystem: Engineered > Solid waste > Landfill > Unclassified | place: Canada... | reverse complement strand
TTCTCAATTGGCGAATCTCTTCGAGATCAAATGTTGCCACTAGAACAGTTTCTTCAATTCGATTCGCTTCGGCGACCTTGGCTCCAGTGGCGTCGGCAATGAACGAAGATCCGTAGAACGTGACTCTATTGACGACGCCGACTTCGTGACCGGTGCGGTTTGCGGCAATGAGCGGCACGATGTTGGCGCCGGCGTGTCCCTGCATGACTCTCTGCCAGTGACCAGATGAATCCCATTGTGGATTTTGTGGCTCGCTACCTATCGCAGTTGGATAAAACAACAATTCGGCACCCTGTAGCGCCATGCTCCTTGCCGACTCGGGAAACCATTGATCCCAACAGATGCCGACCCCGATGACCGCGTGTTTTGTTTTCCAAACGCGAAACCCCGTATCGCCAGGACTGAAATAGAACTTCTCGCTGTAACCGGGACCGTCGGGAATGTGGCTCTTGCGGTAAATACCGAGCATCGCCCCGTCGGCATCCACAATCGCAACCGTATTAAACAACGCATTGTTTGCCCGTTCGAAGACGCTGATCGGCAACACAACATTTAATTCAGCCGCCACCTTTTGAAAATGAGCGATCGTCGGATGTCCATCTATTGGAATTGCCCGATCGAGATCGTCGGCGACTTGGTCCTTACAGAAGTAAAAACCCTCGAACAGCTCCGGAATGAGCACGATCTGTGCGCCCTTTGATGCCGCGTCGCGAACGAGTCGTTCGGCTGTCGCCACATTGGTGACGACATCTGACGCCATCGACATTTGTATCGCGGCGACGGTGACTTTCATCTACTTGAGTGCTGACTCGATGGCCTCGACAACTTCCGGGGCATCGGGTGCAACTGTTGGGTTGAAGCGTGCGACAACAAGGCCATCTCGACCGACCAAAAATTTCTCAAAATTCCAGCGAATGTCTCCGGAGTGTCCCGACGAGTCTGCGACCTTGGTCAGCTCGTCATATATGGGGTGGCGATTTTCGCCGTTGACATCGACCTTTTCCGCAAGAGGAAAGGTGACGTTGTAATTGAGAGAGCAAAACGACTGAATATCCTCGGCGCTACCTGGTTCCTGAGCGGCGAATTGATTGGACGGTACGCCCAACACTGTGAAACCCCGATCCTCGTATTTAGTGAATAATTTCTGCATTGCTTCGTATTGCGGTGTGAGACCACATTTGGATGCCACATTCACGACAAGGGTTACCTTTCCCTTTACATCATCGAGCACGTTTCCCGTTCCTGATAAGTGATGAATGTTGTTGTCATAGATTGACATCGTGCTCTCCCTTGATCGACACTTAGTCGTTTCGTTGCCATAGATCGTAACGGTCGGTGGCGCACCTGCTACACAACATGTATGCCTCGAAGCACTTTTGATGAACAATTTTTCAAGCGGTTTTACGCCACCACGCCAGTGCACAGTCGGCGCAAGATTGAGTCGCTTGCAACCGCGGTTCACAGCATGTGTCGCTGGTGGGATGTCGGTATCTCCACGGTTTTGGAAGTTGGCGCCGGTCGTGGGTATTGGCGCGACTGGTACGCCGAGCACCACCCTCGGGTCAAGGTGCGCTCAATCGATGTGAGCGAACATGCGTCTGCGAAATACCGCCACGAGTTGCGTGACATCAGTACCTGGCGACCTGAGAAGGAGTTTGATCTTGTCATTTGCCAAAGCGTGTTGCAGTACCTGCCAAACAAATTGGCCGATTCGGCGATGCGAAATCTGGCAAGTGCCACAAGAAAGGTCATGTATCTCGAGGTGCCCACATCTTCCGACCTAGAGAATGTCGTTGATCGGCAATCCACCGATCTAGACATCTATTGGCGCAAAGGAGAGTGGTATCGCCAACGCCTGTCGGGCAATTTTGTGCACGCCGGTGCCGGCCTATGGGTCAGCAAGAGCAGCGAGATCGCGTTATATGAATTCGAGCGCGCCAACTAGGCGACGGTTGTAGTTGTCACCGGTGGTGCGGACGTTGGAACCGACGACGAAAGTGGTTTTCCGGCCAGATCGGTACCCAACAAAATAAGCACACTTGCCTCACCAAGTTGTCCGGTCTCGGTGGGGATCGGCGTCGGCATCGGAGCGGTGGCCACTCCACCGAGTTCGGTGGCAACGGCGGCCGCGGCGGCTTCGCTTCCCGGCAAAAAGTAGACCACCGTCGTGGTTTGCTTCGGCGTGATATCACTCGTGTTTAACGCAGGCTGAACGATATATCCGCGACCCTGAAGCTCAACTGTCAGCTGACCCGCGCTTCCGGCAACCTTTGACGCGTTTGCCACTTGAACTTTGAACGCCGTGAGCAGAATCGTCGTCGTTGTAGTCGAATCGGTAGGCAAAGTATCGCCAACGGTTGTCTCGGTAGGCGTTGGGTCGCCACCGGAGGAATCGCTATTTGATTGAATATCGCGCAGGATGACGAATCCGAGAAGCAGTGCGACCGCGGCAATGACAATTGACATTGTCGAATTGACACTCGACGGAACCGAAGGGGGTGTTCGACGAGGGCGTGGCGCGTCTTGACTCATACGTTTACTGTACATGGCAGCACCCATGCCGAAAAGCCACCCCAATTGCGGATTGATTCAGACATGGAGCCGGGTCTCAGGATTGAACTGAGGACCTACGCATTACAAGTGCGTTGCTCTACCACTGAGCTAACCCGGCGTGCACGATGAAGTGCGACCCATATCGTAGGCCGAACATTCCACAATCACTCGGAAGTTGCGCCGCGTCGCGCACGTACAACTTCATACGTCGCCAACGCCGCAGCAACCGAAACATTGAGTGACGACAACGCACCCAACATCGGAATACTCACCAACATGTCGCAACGCTCGCGCACAAGCCGCGACAGACCTGCACCTTCCGCTCCAAGAACGATGCATACCGATTCCTTAGCCAACGAACCCATATCAAAGACGCTTCGCTCGGCCGCATCGTGCAGACCGATCACCCACACCCCCGCGTCTTTCATTTGCTTCAACGCTGTTGGCAAACCGCCGACGACGGCCATCGGTAGATATTCGACGGCACCCGCGGACGCTTTGGCGGTAGTCGGTGTGACGTGCACCGCCCGGTGCCGCGGCAATACAAAACCGGTCACTCCTGCACCATCACAGCTGCGCAAAATTGCACCAAGATTTCCCGGATCCGTCACGCCATCGACGGCTACGAAAAACTGCGGCTTTGCGCTATCGCGGAGCAACAAAGCCAAATCAACGTCTTTGATTTGTTCGGCCTTTGCCAGTATTCCTTGTGGTGCCTCGCTGCGCGCTTCGCGCTCGATTTCATTGCGCCGTACTTTGCGAACTGGGACCCGTCGATCGGCGGCCAGGTCGAGAATGTCATCGATGACCGGATTTTCGTCCAAGTCATCGGAGATCCAAATCTCGATGACCCTTCGCTTACCCGCAATGAGCAATTCGCGCACCGCCTGTCGACCTTCGATTTGAGTCCCGCCAAGTCCATGATCCTTGGTCATTGCCGTGCGTGCCCGGTCGACACCACGGATTCCTTGTTGCTTTCGAGTTACCGGTCGCTTGTGTCGAACCACTATGTTCGACCGCCGACTTGGTTCACAACAGCCACCGCCCAGCAAGCGATTCCTTCACCACGTCCGAGTGAGCCAAGCCCTTCCGGACGCCGACCTTTGACCGTGACCGACGCGCCTATCGCATCGCCCAGTCGCTGTTGCATTAGCGCCCGATGTGGAGCGAGTTTTGGTTGCTCGCATATCACACTGCAATCGACGTTGCCAATTTCGTATCCGGCCGAGTGGACCATCTGGGCAACTTGCTTGAGCAACTGTATGGAGTCAGCGTCCTTCCATCGCGGATCGCTGTCTGGAAAGTGTTCGCCGATGTCACCAAGCGCCGCTGCGCCCAGCAAGCTTTCCGCAACTGCATGGGCGATGACGTCGGCATCACTATGACCGACCAGCCCTCTCTCACCGGGGAATCTCACACCTCCAAGCACGAGCGGACGATCGGATTCCGTCGCTTGCGTAAATCGATGAATATCAAAACCCTGACCGACGCGAACTGAATCTGTCACTTTTGAATCCTTACACTTCGCCACGTGCTGCCGAACGAGCCCATTGCAGGTCTGCAATTGTCGTTAATTTTCGATTCAGTGTCTCGCCAGGAATAACAACAACTCGTTTGCCCAGCGCTTCGACCAGGGCCGCATCGTCCGTGCCTTCGGGATTTAGCGAATGAGCTTCGCGTAGCACCGATGCCCTAAAGGCCTGAGGCGTTTGGACCGCAACCAGACTCGCCCGATTTGGCGTCGCAACCACGACATTGTGAGCATCAATCTGTTTGATCGTGTCCGTAACGGCCAAAGCCGGCACCGCACCGTCTGCTCCGTTGTGAATTGCTGCAACTACCTCGCGGAATAGCTGTTCGCTGGCAAACGGTCTGGCGGCATCATGAACACAGATGATCGTCGCCTCGGCTGGAACCGCGGCTAGGCCGCAGCGCACCGACGCACTTCTCGTCGATCCGCCGGCGATTCCACGTTCACGTTCGGCATACGCCTCTGGCACCACGACAACGACCCCGTCGCTCACAGAATTCGCGGCCGTCGTTGACCAATCGACTACCCGACGATCACCAACCATTTCGAACTGCTTTGCTCCACCAAATCGAGTTCCGGAACCCGCCGCGACAACGACAGTCCAAACATTTTCTTGCGTCGCGGTTGTCATATTCATTTAGGGTAGTACCGTCATTATCTGCATGACACATGAGGATCTTCTCCTGCGAACAGAATTCTTTGCCAACACTCCGTCGGAGATACTCGTCAAAATCACTTCACAGGCACAGGTTCGCAACCTTCAGCGGGGCGATGTCCTGTTTAACGAGGGTGATGTTCCCGATTCGCTGTACATCGTTCTAAGTGGTCGCATCGCTATCGCAATTGGTAACAAGCCACTCGACAATCGCGAAAGCATGCTCGCGTTGATGGAAACTGGCGATTTATTTGGCGAACTCGGAATGCTCGACAACGGATTGCGCAGTGCAATGGCACGGGCAATCGAACCATCATCGGTCTTATGTATCCCATACGTGCCGATTCTGGAAGAAATCCGCACCAATCCAAACATGCTGTGGGGCGTCACCAAATTGCTCGCTACTCGGCTTCGTGTCATGGATGAGGTTCTCGCCGACAGCATGTTCCTTGATGTCACTGGGCGCACGGCCAAACGTCTTCTCGAACTCTCCAATGGCAATGATGAATTCTTGCTACCGGTCACGCAGGAAGAGCTGGCCGGAATGGTCGGTGCCTCACGGGAGCGCGTGAACAAAGCAATTGCTAGTTTCATTCGTCTCGGTTGGCTCGAACAGCGAGATCGTCAATACAAAATCTTGATGCGCCAACGACTAGCGGTTCGCTCTAGCTAGCTCTCTCCAAGCAACCAGGCCTTGGCCTTGGCAAATGCGTCAGCGGCATCATCCGGTCGATGCGATGGTCTCGCCGGATCGTGGGCAAATCCGTGCTCGGCCTCTGGGTATTCATAAACGGTTACGCCCACGCTGCGCAACTCTGCGACATCGGCATCCGGTGTATAGGGGTCGCGATTTCCGATCACCGCCATCACTCGGTCCGCATGGCCGGCTCGCAACATGGTCAACGGCTCCCCCTGTGTCGGACTTCGCCAAGCTTCCTGTACACGGACCATCCCATAGAAACTTGAAATTCGGGCAAATCGGTCACTTCTTGCTGCCTTGAAGCAATACATTCCGCCCATGCAAAATCCGATCAGGCCAACTCTCGGCGTTGCCAACAGATCGGCGGCTTGCACAAGATCCCTGAGCTGTGCGTCATCATCGATGCCGGCCACAATTGCAAAACGTTCCTGAATATCGGCCGACAACTGTCGACCCGGGAAGGGGTCTACGGCGGCCACGACCATGTTCCATTGGTTTGCCAATCGAGCCACCAGATCATCGAATACGGGCCGCAGTCCAAAAATGTCCGGGGCGATCACCAGTCCCATAGTCGGCGACGAAATTGATGTGTCAACCTCGGCAACTGTTCCTGAAGGAAGCGTCACGCGCATAGTCGCAGAGTGTAGACGACATTTTTTTTCTCCGGTGAGAGTAGCGGTGAGACCAGTAGTCGGCGATCCGGTGAGCCGAATGCGGATGATTCCACCCATGACCAAATTCACCGCATTACAACAATGCAGAATCCAACATCCAACCGCTCATTTGCCTGTCATTCGACATCTCGTCGAGGAATGGTCGATGATGAGCACTCGCCATCGAAACTTGCAACTGATCAATGGATGGGGACTCCCGGGAACCCCCATCGCCGATCTCGACGAGGTACTTGTTCGCGCGGGCTTTGGTACGGGGACTACCGATTCCAACGGCGACAGATATTTGCTGCTGCTCGTCACGAGGGCGGCTCACGACGAGCTTGCCGCCCGAATTGTGTTGCAAAGAATCCTTCCACCGCTCCTTGCTATCGCCCGTCGGCGCGGTCGAATCATTCGAGGCGGAATCGACGAGGCCCTCACCGAAACGCTGTCACATGCATGGGAACTCATTCGCACCTATCCGGTAGACAGGCGTCCAGCCAAAGTTGCCGCCAACTTAGTTAGAGACGCGGAATATTTTGCATTTGTGCGCAATGCTCGCAAGCGCACGGTCACCATTGACATCAAACCTGCCGACGAGCTCGAGCGACTTGCCCAACCGCAGGCAGAGAGTTCTGCATCGGATGAACTATCGCGGTTGCTGTGCGAAGCAGACAAGAACGGCATGACACAAAAGCGACTTGACGTCTTGAAGCGCCTTGCCAACGGTGATTCGTTCGAACTGGTTGCAGCCGATTACGGCGTGGCAATCCGAACGGTCCGGACCTGGCGGAAGGAAGGAATTACCGAGTTGCGTGCACGAACGCTGTGCGTTGCGTGAGTTTGGCGCTTCGCAAACGCAAACTATTGCTAACGACGAACACGCTCGAGAACGCCATGGCCAAACCGGCCCACATTGGATTCATGTATCCGAATGCTGCAAGTGGAATCGCCAAAGTGTTGTAGGCAAATGCCCAGAAGACGTTTGCGCTAATTGTTCGCAGCGTCGCCCGTGATAACAAAATTGCATCAGAAACAAGGCGCAAATCGCCGCTGACTATCGTCAGGTCGCTGGCGTTCATCGCCACGTCGGTGCCCGTCCCCATGGCAATGCCTACATCGGCTTGAGCAAGTGCGGCGGCGTCATTGACACCGTCACCGACCATGGCTACGGCGTATCCGCGCTCCTGTAAATCGGCAACCACTTTTACTTTCTCTGCCGGCAACACACCGGCGATGACGTGCTGATCGTCCGTGTCTATCCCTACCAGTTCGGCAACCGCGATGGCCGTGGCCCGATTGTCACCGGTCAGCAAAACGGGTCGTAAACCTAGTTGGCGCAATTCGGCGACCGCCGCGGCGCTATTTGGTCGCGGTTGATCGGCGACAACACAGACACCCTGTACCCGACCATCAATTGCCACCAGCACCGCTGTGTTTCCGGCGCTGCGTGCCTGATCGAGGGCATCTTTGAGTTCGAGCGGAATGATCACAAGGGCCGACGAAAACAACGGCTCGCCGCCAACCATAACCCGATGACCATCGACCACGCCAACGGTGCCAAGACCTGCCCGAGACTCGAATTGGGCTACAGGTAGCAACGCACCAAGTTCGTTTCGGGCTGCCAATGAAATCGCTTTTGCAATTGGATGTTCGCTCGCATGCTCTAGCGCCCCAGCAAATTTCAGAATCTCTTGACGCGACATATCTCGACCACATACCACAGAAACAAGTTGCATGACTCCGCTCGTTACAGTGCCAGTCTTGTCAAACACCACGGTGTCAATACGACGGGTACTTTGCAAAACATCCACACCCTTGATAACGATCCCCATTTGTGCCGCTCGACCGGTGCCAACCATTAGCGCGGTCGGGGTGGCCAGACCAAGAGCACATGGACAGGCAATAATCAAAACCGCGACGGCGGCAGTAAACGCGTTGGTTACATGATTCGTGCCATCACCAAACACATACCAACCAATGAATGTGACCAATGACAAAGCAATCACTGTCGGAACAAACACGCTGCTCACCCGATCGGCGAGTTTCTGTACCGGAGCCTTTGTACTCTGCGCGTCACGCACGAGTTTTGTCATTTGAGCAAAAGTGGATTCGCTTCCAACTCTGCTGGCACGCACGACTATTCTCCCGGTCAAATTCACTGTGGTTCCCGTCACCTTTGCGCCGACCGCGACGTCAACGGGCACGCTCTCGCCAGTAAGCATTGATGCGTCAACGCTTGAAAATCCTTCCTCGACAATCCCATCGGCGGCAATAATTTCGCCCGGGCGAACGACAATCAGGTCGCCGACCTCGATCAACGCCGCGTCGACAACAATTTCTTGACCATCGCGGATAACTGTGGCGTGTCGTGCACCAAGTGCGAGCAGTGACCGCAACGCATCGCCGGCCCGCCGTTTTGCACGAGCCTCAAAGTATCGACCGGCGAGAATGAACACGGTCAGGGCCACCGCGACTTCAAGATAAATGTGCACGGAACCTTCGTTCATTCCGACCATTCCGTGCTCAGCATCTGCCGCACCACCCCACACCAACGCCCAAACAGACCACAGGGTTGAGGCAGCCACACCAAGTGATATCAGCGTGTCCATTGTGGTCGCCCGATGGCGCAAATTCATCAAAGCGGCACGATGAAAGGGCCATGCACCCCACGAGACAACTGGAAGTGCCAAGGTCAGCGCAACCCACTGCCAGTTGTTGAACTGGGCGAGTGATGTCATCGACATCAGTGCGACCGGAAATCCAAGAACTACGCAAACTACGAGTCGCACCTTCAGCATTGCGACCCGCTCATTTACTTCGGCATCCAGCATGTCGGGCGTGGTGTCGGCGAGAAGGCGAGCCCCGTAACCAAGAGACGACACGGCTGTAAGCAGCTCCGATGTCACGGTCAGATTGGGGTCATACGTCACCCGTGCCGATTCTGTCGCAAAATTGACCGTTGCCTCAACGCCCTCGAGTTCGTTCAATCCCTTTTCGATGGAAATTGCACACGCATTGCACGACATACCGGTGATCGATAAGTCAACCTGCGTTGGCAATTCAACTACGGTATTCACTTCCTACATTCTGACGGGTTGGCGGTCGAATTCATCGGGTGCCGACAAATGGCACAGTTCATTGGCTACCGCCCAGTCACAAGCCGCGTCTATTTAGGCGTGAATCGAACCATCCGGCATCGTTGCGTTTTCCAATATGGTCCCGGTCAAGATCGTTGCCCGCATGGTGGCTCCCGTTAGATCCGCGCCGGTCAAATTCGCCCCGGTCAGGTTTGCTGCCGTCAAGTCGGCAACTATGAGATGGACATCGGCTAGATGGGCATCTGTCAATTGAGCAGCATTAAGCCGAGCCGCGTTCAAATCTGAGGCGGTGAGATTGGTCGCGTGCATGTTTGCTGAAGTTAAATTGGCCGATGTCAGGTTGGCTCGAGTTAGGTTTGCTCGACTTAAATTGGCTCGACTCAAATTCGCATCGTGCAGACTCGCATCATGCAAATTCGCACCATGCAAGTCGGCCCCGTGCAAGTCCGCACCCTGAAGATCGGCACTCCGCAGATCCGCCCCGTGCAAATTGGCGTATTGCAAATTGACATTCTTTAACTTCGATCCATGCAAGTCTGCGCCATGCAAATCTGCCGCGGTTAAGTCTGCACCGGTCATGTCAGTAGAAGTCAGATCAGAGTATTGCAATTTTGCATACTGCAGATTGGCCCGACTCAAATCAGCATTCGTCGGAATGGTTCTTTTCATTTTGCTTTCGCCCGGCGTGACGTCGTTTGGGTTGGCCCGTCGCATGCTGGCACCACGCAAATTGGCGTAATGCAAATAGGCACCTTCAAGATTGGCGTAACTGATATCGGTGCCTTCAAGGTTTGCATAGGCAAGATTGGTAAAACACAGGTCTGCACCGTGCAGGTCTGCGCCGTGCAGATCGGCACCATAGAAATTCGCCCGCTCAAGATTGGCATCAATCAACCGCGCGTCTACCAGATTTGCGTTACTCACGTCGGCACCACTCAGGTTTGCCGTACGAAGATTTGCTCCATGCAAATTTGCGCCGTGCAAATTGGCTCCCTTGAGATTTGCGCCCTCCAAGTTGGCACCAAGCAAATTGGCGCCCTGCAGTTTGGCGCCTTCAAGGTTCGCATTCGGTCCGATTTCCATTCCGTCGATCATGCGTGACCCCGCCGACGAATTTCGAAATGGATGTCGTTCAAATCGCTGGTCATTTTCAGACTGTAAGTCCTTTGCTGATGGCCATTGGCGATATCCAGGGCCATTCACTTATCGGTCCATAAGCGGCAAGACTTTAGTCAAAATCATTAAATTCAACGAGGCGTGGGTCGCCTGGGACTTGAACCCAGAACCAACGGATTAAAAGTCCGGTGCTCTACCGAGTTGAGCTAGCGACCCCAGACGGCGTACAGAGCCTATCTTGGTCACTTTCGTGAATTTAGGTGACGCGAGAGATGAGCACTCCGACTCCGGCGAACTGAAATGCGGCTGCGGCGGCGGTGAACACGTGCCACAGTTCGTGATACCCGAACACGTGCGGCACGAGTCTTGGTCTCTGCAAGTAAAACAGAATTGCACCAACTGTGTACAACACGCCACCGATTGCGATTAACGAAATACTCGTTCCTCCCGCATTGTGATATGCCCACGGCATAATCACCACAGCCGCCCAACCGATGATCAGATAGAGAGCACCCGTGAAGCGTTTGGCCTTCCACGCAATTTTGAACCCCATCCCGACAGCGGCCGCGGTCCAGATGAGAATGAGAAATGGAATGCCAACGTGTTTGGGAAGCGCGAGCAAACACAATGGCGTATAGGTGCCGGCAATCAATACGTAGACCATCGCATGATCTATCTGTCGCATCGTGCGCTGTGTTCTGACCGTGCGAGTAAACATGTGGTAGGACGCGGAAGTGGAAAAAAGCGCTACCAACGAAAGCACGTAAATAATGACGGAAACTCGCGGTAGACCACCCGGCGTAAGGACACCGAGAGTGATGCCGGCAGGAACCGTGAGTGCAACTGCGATGGCATGGACGCGACCACGCCATCTAGGCCGCCAGGCGTCTTTGGCATGCTCAAATACTGGTGCATACGGCACTCGTACTCCTCCGACAACTAAGTGTAGGTTTTTGCAATGACTTCGACTAAGGCATACAACTTCGACAGGTTCCTTCGCTACGACGAGATGGTTTCGTGGCTAAAGGACCTCGCCCACTCATTTCCTCAATTAGTCAGCCTCGAGACATATGGCAAGTCACACATGGGACGCGATCTGTGGATTGCCACCATCACCGATGCTTCAACTGGTGCCCATGACACCAAGCCGGCTCACTGGATTGATGCAAACATCCACGCTACCGAAGTAACAGGAGGTGTAGCGGCCTTGTTCGTGTTGCATTATCTTGCGACCGAATTTGGACGCGACGACAACGTGACCGAGGCGTTGCGCACGCGTACTTTTTATGTGGTTCCGCGAGTTAATCCCGACGGTGTCGAAGATGCCCTCGCCGACCGACCGCTGTATCACCGCTCGAGCGTTCGTCCATGGCCATGGCGCGACGGCCATGTATGGCCGGGATTGAGCATGCAGGACATCGATGGGGATGGAAGTGTGCGCACGATGCGAATTGTCGATCCAAATGGTGCGTGGGTCGAACACGAACATGAACCTCGAGTGATGATTCCGGTCGGACCGCTTGGTGCGCCAGCAGGTAAAACGCGATACCGCTTGCTCGATGAAGGTCTTATCGAAAATTTTGATGGATTTACGATTCCCACTCCGCGCGATCCCGCGGGACTGGATCTCAATCGCAACTTTCCCGCCGGCTGGGGTACGACCGTGCTCGGTTCTGGCGATCACCCGATGTCGGAACCGGAAATTGATTCACTCGTCCGTGCAGCGCGATCACGGACAAACGTTTGTGGATACAATGCATTTCACACCTCTGGTGGATTTCTGTTGCGTCCGAGCAGCACGCGACCGGACTCGGCACTTCCACCACTTGACTTGTGGCTGTGGAAGGAATTCGGCAAGGTAGGCACCGAGCTGACGACCTATCCAGTGCACAGTGTGTATGAGGATCTGACCTGGGATAAAAGCAACCCGATGAGTGGTGCAGGAGACGATTGGGCCTACGACCATCTCGGAGTGGTTTCGTGGACCACCGAATTTTGGGATGCGATCTTTGCTGCCACAGGTGATCGCTCGCCAACCGACATTTGGTATATCGGGCCAACTCCCGAACAAGAACTCGCTGTGTGTCGATGGACCGACACGCACGCCCCCGGTTCGTATTCCAACTGGTATTCGTTCGACCATCCGCAACTTGGAAAAATTGAACTGGGCGGCGCCGACTCATTTCGCATCTGGAGCAATGCTCCACCATCGAGATTGAAAGACGAAGTGGCACCGCACGCCAAGTTCGCCGTGTATCAGGCTCTCGCATCGCCTCGGCTGGAAATCAACCTTGCCGATGCGGATTCTCTGGGCGACGATATGTGGCGGGTGCGGGTAGGCATCTCCAATACGGGCTGGCTGGGGACCGAGATCACTGCGTTCGCCAACAAGAACAAAATTGTGCTTCCGTTAACGGCCGAAATTTCAGGGGCAGTGCCGGTTGAAGGTGGCGCGCGAGTAAAACTCGGTCAACTTGCCGGGCGCAGCGCGTTCCGCGTGAGTGGCGACGGAAAATCGGATGGCACACCCGATCGCGTTTTCCATTCGTGGTTAGTGCGGGCGAAGCGGGGCGAAACGGTGACAATCACCGCGGTTCACCAGCGCGCCGGACGAGCCACCGTTAACATCGCGCTCGCGTGACTACTCGATTCGCGCCATAGACCGTCACAGGGACATGTAACGACCGACTGCAGATAGCGTCCAAATCGGGATGATCACGATGTACGCAATGTCGTTAGTTTCGAAGCGTTGGAACGCGGGCACGCGTGACTTACTCGTGGACGCCGTTTCCGATTGGCTCGCCGAGGCATACCCGTATGAGACAAGGCCAACCACGACGACGGTTCGAGTGAGAGAGGATGTTGACGGACCGGTGTTTCGTGTCGAGATCAACGAATCAGACAAAAGAAACATGGCGATTCACCAGACCATCATTACCGTCGCCGTCCTCGAGCAAAGTCTCGTCTTTGAGATTCGCAAAGTGCTTCGTCCCACTGGGCAATCGGTTTTCCCCCGTCCCCGAATCTCTTTACCCAATGCGCGCCTTGCTGAATTGTGTTTGAGAATTGCCAACGAACTCAAGATTCGCGATGCCGAACAACTCATCGATGGACAGATACGCCAGACATCAACAACTCTCGACGGAGAGGCGCTCGCCGCATTTGCAGAAGCACCGGGTCGTCGATTGCCGATCGTTGTTGAACATACTCAAGGTCGGATTCCATCCGCACAAGCCACCGCAACACTTGGAGTAACCCTCCTCGGCATCGCCCATGTTTTTCACGTGACGACTCCGCAAGCGGTCAGCGGGTTCAATGAATTCAGGCGCGAACGTTTGCTCACTCCTGACTCCATCACAATTATCTGGCCGGCGCCACATCCACCGACTCAGATATTCGATAAAGATGCCCAACACGTCCTCGCCCCACTCTTCGATGCGGCGAGTGCGAGCCTGCAGCCTCTCTTTCTTCCCCCTTTGGAACGTGGTGCTGCAAAGTCTCGACCGCTGGCACCGCGTCCCGTTCCGATTCAGACCGCCAAGCAAGAATCGAAAGTGGATACGCCAAGCCCACAGTTCGCGATACTCGAATCTGACAATGTTCGGTTACAGGCTCAAGTCGAAGATCTCATCCGCACCCAAGGCGAACTGCTTGAGAATATTGGTCTAACCGACCTTCACAATGCCGCGCTCGTTGATGAACGAGATCGATACAAGGATCAACTGACTTCGTATCTCACGCTGCAGAGTTCATCGTCGTGGCCACGTACGCCAAAGGAGGCAGTGGCCAAGGCGATGGGTCTTTGTCCGAATCTCATTTTTCACGTTCGTTCCAGGACATCGGCCGACGACGTACAGACTCAAAATGGTAAACGAATCTTGGAAAGCCTGTACACACTGAACAACATTGCCTCCCAGTTAAAGGACGGACGAATTCCACTAAACATGTTCGAGATTTATTGTCGCGATCGTCTGAATTTTGCGGCCGATGTTGGCGATACCGCTAAAAATAAATTTCCGGGGGATTACGCCATTGATTGGCACGGCGAGACTGTGTTCGCCACCCCGCATATTCGTTGCGGTGATATCCGAATTCACTTCTATGTGGATCGCGTCCGACTACAGGTCGTGGTCGCTTACGTTGGGCGTCACTTGCGCGACAAAAATACCAACTAAGCACCGATCGTCTAGCGTGATGTCATGACTTCATCTCAACCTTCTGCGGTATACGCACTCTCCGATCGTTTCATCGAACAACTTGCGGACCTCGATCCTGGTATGGCTACCGCGCTGGGAATCCCAGGGCACGACCACGAGATGACCGATTTCAGTCCAGCCGGGCATCTGGCCCGTGGGCAGGTCGTTCGCGACACACTTACCGAACTGAATGCAACTGATGCGACAACTGACGCTGATCGACTGGCGGCGGGCGTATTGCGCGAGTCACTCGAACTCGGTGTGGTCGAACTTGATGCCGCTGAGTATCTTCGTTCAATTCGCATTATCGCCGGCGACGTCGACGAAGCCCGAGGAATCTTCGATCTCATGCCAACGGCAAACGCCGCGGATTGGTCCGTTATCGCCGAACGGATGTCCAATGTCCCCCAGGCATTTGCCGGCATGCGCGAGTCATGGAAACTAGGCATGCAGCGCGGCATCGTCGCCCCGCTCCGACAGGTGCTGGCGGTTAGCGCTCAATTGGAGGGCTGGTCCGGACAGGGTGCACCGGCCTTTTTTGAGACGCTGGCGGAAAGTGCTGCCGCAATTTCCGATGCGCCCCACGGCGCGTTGAAGAAAGCCGCCAAAGATTGCTCGGCGGCAATGGCCACTACGGCGTCTTTCCTCCGAAATGAGTATGCGTCATCGGCCGATCCTCGAGACGGTGTCGGCCCGGAGCGGCACGCGATTGCGCGCCGTCGATTCATGGGGATGAATGTCGACGCCCGCGAGGCCTACGCCTGGGGTTGGGGTGAAGTCGAACGGCTGGATCGGGAAATGGCTCGGGTGGCCAAGGAAATAAGACCCGGAGCATCGCTAGACGAGGTTCGGCACTTGTTAGACACCGACCCAGCTCGATCCATTGACGGTGAAGACGGTCTGCGGGATTGGTTGCAACAACTTATGGATGAAGCGATGTCGTTTCTCATTTCCAACAATCATTTTGACATTCCACAAAAGATTCACCGCGTGGAAGCGATGATCTCACCTCCCGGTGGCGCCGCCGCGATGTATTACACGCCGCCGAGTGAGGATCTCACTCGACCTGGACGGACGTGGTATCCGGCAAACGGACGCACCGTATTTCCTCGCTGGAGTGAACCAACGACGGCCTATCACGAAGGTGTTCCCGGACATCACCTGCAAATTGCAACTGCGACAATCAATTCGGAAAAACTTTCCCGTTTCCAACGAAATACATTTGTGTCCGGTCACGGCGAGGGTTGGGCCTTGTACGCCGAACGATTAATGGACGAATTCGGCTTTCTAGCAAATCCCGATTATCGACTTGGCTATTTGTACGCGCAAGCGTTCAGAGCCGCTCGAGTGGTCATCGATATCGGAGTTCATTGCGGTTACACGATTCCCGATGACTGGTCATGGCATCCGGGCGAACCGTGGACTCCCGAACTGGCACTCGAGTTTCTCTCCGCTCGTTCATCGGCAGATGAAGCGTTTAACCGATCCGAAATTGACCGATACCTCGGATGGCCCGGGCAGGCAATCTCGTACAAGTTGGGTGAGCGCGTATGGCTAGATCTTCGCGCCGCGGCTCAAAAGAAGCACGGCAGCGCTTTCGAATTGCGTAAATGGCATGCGTATGCGCTTGATCTGGGAAATCTTGGACTTGATTTATTGCAAAAGGAACTTTCCCGGTTCTAAGGCACAACTACGACGGTTGTGCCGATCTGCGCCCACTGGTAGACGAACTTTGCATCGGCGGTTGACGAGCGCAAACATCCGCTTCCCTGATATGTGCCTAGTTGAGCTTCCGTTTGCATCGGCTTGCCGAATCGCAACGGAAGCTCGTGAAATCCGATGTTGCCGCCACCGGGTCCAATTGCGAATCGAGTCATGTAGCGAAATGTGACACCCGGCAATATTGGACTAAACGAGGAGACGGATTGACTGAACACTCGATAGGTGCCGGGCTTGGGCACGTCGCGCCTGCCAGATACTAAAAAGGTGCGAACGATCACATCGTCGGCATTGACCAGCCAGACGCGCTGAAGTTTGTTCGAATACACAATCCGTCGGCCGGTTCCGGACTTCTTCGGAACCTGTGGTGCTATATCGGCGGGGGTTAACTCCGCAGAGGCGGATGCCGAACCGGAGTCGTATCCAGTGCCTTCGGCTAGAGCTTGGTTGGCAATTGGCAAAGCAAGACACGTTGCAATCACAGCCGCGCACGCATATCGAACTGGTCCACGTGCCAACATCTACAACTCCTACTTCGTCAAATCAAACACCGATGCGACCGTTGGTGCGGTTCCATCAGTTACTACTACCCGACCATCGCCAATAAGTTTCATGAGATGTGACAACACACTTCGACCTGCGGCCTTGTGCAACTCAACTCGTACATCTGCATACAAGTTCGTCACTATCTCAGGAACAGTTTTCACCTTATCTGTCAAACATTGCAAAATTTGCGCCTCACGATCAAGCCGGTGCTGCAAGTACTGGGCAAGATACTCCTGCGGTTTCGTGATTGGGCCGCCGTGGGTCGGCCACAATACTTGGTCATTGCGCCGTTGTAATTTGCGAAGCGATTCCATGTAGGCGCGCATATCGCCGTCAGGTGGCGAAACCACAGTCGTGCTCCAACCCATCACGTGGTCACCGCTAAACAGTGCGCTCTCTTGAGCCAGCGCAATACACATGTGATTCGACGTATGGCCGGGCGTGCTCACCGCAGCAAGAGTGAACTCGCTTGTGTCGGCGATGACATCGCCATCACGAACTGCTGTTGTTGGAACGAATTCGCGATCGATTGCTTCATCTCGTTCGCTGTCCGAATCGTCAGCGACGCTGTTCACGTGTGGACCGATCGCAAATGTTGGTGCTCCGCTGTGTTCGTGCAGCCACTGTGCGAGTGGCGAGTGGTCCGAGTGACAATGAGTAACCAGAATCGCTTCGACTTGCTCGCCGACAAGCGCCTGTTCGAGCGCCAATCGATGCGATTCGAGTATCGGCCCCGGGTCGATAACCGCTACTCGTCCATGACCAACTATGTACGTTCCAGTACCGCGATATGTGAACTTGGACGGATTGTCGGCGAGCACTCGGCGGATGAGCGGCGAGACCAGCTCGGCGACACCGTAAGGTGCGTCATCAATCCGCGGAACAAAATCAATTGGCGCCACGGCGGAATTATGTTGATGCAGATTTTTTGCGCGGTCGACGTTTCTTTACGCGTCTCTCCGCAATGAACACAAGTGGATTATCAATTACCTCGTGTTGCGTACCCCAACTTCCGGCAAGTGCTTGAACCATTGCCGCAGCGGGCAATGCGAGTACCGCGCCAACCGGGCCGAGAATCGCACCACCAACGATGGCCGAACCAAATGCCACCGCCGCATGCACCTCCATTGTCCGCGCGGTGATTCGCGGCGCAAAGAGATAGTTCTCCACCTGTTGATAGATCACAATGAAGGAGATGACGAAAAGTGCCTTCAGCGGTGAATCCAAGAAGGTCAACAGCGCCGGCAGTATTCCGGCCAGGTACGTTCCCACCACTGGTAGAAATTGCGACACAAGGCCGACCCACAGCGCCATGGCGATTGGTGCTGGAGTTCCAATTGCTTGAAATGCAATCCAGTGGAAAAACGCCGAGAGTAAGGCGAGCAACAATCGCGAATGCAAGTACCCGCCAGTTTTTACAATCGCCAATTCCCATGTGGCGAGCACCTTGCGTTGTCTGTCAGGTGGTAAACGTCTGCAAATTACTCGTCTAAGCCTTGGGCCGTCGGCAACGAGATAAAACGTGAACAGAATTACCGAAAGTAGTTTTAGTAGCACGCCAAGGGCGCTCACCGACAAACTAAATACTTTCTTCTGTTGACTATCAATGAATTGTTGGACCGAACCGTTCGGATCCGCAATTGAGGCGTTTACCTCAGCGGGATCAATGTTCGTGTTAAATGTGTTGTTTAGAAAGTCAACCGTGTCGTTGACGTACTGTTCGCTGTTGGTCAGCAAATCGGAAACCTGACTGCCCACTAATGTCCCGATTGCACCTACAAACACCCCAGCGAAAATCAAGACCGCCAGCAAAATCGCCAGTGTTCCTGTACCACGCCTCCATCCTCGAGCCGCGAGGCGATTGACGCCTGGCTCAATCGCCAGCGCCAAAAAGAGCGCGACAAGTAACAGAAGCAAGAAACTCGACAACATGTGAAACAATTCGCGGACGATTAGTGCGGCGATCAATCCACCCCAAAACAACAGGATCGCTCTCGGCACCCACTTTGGCAGTGATTGTTGACTTTGCGGCAGTTCGTCGCTCATCTCATACAGGGTAGTCGTGGCAGAATATTCGCAGAATATGACAAATCAGCAGATAGCAGATGCGGTTGCCAGACTGCGTCAAGAATTCGCCAAGGGATTGCGCTCGAGGGTGGCAGGTCCACATGCAGCCGAACGCATGAAGCAAATTCTGTCAACCGATGGACCGCGATGGTTTGCCGACGACCGACCGATTCGTCAGGTGCACCGCGATGCATCCATGTTTATTGCCGGTCTGCGTGCCCTAATGCTTCAATCTCTGCATCCGTTAGCCATGGCCGGCGTCGCTCAGCATTCGGATTTCAGAAACGACCCTTGGGGACGTCTGCAACGAACCACGGATTTCCTTGTCGCCACAACGTTTGGATCTGATACTGAGGCGAAGAGATCGATCGACCGTGTTTTGTCCGTGCACCAACATGTCCATGGAGTCGCTAGCGATGGTCGCCCGTACTCAGCCACCGATCCGCACCTATTGCGCTGGGTTCATCTTGTCGAAGTCGACAGTTTTCTTTCCGCGTACCAGACATTCGGATTATTGCCGCTTGATCAATCCGGTCGAGATGAGTACGTCGCCGACATGGCTGTTATCGCCCGTGCGCTTGGCGTACCTGCACCACCGCAATCCGAGCAGTCACTGCGAGATCAGCTTCGTTCGTATCGGCATGAACTGCGCAGCACTCCCGAATCGCGCGACGCGATGCGCTACTTAATTTTGCAGCCACCATTGCCGCTACCCGCGCGGGCCGCGTACGCGGTTCTTGTGGCCGCGACCGTGGCGACTCTTCCTCGCTGGTCTCGCCCAATGTTGCGTCTTCCTTACCTGCCAGCGATCGAAACCATCGCCTTACGTCCACTCGGTGGCGGCGTTACGCGAATTTTGCGCTGGGCGACTTCGTTGAATTCGCCCTATGCCAGCGAAGTCGAACAGCGAGCACGTTCGACAAACGCGTCGTAGAGTTTTTGCTGCACCGGATCGTCGGTAGCCGTATCCTCCGGGTGCCACTGCACGCCGATCAACCAGTGGTTCTGAAGTTCGAACGCCTCAAGTAGTCCATCAACACTTCTGCCTACGATTTCGAGTCCGGGAGCCAGGTCACCAATTCCTTGATGATGAAATGAGGCGCCTTGAATTGTGCAGGTGCCCATCGATCGCGCAAGGCGTGAACCTTCCTCGAGTCGCACCTCGTGGACGACGAACTCAGCGCCAACGGGAAAGTTCGGTGGGGCGTGATCGACAAGTTGGTCCGCATTCGCTACATCACCGAGGTGCTGGACCAAGGTTCCCCCGAGAACGACATTGGCCAGTTGCATTCCACGGCAAATTGCCAGAACCGGGATGTCAACCTTCAATGCTGCTCGAAGAAGCGCCGATTCAAAGGCATCCTGTTCGGGTGACACACCATATATATGTCGACTGGCCACCTGGCCATACAAGTTCGGATCCACGTCGGGTCCACCCATCAGGACGAGACCGTCAAAGCGAGCGATGAGCGACTCTGCATCGCTTGCGGAGATTTGCTGCGGTGAAATCACCACCGGCTCTCCCCCAGCGCGAAGAACGCAGTTGAGATAGCGACGACCGGCAAAGGCAACCGAATCGCGCGAAACCTTGCTTGGTGCACCGTTGCGGCCAGCAACTGCAATCAGCGGTGACACGCCGGTCATTGTACTGAAGTGCCAACTTTCATCGCCGATCTCAGTACTGCCGACAAGTTGCCCCGACGGG